>Ga0078972_1000446_pt2 | contig 61871 bp, 47 predicted proteins | sample YelNatPaOPGAMG01_FD_67568 | JGI IMG/M metagenome (GOLD analysis project Ga0078972, IMG submission 67568) | Hot spring thermophilic microbial communities from Obsidian Pool, Yellowstone National Park, USA - OP-RAMG-01 (SPADES assembly) (version 2) | ecosystem: Environmental > Aquatic > Thermal... | reverse complement strand
CCGCCGTTATCGCCGCCGTAAGCGTCGTCTTGCCATGATCTACATGACCTATCGTCCCTATGTTTACGTGCGGCTTCGTCCTCTCAAACCGCTGCTTTCCCATTTTATTCGTTGCCTCCCAGTTAAAAGTCCTCTTCTTTTATGCTCCAGCTCTACACCTAGTGTCGAGCACCCTGCCGCGCGCCACCTCGAAGGATCAGCTCGTCGGCTATGTTTTTTGGTACTTCTTGATAATGGGACGGTTCCATAGTATAAGAAGCACGCCCCTGCGTCATAGAACGCAATGTCGTAGCATAACCAAACATCTGCGCCAGAGGAACCTCTGCTCTTATCACACGAGTATCACCCGGACCTGCCTCCAAATGCACTATATTGCCTCTGCGAGAGTTGATATCAGACATAACGTCTCCCACATAAGCCTCTGGCGTTATCACTTCCACCGACATAATAGGCTCTTTCAACACAGGATCGCCTTTTTCAACAGCATGCCTAAGAGCCATCGAACCAGCTATCTTGAAAGCTATTTCAGATGAATCTACTTCGTGATACGAACCATCCACCAAAGAAACCTTTATGTCCACAATCGGGTATCCACCAAGCACTCCAGAATCTAACGATTCTCGCACCCCAGCTTCAACAGCAGGGATAAACTCCTTAGGGATAACCCCACCAACTATCTTATTCTCAAATATAAAACCTTCTCCAGGCTCAAGTGGCGATACTTCCACAATGCAATGACCATACTGTCCACGGCCACCGGTTTGCCGTACATATCTACCCTCACCCCTCGCGCTCTTTCTTATCGTCTCGCGATAGGATACTTGCGGCTTGCCATGGTTTGCCTCTACCTTAAACTCTCTATACAATCTGTCGAGAATTATCTCGAGATGCAGCTCGCCCATTCCAGATATAATAAGCTGCCCAGTCTCGTTATCTGTATGCGTCCTAAACGTGGGATCCTCAACAGCCAATCTTGCCAGAGCGTTCTGCAGATTCTCCTGATCAGCCTTCGTTTTTGGCTCCACGGCAACAGATATAACAGGCTCTGGGAACTGTATAGATTCCAGAATTATCGGAGCATTCTCAGAGCAAAGTGTATCTCCGGTAACCGTATCATTCAAACCAACAGCCGCGACTATATCACCTGCATAAACCTTCGGTACATCCTCACGAGAATTAGCATGCATACGAAGTATCCGACCCAATCTCTCGCGTTTTTTGCGCGTAGCATTCAGAACATGCGCACCTTTGCTAATCTTACCGCTGTAAACACGGAAATAAGTCAGCCTACCTACATATGGATCGCTCATTATCTTGAAAGCGAGAGCACAAAACGGCTCGTTATCCGATGCTTCCCGCGTTATCACTTTACCGCTATTAGGATCAACACCTTGCACCGGCGGTATATCAAGCGGAGAAGGCAAATAATCTACTATAGCATCCATCAAAGGCTGTACGCCCTTGTTCTTGAACGCCGACCCGCAAAGCACCGGCACCAACTGGTTCGTAACTGTTCCGTGCCGTATACCGGCTTTAATCTCTTCTGACGTTATCTTCTGCCCAACAACGTACTTCTCCATCAAATGCTCGTCTATCTCAGCAACCTTCTCAACAAGAACCTCACGATAAGCCAGCGCCTGTTCCTTAAGGTCATCCGGGATCTCAACAACATCGAACTCTTCGCCCAGATCATCTTTATATATAATCGCCGACATCTTTACGAGATCAATAACGCCACGAAAATCACTTTCGGCGCCAATCGGTATCTGTATAGGCACTACATTAGCGCCCAGCCGGTCGCGCATACGATCTATGACCTTATAGAAATCCGCACCTATGCGATCCATCTTGTTGACAAATGCTATACGCGGCACGTGATAGCGATTAGCCTGCCGCCACACCGTCTCCGACTGCGGTTGAACTCCACCTACCGCGCAAAAAACAGCTATGACGCCGTCCAATACTCGCAGGCTGCGTTCCACTTCCACCGTGAAATCTACATGCCCTGGTGTATCGATAATATTGATTCTCGCATCGCGCCAAAAGCAAGTAGTTGCAGCTGAAGTTATAGTAATCCCGCGCTCCTGTTCCTGAGCCATCCAATCCATCGTTGCGGCGCCCTCATGTACCTCGCCCATACGATGAATCCTGCCCGAGTAGAACAGGATCCTCTCGGTCGTCGTAGTCTTACCGGCATCAATATGCGCGGCTATACCAATATTCCGCGTTTTTTCTAGTGCGTACTCTCGCGGCATAACAAATTCCTAACCAGCTCAATCCACAGATTTTGCAAACAGAGCTATTACCATCTATAGTGAGCGAATGCACGGTTCGCATCCGCCATCTTGTGCGTATCCTCTCTTTTCTTTACAGCTGCACCCTGATTATTTGCAGCGTCCATAAGTTCTCCAACAAGCTTCTCAACCATAGTCCTGCCAGCACGCTTACGTGCAGCAGTAACCAACCACCTAATCCCAAGCGATATTCGCCTATCCGATCTGACTTCAACCGGCACCTGATAAGTGGCACCTCCAACACGTCTCGGTTTAACCTCGACCACAGGCATAACATTCTTTATAGCCTGTTCGAAGACCTCAATACCACTCTTGCCGGTCTTCTCTTCGATAATCCGAAGTGATTCATAAACAATCTTTTCTGCGAGGCTCTTTTTACCAGACATCATAACTCGGTTAATAAACCTCGCAAGCAGCCTGTTTCCATAAATCGGATCAGGATCAATCGCTTTCTTTTTTGCAGGCCCTTTTCTAGGCATCCGCTATCTTCCTCCTAAGAACAGCGCACAAAAGCTTGAAAGTGCTTCACAGCGCCGGTCTAGCTACTTTACTACTTAGGCTTTTTCGCCCCATATTTCGATCTGCTCGACTTCCGGTCACGAGTACCAGCCGCATCAAGCGCACCCCTAACGATGTGGTATCTCACGCCTGGCAGGTCTTTCACTCTGCCACCTCGCACCAACACCACTGAGTGCTCCTGCAGGTTATGCCCGATTCCCGGGATGTACGCTGTAACCTCGACGCCGTTGGTCAGTCTAACCCTAGCAATCTTGCGCAGAGCAGAATTAGGCTTCTTTGGAGAAACCGTTCTCACAACCAAACACACTCCACGCTTTTGAGGATTACTACGAAGCGCTGGAGCGCTGCTCTTTCGAGTAACTTTTGCTCTGCCTTTTCGCACCAATTGGCTAATAGTAGGCATCTGGCGTCCTTTCTTTTCTAGTACAAATTAATTGCCCCTGCCGCACACGCTCCAGGGGCAATGAAACACCAAAACAACAAAACTTGTCTCACAAAAAACGTCAGACAAAAGGTGTTAAACTACCGCCCCCTTCACAGTCGGCATTACGGTTGCCAAGTTCATACTCGACAAACCACATTAGTATAGCGAACATCTACAGCAGCTGTCAATAGCCGCCTGCCATTTTTATTACACACCGGACGACCAGCATGCTCTTTGCCGACTGGGGACATATGAGCTTTTAGCTGATCGTTTGCCCCGGCATAACATCAAAACTCGAATAGAAACAAACCTATCCGACTTGTTCGCTCTGCCTACAAACAGGCACCGAATTGGGATTATACCACAACCAAATAGTCAATGCAACAATTTTTTGCAAAAATCTCTGTATTTTTTTGCAATTTTTCCCAGCTCTAGTAATCTATTCCACACCTAGCACTCTGTCCATGTTGATATGGGTGCTTAATAAGAATCATCTCCGTCACATAATCGGCTTCAACTACCATCTCTGGCTTCGCACCGCGCCCTGTAATTACCAGCTCTACATGTTCGGGCTTGTTTCTCATCAAATTTATCACTCTATCAACTGGCAATAAATCATAAGCTACGGCAACACATAGCTCATCTAGAACAACAATGTCAAACGAACCTTCATGGACGATCATTTCGGCAAATTGCATGGCAGCTTCGGCTTCAGCTCGACGTGCTATAACCTTCTCCGCATCTATATTCCGCTCAACATCTATCGCAAACTGGCGTATAATCATACGGTCACCAAAAACCTCGCACAGCTTCATCTCTCCAATATCAGCATAGCCTTTTATAAATTGTATAAAAGCTACCCTCAGACCCCATCCAAGAGCACGAAAAGCAAGTCCCAAAGCTGCAGTCGTCTTGCCTTTGCCATCACCTGTATATATATGTATAAGTCCTTGGTCAATTCTCATACTTTATCATTCCCACTTATCATAGCAGACAATTTCAGTAACAGATTTTCTATGTTTGGGTCTGGGTTCATCTGCAGGATAACCAATCGGCGTAAAAGCTATCGGTTCCACATCACGTGGAATCTGAAGTATCTCGCGTGCTGCATTTACATCGAAAGCTGCAATCCAGCATGATCCAAGTCCCAACTCCGCAGCTGCAAGAATAAGATGGTCCATCGCAATAGTTGTATCTACGTCAGCATAGTTTCTGCCATCCATACGAGACCAGGCAGATCTTGGAATTGCACAAGCACATATCACAACCGGAGCTTGCACAAACCAGTCAGCTCGATATATTCGTCTCAGCTCAGCTTCTCTACCACGTGTTTTGATAACAATAAACCTAAAAGGCTGCAAATTGCATGCAGTAGGAGCCATGTTAGCAGCTTCCAATATTCGCTGTAGTTTATACTCTTCCACGGAATCCTGTTTATACGCCCTGCAGCTATATCTTCTAACAATAAGATCGGAAAACTCCACCGACTCCAACCTCCTTATAAATATGCACTCTGCTTTTCCAACATAATACAAAGCAATTCTTTCTCTGCTTCATTTGTCCAAAATCTGCCGTCTTCCATCTTTTCATAGACAGATGGCAACAGTTCTTTTAAATCAGTTATCGCAGTAAGTGGAAATCCTAATATCTGGGGGTAAATAACTATCTTGCCTGGGAATAAGGCATTTTTGACTGCTCTCATCCCATCCAAAACTGCATCTATACCACCTATAGCAGCAACAGATCTGTTGGTGGCAATCTCCCCACTTTCAGCTAGATTCAGCGTGTAAACCAGATCAGCAGGACGCGATCCACTCGATCCCATCCATCTAACCCTTCGCCTATAAACCGAAGCAACATCCATCTCTGCAATAGTTCCACGCGGCACACCAGCGAAAATGTTAAGCACGCCACCATCGGCAAGCATCTTCGAAGCTTCTCCTATAAGCCCAGCAACCGGGGCTAAAACCACAATGTCATCAAACCCTTTTCCACTGGTCAACTCATCAACAGCATTATATAAAGCGTCTTGACCATTTTCGTTCGGGTTTACGAACAATATCTTTCTCCCTCTTGCCAATGCTGCAAACTCGGTACGACCCTGCAGTTCCAATAGCCGATTTGAATCAACATCTGTCGCTAGTATATTTGCTGGACCATCCTTCACAAGCAACGCTCGCTCAACATGCATCACTCCCATAGGTCCTGCAGCACCTACGAACCAAGCTGCACCACCGGATTTTAGTTCGCTTGATCTGGTGTCAGTATATCCATCAATAATATCTCTGCCACCAACATACAACACTCCGTCATAATGCACTCTGCCTACATCTATCGAAGCTTCGAATTCTCTGCTTTCGAACCCGACCAAATTTATTACTGCGCCTCGTGCCGCCGACCGATCCAACGCCTCAATCATTTCTCTGCTGCAGTCTGATAGGACGAGTATATCATCAAAGCCGCGTTCTCCAGTTCTCTCTTGTGATAACATCTTCACATCCGATGGGCGAAGATCACCAATTTCCAGTATCTCTGCACCTTCAAACCTATTTCTATCAACAGAATGTCCAACCCCTGCTAATATAACCTTTGCCGGTTTTCCTTCTGGAAATAAATATTTAGACTTGCCTGCAGGACCAATGAATAGTGCTGTGCCACCATCCTTAAAGCCACGCCTAGGATTGATTCTATAACTCGCGATCACACATGCCCAAGGCTCTGTAAGTGCAGCTTCCGCATATCCTGTATCACTTTGAACTGGAATCAGATAACATCCCTCATCACCACGCAAAACCTCTTCACCAAGTATTACAAACTGCTGTGTTCCTCCCGCAAGCTGATATCCAAACGCAACATTTACACCTCTATAATACACATCAGCCTGCATAACAAACCTTTGGCCTATCGAAAAAATATCCTGCAATCTTTTGCCAACTCCAACTATAGTAAGCGCCACCTCATGTCCAGGTATAACCGGCTTTTCTATAAGATTGCGACCAACTATGCGAGGGTGAGAACTACCTTGAGTAATCAGTTTTACATCGCTGAAACATAGTCCAACAGCATCAATTCTAGCAAGCAGTTCATCGTCTCCAACACTCGGCATCGGCAAAACTGCAGGATGGCCATTATCTCCAAAATTGTCCAGCCCAGCACCATAAAGACGCCAGGCTAAATTACGTTCCGGAAGTTCAGTTCGGGCTTCTATATATGCATCCAGTTTCTCAGAACAACTCACTTCTTCAAATATTCCCTCCGATAATCTTCATCCGGACGAGTGCAAATTCTCGCCACGTTCTCATCGCTCATAGGCTGGATTCCACCTAAAGCATAAGCTCCAGCCAGGATTTTGCAGGTTTTGTTCCATGTTGCAGTTATCGCTTCGACTTCAGTCGCAGTAGAACCAACGGCTATCAATCCATGGTTTCGCACTAATATGACCTTCGGCAAGCAACCTTCAGACCTTATGTAATCATCAACGCCACGTCTAATCACCTTTGCTAACTGCACTCCAGGATCAGTAAATGGCAAAATAAGTGGTCTGACGCCACAATAAACAACCTGGTCTGGAAATATTCGTGCAGAAAGAATCTCTTCGGCTGACTTCGAGCACAAAATAATATTTACAGCTGTAGGATGAGTATGCCCAACGAAATTTACACCAGGTAGACTCAATAAAAACGCATGAAACATAGTCTCGATGGATGGCCATTTACCGTCAGGGTTAATTCTAGCAGCACCCAGACGTTCTTTTATCTCTGCATCAGTTAAGTCAGGACCGTCGCACATATCAAGAACTGGCGCTGTTCTAACTTCTACAAAGATATCCTCTGAGCTTTCGCAAAGCCACGCGCCGCTTGCTTTAACATAAAACGTTTCGTCATCTATTTTCGCTGAAGTATTGCCCTCACCCAATATGACATACTCGTTCTCCGGACGCCCCAAATTGGCAGACATCCTAACCAAATCATTCAATACTTTTGTCTTGTCCATTCGGTCCTCCTAACAAATTTTACTATCTACCGTGCAGATGTACGGCTGCCGCCGGCAGGTCTGCTAAGTTTAATCAGACGCCATGCCGGAGCAGTTACCGACAAACTGCGAGTGCCACTGCTACCAGACCAGCCATCAAGATGGAGCACTATTTTCGACGGCCTCGTTCTTTCTGGCGGAGTAAACCTAAATATAGCGTGACTACCATCTGATGCGACCGCAAGCGACATAGATATAGGCCCAAAATCCGTTGCTATCTTTTGCAACTTTATGACTGCACCCGGTTTTATCCAACCTGCAGGCAATCCTTCAAACAAATGAAGCTCACTGCCACGTTCAATGACTAAAAGATGGCGTACAAGCCTTATAAACTCTGCACTAGCCCAATTATGTGGCATATCACCAACAGTTTGGTCTCCACCGCCTAAAGGCATCTGTTCTTCGCGCCAGCAGTAAAGCGGCGAAGCATGATTGGCAAAAGCATAAAGCAAATCAGCTGACTTTTGACCTTTCCCAAGCCACAAAAGCGCATGGGCATAAAATGAACCAAAATAATTCCACAGTCCGTCAGGAAGCCAGCCTGTTCCTATTACTAATCCTTCCTTCTCAGATGCTTCAAGGATTGCCATATTTCCAGTCACAAATGGCTCTCTTCCAGAAAATAAACGTCCAGGAAACACAGCGTGCAAAAACGCATACTGTCCCCTCTGAGCGGCAACATCTGAGTCATCTTTCATGCGAATCGGAAGATAACTCTTTCCAGATGAATCCAATCGCATATCACGTTCAGCAGCCTTTTTGAAACACTGCATCATACTATCGAATTCTTTCTGCCACTCATCCGCCTTCTCTTTCTTGCCAATCCATCGTGCGCTACTAATTGCCGACTTCAACCCTATAAGCGACCAGTAAACGTTGGTATACTCTGGATAAGAACCACCAAGCCCACCGTCACTAAATCCCGATGGCACAAGTCCTGCATTAGGGGCATTTGGTACCTCTAATGTCTCTTTTCTAAGATTCATGATAAATGCGACGGCTTTTTCAATCCTTGGCCAAACTGACTTCAACCAAGCCTTGTCGCCAGTCAACCGCGCATGCCTATCTACTGCCCAAAGTACAACCCCTGTCTCTTTCCAATGCATAGGCAAAAGTGAAAAGCCGCCTTCTTCGTTCTGCCGTCTGAGAAGATATGTAATGCCAAGCCTTGCATCTTTCTGCCTGCCGATAAGAGATACCGCCTCAATTATAAAAGAGCCATCAATAGCCCAAAGTCCTCGATAAATAGTAGGTCCTACTTGAAATACCGGAAGACCATCTTTGATTTCTCGTGCTTGATATATGTTTCTTATACTCGAATCGAGAAGAGCTTGTATCCTAGCATCTGGAACCTGTATTGCACCGTAGGGTATATCAGCTTTTTTCCAATAATTCTCTGCCTCAGCTCTAAGCATCTGAGCATCAACCATCGTAAAATGAGCAGGTACATTACTACTTTTACCTGCTATTCGCACTGCCAATAAATGATGCTCGCCTGGAGCTAGCGTAACCGAAGGAAATCTAATGATAACACCGTCATCTGTTTGTTCAAAATTTTCAAACGATTCGGTAAAATCTACAATGAACCCACTTCCAACCGAAACCTTTTGATCGTCTTTGTTGGCAATAACCCCTACCCCACTCTTAACAGTAACAAATGGAGCACAGTTTGCATCTTCATTTCCACTGTTTCGAAAATGTACAACGAGAATATCACATCTACCATACCCCTTCATCTGGCTACCAACGGAAAAAGCGTCTTCTTCAATATCCACACTACCCAGCTGTTTCTTAGTGCGAACAATTGGAATCCTGGACGATATGAGCGACTGTCCTACACAAACCGAACCGTCTAAGCCTGCCTCAACAATTGTTTCAAAACCACGATAGGCGCCTTTATCACTGAAATCATAAAGCAATGCGCCTTCTTTCCCAACAATCGTTTTCAATGAATCATCAGGCAGGCAGATAGTAGTCTGCCACCACGAAGGTGCATAACGAAAATCAACTACCTGCGACTCAACATCAGCAGACAGCGGATTTGCAGCGACTAAAATACAAAGAAACAAAGCAACAGCGATGATATTACGCAGCATAATAACCAAAACCTCGCACTCGAAAGATTGTACAGCCAGTGCATCTGGAGGTCAACATCAAGTTTCTGAAAATCACTTCTGCAAACTGAGCAGGATAACATCTGTAAAGACGTTAACAAGATATATTGGAAACTAAAAACCCAAATAGAAGATCAGACGGAAGGAGTTATTTTAATGCGAATTGGGTTTATGATGTCATTCAACAAAGAAAGGATGGCTTTTGCGAAAAAACATGGTTTCAAATCGCTCGAGCTGCAAGTATCTCCAGGAAATGGTTACTTTCCTGGAGACGTAGATTGGAAAAACAAAGCTGACGAAGTAAAAGCTTCTTTTACAGAAGCTGGTCTACGAATATCATGCCTAGCAGGATTCTACTTCAATCACATGGATCCAACAAAAACTGAAGAAGGCAAAAAACTGGTTCAAGGCACGATATTGCTTGCCGAGCGAATGGGGGTTAAGACGGTCGCAGGTTTTGCAGGCAGGCTCGCTAGCAACAAATTAGAAGATAGCCTGCCAAAGTTTAGGGAAATATGGGGTGAGCATGCTAAATTCGCCGAAGATCATGGGGTTAGAATAGCTTTCGAAAATTGTCCCATGGGACATTTTAACACCCCTTGCGATGGCATCAACCTTATGTGCACACCGGATATTTGGGAAAAAGCTTTTAATGAGGTTACTTCAAGAGCATTAGGGCTTGAGTGGGATCCCAGTCACCTGATCTGTATGTTTATTGATCCTGTAGAAAACCTGCGCAAATTCGGTTCGCGTGTGTATCACGTTCATGCAAAAGATGCTCATGTCAACCGAGATTTGGTAGAAAGATATGGGTTTTGGCACCCGGGTGCCATAGAACACTGCACAGTAGGCATGGGAGATACGCCTTGGAATCTGTGCATAAAAGAGCTGCTCAGGCATGGATATGACAACGACCTAAACATAGAAGGATGGCACGATGCTGTTTACAGAGACAGTGAAAGCGATGTAAAAAGAGAAGACGAAGGACTAATAATTGGACTCCGACATCTAGAGCAGTTTGTTATCCAGGATTAGGATAAGAAGCTCGAAATGTTAATCAAGCCTGTGTGATGTAGTTTGCATGCATCGCACAGGCAAAATTTCAATTCTTTTTGTGCTTTACTCGATTATACCAGCTAGGCTGAAATTCGGGACTGCGATCTTTCGTATGGCAAGAAACACAAGTAGCCCGTATGGCGGCAACATCGCCTTTTTTCTTAAAACCTGGTGGGTGAGGCACCACGTTAGCATGGCAGGTCTGGCACTCTACACCTCCCAAAAGATCGGTGGTCAAGGTTATCTGTTTTGTACGCCTATACATCTCTGAGTGACAAGGCAGACAATCTTGAGTCGTGCGCTTTTTATCAACTAGGGTCTTGAGCGCAAATGCGTGCGGTGTTGTCTTCCATTGGTTGTATTCTGCCTCATGACAACCCCTGCATGACTGAAAAGATATATAGCCACCTTGATTTGTCGAGGACGAAGAATTTGTAACAGAAATTGTTAGCTTTTCCTCATATTCTTTTGCCAATAGTGCAATCTCCGGATCCTCGGGCACAGTGCTATCCATCAAAGCTCTAGAGAATCTAATCTTGCGCTCACCGCCAGAAAAGTCTATATCAACCCTATTTACATAAGTGCCTTGGCTGCTTGTCGGCAAAACCATCGCAGTACCAATGTACTCAGGCTCCGGCATAGAGACTCTAGCACCCCCTGCTAGAACTATGTCGGGCATGCCGTACTTATAAGCATTCTTTTTTACCCACTCCGGCGTAAATAGATTAGCCTGATCGAGCAATATAACCAAATCACTTTTACGTCTAACCCTGACGAAAGCTTCATATCTCCGTTTCTCGAGTGCAATATCGTCACGCCTCATAGGATCTACGTAGCCAAAAGATACTATGCCTACTTTTATCCCATTGACTACTTTGATTAGATATGAATAGCCGCCTTCCGGAACTTCAGCGTCTGCATGAACGACTGGTATCCCTTTTTCTCGCATTATCCTGAAATACTGGTCGCCAAACTTACTGTCAAGAGCACCAACACCAACAGCTGTGTATCCCAACCGGCGAAAGACTTCGGCAACAGTATCGAGCTGATAGGTGGCAGGAGGCACACCAATACCGTAAGCAAGATTCCCACTTTCTATAATCAGAGTATTGGGATTCTCCTTCAAAACAGATTTTATAAATGTAGCTCGCCTCGACAGACCGCCGGCGTTGCGTCCCCCTCACCCACATGGGGTTATGGTACCCATTGTATCATTGGTTAATATCAAGGTGATACGCGAAGGAACTTCAACTGCACAAATCATTGCCGTCGTTACGCCCACCAAGATTGCTACCGATACGATGACAAGCCACCCAATTAATCGTGATTTTTTCTTTAGAGACATCTTCAAACCTATCGAGATTTTATAATTCACTATAGATCTATGTATATACAGTCCATTCTATCCTGCGAAAGTCGTTGTGTCAACGAAAGCATCAGTATGGCACAGCGCAAAACAAAATCTACTTAACAGCTCTGTACTCTACTAAATCCGAACTACCCTTTTCAGACAATGTTATAGTAAATCCTTTCATTAACTCGGCACCGCTTTTACTGATAATCTCGCCAGTCGAGTCACAAATCAACTCGTAATCTTTATCAGGTTTCAGTCCATGCAAACTCACTTCAATACTGCGATAAGGGCTCTCTCTATGTCTAAACACAAGGAGAAAGCCAGCATCCAAATCAGGTCTATGCCACTGCATAGCCATCCACTGTCTAGGATCTCTAGTATAAGGAAGCAACGGATACCATGCACCAATCAAAAGCTCTCTTATACTTCGGTATCGGTCGGTTAGCTTTTTCGCCCGTGCTAAATCGAAATCTGATGCATCGGCTATCCATCCTAAACATAGAGAGGTTGCCATAGTTGAGTGAAAAGAATAATCATCCAGCCGATTGATTGGAGTAGTAAAAACATTATTAGGCAAATATTGGCTGAGCCCCCATATCTGTGCTTGATCCACATCATTATCAAACCAATAGTCGCTGTCTTGGTGTATATGCATTCGCTTAATAGTTTCAATATCTATCCTGCGGCCGCCACTCGCGCACTCTTCCCTAAAACTATCTGGCCAGGCAGCAGCTATACGATCCCAATATTCGTATAAACCTGCTATATACTTCATCTCTGTTATGCCTTGTCTGTTTTCGGCATCGTTAGCTCGCCAATACGGAAGAGGATCCATATTAAAATCCTGCCGATAGAATCTGAAACCGGGCAAATCCATAAAACCTTTCACTATACCGAAGAAATAATCCCTTGCTTCTGGAAGCCCAAAATTAAGCAGCCCAGTGCCGCCGTCGTTCGGAAAATGTAAAACCCAATCAGAATGCTTTCTATCCAACTCAGTCCCTGCAACAACCCTTTCTGGCTCGAACCAAAGCCCATAAACCATGCCTTTATCAGCCGCAGCTTTAGCCACAGGCCCCATTCCGTTTGGATAAGCATCTTTGCGTGGATTCCAATTGCCTGCGCCAGCTGGCCATCCACCTTCGAACCATCCAGCATCGGTAATCAGTGCCTCCAAACCAAGCGGCGCGTACGCGTTTATGAGTGAAATCTGGTTTTCGGCATTACATTCATTCAACCACCCCCCACCTCGCGTAAAACAAGTGTTGCAAAACAGCGTAGGAAGCGGTTTTTTACCGTTTCGCTCTGCACAATAATGTTTATAGACCAGCTGTCTGAACTGCGCGTTGCACTCCAGCGTATCACCCTGCCAATGTAAAATCACTATACGCGGCGAACGAACTTTCTCTCCAGGATGCAAAATAAAATGCGTTTTCTCAAGACCAGCTTTTATGCGAAGCATATTCTGAGACGGGGAAGAAATCTCAGCAAGCCACTGGCCAGACCAACCTATTGCCACAATTACTGAGCTGCCTCCGGATTCAATTTTGAAAAACGGCAGATCTTTATTTGACGACCGCCCACCACCACCGCCTAAAAACTCTGAATGACCTGAAGATACAAAAGATTCTGTAACTTCATAGTCGGTTGGATCAGCAGGTGCACCTTTAGTCTTATGCAATATAAAAGGCGACTGTCCGAATACTGGAGGCTGTAGCGCAACATCCAAAGCATTCACATCTTGAATTACAGGAGTATCATGTGTGCCAATGTTCTCAAAATAAAGCACCCAATCAACAGCAGGGAAATCATTGTACCGTAAGACTTCGTAAGTTACTCGAAGACCAGTCGAGGAATCAGTCCAAATATTAATAGACTTCGACCGATCCATGCCTAGTTTTTCTACTATTTCCTCATACTTCCACTGCTCGAGAAGTTTACTACTTTCTTTACCATCGTAAACAAACGAAAAAGGATAGTCAGGCACAAATCCAGGAACAACTCCCTGCTTTATCTCGTCGAGTCGCAACATTTTGCCTCCTTTAGTTTTTATAACAGCATCAGCCCAATCAGCATGATCGCAGGCAGGCCCATCGCCGCCATCGGATACTTCGAGAGCAATTATATTGATGCCTTCCAATGCTAAGCTTATAATGCTCGGCTCCTCGCCGCCGCGTTTGATCGGAGAACGATATATCTCATTGTTGCCAGCAGCTACCGAAAACACAACAGACCCGTTACCGCCAGCGGTACGTTCGTTTTTATCAACACCAACCTCAGCTGTAAAAGAAACTATTGGATCAGGCGAATAAACTAATATCCGACTTACAGAATGCGTGCCTAGTCCATGTGCGAAACGTTTCGACCCGATAATAATGGGAGACCCTATGACTGAACGATTTATCTGTAGGTGCTCAAAGTCCTGTCTGACAAGCTGCAACACAGGAAGCTGTTCTATATTAGTAGATTTTCGACTAAAATCCAGATACCGATCAATCCAATCAGAGCCAGCATAAGCACGAATAGCTAAAAGTGTGAATATGATAATAACTACTAACATATTACGAGCGTTCATAATTGCCAAACCATCTTTCTGCCAAACTTGTGGTAGCATTTGAGATTGCTTCTGTTGATCTTCAAACGCATTCTAACAATAAATGCTGTGTCGAGCAACAAAGATTTTAACATTGTAGAATATGAGAAGATTTCAGAAGGTAGCCGGGCCATAAAAGACTAAGAAAAACATTGATACAATCTGCCAAGCTTATTGCATAAAACTTACTAAATAGTTGTGAAGAGGAGATAGATGGAGCATATAAAAGATCCTGTTGGCAGCAGATTTGAATGGATGTCAACAGATGAAATTGCTGAATTTCAATCGGAAAGACTAAGAGAATCCGTAGCCCAAGCTGGTAAATCACCCTACTATGCGGCGAAATTCGCAGAAGCTGGGATAAAACCTGAAGATATTCAGTCGCGCGAAGATATAACAAAACTACCATTCACTACAAAAGAAGACCTTCGGCTAAGCTACCCAACCGGAATGTTGGCTGTAGATCCTGAACAAGTAATAAGAATGCATACATCGAGCGGAACCACAGGCAAACCAACAGCGATATTCCATACCAGACAGGATATTGAAAATTGGGCAGAGCTTATGGCGCGTTGCCTTGCTATGGTCGGCGCAACTTCTAAGGATGTCTTTCAAAACATGACTGGCTATGGACTTTTCACAGGAGGCCTCGGGCTGCATTACGGAGCAGAGAGGCTTGGAATGTGGACTATTCCTGCCGGTGCAGGCAACACAGCTCGCCAAATAATGCTTATGAAAGATTTTCATGTAACGGTCATACATGCCACACCAAGCTATGCAATGCACATAGCTGAAAGAATGCTTGCTGAAGGAGACAACCCAAAATCACTAGAATTGAGAATCGGAGTACTCGGTGCTGAACCTTACACGGAAGAGATGCGACTCAAACTTCAGGATATATATGGATTCAAAGTGTTCAACAGCTATGGATTGAGTGAAATGAATGGTCCCGGGGTGGCATTCGAATGCACATACCAAAACGGCATGCACGTCTGGGAAGACAGTTATCTTGTAGAGATAATAGATCCAAACACTCTTGAGCCGTGCAAACCTGGCGACGTAGGAGAGTTAGTTATGACTACGCTCAGAAGAACTGCTCAGCCAATCATAAGATACAGAACAAGAGATCTAACCAGAATACTGCCGGGTGAATGTCCATGCGGACGAAAGCACATCAGATTGGATAGAATGATAGGACGCTCAGACGATATGTTGATCGTCCGAGGAGTAAACGTGTTCCCAAGTCAAATTGAAGAAGTGCTTATGAAACATGAGTGGGTTGGTGGAAATTATGTTATACATCTGACCACTGTAGGCGCTATGGACGAGATGACGGTAAAAGTCGAGATATCCAAGACATCGTTTGACGGATCCATTGAAACTCTTAGAAAACTGAGAGATCATCTTCAGAAACAAATACGCGAGCAGGTAGGATTCAGTGTGCATGTAGAGGTGTTGGAACCTGGCAGCCTGCCGGCAAGTGAGGGCAAAGCAAAACGAGTGGTAGATGAAAGAGAAGGGAGATAGTAGCAGTGTACTATGAGGTGAGCGTATTCGTTGAGAACAAACCAGGGAAACTTTCGCGAGTGGTCGAAGTGCTCGGAAACGCAGGTATTGATATCTTAGCACTCAATGTAAGTGATGATGGGCAGTTCGGGGTACTTAAAATCCTGACTGCCGAACCATCACGAACGCAGCAGGTGCTTTCAACAGCAAATATGACCGTCGCCATTAACAAAGTAGCCTGTATTGAGATAAAAGATGAACCCGGTGGACTTGTGAAACTCGCCAAAGCAATCGAAGAAGCAGGATTAAATGTAAAAGATGCCTATGGCTGCATATTAGAACGCGGAAAACGTGCGGTATTTGTAGTGAAAGGCGATGATCTCGAAGCTATAGAAAAAGCCGCTCGTTCAGTTGGATTGAAACCACTGGAGAGTCTTTAGCTGCATAATAAATAATAGTTCTATTTATTAGACGCATCGAATATCTACCAGCTGGTTGTACTAATCATCAGCCAGAAAGTAGATTCGTCACTATGCAATACGTCACTAAACAACGCGACGTTTCTTCTCAGCGTTTTCACGAACTCGTGCTATGTGTTCATCGGTAACTGGTTTTTCGAAGCTTCTAAATCCTGCAAGCCTGAAACCGTGCTTATCAGCAAGAGCCGATATCTCCTCAACCTGCTTCACGCTTACCTCTTTGCCAAGCGTAAAGCATTCATATCTACCTTCCAGCGCCAACATCATTGTTTCAGACATACAGGCATAGGCGGTACCAGGTGGGAAACCAAAGTCAAAATGAAAGTCAGGGTTCCCAGGTACAGCAACTACACCACCCTCTATAACTAACACATCGTCACGCTCTTCAACAACTCGCTTTGATACATCTCTAGGACGTGCAACATCACATACTACAGCCCCGGTCTTGATATAGGAAGGGTGTATTATCTCTTTAACCGCACTAGATACAGCAATCACTATGTCTGCGTCGTGAATCCCTTTTTCAACACTATCAGATATAGAAACATCTTTGGCTCCTCTGTCACGCAGATCATCAGCCACTTCAGAAAGCGGATCTGTAGCAAGCCCAACCAGCATCATGCTTTTTGCTCGTCTTGCCATAATCTGTGCACACGTTCGACCTATTGAGCCAGCTGCACCCACAATTGCTACTGTAGCTTCATCCGGATTAATTCCCATCATCTCTGCAGCCTTCACTGCCCCCTCTATAGCAGTCGCCACGGTATAGCTATTGCCAGTAGTAACAGCTATGTTGACATTTTCTGCCACAGTCTTACCGCCATCTCCTACAACCGAAGTAAACGCACCAAGGCCAACTATCCCTGCCCCCATCTCTTCGGCTATCTTGGCAGCACCAATAATTTTTTCCCAAACCAAATCAATGGGCAATTCTAACAACTGTCTAGGCGTAAGAGGGCAACCTACTAACCAACCTTCAGCTTCAGCACCAGTTTTTGACCGAACACCTGTTATATGAGAAACAAGCATCGGCTTAGTGTGTGTAAGTGCCCACTCTACTACTCGTTCTGGCAAGAGCTTTGCAAAAGGATATTTTCGAGCAACATCTCTTTTCGCTTGAAGCGGATGTATAATAAAACCAAATCTCTCCACCAACTAAACCTCACATTCAACCCAGAAAACACCTGGGGATATTTACATTTTATTTATCTACCGAACTATCGCACTGCGATTTATTGCCTAGATAGCGGACTGTAGGTTCCCATCCTAGCTTTTTCAATATCTCCATATAATCGGCAGGCGACATGTCTTCAGGTCGCTTTCCAGAAATAGCCACACATATACCTTCAACAACATTAGTAGCAAATGTTCTTCCATCGAACTCGCGAGTTGATGTGACAATCATAGCTACATCGCGTTCTCTCAGATTCTCTATATCTTCCTGAGTAAGAGTATTCGTTATAATAATCTTGCCGCGAAGAGCACCTGATTCAGGTGTTGGTAGATATCTGCCTATTAACTTGTAATCCCCAGCGATAACATCAGCCCATCTGAAATATTTTTCATACTTAGGAGTTATAACATCTTGTTTTTCGCCGATTGGATAAAGCCATTTAAACGGCAGCCTGACTATCAGCGGCAAGAAAATTGCACCAAGTATGCGAACCGTAATCCACCTACGCATCGGTATAGGCAGGCCAACAGCAAACATCAGGTCGCCATACACAGTTCTCTTGGCTAGTCTGCTTATAACCTCGCCCATACCGAATCTATCAACAGCCGCTACAACCAGAACATTCTTGTCAGTGAAATCTATGATACCTTCTTGCTGCAGCCACTTAATAGTTTCTCTTTCGAGAGTATTTTTGATCCCACTACCATCAACTATAGGCGTAATTTGAGCATTTCTCGCAAGTTTCTCGGCATCCCTTACTACATACCTGCGATTGCCTGCAACAAGATATCTATCTATACCACCCAATCCTATCGCGTCAACCTTGCCATCAAGCTCTCTTATAAGCTGCGCAAACTTGTTCATGTCGCCATTGGTGCCTATTCTGCTAATCTCGAACTCTTCCCCTAACAGCGACACTCTAACCTGTTTGTCACCCCTAGAAGACCCTAAACTAACACTGACAACTCGCTTCATCTAAAACTCTTTCAATTTCGGCGGTGCTTCTGCAAGCCATTATCTTTGCGCGAAAAACAGCCGCACCATTTATGCCTTTCAAATACCAAGCCACATGTCCACGCATCTCGCGCGCGGCACGATCATCACCAAACAAATCTGCTAAGAGCCTAAGATGCTGCCGGGCACCTTCTATCCGATCCCGAAAACTCGGCTCCGGCAACTTAATCTTTCTGTGCAGATACGCGGCAATCCTTGCAAATACCCATGGATCTCCCAGCGCCGCTCTACCTATCATAACACCATCGCATTGGGTTGCGTCAAACATCAGCCTTGCCTGTTCACCTGTTCTCACATCTCCGTTACCAATGACAGGAATACTCAATGATTCTTTGACTCGTTTAATGATGTTCCAGTCAGCTTCCCCAGCATATCCCTGACTAACCGTCCGAGCATGCACAGTAACCGCTGAAACACCATTGTCTTCGCAAAGACATGCCATTCTTTCTGCAACAATATTTGAAGTATCCCATCCTATACGCATTTTGACAGTAACAGGCACTTCCACTGCCGATGATACTGCCGCCACCATTCTCGCGGCTCGATCAGGATCCCTAAGCAATGCTGCTCCGGCACCAGTCTTGACAACTTTTGGAGCGGGACATCCCATATTAATCTCAATTATGTCGGCACCAGCCTCTTGAACAATTCTAGCGCCATCGGCTACAATCTCCGGGTGTGCACCAAATATCTGAGCGGAAACAGGCCGTTCATCTTCGCTCCAATCCATCATAGCTCGGGTTCGCTGGTGATTATGACAAAGCGCATAAGCACTAATCATTTCAGTTGATACCAATCCACAGCCACCAACCTGCTTACACATAAACCTGAAAGCATGGTTGGTAACTCCAGCCATCGGTGCCAAAACCAAAGGAGGATCCACAATAACACTGCCAATCATAAGAGGTTTCATTTCAATAGAGGACACTTTATTAGTTAGCCTTGCACAATTCAGGGTGCAATACTACGCGAATATATTATCTGAAGACCCTTTAGCGTCAATAGAGGATCTATCTCCTCGATAGTCCTACTCTCTGCACCAACAATCTCCGCAAGTCCACCCGTAGCCACTACTTTTACACTGCCGCCAATTTCTTCCTTCATTCTTTCAACTATCCCATCAACCTGTCCAGCAAATCCGAACACAATGCCTGATTGAAGACTTTCAACTGTAGATGTGCCTATCACAGAATCTGGCTTGGAATACTCTACCCTACGAAGTTGAGCGGTTTTAGCCACAAGCGCCTCAACAGATGTCTCTACTCCTGGTGCAATAGCACCGCCCAGATATGTGCCGTCTTCTGCTATTGCATCAAATGTAGTAGCCGTGCCGAAATCTACCACAATCACCGGTCCTCCATAGATATTGTGTGCAGCAACAGCATTTGCAATCCTGTCAGCACCAACATCAGTACGAGGCTGATACCTCACTCCAATCCCAACATCCTCGCCTCGGCCAACAACAACTGTAGACTTTACGCCAAAGAAGTCACGAGCCATTCTAACCAATGGATCAATAGTTGTAGGAACAACACTTGAGACTATTACGCCATCTATTTGCCGACAGTTCAACCCATCGCGCGCAAGCAGCGCATCTAGGATAACAGAATATTCATCTTCTGTTCGCCGTGCTGCCGTTTCTATGCGCCAATTGGCGATAATCCGAGCGTCTTCGAAAACTGCAAACGTGGTATTGGTATTTCCGACATCAATAGCTAACAGCATAACTCAAATCAAAAAGGAGCAGTCATTTTCACAATCTGCTCCATCAACGCAACTATATTAACAATTTTATACCCGATGCGTCAATCACTACTTGACAGCAGAAAACATCTCAGTAACCCAAAACTCGCCCGACTCAGATTTATATACCCCTACTCCAACATTCTCATATACGGGGCTGAGAATATTGGCTCGATGAGCAGGACTTTTCATCAGCGCCTCATGTCCTCGGTTCACATCAACAACCGAGCAGTAATAGAGGTTCTCGCCTATGGTAATCCACCTTGGCCTTGCTTTGGCTACAGCCAAATACCTGTCCATCGGACTAGTCAGTCCTGGTGTAGGCGAAAAATGATCAAAGTAGCCTTTCTCATACATCTCTTTACTATGCAAACGTGCGGTTACTACAAGATCCATATCAACTTTGAGCACATTAAGTCCATTTTCTGTGCGTTCGGAATTGATAAGATCAACAAATCTCTGTTCTTCTGTAACAAGCTGCACATGAGAGATAACCGGTTGTGTCTCCACATTATTACTTACAGTGGTGGAGGAAAAATTAGATCCAAGAACCAAAACCGCCAGATATAAAGCTACGTTTGACATTTCCTATATCCTCCCTGCCAAGTCATGCTTTCCATAGGATCCAGCAGGTGAGACATACTAGTTTTTGTGCTCAAACCGAAACTTTGTCCAAATAATTAACGTCTCAGATTCTACTCCAACATAGCATACACGTCAAATTTACCTGCAATGTGAAAATATTGTGACGAAAAACCAGCAATTTTGCCAGATGCTCTGGCACATTCATTGCACCCTCTACCTAATGAGAAAGCGAGAGCGATAAGGAGATGTTACTTAGTAACAGAATCTATCTAGCAGTCTTTTTTGCCATTGTTTTTACATTCTTGGTCTCATTTGGCGCTGTTTTAGCTGATCCATCACTTGGAAGCAGCGAATCAAAAATGGGTGCCGACGCTGCCAGAGAAGTAGAAAGATCACTTCGTCTCCTGGACGACGAAAATCTTCTGGATCGCATACGCAAAATCGGCGAAAAAATCTCTACGGTAGCCAATAACACAGAAGTTACATCAACCTATGGAAAATCAGAGATCACGCATTTTGATTACACATTCAAAATTGTGGACAGTGATGAAATCAATGCGTTCTCTATACCAGGCGGATATATATATGTCAACAAAGGACTCATATCTTTCTGTGAAAGTGATGATGAACTCGCAGCAGTTTTGGCACATGAGATAGCGCACGCTGCACATCACCATATGACGTATCTTCTTCGCGAACAATCTAAAATTGATAGCCAACTAGCACTAATCGCATTAATCAGCCTGCTTGGTAGAACCCAAGCAGAGGATATGTCAAATATTCTAACTGGCGCACAATGTTACAGGATCAGTGCAACAAGCACCTTCACAGATAAAGCAGAAAGAGATGCCGATATGACAGCTCTATATTACCTAATAAAAGCTGGCTACAATCCTGTAGGTGAACTGACATTTCTCGAGAGACTCGCTGAACGGACTGACATCATTGAATGGGGTATATTCGAAGACCATCCGAAAGCTGCTGAACGTGCACGAATAGTGAAATCAAAGCTGACTGAGATAGGAATTCCCATTAAACGAAGTATGGTCTCCACTTCTTGTGCTGCTACTGTCAAACGCGTAGAACAATCTTCATTCAGTGTTTTCGAAGTATTATTCGGAGGAAAAACTATCTGCAAATTTGCATCTGAATCAAGTGCAAAAGAATTTGCAAATGCGATTAACGAAATAATGGATGAAAAGATTTCAATGTATAAGATAAAGTTGCACGGTTCAACAGTAGAGTGCTGCGGTATAACATTCGCGAGATTTACTAATGAAGACGAGTCTGTATTTGGCAAACCCACTGAAAAATTAGCAGCAGAGACTTATGAGACAATCCGCCGACTCATATATGCCCAAATGATACGCGATTTGTGGTAATAAAAATGAGGCCGGCCAATTTAGCCGACCCCACTCCACAACATCACAAAATGTTTTGTGACCTTTAGAAACTCTTGCCTGGATTGAATGTTATAGAGTTAGGATCCCAGCGATTGAAAACCTTCACATGACCATCTACAAACCCTATTGGCTGAGAACCACCTGGGTGAGGTCCTGGAAACCGCAGCCAATATGGCCATGCTGAAGGCGAATAAACATCTCCATCAAGCTGAGTATCATTTGTAATATCCGGATCAGCCGTACTCTTGTCATAAACAGCAGGAAAATAGCCAGGATATATCTTTGGGTCTGGGTTGTACTCAAACACCATCACACATTTACCTGGACTGCGAACTTCGTTTATGCTTCCATCAAGCTGATAACCGCCTATATCGTTGCCGGGAACAGGCATTACAATGGCATAATTTAGACCATATGAGAAGTAGTAGCCAGTCTGCGGACACTTATATACAGCCTCATCAGTAAGGTATGGTAGAATTCTCTCTGTCCAGTTCAATCCGCTGCCCCAAGCATACGACCAACCGCCGGGCACACAATAGCCACCCCAATCAGTGCAGTACGCCTTAACGCCCCTTACAATCTGCATAACATTGTTTGTGCAATGGGTGAGTTTGGCTTTGCTTCTCACGCTTGCAAATACAGGAAATAGTATTGCTGCCAATATAGCAATTATCGCAATTACTACAAGCAGCTCGATAAGTGTAAAACCTTTAGACTTATTCCTAGCTATCAAGTTGATCCTCCACTCAGCTATAGATTCTACGCGCAGGTGCCGATAAAAACTAGCACCCGCCGGTGTTTTACGCTTAAATTGACCTTTGAGAGGTGAGGAATTGTTCCACAAAAAATGGAAATTTCACTTATGCACAAACCGAAAAGTGGAATGTCTTGCATCCAAGACCATATATAATAACCATTGGTGTATTCTGATTTTCTCAGCTTTGCATAAGTACCGCCGGTGGCAGCAGATCCGGAGTTATAAGCTGTGCGTCAGGCTCAGCTAACACCACAGCTCTTTCTACTGCGTTCTCAAGCTCGCGCACATTGCCAGGCCATTTATATTTCATCATTGCTTCCAAAGCTTCAGGACTGGCGTATTTGATAGACTTGCCGTTCTCTTTGGCATACTTCTCGATAAAATGCTCTACAAGCAGAGGAACGTCTTCCATTCTGTCGCGAAGAGGCGGAAGATATATTTGCACCACCTGCAGCCTATAGTAAAGATCCTCTCTAAATTTACCTTCTTTAACAGCCTTCTCAAGATCCTGATTTGTAGCAGTAATAAGTCGAACATCCACCTTTATAGTTTTAAGCCCACCTACTCTTTCAAACTCACGCTCTTGTATAACTCTAAGCAGTTTCATCTGAACCTGGCCAGGAATGTCGCCGATTTCATCTAAAAACAATGTTCCCATATGCGCCATCTCAAATCGACCAGGCTTTTGGCTTATTGCACCAGTAAAAGCACCTTTCTCATGTCCAAACAATTCACTCTCCAAAAGTTGCTCAGAGAGCGCCACACAAGCTACAGGTACAAATGGCTTCTGTGCCCTAGATGAATTGTAGTGAATTGCTCGCGCTATAAGCTCTTTGCCAGTGCCGCTTTCGCCACGAATAAGCACAGATGCTCGGCTGTTCGCTACCCTCTCGACCAACCGAAATACTTCCTGCATTGCGCTGCTTTGACCAACTATGTTATCAAACTTGTAGCGCGTTTTGAGCTGCTGCTTTAGAGTGAGATTCTCGTTGATAAGCTGACGTCTTTCAACAGCCCTGCGTACAATTACCTTCAGCTCGTCCAAATCAAAAGGCTTTGTAATATAATCAAACGCACCCAGCCTCATAGCATCCACAGCACTTTTTATAGTGCCATGTGCGGTAATCATAATCACTGAAACACTTGGATTTATCTGCCTTGCTGCTTCCAAAAGCTCAACGCCATTCATATCTGGCATAATTAGGTCGGAGATAATGACATCAAGCTCTGAATTAGTAGATACGGCATCCAAAGCAGTCTTACCGTTCTCGGCGGTCATCACCTCATAGCCGTCCTTGGCCAAAGCCGCCTGAACAACCCTTCTTATATTAGGCTCGTCATCTACAACAAGCACCGTAGCTGATGCACCGTTATTTCCCATACTACTCAATTTACCTAACTTCTTCTTTCTGTAATGTCGGCTTCCGACATAACCCTACGCACTGAACCGTTTATCGGAAGCATTATAGTAAACCGTGTCCCCTTCCCAACACAACTGGACACCTCTATATGCCCACCATGATTTTCAACAATCTTTTGTACAACTGCAAGCCCAAGACCAGTACCTTTTGTTTTTGTTGTGAAAAACGGCACAAATATACGCGACAGATTCTCTTCAGAAATCCCTACACCTGTATCCTCAACAAAAACTGAAACCATCTCTCCTGCAGTCCCAGTACCAACAGTCAATTTTCCCCCATTGGGCATAGCTTGAATGGCATTTAATATACAGTTTCGAAGCACCTGCTCAACCTGTTTCTCATCAGCCTCAATGATTGGTAAACTTAGATCGAGCTGCTCTTCTACTAAAACCCCACTTTCACCGATATGAACACTCATAAACTGCAACGTTCTGCGCACAACCTCATTCATATCAACCGGAGCAGGCTCAATTTCCACCGGACGCGCAAACTCTAAGAATTCAGTTGTGAGTTTCGAAAGTCCATTTACCTCATCTATTATTATGTCCAAAAACTCAGATATAGCAGAGTCTGTCTCATACTCCTTCTGCAAAAATTGTGCTGCGCCCTTTATCGAACTCAAAGGATTTCTCAGCTCATGAGCTATGCTCGCTGCCAACTGTCCTACTGCAGCAAGCTCGCCCATACGTCTAAATTCGTCCTCCATCTTAATCTCTTTGGTTATATCCTCAAATACTATAACAAGCCCCAGCGACTCACCAGCACTATTAGAAAGCACCGACGCACTCATATTAATATATACTCGGCTGCCATCAGGCAGATGATAGCAAACCTTATAGCCCTGATACGTCTTGCCAGTAGATCTGACTTTGTCTAGAATCTGGCTCGTTGCCAGTTTATCCTCTTCCATAATATTCAGCATTGAAATAACATCTTTATATGTTCTTCCGACTACATCATCAGCCGATATTCCAGTAATCTCTTCGGCAGCACGATTCCACGTCAGAACAACACCTTCGCTGCTTAGTGCCACAACACCAGCCGCTATGCTAGCTAAAATGTTGTCGGTGTAACTGGTAAGCGCCGCAAGTGCCTCTAGCTCTTTGTATATAGCTGCACTCTGAGAAGCAATTATAGAAAGAACACGCACGTCATCTTCAGAATATAAATTGGGACTGAAGCTGCGGACACAGAGTACTCCAACCACTTCGTCCTGAACCATAAGTGGTATAGACATAAGCGAACGCACAACTCGCCCACCACTAGTAATCGTGCTGAATCTGGTGTCTTCAGCCGCATCAGGTGAAACAACCGCTTTGCGTTCACGAACCGTCCAGCTCTCTACGCTGTCATCGTCAATGCGCCGCTCTGGCTCGCTGATTTTAGCCTTTGCGCCTCCAACTCGCTTAGCCGTTGCAACTAGTACATTTCGTGAGTGATCTATCGCATATATCACCGATTCATCGCAGTCCACCAGATCGTGCACTACACCAAGAATGGCATCGAGAGCTTCCTCTAAGCTCGAAGAAGAACTTATCCGCCTTGAAAACTCATAAAGAGTGGACAGATCAAGTACTTGTCTGCGCATTCTCTGCTCATAGCGCATCGCATTTTTCAGAGTAACCGCCACCTGAGAAGCAACAATAGAGATAAGCTGAAGCTCTCCGGTCATAAATGGCGGGCCATCTCCGCGCACCAGCACAAATGCACCTATAGTAGCATCTTCGGCAACCAACGGAACAATAAGTGCTGCCCCTTTTTCACCAACCAACAGTTTTAGAACCCGTTGAGCTGATCCAGAATAGTTTGCCAAACTGTCTTTTGTAACAGTTGCAGCAGTGCGAAGTTCTCTCACAAATTCAACGGCAAGCTCTCTGCCAAGCAGCTCACGCAACTCATCTGCCTTGCGTTGTGTTATTCCAGCTGTAACCTGCAGCGCAACGCTTGTGCGTCTCTCTCCAAGCATTAGAAGAATGCATCCATCACAAGATACAGCCTTCCTAGCCACTGCTGCTGCAATATGTGCTACATTCTCAAGTCCATAGGCCGAGCTGAGGGTCCTGCTGTGCTCAAAAAGCACGTTAAGCTCAGAATACTTTTCCTCCATAGCCTCGTATAATCGAGCATTCTCAATAGCAACACCCGCCTGATTCACAAATGTAGAAAGAAGCTCTACCTCTGGAGCATTAATTGGTTTCCCTTTAATAGAATTGTCTACTACCACAACACCAATACATTGATTGCGTACCACTATTGGTGTAGCAAGAAACGATGTCTGCCGTTCAGAGCGCCCCAAACCGCTGCCGAGGCTTTTTTCATCAACAGCAAAAATAGGAATCTGCTCCTTTGCGGCAAGGCCTATAGCCCCCTGTCCTACAGGTATTTTTTCAGTCAACTCGCCCTTCTCATAACCGCGATACACACTTACTTCCAATTCGCCACTGCGAGGATCAGCAAGATAAACGCAGCACCGTGAAAACCCAACAACGTTAACTATGCTGTCTGCTATTTGATCCAACACATAGTCAAGATCAAGCGTAGAATTGATCGTGCGCATCAGATCAGAAACAGTTGACATTTCTGCTATGCGATTGCTTAAATCGGTGTACAACTTAGCATTCGATATAGCAAGCGCAGCCTGACTTGCAAAAACGCAGAATAGCTTGAAATCTTCATCTGTAAACGGCGGTGCAGGAACGTGCCTACGTATATTGAGAACCCCAATAACACGTCCCGATTCATCCTTGAGCGGTGCACATATCGAAGCTGCTACATCTGACCTTGCTCTTATAGAAGCACCAGAGAGCCGAGGGTCGTTTTCTACATCTAAAAGCAGCATAGCCTCTCCTGTGGCTGCGACTTTCCCTGCTATTCCTTCTCCCATTGATACTTTTGTTCCACGCACTATATCATCATCTAAACCCCAGCTTGCCACAATAGTCAGACAGTCAGATTCGATATCGCGTAGAAGCAATGAGCAAGCTTGGGCGTCCATAACCGAAGCAGCTTTTTCTGTAATCAATCTTAGCAAGCGATCAGTGTCAAGTTCGTTTACAGCCTGACCAATCTCATAAACCGCAGCAAGCTCAGCAATTCGTTTGCTGCTCTGAGCTTCAGATTCTGCAAGTAATTTGCGGCTTCGCTCGGCAGATTCAGCCAACAAAACGTAGCCAGCAGCAAGGTCAACAAATGAATCTTCTATCGGTGGAAGAAACGCTAAAACTGCTTTCCCATCATGCCATCTATCTATTTCTCTAACCAAAACATCGCCCGAAATTTGTGTCGAGCGCCCTATGCACGCGTTTTCAGCAGCTTTGGAACATATCGAAATCCAATCGGATTTTCCGGACGCCCAAACGTGCGGCGGAGCCGTGCCTTCGCGAACAGCAAGCGCAACACACTCTGCGCCAACCGCAGCACTAATGGACTCTAACATCTTTTCAGCAAACTCTGAAACGGGACGCCCAGAACCGACAAGTGCAGCTATTTCTACGAGCGCCTCGCGTCTCCTAGTCACACGTGACATAGACGTAATGGAAACACCTCGGCCGTAGGTAGTTTTGCCTTGTGCATTATACCACGAAGGAACTTAAGTCTGAGACAAAAAGACTTAACAAGAAGGATATTCGCAGAAATACTATTCGAGTTCGTCTTCGAAGCGATACTGAGCTTCATACAAATGGCTGTAAGTGCCATTGCGCTCCATCAGAGTGTTGTGATCGCCTATCTCAACAACTCTCCCACTCTCAAGAGTAACTATTATGTCGGCATGTCTAATTGTGCTTAGTCTGTGAGCAATAACAAAAGTAGTTCTGCCCTGCATCAATTGATCCATCGCACGATGTATATAATACTCCGACTCAGAATCCACAGACGATGTAGCTTCATCCAAAATCATAATGCGAGGATCCGCAAGAATCGCTCGAGCAATAGCAATTCTTTGTTTCTGGCCACCTGAAAGCTTGATACCTCGTTCGCCAATTTCAGTATCGTAGCCATTAGGCATTTCGCGTATAAAAGAGTCAGCATAAGCAGCTTTAGCCGCCTCAATCATCTCTTCTTCGGTAGCATCAAGCTTTCCGTAAAGAAGATTTTCGCGTACTGTTCCATTAAACAGGAACGTATCCTGCAGAACCATGCCTATCTGTCTGCGCAGTGACTGTTGTTTTACAGTGCGAACATCAATACCATCTATGAGAACCCTGCCGCGTGTAGGATCGTAAAATCTAGGAATTAGATTAACAAAACTTGTCTTGCCTGCGCCACTTCTTCCAACAATCGCTATTATCTGCCCAGGTTCTGCATGAAGGTTGATATCTTTCAAAACCTCCTCGCCAGATGAATATGCAAAAGATACATTTTCAAAAGTAACAGCACCTTTTATCGGCGGCATTTCAATAGCGTCAGGAGCATCTACCAAATCAGGCTCGGTATGAAGAACCTCAAATATACGATCAGCAGCAGCAAGTGCACGCTGTATAGTATCGTTAACTCGTGCAATGTTAGATACCGGCTGGTAGAACATACCAATATAAGCAGCAAATGCGAACAATGTGCCCAAAGATAAAGATGCAGGATTAGTAATATGTATCCATCCCCCAACAGCAAGCACTGTATATACACCAATGCCACTAGATACAGTAATCAGCCTGAAAAATCCAGTCCACATCCTGATTACGTTTACACGCATATCATAAACTTCTTCTGCTTCGCGCGCGAACCTATCATACTCATAATCCTCTCTAGCAAACGATTTGATAACCATTATGCCAGAAAGACTGTCTTGCAAGCGCGCATTCATTTCTGCCAGTCTTTCTCTAGTAGCTCTCCATATCCCTCTCACATTGCGGCTATATTTGTAAGTTATATACGTAGTAACAGGCATAGGCACGAATGCAACAAGAGCTAATAATGGATTCCAATAGAAAAGAATAGCTACTATACCTAACGCTTTTAGAACATCCGATATCAAAATATCCGTAGCATGGGTTACGAATTCTTCGACAACGTCGCTGTCATTTGTAACCCGAGACATTACTTCGCCGGTCTGACGCGTTTCGAAATATGTAAGAGAAAGCTTCTGCAAGTGATAGTAGATGCGGCGACGCAAATCTAAGATAAATTTCTCGCCCAACGTATGCATAAGCACTGTTCTACGCCTATCTATTAATGCGCTCAGCACCAGCACAACTACCAGTCCTGCAACGGCAAGAAGCAGCCGTTCAAGTCTTAATGGAACCGGCGAATGTAAATCAGTTAAAACTTTATCAATCAGGTATCTTTCTCTAAGCTGCGGAGGTATAAGAGCAAGTATTGCAACAGTGATTTGAGCAACTACACCTATAGCCACCACTCGCCAGTGAGGTTTTAGAAAAGTGCAGAGTTCCCTAAAAGTTCCAATTTTACTTCTCTGCTCAGACATCGCGTGCTCCTAATACATCTTATCAAACAGAATGACTTCGCGCAACTTTAAACAATCATCAGAGCAATTGCAATCGATTTTATTTACCGATCCCTAGACAATTCCTTTGCTTTCTTGATAACCCACTGTGCTTGTTCTTCGGTATCGCAGTAACACTCAATGAACAACCCTCTCGCCGAAAGCAATGACAATGCTTCCTCAACCTCTGAAGATGCAACCGAAATATGTAAATTCTTGCCTTTTGACTGTACTTTTCGAAGCACTTCCAGATATGTAAGTGGACTTGGTTTGCCAGCCCCCGGAAGAATCTGGAAAGCATGTAGATTCGGAAGCTCACACAATAAATCTACATGTGCAAAAGCTGCTACACCATCTACATGATAGACCACATAGTCCAAAAACTGCGTCTGCATTTCAATGGCAGGCAGGAACACATCAGACATCATCTTAGGCGATATCATATACGAAAAATCATTCTGCGCAGCATAAAACTTGCCAGGAGCCCAGAGCGGAAACCACCCCGCCGACCCTTCCGATGCTTCGTGTACAATCCCATAGAACACATCGTATATCTCGCACCACTGGCGCATCAGGTAAATCTCCAATTCACGAACCGCATCAGGGCAATCTACGAGATCCAACAGCAGCCGATAGCTCCCACGAATTGCCGCAAGTGTGTCGCCGCTTCCACCAAAAGCCCCAAGGGACGGTATAGCCTTTCCTCTACATTGCTCGACCATATCATAAAGCTGTTGTTTAGCAAGACGCCACCAGTGATTATCCGAAGCAATGACGAGATTCGATATATCCAGCGAACTCAGTTCGGCGTCAGAAATAATCTCGCCGCACCAACCAGTTGCTTCCTTAAGATCAATATACGCTCCCAAAAAACACGCATGTGACTGCCAGCCAGGATAGCCTGGGTACCATAATGGAAAAGACTCTCCGCCGTAGAACGTACGTCTTGCGTTATAGTCGTTCACCCTGCCAATGTAATCTGAATCGAGCCAGCGATCCTCAATCCGCGCAGGCGGCTCTGGTGGTTCCTCAGCTGGCGCATCATACCTAGGCGCAGACGCCCAAATACAGCATCTATCCAGCGATTCCCCTGCCCACCATGCCTTATACCTTTCCTTAGTCTCTTCCCAATCCGGCTTGTAAACCAAACTCAAACAGATGCCTCCTGATAACAATCTTCGCAAATGGAATTGCAATACCTATCTCCACATTCCAGCAACATTTGTAAACTTACCACGGGCTAACTCGGAAAATTCACAAAACAAACTAAAATTATCCACACAACTCTTGTATGAGCAATCGGCACATGTTAGCATAGCATTGCTCATCAAATATACAGTACATTTTTGCAGGAGAATCCTATGCCAAATAAATCCGTGACTGCAGTAAGCTCGCCAGACGCAAAGAAAAGATTCAATCACTACATAGGAAATAGAGAACCGCTACACTCTAACCCTATCTCCAAACTGCCACTAGGAAGCATCCGTCCACTTGGATGGCTTCGCCATCAGGTTGAATTGATGAAAACTGGAATGGTCGGAAGGTTGCAAGAGCTATCAAAGTTTCTCGCTGACGACAATGGATGGTTTGGCACAGAAAACGACGGTTGGGAAGAACAACCTTACTGGCTGAGAGGTTTTTATAATCTAGGAGTGCTGCTTGACAACGAGCACATAAAAACCGAAGCCAAAAGATGGATCGAAAAAATCATTGCAACTCGACAGACAGATGGGTACTTCGGACCTCCGTCCAGAAAAGAAGTAAAAGGCGCAAATGGGCGCGTAGTATGTGACTTGTGGGGACACATGGTTATGCTCGACGTACTGCGCTCACATTGGGAAGCAACTGGAGATGAACGAGTACCGAAGCTAACAGAACAATTTTTCAGATTTTGTGCATCGCTGCCAGAGGAAAAGTTTATACCTCCAGCAGACCATGAGTTTGGAGACTGGAAACCATTCATACAATGGACGCGTGCCGGCGATATGCTACCACATATTTATTGGCTCTACAATTTAAACGGTGGTGAGTGGCTTCTCGACCTAGCTACGCGATTTTATAAACACATGCGACCGCCTACTGGCGATTTCAAAGATTGTAATATACCACCTCACGGCAATTGGCTAAATCATCATGTGGTGGATTTCACGCAAAGATTCCGCACGCCAGCCAATTACTACCTGCAAACAAAAAACCCGAAACTCTTAGAAGAAACCGATTATTGGTACGACATGCATATGGAAGCTTGGGGACAACCTGGAGGTGGATTCGCGGCGGATGAGTTGCTTCGACCGGGTAAATCAGACCCGAAGCAAGCATTTGAAACGTGCGCAATGGTAGAATTTGCAAAAAGCTTTTACATACTTGCACAAATAACTGGCGAAACAAAATATGCTGATCGTACAGAAGAAATATTTTTTAATAGCTTTCCTGCGGCACAAACACCTGATTTAAAAGCACTACATTACCTCACAGCAGCAAACCAGCCGCAGCTTGATGCAAGCGAAAACCACGACTACTGTAACAAGGGGAAAATGATAGACTATTCGCCCCACCGATACCGATGCTGCCAACACAACGTTGCAATGGGATGGCCTTGGTTTGTAGAACATCTGTGGATGGCAGCAGCTGGAGACGGATTAGTGGCGTTTATGTACGCACCTTGCAAAGTTATCGCAAAAGTTGGAAATGGCGAAGAGATAACTATTATAGAAGATACCAACTACCCGTTCGAGACTAACGTCAAACTTACATTGCAAACAAATGGGTTAGTAAAATTCCCTCTCTATCTCAGAGTGCCAGGATGGTGTAAAGACTTCGAGGTTTGGATAAACAATGAGAAGATAGAAATTATTCCAAACCCCGGCGCATACGTTTGCATAAATCGAGAATGGAATAATGGCGACGAAGTAAATATTATGATGCCTGAATCACTCAAAGTGACAAAATGGCCAAAATTCGGCGGCGCGGTGAGTATCAGTCGAGGGCCACTTATATATTCAATAAAAATAGGGGAAGAGTGGCGGCGAGAGGACAGTGGAAACGACGATTGGCCTGAATGGGAAGTCTTTCCTACCACTCCATGGAACTACGGTCTTGCAATTGATGAACACAACCCCTCTTCATCACTTGAGATTCGAAAAAAGCCAGTAACCAATCAGCCATTTACCATTGAAAATGCGCCAATAGAAATAATTGCAAAAGCCAAACGCATTCCCAATTGGCGACTTATAGATGAAACTGTGACTGATCTCCAACCAAGTCCAGTAAAAAGTCCTGAACCTATCGAAGAAATAATTATGATACCAATGGGATGTGCCAGGCTTAGAATGACCTGCCTGCCGGTAATCGGTGAAGATACGAATGCTAGAGAGTGGCAGGATGTTTCTAGCCATGAAGAAGCTATGAAAATAAGACTTGAAGCTGTGGGAAATGTCTGATGAAGGATGTTAACAAAATCAAGATTTTAGGCGTTGGAGACTGTGTGCTGGACTATCTTTTCAGATGTTCTCAACCTCCAAAAGGCGGCTCAGTTAGGGTACCGGAATACAAGGTAGAAGGCGGTGGACTTACTGCCACTGCAGTTGTAACCTGTGCAAGACTTGGTGCTAAAGGAGAATTGATCAGCAGACTAGGAGATGACGACACTGCACAAGAGATAATCAAAGAACTTGAACAAGAAGGGGTAGAAACATCTAGAATGATTCGGATTCCTGGTATGCGAAGCAGTGTAAGTTTCATCCATGTTGATATAGAAACTGGCGAGCGAACAATCTTCTATTACCGTGACCCAAATATAGACCCTTTAAATGGAGTCCCGGATTCATTACTTCTGGATGATACTTCTGCACTACTTGTTGATGACACATGGATGCCAGCAGCAGTTAAAGCATCGCAAGTTGCGAAAGAAAATGGCATACCTATAATAGCAGACTTGAAACCATGTGATCATAATCTGGAATTGGTTGAATTGGTAGATATTCTAATAGCTCCATTTCATTTCGCACGCAGTCACATGAACGGAGATATTCCAAAAGCTCTCTCAACTATACTTGCGATGGGAACAAAGCTTGCAATAATAACGGCTGGAAAAGATGGCTGCTGGTATTCAGATGGGCAAAACACAGGGCATGTTAAAGCTTTCGACATAGAAGTGGTGGATACTACCGGCGCTGGTGATGTGTTCCACGGCGCATTCGCAGTAGCAATGGGACTTGGGCTGGATATCGAAAGCCGATTAGAGTTTGCAAGTGCTGCTTCGGCGCTTAAATGCCGCAAGCTGGGTGGGCGATCAGGGATACCAACTCTTCACGAAACACTTAAGTTTCTCAGTGAAAATGGTTCAACGCGATGGAGCAATATTCACTAAAAGAGCCAGCCTGTTTGAAGTGAAACAAGCTGGCTCAACAATCTCAATATATTAACCGTCCTGTTTAGATGCCATCAAATTTGCCTTCCCGTGAACATCGAATATAGTTCATCGAGAAGTCATCGCGGCCAAGCAGTGCTTCGGCAGCTGCAATAAGCGCCATCAAATGGCGATCCATAGGGTCTATTATTCCAGCATCAAGTCCTCTGCCCATCGCAAGCACAGTCATTGCTTGATTCAAAAACTTACGCGCCGGCATGCCATGACTCACGTTAGAAATCCCGGCTATCGTATGAATCCCTGGAAACTCGCACATGATCTTTTCTATTATGTCCAACATTGCAAGCGCAACATCGGATCCTGTACCTATAGGGAAAGTCAAAGGATCCACATATATATCGTCTACTGGAACACCAGCGTTGAGCAGTTTATTAACCAGTTCACGAGCTACTGAAAGACGCACCGTAGGATCCTGCTGAATGCCAGAATCATCCATTGAAAGCGCGATAACCTTCGTCTTATACTTCAATACAAGCGGTAGGATGCTGCTGTAACGCTCGGACTCAGCGGTAATGGAATTGATGAGCGGCTGCCCTTTGCTCATATCATAAACAGCAATAGCGCGTTCAATGGCTACAGGATTAGGAGAATCGAAAGACACTGGTGCATCAACCACCTCGCCAACGGTCTTAACCAACCATTCAAGTGCCTCTGGTTCACCTTCTCTGAGCGTACCACAATTAAGATCTATATATGTGGCACCAGCCTCAAATTGATCCTTAGCTAGTTTCTGTATATAAGCAGTATCCCTAGCTACTACAGCCTGCTCTATCACAGGCTCGCCTTTGACTTTTCTGCTTGTATTTATTCTTTCTCCAACAATAAGCATCTTGGTCTCCGTCCTTCTATATCATTCATTTCCCCACGATGGTGGTTCAATCTTACCAGCAAAAACGTTGAGCCACGCCGAAGTATGCTCCAATCTCCAGTCATGTGCTTTTTGAAGCTTCCTCAGCTTTTTTAACCGCCGAAGCTTCTTCGCACGCCTATATATAAGCCACCAGCGGCAGTACCTCTCAGGATAAACCTCACAGTGGCCATCCTCTCTGGTACCGCCACAAGGACCATTTCTCATCTGCTTCGGACAGCGCATCGGACAGGTGAACGCTGTATAACTCAGAATACATTCTCCGCAGTCCTGACAGCCGAATATCGGCTTTTTCACACAGTTTTCGGCAAACGTAGCACAAGCATGCAATCTCGGCCTTTTTTGAATAAACTCAGCTATTTTCTCGCTTGTCTTGCTCACTTTTCCATTTCTCCTCCAACTGGCTCAGCCGCATCTGATACTCCAAAAGATTCATCTGCGGGCACTTCAGGTCTTGGAAGAAGACCAGCTTCTTCAACCAAACGCGGCGTAACAGACTCCCACATAACCGGCATAATATGCAACCCCGCAACACCCGGTATTTTGGAAACCTGTTGCATTACCTCTACAGCTATTTTTATGCCTTCCTCCATAGCCGCTTCTTTGTCGGTTATAGACTCCATCCGTTTTATGTAATCCTGAGCTATCCGCATTCCCGGCACGCTTTCTTTCATGTAAAGCAACGCTTTAATGCTCCGAACAGGCATAACACCAGCAATTATGTAAACTTGTTTGTCCATTCCTTCATCTCGCACAGCACTCATCCAACGCTCAAACGCAGGAACATCAAACACGGGCTGGGTCTGTATAAAATCAGCACCTGCTTCTATCTTTTTTGCAAGATTCAACACGCGAAACTCAAATGGCTCACCGAACGGATTAGCTGCGCCACCGATAAACATTCTAGGTTCATGTTTCATCTCATCGCCGGACATAAAGACTTTCTCATCCCGCATCTTCTTAACCATCTGGATAAGCTGTGTACTATCCAAATCGAACACACCTTTAGCCTGAGGATGGTTGCCGAAGCATTGATAATCACCGGTCAAACACAGCAAATTGCGCACACCCAACGCATACGCACCTAGTATATCTGACTGCATAGCCAGCCTGTTTCTATCCCTGCAAGTCATCTGCATTATAGGCTCTACGCCACCCTGCAAAACATAATAGCTGGATACCAGGCTTGACATACGCACGATTGCAGTTTGGTTGTCTGTCAGGTTGACCGCATCTACATATCCCTTGAAGTAGCTGCATTTTTTGGCAATAGAGTCCTTATCAACCGATTGAGGCGGACTCATTTCGCCACATACGACAAACTTACCTGCATTAAGAAGCTTCTCCAAATTGCTCCCACTTTTAAGCACATTCATACTCCCACAATATCGCTTTTCACAGCCCTATCTGACTGCGAGTTGCTTTGATAGTATTTCTCATTAACATAGCGATAGTCATCGGACCAACGCCGCCAGGTACAGGAGTTATCGCAGATGCTATCTGCGACGCTCCGGCAAACTCTACATCACCCACAAGCCCGCTGTCCAGTCTGTTAACGCCCACGTCTATCACAACAGCCCCTGGCTTAATCCAGTCACCCTTGATCATCTCAGGTTTTCCAACTGCCGCAACCAGCACATCTGCTGAACGGCATACGTCTGGTAGATTAACAGTTCGTGAATGGCATATTGTAACTGTAGCATGCTGTTTGAGAAGCATTATAGCAACAGGCTTGCCCACTATATTGCTCCTGCCTACCACAACTGCATGCTTGCCCTTAAGTTCAACCCCGGTACGTGCCAAAAGCTCCATAACACCAGCAGGCGTACAAGGCGGAAGCGGGCTTTCGTCAACGAACAAACTACCGACATTCATAGGATGGAAACCATCTACATCCTTAGCCGGATCTATTGCTATCAACACTTTCTTAGAGTCTATCTGCTCCGGCAGCGGAAGCTGAACAAGTATTCCGTTGACATCCTTGCGAGAATTCAACTCAGCCACTAGATTAAGAACATAATCCTCTGAAGTATCTGCCGGTAGTGTATATTCGAATGATTTTATTCCAAGCCGTTCACAAGCCTTTTTCTTACGTCCAACATATACTTTCGAAGCTGGATCATCACCAACCAGAATAACAGCTAATCCAGGCTCAATGTCCTGAGACTTGAGCGATTCAACTTCAGACCTAAGCTCATTTTCAATCTCAGCAGCAATAGATTTGCCATCAATAATTGTTGCAGACATCCATTTATCCCCCACAACAAGATAAAACTACATTCAGAACAATCCCACTACTCTACCATTCTCATCAAAACCTATCTTCTCAGCCGCAGGGACTTTTGGCAACCCAGGCATAGTCATTATATTTCCTGTATAGAATATCACAAACCCTGCACCTGCAGAGACCTTGGCATCTTTTACCGTAATATTGAAACCTCTAGGTCTACCAAGCAGTGAAGCATTATCTGACAGAGAATACTGCGTCTTGGCAGAGCATATCGGAAGATTACCAAAACCGAGCTTCTCAATCTGTTCAATCTTCTTATCTGCTTCAGCAGTGTAATCAACCCCATCTGCACCGTAAATGACTGTTGCTATCTTCTTGAATTTTTCTTTCAACGGAATATCAAGAGGATAGAGTGGTTTGAAAGAAGATGGTTTATTCTCGATAACATCCAGAACCAGACTCCCGAGGTCAAGAGCACCTTCACCGCCCTTTGCCCATGCATCCGATAATGCCACAGGATATCCCTTGGCATCACAAAGATCTTTTAGCTTTGCAATTTCTTCGTCTGAATCTGTTGGAAATTTGTTTATTGCAACTACAGGAGATAACCCATGCGCCTGCATATTTTCGCAGTGTTTCCATAGATTATCAGCGCCAGCCGCCACTGCATCAGGATTCGGTTCTGCAAGTACATCTTTGCTCACACCACCATGCATCTTAATTGCACGAATAGTGGCTACTATAACGACACAGGACGGAGCAAAACCAGCAGTTCGGCACTTTATGTTCAAGAATTTCTCAGCCCCGAGGTCCGAACCAAAACCTGCTTCAGTAACAACTATATCTGCAAGCTGAAGCGCCATCTTAGTTGCAATAATTGAATTGCTACCATGAGCAATATTGCCGAACGGACCGCCGTGTATAAATGCGGGTGTCCCTTCGAGGGTTTGAACAAGATTGGGCTTAATGGCATCTTTCAGAAGCACTGCCATCGCGCCAGCAGCCTTAAGTGACGCAGCAGTGATCGGGTTACCCTTTTTATCCATCGCAACCACAATACTCGCAAGGCGCTTTTCTAGATCTTTCAAATCTGATGCCAAGCAGAGTAATGCCATAACCTCTGATGCAGTTGTAATATCGAATCCCGACTCTCTCGGCACACCGCCGGTTTTGCCGCCAAGTCCTATAACTATATCTCTAAGAGCACGCTCATTCATATCCATTACTCGCTTCCAAGTAATGGAATATGGATCTATTTCAAGCGGATTTCCCTGGTAAAGCGAGTTATCAAGCATTGCAGCAAGCAGATTATGTGCGGATGTAATTGCGTGAAAATCGCCCGTGAAATGCAGATTTATATCTTCCATAGGAATAACCTGTGCCCATCCACCGCCAGCAGCTCCGCCCTTTATGCCAAAGCACGGTCCTAAACTAGGCTCGCGAATGGCTATAGCGGTTTTAAGCCCCATCCTGCGCAACGCATCCCCTAATCCTATAGTTGTTGTTGTTTTACCTTCTCCTGCTGGGGTTGGGGTAATAGCAGTCACAAGCACCAGCTTGCCTATTGTGTTATTTGAACGCTGCATAACGTCAAGCGAAATCTTGGCCTTGTAACGGCCGTAAAGCTCAAGGTCTTCTTCTGATAAACCAAGCTCCCGTGCAACTTCAGTTATCAACTTTGGTGTAACAGACTGTGCTATCTCAACATCCGAAAGGCTGCTCATATATCCTCCAATTTGCCACCTTCAAATTGTAGCTTTGATACTAGATTAGACTTTTTGCAAATACAATTCTTGTAATCTTGTAGCACCAAATAGAAATCTCGTGCGAGTTTTAATATAAAGCGGCGATAGGTTATCAGTTGAACACAGATCTATTTCGAAGTCGATACATGCGAGGGGTAAGACCTGTGATTCTCTGAAAAACCTTAGTGAAGTAACTCTGGTCATTAAACCCACATTCAAGGCATATCTCTACTATGCTTTTATCTGTTCGCCGAAGAAGGTCTTTCGCTTTATCAACACGCATCTGCGTTAGAAGCTCGGTAAATGACCTGCCCAGTCGCTCTTTCATCAACCTAGAAAAATGAGATGGAGACATTGAAGCCGCAGCAGCTGCATCATCACGCGAAATATGTTCAGCTAGATGCGTCTCCATGTACTGAATCGCTGCTGCCAAAAGCACTGTATTAGGATAATCCCGCCTTTCGCGTATAGCATCCATTATCCGTTCGAGCATCTGCACAAGCCATGCCGAAAGATCTGCCTCGTCCGATATCGAAGCAAGTTCTACAAGCGATGAGTAATTTGTGCCCAAAAGCTCAGATGGCTCTGCCCCAGCTTCAACCGCAGTGCGGCTCATCATAACAACAAGTTCAAGCAAGAAACTCTTAAGCAAGCTAGGGCGATCACGTCCCAGATAATAAATCCCAACGAGAACCCTGTTCAGAATCTCTCTGGCTTGAGGTCTATCGCCGCGCTTAACAGCAGCAAGCAGCCCTGGCTCTTCACGGAGATATATATCGCGTATAGAATCGTAAATTCGTTCTTTTACCTCGTGAATCGCTTCGGCTCGCCTAGACTCACGCTCAGCCGCAATACGATTAAGATCGAGAAGCGCAGCATTTGTCAAGTTAGCCTCAATAACCAACTGTAGCAGTCTTCCTGCAGCGGAACGAATTTGACCCGCCGACCACTTATTGTTGGAGAACTCATCAATCAGTATCCCACCACTAACTATCCCACCTGTAGTCTCGGCATTGGTCATAAGCGGAACGCCCCAAATTATACGTCCACCCGGACAAAGGTGCAGATATGGCTCCCCCCATCGAAGCGTTTCTTCAACTGCGCGCCGGCGTGCTTCTCGACAGCGAACCTTGCTTTCAGGCCATGTACAACAGGACGCCCCTTCTACTACTCCTCCGCTTCTATCAACCAGCGCAATAGGCAATCCATATTCCTTTTTATAACGGTCGGCAATACGATCGAATGGTGATGCTGTTTTCATTATCAAAATCAAAACAATTAAAGCAATAAAAACACAGTAGGTAAAGCGTAATCCACCATGCTAAATTCGTCAAGCTGGTTATTGTTACAAAACAAATGCCTCAGAGCAGAAACTTTTCAGATGTCCAGCACTGAGGCAATTATTTACACCCAAGATAACACGGCTTCGGATTTCACTAATGGTGTAACATCAAGCGGAAACAAATCATCAACACACACTTAAAACATTGCCCCGCTGTGCCGTGTGCCTACCGAGTTTTTGAACCCCAGTTACTACCAGGGTGGGAGCAGAGGCAGCGCTTCGCGATTCCTCTTAAAAGAGGCTCCCACTAGGCTGCTGACCATCGTGACTCCCGAAGCTTATGAGTGTCGGCTCAAAACTTCCTCGACCAATCACGAACACTGCAGGGCAATGGTATATTCAATTTTCTACTCGTATCTTACCACAGAATCTGTCAATACACAATACCAAAATTCACTGCAAAATCACGAACCATTGTTCGTATTGAAGAACAACTATTCTATCAGTAAAATATATTCGAGATTAGCCATCGCCCATTAGGCTTTCGCAATAATCAGAAACTAACATACTGAAAATTCCATATCAAATCACCAAAAATTGGAACCCAAATGCCAATAGATATGCGGAACAACATTGTCAGAAAGGATTAATTGATGCAACTGTGTCTACCAATATGAAATATATTCTAATCGTACTAGATGGCATTGCTGACGAGCCGATTGAAGAACTAGACGGCAAAACGCCGCTTATGGCTGCCCATACCCCCAATATGGATATGCTAGCGCGTTCGGGAATAGTCGGCGCTGTTATGAACACACCACCTGGGATGGATCCAGGAAGCGACATAACCAACATGTCGATCCTAGGTTACGACCCACGAATCTATTATCGTGGTAGAGCTGCTATTGAAGCAGTAGGTCTTGGAATACCACTTGAAACCACCCAAATAGCATTCAGAACAAACCTGGTAACAACCGACGGAGAACGAATCCTGGATTCAGCTGGCGGTCATGTCTCTACCGATGAAGCAAAAAGATTGATAAAATGCATCAACCACCAGTTCGGTAGCGACAAAATAAAGTTTTACACAGGAGTGAGCTATCGCCACATAATGCTTTGGGATGGTGGATCAGATGCAGTACACTGCACTGCGCCTTATAAAATACATGATCTGCCATTCGATAAATATCTACCAAACGGCGAAGGCAGCGAAATGCTCAATCAAATGATATGTGAATCTTATGAGCTTTTAGATAACCACCCAGTAAACACTCATAGACGAAACAAAGGTAAACTGCCTGCAAATATGATATGGTTTTGGGCACAAGGACGTGAGCCAGAAATGCCTTCGTTTAAAAGCAGACACGGAGTCTCCGGATCCGTAATAGCAGCAGTTGACTTGATACGTGGACTTGGTAGACTTACTGGACTTAGGGTGGTAAATGTACCTGGCGCCACAGGGTACATAGATACAAACTACAAAGGCAAAGGCGAATATGCGCTCAGAGAACTTAAAAGAGATGATTTTGTTTGGGTACATGTTGAAGCGGCTGATGAAGCCTCACATGAAGGTAATCTAGCGGCTAAAATTGAAGCCATAGAAAAATCTGATGATCTAGTACTCGGCACAATTCTAAAAGGTTTGCAGGCAGATAAACAGCCATTCAAAATCCTGCTGCTGCCAGACCATCCCACTAGTATTGCTGCAAAAACCCATTCTAACGCTCCTTCGCCATTCGTGATATACTCATCTGAGGAGGTACATGACGGAGCACGCGCATTTGATGAAACAATAGTAGCAGCAAGCGAAGTCAGGATAAAGGATGGTTACACGCTCATCGAGAGGTTGTTCGCATAACGACACTGCCAAATATCGTCTGATTGAGACGGTTGCACATACTATCGAACGATACGAGATGGCTAAACCCGGCGAGACCATATTGGTGGCAGTTTCTGGCGGTGCAGACTCCATTGCTCTTCTCCATATATTAAATAACTTGCGAGCGAGGCTCAAGATTAACCTTGCTGTGGCGCACTTGAATCATTGCATACGAGGTGCAGAATCCGACGAAGATCAACAATTCGTCGAAGAAGTCTCAAAAAGCCTCGGCATACTAATTAAAATCGGCGTAGCTGACGTGCTGGCGATTTCTAAAAAAGAAAAAATCGGATTAGAAGAAGCTGCCAGACGAGCCAGATACGACTTTTTGAATAAGACTGCAGATGAATTAGGAACGGAGCATATAGCAGTTGCACACACTGCCGATGACCAAGCGGAAACCGTGCTTATGAACATAATTCGAGGCTGCGGAATAGATGGACTTAGAGGTATGGTACCCGTGCGAGGTAAAATCATCCGTCCACTGTTGGAAGTTTCTAGAAATGATATCATCGCATATCTAACAGAAGAAAAATTACGTTGGAGAGAGGATAAAACAAACAAAGATGTAGATTACACAAGGAATAGAGTTCGGCATGAGCTTATTCCTATTATCGAAAAAGAACTCAATCCAAGATTCAAAGAAAACATTTTGGCACTATCTAAAATCGCAGCAGAAGAAGCTGATTATATTTTCAATCAGTCGCTGGAAATGTTGAGAGAGTGTGTAATTAATGAATCAATACAGCGTATAGAGATAGATGCTGAAAGACTACGCGATATTCCACGTGCACTAGCACGACGCTGCCTGAGAATAGCAATAGAAAGAGTGCGTGGTAATTTAACAGACATCGAAACATCTCACATAGAAGACGTTCTGAATGCATTGAATGATCGTAGAGAATTTCATTCCACAATGCCAGGAGCAAAAGTTCATATTGACGTAAAAAACGGGAAGACCTCGATATATTCGGAGATTGAAATTGAAAAATTCGATTTTGAAATAGAGCTGCAGGTTCCAGGTATCACACACATCCCGGAGATTAAATGCAAAATAGAATGCGATATGATTGAGAATAGGCAGAAATCGGCTAGCTTCGACGAAGTTGTTTTAGATGCCGATCGCATACTTGGGAAATTGAAGGTTCGCACCTGGCGATACGGCGATAAAATAGATCCTGTAGGATTGACCGGAACAAAAAAACTGCAGGATATATTCACAGATAAAAAGGTGACCAAAGAAGAACGGTACAGGAAATTGATTGTGGTTGACGATGAAAAGATATTATGGGTCGCAAGCACAGCATTATCTAGAACTGTGTACCCGACAGAAAATACGAAACGTTTGATCAAACTTAAAATATTACCAGATGAAACAGTATGATTGATGCTGGCAATAGATAAATAAGCAATACGTCAACGTACAATGTAAGCTCTTAGATCCCTGCCTAAAAAAATTGGGGGTGAATAACAATGAAAAAGAGCAGTTTTGCAGTCGAAACGCTGATCGCCACAGTGCTGGCTGCGCTTATACTAGCGCCCTCCGGAGCAGTGCCAGATAGAGACCGTGACCGCGACAAAGACAGAGATCGCGGTAGACCTGCGTCTGTAACTCAACGGCAAGAGCCAAGCCAGGTGACTCAAGACATAAAACCTGGTATCGGAGTAACGTCGCATGGTGGGTTCTCTAACACTGAACGCACTACACCTACACCCAACAGACCTATGTCGGCAGTACAACGACAAGAGCCAAACCAAGAGCCTCAAAACACAAAACCCGGCTTTGGAGTGACAGCACGTAGTGGGTTCTTTACTACCGAACGCGCGGCACCTATACCCGAGAGATCAACGTTGACGTCAGCTCATCATCAAGAGCCGCCAAGTCGAGAACCCCGAGAACCCCAAGACGTAAGACCTGGATTTGGTGTAACAGCACGTAACGGGTTCTTTACTACTGAGCGCACATCGCCTGATAGACCCATGAACAATCAACCAACCAACTATAACACCAGTCCATCAGGGTCTGACAACTCCAACATTCGAAGCATTTGGGATATGCTGCGAGAAGCAAAATCGCATAACAAACCTGACAACTATTCTAATACTAACAAAAGAACTACGAACATCAATATACATATCTCTATCGGACCACAGCCAAGGTTCTTCAATGGACGCTATTACTATGATGGGGTTCAGTTTATATCAGGGTTCGGATGCAGTTACGGACATTGGGCTTTCGTATACTATCCTGAGTTCTGTGTGCCATCGGTATACTACCACTACGGATTATTCCCGTTCGTGCCATATACACGAGTGATATTTGTAGATAGACCGATATATGTTGTGATTGAAAAGCCTATAGTCATACAAAGAAGGTACACCGAAAGCGATTACTATCTAGCGGCTAGAGCATCTGATCCACTTGATATAGCTCTTTCGGATATAAGAAGCGCTTGGATTCGCAATGATGCTGACCTGTTACTGAAACACGTGAAACGAGATTCACAAATAGACGTAATGCTGGAAGGCGACTACGCCTATACTGTTCCAGCAGAAGACTATATGGATATGACACGAGATGCGATTACTGGTACAGAAACAACAGGTTTCGAATATGATGCCATTCGATCTCGCGGAAATGATAGGGTCATTGCTTATGCTACACACACCTATATAGGATCGTCTGGTAGCGTACGCAGGGTTTACGTAAGCTATCTGCTCGAACGAAATGGAAGCCGTTACTATATTGTGGAGGTTGGTTCATCATCAAATTCTCTTTTACATTAAAAACAGGGCTATGTCGCTCGTTTGTTTCAGTATAATACCAATTGGGTATTAAATAATTGGAAAATAATTAACAGCCGTAACCTACGGCAAGCAGAGATCTTTTAGGGATGAAAAACGGTTCGTCTTACAACATAGAATTCAGAGTGCCACGCGAGTTCAGGTACGTCGCGCTTATAAGAAAGGGTATACGTCATTCTGCCAAGCAGGACGGTTACACCGAGCGAGAGTGCGATGATATAGAAGTTGCAGTTGGAGAAGCTGTGACCAACGCAATCGCTTACAGTAGAGTAGAAGGATGTAATGAACAGATTTATGTCAACTGCAACTTTTCACCAAATCGACTAGTTGTAGATGTTCAAGATGGAGGATGCATAAGCTGCGTGCCTGATCCCCTACCCAACCCCAATATAGTAAGCGAACATGGAAGAGGATGGCTTCTGATTCATCGCCTTATGGACAGCGTATCTATAAGATGCACAGATGATGGAATGACAGTGAGAATGGTCAAGGAAAAATCACACCTAAATCAACCACAACGTACTCCGGTAATTTCTGAAAAGTAATAAACCAATATCATTGAACTATTTATGATTTTCGATCTTTGACTCCAGCTTTTTCAACGTTTCCTCAGCATCAGGTGTCAGTTTGAGTTTGCGCACATCAGATATTGAACTTTTGGCGTCATCGGTTTTGCCAACGGATATCAGGTAATCAATCAAAAAGAAATAGGCATCTGGATTTTGCGGTTCTAACTCAACTATTTTTCTATACTGTGCCTCTGCTAAATCAAACTTTCCGGATGCTTCATAGGCTGAAGCTAAAGTCGCTCTTACATCAGTTCTACTTGGCACTTTTTCAATTACGAATTTCAACCGCTCAATAGCGCCGTCATAATCTTTTTGCTTTTTGAGCACCCGTGCAAGTTCTATCCGAACATCCAAATCGTCGGGATTACGACGTTCAGCATCTTTCAGCAGCCGAGAGCACTCGGGCAATCCTGAATCTGAAGATGAAAGCACGGCTGTCAATGCAAACAATGCGCGAACGTTATTGGGCTGCTCCTTAAAAACTGCCCTGAGATCTTCTTCTGCTGCAGCGTTCTTCCCTGCTACCATATAGGCAATACCACGTTCCAACCGAGCACTAATCAGCTTCGGATCAATATCGAGCGCTGCATTGAGCGATTTTACAGCATCTTCTGGCTTGCCAAGCTTGATCAAAGCTGCACCTTTTAGCATATTTAACACAGCGCTATTGGGTCTGATTTTAAGTGCTTCCGACGCTTTATCAAATGCTTCTTGCGAAGAGCCAAACAATGAAGCCGTGAGCGCAAAACAAGCAGACTGGAAAGCAGGTTCAGCATCATCTATAGATGCAGGACCAGATGCAGCAGAAATCAGTTTTTCATCTAAACCAGACTTTTTGAGAAATTGCCTCAGAAGTTTTACCGGAGTCGCACGATAGAAAACCACCGGCTTTTGACCACCCTCAACAAAAATCCGAACCTGAAAAACCCCAACCGCCTGACCATACCTCATAACTAACGCTGCTTTCGGCGGCTTTTCATCGGGAGTTACCTTAGACAAAAAAAGTAGATCACGACTTTTTATTTCGGATATGCAGCCATTACTACCGCGCCAAGACTTAACAACGTATTTAGGTGGAGTTTTTTGAAAATCAAACCCTAGTATAGAGGTAGGAAATTTACTGCCTACATCCTCGCCTGAAAGAAGCTGTCCAAGGGTAACCCTAGGAGCATAGGATACTACACTGTCAGGCGCAAGTTTTACTCCAGGTGCAGCAGGTTTTGAAATAGTCAGAAGTGCAAGACTGGAATCTTCGTCAACCGCTGCTACAGAAGCAGGGTATATTTCTCCAGTAACCCGGCTTACTACAAAAACATCCCAAAGGTTGCTCTTTTTGCCATAAACAGTCTCAGTAACAGCAGCCGGCGCAGTTACAATCCATGTGCCATCAGCCACAGCAAAACCTGATGCCATCAAGCCTCCGGCTCTTCCCGTCGCAAAGACTGCAACCACTGAATCCTCGTCAGCCGAAACTGCAGGAAGAATGGTGATCACTAATATCAAAACAACAAATGCAAACCAAACCGCAGCTTTCACAGAACTACTGTAGCACTCTTTTCAATATTCGACAACATAGCAAAAACAAATTACATTTCGCAGACTTACGCATTCAACCAATAAATAAGAAAATCCTTCCGTGATTATGCCATGAATGGTATAATTAGCACTACCTTCGAACTCGGAGGCTTTACTGAACAAGTGACCACCAAACTAACACCTATGCTAGCTCAGTATAGGTCCATCAAGGAACAATATCCGGATGTTATCCTAATGTTTCGGCTCGGCGATTTCTACGAAATGTTTGGCGAAGATGCCATCACGGCCTCGCGCGAGCTTGAAATAGTACTCACTTCCAGAGAAGCAGGTAAAGGCGAGCGTATGCCAATGTGCGGCGTGCCATATCATTCGGTAGAGCGATACATTGCCAAGCTTATCTCCAGGGGATACCGCGTTGCTATCTGCGATCAGATGGAAGATCCAAAAAAAGCCAAAGGACTGGTCAGGCGTGACGTGACAAGAGTTGTCACACCAGGTACAGTTCTCGAAGATGGAATGCTGAACGCTGTATCAAACAATTATCTTACAGCTGTAGTACCCGGAGAAGACAAAGCTGGGCTGGCAATTGCAGATGTCTCTACTGGAGAGTTTTTGGTCACTGAAATAGAAGACCGTGACAGCACACAAAAAATACTCGAAGAGATTGCAAGACTCTCACCTGCCGAATGCCTAATTCGTGAAATAGATCAAGATCTCGAATCGCCACTAAAAACATCAGGCTGTGGGACAGTTACCAGATTCGAAGACGATATAGTGCATGTGAGATCCTCGAGAGAAAAGCTGTGCGAACACTTTGGCACAATATCTTTAAGAGGCTTTGGATGCGAAGAAATGACTGTTGGACTAGATGCTGCTGCAATGGTGTTGGAATACCTGCGCAGCACAAATGCCTCGGCGCTTCGATACATTACATCAATATCCACATACTCAACTGAAGGCTTCATGGTATTAGATTCAGCAGCCAGACGGAACCTTGAACTCGTGCAATCATTGTCGCCTGAAGGACGCGGAAAGAGTCTACTGGCAGTACTAGACCGCACAAAAACCCCAATGGGTGCGCGTATGCTTAGAAAATGGATAGACATGCCACTGCTGGATGTCAAAATGATCTCCGAACGACACGATGCTGTTGAAGAACTTTACCATAGCTCAATAATGAGAGAATCCATCAGGGACACACTGAGCAAGATTCAAGACATTGAAAGACTAATGAGCCGTATTGTTATCGGTACTGCAAATGCAAGAGATCTTATCGGATTAGCAGCTTCGCTGGAAATGCTACCAGAGCTTAGAAAGGAGCTAGATAGCGCCAAATCAAGCAATCTCATCAGAATACGTGAAGACATTGCAGACCTGCGTGAAATAGCAAAGACCATCAGAAAGGCTATCGTGGATGATCCACCTGCATCAGTTCGTGATGGTGGAATTATACGACATGGATACAACGAGGAGCTTGATATCCTAAGAGATGCAGCAAAGAACGGCAGAAATTGGATAGCCGGATTAGAAGCTTCTGAGCGTGAGCGCACTGGTATAAAATCGCTAAAGGTTGGCTATAACTCAGTGTTCGGTTATTACATAGAGGTATCAAAAGCCAACCAAAAGCTTGTTCCGGATAATTACATACGGAAGCAAACTATGGTAAACGCTGAGAGATATATCACGCCGGAACTTAAAGAATATGAAGCGAGAGTGCTCGGTGCAGACGAAAAAGCTCTAGAGATTGAATACAAACTATTCTGCGAGATAAGAGAAAAGATAGCCGACGAAACGAGAGTTGTAGGCAAAGCTGCAAGTGCTGTTGCAGAGCTTGATACACTTGCTTCTCTAGCGGACGCAGCAGTACTTTACAGATACGTGCGGCCAGTGGTTGATGATGGAGAAGAGATAGTAATTCGCGGCGGAAGACATCCCGTTGTAGAACAATTCCTTATTGACGAAAGATTTGTACCGAATGACACTTTTATAAATTGCGAAACCGATAAACTGCTCATTATCACAGGACCCAATATGGCTGGTAAATCCACATATCTTCGTCAAGTAGCGCTGATTACACTAATGGCACAGATGGGCAGCTTTGTACCAGCAGATGAAGCTAGAATCGGTGTTGTAGACAGGATATTTACACGCATAGGCGCACATGACGAACTTGCAAGTGGACAGAGTACTTTTATGGTTGAAATGAATGAAACCGCGAACATTCTAAACAATGCTACCCGAAGAAGCCTGATCGTGTTGGACGAAATTGGTAGAGGAACTTCTACTTACGACGGATTATCAATAGCTTGGGCTGTAGCTGAGAAGATACTGGATATAGGCGCAAAAACCCTTTTTGCCACACACTATCATTATCTGAATGATCTGGCAAACCACCACAAAGGAGTCAAGAACTATCGAATAGCCGTAAAAGAAGAAGCTGACAGAATAGTTTGGTTGAGAAAAATAATGCCCGGCGGCACTGATCGAAGTTATGGAATAGAAGTAGCAAGACTTGCAGGACTGCCTAAAGAAGTTATAGACCGTGCCGCAGATATACTATCAGATTTTGAGAAGAATGGGAGCAAACCGAATAAAACCGGCAGTGTATCACATAAGACTCAGACACTACAGTTGACACTATTCGAGGCTGAAAAACATCCTGTCATAGAAGAACTTGAAAAGTTGGACATAGCCACACTTTCGCCTGTGCAGGCATTGATAAAACTGGACGAGTTTAAGAAAAAACTGGAGGGTGGATAGAAACTAAAAATACCCTCCAGTAGCATACATAGTCATAAATTGGCGTCAAGTTGAATTGTCCATTTCATTTTTCCATTCAAACATTTATCATTGAACCAAACTGGACCAATGAGCAGGCTTGCGTTCTTCGAAAAATAGTAATAAAACCCAATACCGCCACCGCCAAAAGAATTTTTGCCGCTTGCATAATCTACAGCAAATGTAAGCTTGTCAGACCTAATCACACGATCATAGGCAATCATGAAACCAGTATTTTCTTTATTCCCATTGGAACTTTTCAGAACATGCCTATTTCCTACATAACACCCCGCGGACAATCTACCATGCTTGTCCGAAAGAGTTTTACCAACAACCAAGTAGAGTATATTCTGATTCGTGACATCTTTTTTGGTGCCAACGTTAAAGACACCTATTTGAATCGCAGGAGCCGATGGTGATACCGCACCTTCGCCAAGACCAACCTTTATGTTGAAATAAAACGGATAATCCGCAGGAAACAAATAGTCAAACCCATATTCTAACAGGATTTTTCCGCTAATATTTGTTCCATATGTTAACCCTATTGTCGCTGGAAATGAGGATACTGGATCACTGCTAGGAGATCCTGCTCTTCCATAGTAATCATATGTAACATGAACAGATTCAGGTGGCTGTATATCCGGTGTACATGGTGTCCAAAAAGTTGTGGATGGCGTTGCGTACAGCATCCCTCCGATGGCTGATAGAACTACAATAGTCATGCAACAAATCACTTTCAAAGCAGCTCGTCCTTTCTTTTTGCAAAAATGATATAGCGCATTTATTTCCAAAAGATTGCAAATATAAAAATCATCTGTTTCTTTCTGCAAAGATTGCTTGGTCAATTGAATTTGTGATATGTATAAGCAAAACAATGCAGAACTAGAAGGTGAACGAATGATTAGGATTATGCTGACTTCTTTGTCTTTCTTAACGATTGTTATCACAATCCCTGAAATTGCCAAATCACAAGTGCCTGGTGAAATGCAGAGAATCTATGTTCTTGGTGCTGTAAATAACCCTGCGGACTTTGAATATAAAGAAGGGATTACCGTCAAAGACGCTATAGAACTAGCAGGTGGACTTGCTCCTAATGCCGACAAAAAAGGAGTTATGCTAATAAGCCTATCAGGCAGCAGACAATCACTCGATATAGATGCAATAATATCTGGCAAAGAGAACTTTATACTCAAACCTGGCGATACAATTGTTGTCAAACCAATAATAGCCGTCAATGATACAAAACCAGAGCCAGCAACAATATCTGTTCGCATAACTGGTATGGTAAATAAGCCAGGAAGCTATCAACTAAAAGTAGGTGCAACAGTCGCAGAAGCGCTTGCTGCTGCCGGAGGAGCTGCAGAAACGGCAGATTTGAAATCAGCTTTCATCAGACGCAAAGGAGAAACAATCGCTTTATCTGTTGAATCCATTCATGACGAAAAGAAAATAGTTGAAGATGGAGACGAGATTCTCGTGCCAGAGTTTGTTGTAACAATATCGGGCGAGGTCGAAAAACCTGGATCATACGCACTAATTCCAAGCAAAACAAATAATATAGGTATGCTTCTGCAAATAGCTGGCGGAGCCAAAAGAACAGCCGATCTGTCCAAAATCAAAATAACACGCAGATCCAACAGAGAGATTTCAATAACCGCAGACTGCAGGAAAGCTGAAATACTCAGCAAAACTCAGCTATTATCTGGCGATACAGTGTTCGTACCGAAGGCGCAGCAGTCGGTCAAGATAAAGGCGCTTGCGTTCAGCATTCTTGCAATAATAATCATCCTATAGAGCAGAAAAGAACAAACCTACATAGCGCCATCCTGATCAGGCCCCTCATCGTAGGTTTCTGTAGGATTTCGCCTAACCGGCTCTGACGGCGGAGGCGGTGCTGCAGGTTTAGGTGCAGCCTGTGGCTTCTGATAAACGGGAGAGGGTTGTGCAGGCTGTGATGTTGCGCCACGCATTGGGTAGAATCCATCTTTACCGCCGGCAGAAGGATTTTCGCTACTACCAAAATTTATCTTCCAAGCAATCAATATCATAACCAATGCCACAAAACATATAATTGCGTAGATCAAAGCACGATGCTTACCAGCGGATGCAAGCTGCTTATCACGCGCTTTATCCAGCTCTATACGCTGTTTCGCCTGGCGCGTAACTTCAGCTACATCTTTCAGGAGATCGGTGCCTATGCTACTTTTCTGCGCAACGTCATCATCAAGATTGAATCTATCTTTTTCAGCCACCATATATCGCCTCTTTTCACCCACCAAAATTCATGATACCCCACAGCACCGCGCTATTCAATCCCTATTTTACTTTTTGCAAAAGATAAAAATCAAAAGCCGCTCCGGATAACCGAGAGCGGCTTACACTGGCGGCGCCAACGGGAGTCGAACCCGTCCTACGTCCTTGAAAGAGACGTGTCCTAACCGATAGACCATGGCGCCGTGCTATAAAGCAAAAAGCATACGCATTATTATACCAGAACAAGCCATCGTTGTGAAGCAAAAATAAATAGCATATTGACAGAAAAGATAGAAACTGGTTAGCATACTATCTAATTGGCCACAGTGTTGGCTGTGACCAATTCAGGAATGCTTATCCTATAAAATTCAACCACCAAAATAGTCTTGCCGTCTAAAGAAATGGAGTAAATGAGTGTTAAATAGGTCCAAAATTATAATTACAGCAGTTTTGATCATAGGATTAATGGTTAGTGCGAATTCTGCTACCAAACCAGCTCTCTTTTCAGCCACAAAGATTGCTGTGGTTGACCATCCAGACACAAGCATACCTAATAAGTTCTATGCTAGCAACCGAGACCCGCTTCTTCCAAGCCCGCTCATCAGGCTGCCATTTGGTTCCATTTGGCCTGAAGATTGGCTCCGCAAACAGCTTGAAATGGAAGCTGATGGTTTCACTGGTCATCTTACAGAAATCAGCCCTTACTGCAATGTAAAAGAAAATGCATGGCTGAATCCGAATGGAATTGGGCCAAACTGGTGGGAAGAAGTCCCATATTGGTTCCGCGGATTTATGGCTCTTGGATGTGTGCTTCATGACCCAAAGATTATCGCTGAAGCCAAACCATGGGTCGAGAATATGATCGCAAGTCAAACTGAGTTTGGCTACTTTGGAACACAGGGCAATTTATTTGCACCTATTCATCCAGCAGTGCCAACTAATATATTAACCACCCCCGAAGGGAAACCAGGACTTCTCGGTGAATACTACGAAGACCGCGATTTCAAAACACTAAAAGCTACTCGCATAGACCCATTGATCGACTTTGATTGGGGCGGCAAGTCACCTATCGAAGGAATACCTGGGAATGACTTTACGGTACGCTGGATAGGAAATATTACCGTTGGAAAAACTGGGGACTATACATTCTCTCTTTATACAGACGACGGTGGCAGACTTTGGGTTAACGGAAATAAACTCATAGATAACTGGTCGGTTCAATCACCTATAACTATCTCTGCTAAGCCTATCCATTTAGAGGCTGGGAAGCCTTACCCATTGAAAATCGAATATTTCCAGGCATCTGGCGGCAGTGAGATACGGTTAGGATGGAAAATGCCTGGTGCTGTTTATACGCCACGAGCAGGCAATCCAGACTTGATGCCAAATATGTCTATGATGTTTGCTCTTCGTGCTTATTATGAATACACTGGAGACAAACGAATTCTCGATCTCCTAACAAAATATTTTCACTGGGAACTCTCCATACCAGATAATAAATTCTTCTCAGGTGGCTGGCAGTTCCCAAGAAATGGGGACAACCTAGATAGCGTATATTGGCTCTATAATCGAACAGGAGACCCCAAGCTACTAGAGCTCGGAAATAAGTTGATGCGTACAGGTGCCAGATGGATGGGACATGTTAATGGAGGACACAATGTAGACTTTTCACAGGGCTTCCGCAAGCCAGCTCAGTATTATATACAAGCTAAGGATCCAAAGTACCTAGAAGCAACCGAAACTAACTACAACGATATGTATGATGTTTATGGCCAGGTACCTGGCGGCATGTTCGGAGGGGATGAGTTTGCAAGACCTGGACATACCGACCCACAACAAGCTATTGAAACCTGTGGCGTAGTGGAGATGATGCTCTCACAAGAGATTTTACTTGGTATTACAGGCGATCTCAAGTGGGCTGACAGACTAGAAGATGTTGCATTCAACACGCTTCCAGCTACAATGACTGCTGATATGAAAGCGCTTCGATACCTTACTTCGCCAAACCAATGCAATTCCGATAAGCGAAGTAAATCTCCAATACTCGCAGACGGCGGACCAATGCAGTGGATGAATCCATACGAACACCGATGTTGCCAACATAACAGTGGCATGGGCTGGCCATACTTCGCACAAAGCACTTGGTATGCTACCCCGGGCAACGGACTTGCAGCGATTATATATAGTCCATCTAAAGTTGTTGCCAAAGTCGGTGATGGAACCCAAATTAGCATCACAGAGAAAACACACTATCCATTCGATGGCCGCGTTGAGTTTGTAGTGGCTACCCCCAAATCTGTGAATTTCCCTCTTTACCTACGTATTCCAGGTTGGTGTCAGAAACCCAGGTTCATTCTGAATGGAAAGCCTCTAACTGCTGCAGCTAAACCTAAAAGCTTTGTGGCAATCACACGTAAATGGGCAAACGGAGATAAGCTGGTAGTAGATTTCCCAATGGAAATCAGGATTAGAACGTGGGCTAAAAATAAAAACAGCATCTCTGTTGACCGTGGTCCACTTACCTACTCTATAAAGATTGCCGAGAATTATATACGCTCTGGCGGTACTGACAAGTGGCCAGCATGGGAAATCTTTCCAGCAAGCCCATGGAATTATGGGTTGATTATTAACAAAGACAACCCAGCAGAATCATTCGAGGTTGTTAAAAAAGGCTGGCCATCCGACAATGCACCATTCTTCTGGAACAAATCGCCTATTGAACTCAAAGTAAAGGCAAAACGAATCCCTAATTGGAAAGAAAATCATTGGGGGTTGATAGATGCACTTCAGCCAAGCCCAGTTAAATCAGACCAACCAGTAGAGACAATCAGTATGATTCCAATGGGCGCAGGCAGATTAAGGGTTTCAGCAATTCCAGTTATAGGTGAAGGTCCGGACGCTCATCCATGGCCAGAGCCAGAGGAACCACTCGCATCGTTCATGCAGTCATTCAATGATTATGAGGCGATGTTTGACGGCAAACTCCCAAAAGATTCCGCTGATCGCCAGACTCCGCATTTCACTTGGTGGGCATGGGAAAACTTCGGAACTGTTCAGTGGGTCAGGGCAAAATTTCCTAAGCCAAAAGAAGTATCAGCGGTTGAAGTATATTGGTATGACGAGATGGCAGATGGATCCAATGGCGACGTTACTTTACCTGAATGGTGGAAACTTTACTACAAAACAGAAAATGAATGGAAAGAAGTAACTAACCCGAGTGGCTATACCATCGAAGATAATAAATTCAATAAAGTGACTTTTGATCCCGTATATACATCGGAGCTAAAGATAGAAGTAAAATGCAGACCCGGCAAAGTCGCTGGAATTCACGAATGGAAGATTGACTAAATAGCGCAATTTAATTTACAAGTTCTAGATGGAACTGAACTTTTGCACTATTTGCCAACCCTGCGATTACAAAACAGGTTGGTGATTTTAAAACAAACTTACTGTGCCGAAAACAGTTGGATATCTGATTGACGCCGGACAGTAATAAGCCGCCAAAGTTTGCTCTGAGACTCGTACCCAATAGAGCTTACCCCCGTCACAGCACAGAATTGACCTTTTGCTGGAGGTTCTACACCAACCGGAAGCATACAATAGGTATAGTTATCACTTCCATCCGACAAGATAAACAACGACTTGTCAGAACTCACCCATTCTACTACACCCGATGTTTTAATAAGTATACCTACATTGTTCAGTCCAAACCCGCCAGTTACTCCTCGCTGTCCTAATGGCGGAAGTCCAAAATCTGCGCCGCCAATCGAGCGTATAGGCATGCCAAGAGGCTTTATAGATTCAACATTGTCAATTATTTCTACGAAATCTGCAAATATGCATCTCTCTTCCCATTTGGTACCCAAATTACCATAAATTGTTACTGCCGAATTCTCTGGAGGCTCAGCCGAAGAGATCACCCATATCCCCGAGCTTCTATCTCGTTTCTCAACATAGAAATAATCTGGAAACGAAAGCGTTACCACCGGACCAAGCACTGCTAATCGAACACCGTCTGCAGATGTTTTAGCCTCAGTTATAGACTTTGGCTTAATCAATACTTTTACACTGCGAGCCGAATACCAACCATTCGCATCTGTTACGGTAAGAGTAATGGTATGTCTAGTAGACTCGAATGCATGTTGATTAACACTTAGATCATCTTTGACAAACGAAGGAGAAGTACCAATCAAACCATCCTTATCCGAAGTCCACTTATATTCATAAGGAGGACTGCCCCCATTAGCAGTACCGACAAAAGTAATAGGCTGGCCATAATCTATTTCAAGTCCATTTGTCGGCGAACTAATTGACACATTTAACGGAGGACAAGCTGCTGGCATATATGCCTGGGTTGTAGTAGAACCATATTCATCCTGGCAAGTCAAGTCAAACACGTACACAGGATAAATCATAGGCTGAAGTGCGGAAAACCCTTCTTCGAGATAGCCAAGATAAATTCTATCTATTAGTATCCTGCGGCATGGCGGCAGCGGGCTTTGAGGCAAAAATGCATTAACACCTAGAGCATGCAAATCCATAACAGCCTGCATTGCGCCACGAATGACCATATAATCCGCTGGATGAACTTCGCGCCAAACTTTTATGAACATAACCGGGTCTGCATACTCGTCAAGCATAACCGATATTTTCCCCCCAGCGCCAACAGCCGGATACATCTTACCCATAGAATTAAATGAACGGCGATAATTCACTCTGCGAAGAAATGGTATAGACCAATCAGGCTGATAATTTCCAATACTACCCTGGGAATACACGATATCACTTGTGCCAACGAGAATGGCTTCTTGCATCGGAATGCCATTTGTAGCTAAGAAAGCGTTCGCAGCATTGATGCACGCAACTGGATCCGGTAGACCACCCAGCGGAGGGCCATTAAAAATGTATGCTTCATTCCGGTTCGCATAAATGATGCCTCCGGAATTCCGGTTAACAGTAAGTTCGTCTACTATGGGCTGGCCTTGTAAAATGCGACTGCTTTCGGTAACAATGTTCCAATTACCTAATGCGTCAAGCTCTGCTCTACCAGACATCCCCCAATAATTCGCAATAGCCATCATCTGGGTAAAATCCAAAGTAGTATCAGCAAAGCTAAAAGATTGCATCATCACTTCAGGCGGTAGACTAGCTGGGTCAAAGTTGTCCACTATTTCAATCTCGTTGTTGCTGACTTTAGATGCATTAAGGGATGCACTTTTATTACCGCCTTTGCTTGCAACATTCACAACTGCTAAATCAGATGCAACATTCCCTTGTTCATCAATAACAATAAGACGGATCGTATATGCACCTGGCTGCATGAAAACATAAAGCGGTCGAGGTCCGCGTGCATCACAATCATCATCGGCAGAATCAAAACCATTTCTATCGCAATCTTCGTCGTCTGTATCCTGAGTCGTGTTGCAGTCCCAGATATATGTTAAATAATCGCCAAAGTCTGGATCAGTAGTCTTCGAGCCATCGAGCTGCAGTGCCTGACCTGCCGTCACATTATAGGGTCCCCCAGCTTCGGGCAAAGGCGGCGAGGGTACTGTGCGGGTATGGGACATGAACTTAAACGTTGAAGAATAGCCTGGATCACTAGCCACTTTGCCATTTCCCCATATATAATCTTTGAAAACTTCATCATTGCGACCAATCACCAACTGTGCATGGGGATTAGAAATATTCACATCAGCATCTACAGCTATAAACCAAGATTGGCAAACCGTGTGAGGTTCATCACCTGCACTTTCCTTCGTCATCAAACTAGCAAACGTTCCGCCAAACGCAGGAGAATCATCCATATTAGTAGCAAAACCACAAATTAGATGCAGTCCATTCATGGTTCCAGCCCAACCAATCGGGTTGATCATTGTTTTGCAAGCGCTCAAAGCTACGAACTCTGCATCACCGTCACCCCACGATGAACTAGCTTCGACAGGCATCAATGTTAAGGCATCATGCCAAGTATCGAATGTTATAAACAAGGGTGAACCATGGCCGGAGTAATAAGTGAAATCGTGTTTGTCCAAATAATTATTCTCTTCCCCAAGCAGCCAAGCGCTTTTGAAGTGATCCTGCCAGCAGTTGTCATTGCCATAATCATGATTTGTCCATCCGAATGTAGCAAGTTGATCTCTGAAACTGTGGGCATCTGATTCTGTACCAGTTATTGGACTTGCCAACCAAGAATAATTGGTGTTCCATTCTGTCATACAAGATAAACTAGATCCATCAGGATCCTTGGTGACATGAGCTACACATGACGAAGGCGCTCCCTGCATATATTGATTACCGCCGCCAACATACCCCTGAAAAGTAGCACTTATGACCACATCCCCATCAGTATTGGGTGCATTCCATATAGTAGAAGCTCTACCATTTGTGATCTTTATCGGATTGCTGCTGAATGAACCAGATGGCGCAGACAGCAAAACTTCCCCGCCAGGCACGTAATGGTAAAGATCATCCAGCACATCAACGGTAATCCAAACCTCACCTTTCAGATACGGATAATTAGGAGATACTCTGATACTAGTGGTGGTTGGCACTTGGGTCAAATTCACCGTAACATCCTGCGAATCGCTGCTCGGGTTATAATTCGTTCCACCACTCGTACATCCAGAATAATTTGCAGTGAGTGTAAATGTGCCATCCAAATTCTTAGCTGTCCATGTTGTAGTTGCTTTTCCATTGACGACGGGCTTACTGGTATCAGCGAAAACACCTGCATCAGATGGGCAACTAAAAGACACTGTACCACCTGGGACATCAATCACGCCATCATACTTAACTGTAACCGTTACATCTACTGAGCCGCGGGTACTTATAGAATATGAACTCAATGACAAATAAGTTGTTGTAGAAGTTTGTTCGGGATTAACAGTAATAGTTGTCTGCGCGTCAGCACTGGCAAGATAATCAGTACCTGCATAACTATGACCTGCATAGCTAGCAACAATTCGAAAATCTCCGGTTGAATTTGGCGATGTCCATATCGCAGACGCTTTACCATTTTTAAGATCTAAGCTGGCGTCATCAAATGAACCACCATCAGGATGAGAAAGCAACACTTGTCCAGGACCATCAACAGGAAACCCATTAGAATCTCGAACATCGACCTCGATCGTTGATGAACCACCTTTTATTACAGACTGCGGCTTTGCTGTAATAGCAAGAGTGGTATTTCTCGGGTCGCGGCTGCCGAATACTTTGAAAAACGTATCACCAGTCTCCATATAGCGCCACGTAACTCCACGATCGCCGCTAGTCAGACAATCGTCTCCAGACTGATAGGGATTGCCGTCTTTCACTGGCCATAGCACCGTTAGATCAGAACCTGAACTGACAGAAAGCACTATCCACCATCGTCCAGGAGAAAGAACTATACCCGGTGGTAGGCGAAAAGATATCCACTCGTAGTAATCTTTCGCCGAAGCAAGCGCAGCAATATCCAAAGAAACACTAGCCGTATTAGACTGAGACGGCTTGCCGCCTGAGTCAGCTCTAATATCCAACTGCAATGAGCCAACAGAACCTTTGTAAACCCAAACATATACCTGCACCTCGGTTGCAGTTGGGCTACCTGCTACGGGAAATCCCTGAGCTATCGCACTATCTCCCTGCACACCTAACGCATAATTACGCTCAGGTGATGAAAACTGAGCAATCACTTCTGCACTCTCAGAAGGGAGTGCATTTACCAAACCGAAAAGCGAAACAAGCACGATAACAGCAAGTTTCATCTCGCTCCCCTCCCCGTTCTTGAAACATTCTGCCTCCGTAAGCCTTACAACTCTCTATGTCTGGCAGCAGGAACTGAAGCAATGCTGATGAGTGGAACAATTGTTTCGCTTCCGCTCATTCGGAGTATTGCCTGCGGCTCGAGCAGTCAAACAAAAGCGGAGCACAATTTTGATCGCATAGTTATGAATTCGTATGTATCATTATCATACAAAAAATGTTTTGTCAACTATTATTTTGAATCATCACAAATCTCTGGACGAAAACAGCATATCACGAAAAAGATTGATGAGAAGGTATAAGGCAGGTAAGAATCTAACCATTAAAATGGCATAGGAGATTTGTGAGTTATGTGCGATAAACCAGAATTAGATAAGCCGCTAACCAAAGAAAATCTGCTTCAGATGTATTCACTTATGTTCAAAGCAAGACGATTCGAAGAAACGGTAAGCCTGCTATTCACCAGCGGAGAACTGCCGGGAACAGTACATCTTTATACAGGACAGGAAGCAGTGGCAGTTGGTGTATGTTCGGCACTTCGTCAAGATGATTGGATAACAAGCACTCACAGACCACATGGGCATGCCGTAGCAAAGGGCATACCAATCAAAACATTGATGGCTGAACTTTTCGGACGTACAACAGGCTGCTGCAAAGGCTATGGAGGCTCTATGCACCTTGGAGACATAAACTACGGCATGCTACCAGCAATTGCCATAGTCGGAGGCGCAATACCAATAGCAACAGGAATCGCACTAGCTTTTAAAATGCAGAAAACTCGACGGGTTGTCGCATGTTTCTTTGGTGATGGTGCAGTAAACGAAGGGGCGTTCCATGAAGGTGTAAATATGGCGGCAATATGGAATTTGCCAGTTGTGTTTATTTGCGAAAATAACCTATACGGTGCCTCGACCCATATCTCTCGAGTAACAAAAACTGAAAATGTAGCAGATAGAGCAATCGCCTATGGAATACCAAGTGTAATTACTGATGGTATGAACGTCATCGATGTTTATAACGCAGCTAGCAAAGCAATAGAACGAGCAAGAACAGGCAAAGGTCCGACGCTGATCGAGTGCAAAACCTATCGCTATGTTGGTCATTCTCGAAGTGATCCTCAACTCTATCGCCCAAAAGAAGAAGTTGAAGCGTGGAAGCAAAAAGATCCTATTATGCAACTGAAAGAATTTTTAACCAGTAGAAAAATAGCCACAGCTTCGGGAATCAAACAATTGGAAAAGCTCATCGAAGAAGAAATAGAAAACGCCGTAAATTTTGCGCGCAGTAGTCCACATCCAATCCCTGAAGATGCACTTCTAAACGTATTCAAATAAGAGGAGGAACAGCCGTGCGAACGCTGACAATAGTAGAGGCTCTTAGAGAGGCTATTCGGGAAGAGATGCTGCGCGATGAACGTGTATTCTGTATAGGCGAAGACATCGGAACACCAGGAGGCTGGGGCGGTGCATTTACTGTAACAAAAGGGCTTGCTGAAGAATTTGGACATGAGCGAATAATAGACACTCCAATATCGGAAACAGGAATTGCAGGAGCAGCAATAGGAGCGGCTATAGCTGGAATGAGACCAATAGCAGATGTCCAGTACGGCGACTTTCTTTTCTGTATGATGGATCAACTGGCAAACCAAGCTGCTAAACTTAGATATATGTCCGGAGGCAAGCTTATAATACCAATGGTAATGCGCGCACCTGTAGGCGCAACGACTCGAGCTGTTTGCAGCAATGGGTAGAACAGCAGCGGAAAATTCTAAGATACCAGTGTCATTTATTTTGAATGAAATCTGGAGTATAGAAATAGCACTGCAGGGATTAGAACTCGGTAT
>Ga0078972_1002416_pt1 | contig 61882 bp, 60 predicted proteins | sample YelNatPaOPGAMG01_FD_67568 | JGI IMG/M metagenome (GOLD analysis project Ga0078972, IMG submission 67568) | Hot spring thermophilic microbial communities from Obsidian Pool, Yellowstone National Park, USA - OP-RAMG-01 (SPADES assembly) (version 2) | ecosystem: Environmental > Aquatic > Thermal... | reverse complement strand
CGTCTGCGCGATTGCTTTGACTATATATTCGCCAGTGGCAACATTGCCGAACAGATACCTTCCAGCAGCGTTTGTTCTGACGATTTGAACGATTGTCTCAACGCCGGCGGCAACCGAATACAGTGCGACGAGCGCATCGGGGATGGGTAGCAGCGTTGCTTGATCGGTAATGATTCCGCTGACAGTGCCGACATTCTCCGCCGCGTTAATCTGAAGACTAAGATCCAGAGGCTCGATATCTGTTCCTGTCAACGTGATGACGGCGCTTGTATTTTGTTCATATCCGATTTTATTGGCTGAGACGACATAATCCCCCGATACCAGTCTCGGCGCAAAATACTGCCCTCTGCTGTTTGTAAGCGTCGTCAATGCCAGCGTCTGGACTCCGCCGACGTCCTGGTAGATGCTGACTGTGGCTCCTTGGATCGGCGTCATGCTCACATCCTCCGTGATAACGCCAAAAAGGGCGTTTTTGCTGACATCCGGATCCGAAATCAGTTGGATATTTACAGTTGTCGGGCGACCGGCAATAACCGTCAGAGGAATGGTCAGGGGCAACAGGTACGTGAATTTTGTCGCGGTGATCTTGTACGATCCCGCAACGATTTCCGGGATAATATATTTTCCTTGATTATTTGTAATATCATGCGCAATCGGGTTGTCGTTGACATCAAATATTTTCACGATGGCGCCCTCAATGGGCACTCCGCCGGAAGTAACGGTGCCTGTTACAACGCCTGCTGACGCTATCGTGCTTGCGGTCAGCTGTAAATTTTCAGTAACCTCTTGCGTCCCGGTTATTGGGAACTGCGCACCGGCTTTCAAGTTATATTTATCTATAATAAGCATTATTTATACTCCTTTTTTATTGTTAATGATTACATATACTATGATAGTTATCAATATATAATATGTTTATTGCATGGCGATGTGATTATATATTTTATCTTTATGGCGCTCCCTTTGAAAAAAACAATCGATAAAAGAAGTGAAGGTAACACTTGGCAATTAAAAAAGTATAATTTAAACAACAAACTGAGTAAGTCAAAAAAGCAGACAATCCGCCTGCTTTGAACGTTTCTTAACCGTTATAACTACTCGCCCGTTACGATCTTTACCGACGCGCTGCAGCCGAAACGCTGCGCTCCCGCCGCGATGAGCTCGCGAACCGTTTTCGCGTCTTTTATGCCCCCGTCTATCTTGATGAGCGTCTTTTCTCCGATAACGGAACGGACGAACTTTACGTCTTCGACGCACGCCTTTTTGCCGGTCAGCGCGTTGGAAATCTTTATAAAGTCCGCGCCGCATTCGACGGCGATCTTGAGCGCCTTTACCTTCTCTTCGTCCGTCAGGATGCCCTGCTCGTAGATCGCCTTTATCTTCGCCCTGCCGCCCGCGACCTCAATCATCTCGCGAAGGTCTTTTCGCGCTCCTTCAAAATCGCCGGATTTTATCGCCACGAACATCATCGAAACGTCAATCTCCGTCGCGCCGTTCATGATCGCTTCGCGTATCTCGGCGCACTTTGCTTTTGTTGAAGCCGCGCCGTGCGGGAATCCCGCCACGGTGCATACCGCGACCCCGCTTCCGCGCAGCAGCCCGGCCGCCATGCTTACATAGTACGGCGAAACGCAGACGTTCGCGAATCCGTACTTCGCCGCTTCTTCGCAGCCTTTTCTTATCGTATCCGCCGAAGCGTCGGGGTTTAAAAGCGAATGCTCTATCGTGCCCGCGAGAGCCGACGCGCTTTCCTGCGGAGCGCGGTCGCCGAGCCGCGCGTAAACCTCTTCGGTCACCCTTGCCACTATTTTCTCGATATCCAAATTATCACCCGCCCGAATAAATCATTCTTTTTTGAGTTTCACCTCTCCGTCCATGCTGCAGTGGTCGATGACGCCGCAGATGGTCCAGTCGGCGATCAAATCGTCGTCGTTGAAGAACATCTTCGTCGCGCCGCCGTCGACGTTGACGAGCACGATATCGCCGGTCCCCGAATCCGCGCAGTCGAACGCGATCTCGCGGGGGCCGAGAGGCTCTCCGTCGAGTCCGATGAACTCGATTATCATAAGCTTATGCCCGTGGAACTTATAATCTTTTACTGTGGATACGACGTTGCCCACAACCTTAGCTATCTTCAAGACGCGCTCCGCTTATTTAGGCAGTATGTTTTCCACGTCGTCATGCGGACGGGGTATCACATGCACGCTGAAAAGCTCGCCTACCCTTTTCGCCGCCGCGGCGCCCGCGTCGACGCTCGCTTTTACCGCGCCTACGTCGCCCCTTACCATGACGGTAACGAGCCCGCTGCCTATCTTCTCCTTGCCGATCAGAGTTACGTTCGCGGCTTTGACCATCGCGTCCGCCGCTTCGATAGCGCCTACGAGACCCTTCGTCTCAACCATCCCTAACGCCAGTTTCTCCATTTTAAGAATCCCCTTTCATTGGTTACAGATTTTCGTTGTATTCGTCGATAAACCCGACTATCGCCGCGTCCGCGGGCACCATCCCCTTGCGGAATATCAGCGCCGCTTCCTTAGACCCGATAAGATAGACGTAATCTCCGTTTCCGGCCTGCCGCGTCTGGTCGGCCGCGACTATCGTCTTGCCCGGCTTGCCGTTCTCGATCGTCTGAACGAGCAGAAGCTTAATACCGGCAAGGCCTTTGTCCTTAACCGTAGATACGACCGTGCCCACCACTTTGCCGGTATACATACGCTCTTTACCTCCGACGCGCCGGCGTTATTTTGAAGCCTTGGCGGGTTCCGAGGGCAGTATGCGCTCGACGTCCTCGTGCGGATGCGGTATGACGTGCACGCTGAACAATTCGCCGACGCGTTTTGCGGCGGCCGCCCCCGCGTCAACCGCGGCTTTGACCGCTCCGACATCGCCTCTTACCATCACGGTCACGAGCCCGCTCCCGATCTTCTCTTTGCCCATAAGCGATACGTTCGCGGCCTTGACCATCGCGTCAGCCGCCTCTATCGCGCCGACGAGCCCCTTCGTTTCTACCATCCCGAGTGCTTCCTTTGCCATTTTCTTTTCTCCTTTTTATAATTCTTTATTACCCCTGAAAGCTTTTCGCTTTTCGGGAACGCCATCAAAATACGGCCTGCAATATATCAGGATGCGGCGACGGTATCACTGCCGTCGTCGATACCATGCCCTGTGCTTCCTCGATATCCTTTGCGGCATCCATTGCGGCTTTTACCGCCGCGACGTCTCCCGTAAGGATAACGAAACTCTTCCCTCCGAGCCCCCTGCCCAGCCGCACTTCTATCAGGTTCACGTCGGCCGCCTTGACCGCCGCGTCCGCACATATAACGGCCGAAGCGAGCGAAAAAGTCTCCATTATGCCCAGCGCTCCGGGTGTGCCGATATCCGAGCTTGCGGTCATAGCTTCTATCACCTGCGGGTGGACGTTGGGTATGACGATGCTGTCCACGAGCATGTATCCGGCGGTCTGCCTGCCCGCGGCGGCCGAAGCGTTTACGGCGGCTACGTCGCCCGCGACGACGACTATATATTTTCCGGCGCAAACGGCCTGCGCGCTTAAAAGCTCTACGTTCGCGGCCTTCAACATCGCGTCTCCCGCCTCGATGCCAACCGGTATCGAATTTGTCTCTATCATTCCAAGCGCGTTCACGTTTTTCTCCTCTATGCCTTTATCTCGATATACCTGTCAGTCGCGGCCGTAACCGTTCCGCTTATGCTCGCGTGCACTCTCGCGCCCAATTTCGCCTCGGGTATCTCGGCTATGAGCCTTCCCTTTTCCACCGTGTCCCCCGCTTTTACCACGGGGACCGAAGGGACCCCGATATGCATCTTTAACGGTATCCTTACAAGGCCCACGTCCAAGTCCATTGAGAGCGCCGTATGCGTATCGTATTTAGCGATCCCCATCCTCGCCATAAGCCGCTCGGTCGGCACCTTTACCGGCTCTTGCGCCGCGCCGCCCTTCACCCGTTTCTGAGGCTTGACGCCGCCCGCTAAAAGCCCTTCCTTCATCCGCGCCATCATGCGGCTTGGACTCAAACCGAAGTTGCACGCGTAATAGCTGCAAAGCCCGCAGTCGCAGCACGAGAACACGCCGTTCGGGTCGCCCAACAGGCTGCCCATGCCCATAAACGCGGCGCGCATTACTTTATGAGGCTCGACCCCTAATCCCAACGCGTTCCTCGGGCACATCTGCGTACACATTGTGCACTGGCTGCACGCCGCCTTGGCGAGCTTTAAATCGACCGCTCCGTCTCCTTTTTTCATCTTTATTAACGGATGGTCCGATTTTAACACTATGAGCCCGCCCGTCGTCTTCTGTACGGGCTCGCGCCAGTCCCCGCACAGCCTTCCCGTCGCCGGCCCGCCGACGATCAGCGTATAGCCGTCCATAGTTTCCGGCCCGCCCGCCGCTCTGACGAGCGTTTCGAACGGCGCGCCTACCGGTACTTTAAGCGTGACAGGCCGTTTTACCTCTCCCGCGACGGTCACGTATTTATCCGTGACCGGCTTTGCGTCCAGCGCGTCCGATACGTTCGCGAGCGTCGTGACGTTGCTCACTACCGCCCCGACGTCGAGAGGGATCCCGCCCGTCGGAACGACTCTGCCGGTTACCTCGTACACGATCCTCTGCTCGTCTCCCGCCGGATAGTAGTTGTCAAGCGGGTAAAGCCTCAGATCTTTTTCGTTTTTTATCGCTTTTTCAAGCGCCCCAATCTCGTCCGTGTTTTTCTTCTTTACGCAGATAACGCCCTCTTTAGCGCCGACGGCTTGCATCATCGCCTTTAGCCCGCGGACGACTTTTTCGGGATGAAGCCGCATTATCAGCTTGTCGACCGCAAGCAGCGGTTCGCATTCCGCTCCGTTGGCGAGCACGATCCCGGCTTTGCCGGACGCCTTGATATGTGTCGGGAAACCCGCTCCTCCGGCGCCTATGACGCCCGCGTCGCGGATCGCTTCTGCCACGTTCATCGTTCGTCCCCTATACTATCCTGAAGTTGCCGTACAGCACGCAGCGCCTTACGCGCGTGAACGTCCTCGCGCTCGTTACGCCTTCGCCGGTCGGCGTCGCTATCGTCAGCGAGGTGAACCCCTCGCCGTTGAACCCGAGTCCCGCGTACGACGGTGCGTTTTTGACGAATATCGTCGTATTGAGCGCCTTCGCCGCCATAGACAGGCGCGTTATATTTTGCGAATGCATCATCGCCGTATGATGGCAGCCGTTTTCCGCCTTGATCGCCTTTTCTATCGCTTCCTCTATCGTATTGACCTGCGCTATCCCGAGCACCGGCATAAGCATCTCAACGGTTATGAACGGATGGTTCTCGTCCACCGCAGCTATAACAAGCCGCGGGTTACCGGTGAAGCTCACGCCGCTCGCCTTAAGTATCACCGCGGCGTCCCTGCCGACGAAATTCCTGTTGACCGTATACTTGCCGTCTTTCTTCTCGAACACGGTGTTCACTACTTTGTCTATATCCGCGCCCGATATGCGGTATGCGCCGTGCTTCTCCATCTCGCGCATTAGCTGTTCTTTTATGCTTGAAAACGCGAATACTTCCTTCTCCGCGATGCAAAGAACGTTGTTGTCGAAACTCGCGCCGTCGACTATGTCTTTCGCGGCCTGCGGGATTATCGCCGTATCGTCGACTATTACCGGAGGGTTGCCCGGCCCCGCCGCGATTACCTTTTTGCCCGTCTTCATCGCGACCTTGACGACCGCCTCTCCTCCCGTGATTGAAAGAAGCGGTATGTCGGGATGCTCCATCAGCGCTTTCCCCGTTTCGAGCGTCGGCTCCTTTACCGTGCAGATGAGCGCCCCCGGGCCGCCTGCCGCGCGGATTGCCTCGTTCAGCACGCGCATCGTTTCGGCCGAAACCTTCTTCGCCGCCGGATGCGGGTTGAACACGACCGCGTTGCCCGCCGCGATCATGCTGATAGAATTGTTGATGATGCTCGAAGGCGGGTTCGTTGACGGCGTTATCGAGCCGATGACTCCGTACGGCGCGCGCTCGACGAGCGTAAGCCCGAAATCGCCCGATACGGCTTCCGACGTCAGATCCTCGATGCCCGGCGTCTTATCGGCCGCGAGAAGGTTCTTCTTTACCTTGTCCTCGACCCTTCCGTATCCCGTCTCGCTGACGGCAAGCTCGGCCAAGTACCTCGCGTTCTTCCTTCCCGCCTCGCGCATCGCGCCGACGAGTTTCCCGCGCTGTTCGAGCGTCAGGCGCATCAGCTCTTTCTGAGCGGCCTTCGCAGACTCGATCGCTTCTTCGGCGGTATCGCACAGCCAGCGTCCTTCGGCCGCGCTTACCGCTCTTATATTGCCGGCGAGCTTCCTTACCGTATCCTCAACGATGCTTCTTATCTGTTCGTCCGTTAAACTCATATCAAAACCTCGCTATTTCGCGCTTTCCCTTAGGCATTCGGCGCGTTTTTCTTTTCTTTCGGGGTTTCCTCATGCTTTTTAAACACGAGCTTTCCTCTTAGCTCTACGGAGTCTATGATCGCCGTTATCGCGAGATCCGAGGGCTTGTTGTCCGTCAGAGCCGTCTGCCTCGACGAGCTTCCGGACACGCACATGACTACCTCGCCTTCCCCCGCGCCGACGGTGTCGATGGCGACGAGCGGCGCGCCTTTTTCCTCGAAACTCTCGATATCGATCGGCACGACTATCAGCAGCTTAAGCCCCGTAAGCTTTTCCGATTTGTTCGTGCTGACTACGTTTCCTCTTACCCGCGCAAGTATCATATTTACCTCCAGCTATCTCTCGTCTATCGACACGCCGAGCTCTTTCGCCGCGTCCCGCGCGAGAGGCGTTATTATCGCCCCCGGCGCGCACGCTATGCGATCCCTGCCCCGCTTGTTAGCTTCGAAAACTTCCGCCTCGGTCACTAACGCAAGCCGGCCTTCCGGCTTTCCGACAGAAAGCTTCAGCGATTCTATCTTCGCTCCCATGCCTTCAAGCGCGCCCAACGCGTCGCTCAGCGCCTCGAAATACGTGCCCCGCTTGAAACCCGGCTTCTTGAAATCGAGAAGCACCGTCGCGTCCTTTTCCCAAAGCAGCGCTCTTGTGAACGCCTGCACGAAAAACTCGCCGTCGTCGCCGGCCGCTATGCTCTTCAGCATCCACAGCGGCGGGAACACGAGCAGCACTTTCGCGCAGCCTTTAAGCGACTCCATCAGCCTCTGTTGATCCTGCCGCGTCTCAACGCCAAGGACGCCAAAGCCTTCCCCCAAATACCGCGCGCCCTCTCCGGCGCATACGACTCCGTCCGCGCAGCATCCCTTAAGATACTCCTTCAGCGGCCCCGCGTCCGGCACGAACGACGGTATCAGTGCGACGGCTCCCTTTTCGACCTTTTCCGGCTCGAGTATGCGCCTTATGACCTGTTCCGCCACGCGCCGTATCAGTTTTTTCAGTTCTATATCGTCATCAATGTTCATTTTATGAGTTCAAGCAGATCGCCGTTTTTTATCGCCGCGGCGTTCGCCTCGTCGGTGTCTATATGCAGTTCGAGCGAATGCTCCCTGCCCGCGCGCACGAGTATGTTGCCAAACACTGTCTCCCGTTCGCCTTTCTTCTTCGCGCCGACTATGTCGCCGTTTTTAAGCCCGAACGCCGCCGCTTCCTCGTCCGATATGTGCAGGTGGCGCGCGGCGACGATGACGCCTTTGTCCAATTTAACTTCTCCCGCGGGTCCGATCAGAGTACACCCCGGCGTTCCCTCTATGTTCCCTGACATGCGCAGGACGGGTTCTATCCCCAGCTTGAATGAGTCGGTCAGCGATATCTCGACCTGAGTCTCTTTCCTCTCCGGCCCCAATACCCTTACCCCTTCGATCCTTCCTTTCGGCCCCGCTACCGCTATCTTTTCCTCGCAGGCGTACTGCCCCGGCTGCGACAGCATGCGGCTTATTTTAAGCTCGTATCCCGTCCCGAAAAGCTTCGCGGCGTCCGCGCGGCATAGATGGACGTGCCGCCCCGAAGCCGCCGCGGGCACGTAATATCCTTTTTTCTCGCGCGCCATGTTCGTCACTATGCTGAGCGTAACGAGCCGCCTTATATCGCTTTCTTCCATAAACACCCGCTTATACGTCTACCCATTTCCCCGTCATATCCGATTCGTACGCCGCGGCCATCACTCGCTGTATATAGGCTCCGTCCTTCAGATCCGGGCTGCACGGCTTTTTCTCGTAAACACAGTTCAAAAAGCTGTAAAGGCTGTGCACATGCGCCCTGAGCCACCCTCCCGGCAGCTTCGGCGACGGGAACGTCCCTCCCGGCGGTTCGAATCTTTGCACCGACTCGATCCGGGTAAACCCCTTGTAACCGCCAAGCCCCGAATCCGGAGCCGTATTGTCGTAGAACCATACCCAGTTCGGATCCATCAGGTTGAGTTTAACGGCGCCTTTCTCCCCGTATATTTCGACTATGAACTCGTCGTTGCTGCCCGTCGCTATCTTTGAAACGTTTATCGTCCCCTGAGCGCCGTTTTTCATCTCCGCAATAATATACACGGCGTCGTCCACCTGTACGCAGCGCTCAACGCCGCTTTCGTCGAGCCGGGCGCGGTGGGCTATCTGCGTCTTCGCGTAAAGGCCTTCGTATTCGCCCATCAGGTAATACAGCATGTCCAGCACATGCGAGCCCATATCGAAGAGCGTACCGCCGCAGGCGAGGCTTTTGTCATATTTCCAGCCGTACTTTTTGTTCGGATCCGCGCTTCCGGGGTGCAGATACGAAGCGTTGAAGCTTAAAATCCTGCCCAAGCGCCCTTCCCCGATTATCCTCTTAGCTCGCATTACCGAAGGGAAGAAACGGTTGTGGAACACTATCTGGTGGCGTATGTCCTTCCCTTCCGCCGCGCGCACGATACGATCCGCTTCCTCTACGTTCCCCGCAAGCGGCTTTTCGCAGTATATGTGCATCCCGCGCTCCGCCGCTTTTATCGCGCACTCCGCGTGCAGGCTGTTGGGCAGGCATATGCTTAGAGCGTCTATGTCATCGCGTCCGAAAACATACCCGATATCGTCGGTCGCGAAATCGAATCCGTAATATTCCTTCGCCGCCTCCGCCGCCGAAAGCGTCCTGTTGTAAACGCCCACGAGCTTCGCCTTGAACGGCAGGTTGTCATAGAAAAACGGAAGCGACGTATAGGCGTACGCATGCACCTTCCCTATAAAACCCATCCCTAAAACGGCAACGCGGATCTCTTTCATATATCGATTATATCAGCATTCCGCCGGTCACGTCTACGCATGCGCCGTTGATAAAATCCGCTTTTTCCGACGCGATGAACGCGACGGTATACCCGACTTCCTGCGCGGTGGATATCCTTCCCGACGGTATGCGTTCGACATAAGACGCCAATATTTCGGGTTTCGAAAGCTTGTCTTCGTTTATCGGCGTCCTTATCATCCCCGGGATAACGCCGTTGACTATTATCCCGTATTTCGAGAATTCTCTCGCGAACGCTTTCGTCAGCAGCACGAGCCCGCCTTTCGCGGACACATAGTGAGCGTGCCCCTCCGTGTTTACCGCGATCCCCGATTTCGACGTTATGTTCACTATTCTGCCTCTTATTCCGGCGTTCTTATAGTATACGCAGGCCCTTTTGCTTACTATGAACGGGCCGGTAAGGTTTACGTCGATGACTTTTCTCCATTCCTCGTCCGACATGTTTTCGATGAGCGTCGTCGGCCAGATGCCCGCGTTGTTCACGACGATATCGAGGCGCCCGTATTTCGCGACGGCGTCCGCGATCATTTTGTCGACGTCCGCGGCCTTCGTAACGTCCGCGTACATCGCGCAATGCGTCCCGCCGAACCGTTCACCGAGAGAATCCACGAACTTGAGCACTCCCGGTTCGTCCACTATGTAATTAACGATCACGTTCGCGCCCTCCTGCGCGAACACTTCGCAGATGCCCGCTCCGAGGCCGGCTCCGCCTCCCGTTACGATAACTGTTTTGCCTTTTAATCCAAGATCCATATCAAGCCCTCCATTTTTCACCCGAAAAACCTATTCATACCGCAGCGTATGCGTTTCATTTATTTCTGCGGCAGTATTTTTTCGACGTCCTGATGCGGGCTCGGTATTACGTGAACCGAAAAGAGTTCCCCGACCCGCTTCGCCGCGGCGGCTCCCGCGTCGACGCTCGCTTTAACCGCTCCTACGTCTCCTCTTACCATCACCGTTACGAGTCCAGACCCAATCTGTTCCTTTCCCATCAGCGTTACGTTGGCCGCCTTCACCATCGCGTCCGCCGCCTCGATAGCTCCTACGAGCCCCTTTGTTTCCACCATTCCCAAAGCCTGTTTATCCATTTTGTTCACTCCTTAAAATTCCGCATTAATATTCGTTCCTGCTTATCGTCACGTTCCCGCTCGGGCATACCGCCGTGCATTTCCCGCAGTTGATGCAATCTGATTCGCCCTCGCCCATCACTATCTTTATTCCCTTGCTCGTCCCCATCCTGACGGCGCCCGCGGCGATCATCGCGTCGCATATCTTGCGGTCGTTGATGCCAGTCGACGCCTTTACCATCATCGAGTCTCCGACGGTGCGTTTCATCAGCCGGACGTCTTCAACCGTCGCGCCTCCGGAACCGAACCCGGTCGAAGTCTTTACAAAATCGGCTCCCGCGCGCTTCGCGATCTCGCAGGCGCGTACCTTTTCCTCGTCCGTCAGAAGGCAGGTCTCTATGATCACTTTGACGAGAGCTTTAGGATGCGCCGCGTCCACGACTCCCTTGATGTCCTCGTAGACGAGATCGTAATCCTTGTCTTTGAGGGCGCCGATATTTATTACCATATCGACTTCCTCCGCTCCGTTCTTCACGGCTTCCATGGTTTCGACCGCCTTGATGAACGGAGTATTGGCGCCAAGCGGGAACCCGATCACGCAGCATGTCTTCACGCCCGACCCGGCAAGCTGCGACGACACGTATTTAACATGCGTCGGATTGACGCAAACGCTCGCGAACTTCCATTCCTTCGCCTCGTCGCAGAACTTTTTAACGGTGCTCCTGACCGTGTCCGGCTTCAGCACCGTATGGTCCATGTATTTGGCATAGGACGGGTCGTAGCACGGCCCCTTCTTCGGATCGCTTTGCGCCGCGCCCCCTTTTACCTCTTTCAAAACCTCGTTCGTTATCTCTCTTACTATCTGTTCGATATCCATGATCGGCTCCCTTCAAATCAATGCATCTCGCGGCCGCCCGTTATATTGAACGCCTGGCCGGTGCAGTAGTCTCCCGAAACGGTCAGGAAGAACACGAAATCCACTATGTCTTCCTTTTTGGTGAGCCTTCCGAGCGGCACCTTCGCGGTGAACTTCTTCACGACTTCTTCCCTTGGAAGATTGAGATTTTCGATGTAACCCGCGCTGACGCTCGACCATACTCCCGTCGCGTCCGTTATCCCGGGGCATACCGAGTTGATTTTGATATTATACGGTGCGTATTCGTACGCGAGCGCCTGGGTCAATACGATAACCGCTCCTTTTGCCGCGCTGTAAGGCGCCATCAGCGCCGAACCGGTCTTTCCGGATTTGGACGCGAAGTTGATTATCTTCCCGTCCTTGTTCTTTTTCATGCTTTCGATCGCGCCTTGTATGCAGTACGCGGTCCCGTAGACGTTGACCTTGAACATTTTGTCAAAAACGGCCTCGTCGTTCTCCTCGAACGGCCGTTGGTCCACGACTCCCGCGTTGTTGACCAGCGCGTAGATATCGCCGATCTCTTCGGTTATCTTTTTGAAGCATTCGAGCACCGCCTGCCTGTCCGTAATGTTGAGGATGATGCCTTTCGCATAATAACCTCTGCGGCAAAGCTCGTCCGCCGATTTTTCGACAAGCGGATCTATATCGATCAATACGGCCTTAGCGCCCTGCTCGGCGTACTTTTCCGCAATGCTGAAGCCTATGCTCTTGGCCGCTCCCGTTACGACGCAGACCTTTCCTTTCAGATCGTCGGAATACAAACTCATTTAACTCTCCTCCATTCGTAATATGAAACTTATGTTTAATCCCGAAATGCGTTCGCGTTTCGGGAACCGGTACGGTGTTTCAAAATCCCGCCGCGAACATCTCCCGGGCGATTGTTTCCATGTCCGGCGCTCCGAATAAAAACGAGCCCGCCACAAGCGTTTCCGCGCCGCTTTCGAGCGCTTTTTTATATGTCTGCCCGTTTATCCCGCCGTCGACCTGTATCTCGTATTTAAACCCGAAACGCGATTTGTATTCCTTGAGAGTCCTTAGCTTGTCGTACACGTGAGCGATTATGCCCTGGCCCCCGAAGCCCACGCAGACCGAAACCTGAAGCACTATATCCGCCTCTTCGAGAGCGCACCTTATCGCTTCCACGGGAGTTTCGGGCGTCAAAGCTATCCCCGCGAGCTTGCCCTCTTTTTTTATATCCCGAAGTAGCCTTATGTGGTGAGGAGTGCTTTCCGCGTGGATTATTATCGAATCCGCTCCCGCCTCCGCGAAAGGCCTTATCATTGTTTCGGGATTGCTGATCATAAGGTGCGCGTCCTTGCGCATTCTCTTTTCGTTGCGCAGAGCCTCGACTACGCATACGCCCACGGCTATATTAGGCACGAAATGGCCGTCCATCACGTCGAGATGCAGCAATCCGCACCCCGCTTCATACGCCCTGTCTATATCGCGCCCTAAGTTCAGATAGTCTGCCGACAATATCGATGCGGATAGCTTCATCCCCGAAGTCCCTCTACATATTTCATAGCATTTGTCATCGTGTTTATAGAATAATATATATATTTACTGATGTCAATATACCCTATAAATATTGCACATTTGTTCATTATCTTTTTGCGATAGGCTGCCTGAATGTTTTGCGATTATGTCCGTTTGGGAAAAACGTGGTTCTTTATTGATTCTGATTGTAATTTAGGACTTTGACCGCCGCTTTTTCGTCGGTTATGAGCACGTCTATATACCTGCCGCGGAGCGCACCGACAATGATATCCGCCTTTTTCTCTCCCGCAGCCGCGCCGATAACGGTGGGTATCCTCTTTAAGTCGTCGAGCGATATGGCGATCATCCTGTCGTTGAGCGCGGAATGGCAGAGATGGCCGTTTATGTCTATATAGCTTCCGCATATGTCGCCCACGGCGCCCTCTCTTATAAGCTTCTCCGAATCTTCGATATTGATATGCCCCGACCGAAACTGCGCGCTTAATTCCGGCTTCGTAGACCCGAGCCCAATTATGGCCAAGTCCGTGCTTTTTATTTTCTGGAAATGGTTCTTGACGTGCGGTTCCTCCATCAGCAGATCCCGCAGTATCTTGCTCTGGACCATGAACGGCGCCTGCAATATATAGCTGTCGCCGTTGAGCGCTTTCGCGAGCGTGAGCGCCATCATATTGGCGTCTGTGTCGGTCGTTTTATTTCCCGTGCCCCCTAAAAGCTGTATTACGTCGGCTTTGATAAAGCTTTTTGGCTTGATATTTTTCACTATGCTGTGTATTGTAGTCCCCCACGCGATCCCTATCAGCATGCCGGGAGACAGCAAAGACTCGATGTACGAAGCCGCGGCCTGCCCGACTTTTTCCTTGTCCGCGTCCGCGCTGTAGCTTTGCGGCACTATTATCGCGTCCCGTATGCCGTATTCCTTCGTTATCCTTCTGCCGAGCTCCTTCCCCAAAGAAGAAACGTCGTCTATCTTGATCTGTACTATGCCTTCTTTTATGCATGCCTTTAGCATTCGCGATACGCTCGGGCGCGAGACGTGTATCTGCTTCGAGATTTCCTCCTGGGAAAGCCCGTCTATGTAATATTTCTTTGCCACCGTTATTTTTAAGTCCCGCCTGTCCATCCGCTCACCGCCTTTGTTATATATTATAATATCATTGCATCATATTCAAGTATATATTTTCATGTGATTTGTAATTCTTGAACATCTGTTCACATTCGGTCATAAAAAAAGGGCTTTCAAAAAGAAACGCCCGAAAAATGATAAATCGCGATGTCAGTTATTATTAATCCTGCATATCCAAAAGTTCAAGCACGCTTCGCGCCGTATTCTCATCGGTAACGAAATAATTTATTATATTGGTACGCAGCGCGCCTATTATCGACAAGAGTTTATGCTTTCCCGCGGCGATGCATATGACGTTCTCGACGCGCCTCAGTTTGTCTTCGTCGATGCCCATTATCCTCGCGCTGTACTCGTTATGGATGAATTTGCCTTTTATGTTGTACCGTCTCGCGCAAATATCGCCTATCGCCCTTGTTTCGTTTTGTTCATAAAGCTGTTTCTGAGTCAAATCGAAGACCATGCGGTTGTCGTAAAATTCGGGCGGCGCTCCCGCCGAAACGATCGCGGTATCCATGTTGTCCCATTTTTCCATTATGGATTTGATTGACGAGCTTTGCATATAAAGCTCCTTATCCTCGATCGATTCCGCGATCGCCGGAGCGTAAATGAAAGACGGCGTGCCGTATAATTTTTCCGCGAACATCCGCACCATCTCGTTCAACTGGTATTCCGACGCTATCCTCGACGTTCCGCCTATAAGCGGAACGACGTTAATGTCGCACAGCTTGTTCCGGTTTGTGAACGACATCATGAACTCATAGCACGTCGTTCCCCACGCGATACCGATCGTCGTATGGCTTTTCAGCAGATCCTCCGCATAATCCGCCCCCTGCGACGCGACTATCTTTGTTATCAAGCCGATATCCTCTATTGCCGTCGATATCACAAGACAGCCTTTGAGCGAAAACCTTTCGACAAATTTATCCGCGACGTCCTGCACGTTATTTTTCGGGTCCCTGATGTTTATTTCGACGATCCCGAAATCTTTCGCCTCCGAGAGCACCATCGATACGGACGATCTTGAAATCCCGAGCTGCTTTGCGATCTGTTCCTGCGTCATGCCTCCTAAATAGTACATCTTTGAGGCCTGGACCATGAGCTGTATGTCATACCGCGCTTTCATACCGTTACTTCCCCGTTTTCCGGATTTATTTCTATCCTTGTATTTCCGTAAAAATAATCACTGACATTTTAGCACTATGCCGCATTTATAGCAATGATTTAGCCGGACCGGATTTAAAATGCGGCATTGATTTCCATTCCCGGGACAACGCCGTTTATTCTTCGATTTCAACTGATAAAGCCCCGTCTTAGGGGCTTTATCAGAAAAAGCAATCGGCCGTATATCCCGGCGTTATTGCGCCGGATATCCCCGCCGCCTTAGCCTTTTATTAAGCCGCGCTTCCTGGAAAACGCCCGCGTGAAATCTTTTTCGCCGTCACCGATTAGCCCATGATCTCTTTGTATTTCTTATCGATATATGCCAGCTCGTCGGCGGTAAGCTCCCAGTCCGCCGCGCTCGCGTTTTCATAAGCCATCTCCGGCGTCGTGGCGCCCATAAGCGAACAGGTCACTCCGGGCTGCGCGAGCACCCAGTTTATCGACACCTGCGCGACGGTGGTGTTCCTGTCGCCCGCTATGCCGCGCAGCACGTCAAGGAGCTTCTGGCATTTTGACCACATCGGTTCCTCATAGTACGCATAGAATGCCGAACGAAGCTCTTTTCCGCCCGTTACGGGCTTTTCCATCTTGCCCGTCAATATTCCGCCGCCCAAAGACCCGTACGTTATGACGCCGACTCCCTTTTCCTTGCATAACGGAACGATCCCGTTTTCGATCGAGCTCCGGTTCAACATGCTCATCGGCGGCTGCACCACCGAAATATCCGCTATGTCTATCGCTTTTTGGATAAGCGTCGTATCGAAGTTCGACACCCCGATCGCGCGGATCTTTCCTTCCTTTTTGAACTTGACCATCAGTTCAAGAGCGTCGTCGATGCTGTTGTTATAATCCGGCCAATGTATGTAATAGACGTCGATGTAATCCGTTTCGAGCCGGCGAAGCGAGTCTTCAAGTTCGCGCCTCATGATGTTCGTATTCAGGCAGCGGACATATTCGCCGTTTATGCGCAGAACGCCAAGCTTCGTCGCCAATACCACTTTGTCGCGCAAACCCTTGATCGCTTTCGCCACGACCTTTTCGGAATCGCCGTTTGGGCCGTAGGCCGCCGCGGTGTCAACCATATTGACTCCCGCGTCGATAGACGCCCTGATCGCGTCTATCGACTGCTTTTCGTCGACTTCTCCGAAGAAATCGTTGCCCATCTCCCATGTGCCCTGACCGATAACCGAAATATCGAAACCGCTGTTGCCCATTCTTCTGTACTTCATCTTTCAACCTCCTGAATTTGATTTTTATTTCACTCGAACTCGTCGAGTACCTCAATCTGATTTTCCTTCGGTATGTTTACAACGTTGCAGTCTGTCGCGTAGGTCCTTTCCGGCAGCGCGCAAAGAATGTGCACCTTTTCGCACTTATAAGGGAACCCCGCCTGATGCCATACGCCGGCTTTGATATTGACTACCGTGCCTTTAGGGAGCAGGAAAACCTCTATGCCGTCGTACGGCACTTCTCCCGCCTGACATGCCGGCGCCACGTGCATGAGATAGTCGCCGTCCAGGCATATTATCGTTTCATGGCAGTTATCGTGCGTCTCGATGCAGTCGATTATGTGCGGCCGCTCCTCGATTACGCATGCCGAGTAGGAAACGCTCGTCGCGCTTCCGAGGCTCTGCTGAACCATGTCCCTGTAAAACTCTACCGGAGGGGCGCCCAACTTATCGCCCTTAGGGTCGAGGATGCTCGCGTAGCTTCCATACCTCGCGAAAGCCTCCGGCGAAAGCTTCCTGATTTTTATCTTTTTCATAACGCCTCCTTCTAAATATAAAATTACTCATTGTCACAGCGGCACGACGGTCTGGTCTATCCCCCATACCGTCATTTCTTCAACCACGACATGAGACGGCAATTTGCATATGCTTACTATCGCCTGAGCGACGTCCGACGCCTCAAGGCGCGTTATAAGATTCTTTTCGCCCGCGTTGCGCATAAAATCCGTCGCGCCCGCGCCGGGTATCAGGCAGGTAACGCGTATCCCATGCGGCCTGAGCTCTACGTCGAGGTTTTTCGAGAACCCGAGCACTCCCCATTTCGCCGCGGAATATACCGACCACCCCGGCCAAGCGTGTTTCGCGCAGACGGAAGCGACGTTTATTATCGTCCCGCTTTTCTGCCCGATAAAGACCGGCGCGAAGACGCGCGAACCGTAGATAACGCTCAACAGATTCAGCTTTATGCTCTTCTCTATCTCTTCCGCCGTCTGCGCGTCTATCTTTTTTATCGCTATACCGCCGCCCGCATTGTTTACCAGTATATCGAGTCTTCCGTATCGCCGCATAACGGTCTGGCGCGCGGCTTCCCAGCTCTCCGGCCGCGTAACGTCCATGCAGATATAGCTGTCGCTTCCGGTCTCGGCAACCGCGGATTTCAGCGCGGACTCGTCCCTCGCCGCGATTATAACCCTTGCGCCGGCGTCCGAAAACGCTTTTGCCGTTGCTTTCCCGTAACCCTGAGACCCGCCGGTTATCAATACGATATTTTCTTTCACGCTGTAACTCCGATTAAAAGGTTTTTTACTTCGCCCCTTTTATCGTTATGCTTTTACTTTTTCCTGCGCGAGCAGCTGATTGAGCACCACGGCGATTATAAGCACGCAGCCCGTCGCAAACGTCTGCCAGTACGCGGGTATAACCGTCATAAGGCCCGTCGTAACGCACATTATTATCAGCGCGCCTATTATCGTTTTAATGACGGAGCCTTCGCCTCCGGTAAAAGCAGTCCCGCCGAGCAGCACCGCGATGATGCAGTTCAGCTCCATCCCGCTGCCCGAAAGGGGATCCCCGACGGACATATAGCTTGCCCTTGCCATTCCGGCGAGCGCCGCCAAAAATCCGACAATAATGAAGATTATCCAAACCCATTTGACCGCGTTTATCCCCGACAATTCGGCGGCGGTGCGGTTGCCCCCGATGGCGGCCGCGTATTTTCCGATTATGGTTTTTCTCTGTATGATCACCAGCGCGATGATCACAACGACGGCCACGATAAACGCCCACGGCAGCCCTAAAATGACATCCTTTCGGCCATAGTCGTTTATCCACGCGGGCATCGCCTGAGTCGCGGTGCTTTTAATCGACAAAAGTCCCTGCGGCACCATCAGGCGGGCGATCCCCTTATACAGGTTAAGCGTAACAAGCGTTGCTATGACCGGGGTAATCCTTAGTTTCATAACGAGGTATCCGTTGATAACGCCCATCAATATCCCCAATACGACGATTATCAAAAATGTCGCCAAAAAGGAAAACCCGTTCAATATCAGATACGCGAACACCACCGCCGAAAGGCTCATTTCGCTGCCGACCGACAAATCGATGCTGCCGGCGATCATCAGCAGAGTAAATCCCCCGCTCAGCGTTATGATCGGAACGGACATGCGCAGCATATTGATTATGTTGTCGATGCTTAGGAAATTGCCCCTTCCGAACAGTTCGGTTTTCGTAAATACCGCGCTGAATAGTATCACTATTATCAGCAGTACAAAATATATATAGAACTTCTTTATTACCGATTTCGTCCGATTCTTTTTATCTATATTTCTCTTTATAAGCTCTTTTTCGGTTATATTCATTTCAGATCCTCCCCTTGCTCCGGCTCGATCGGTCTTCATTTCGCTCTTTTATCAAGCGCGAAACGCTGCGCTAAGATAGCGAGAAACGTAACGGTGCCCTTTAAAATGTATTGCCAATCCGGTGAAAGCAGAAGGCCCGTCGCCGCGGACGTCACGACCGAGAGTATGAGCGCGCCGACGACAGTGCCTAACACCGACCCGAAACCGCCGTTTATGCTTGTACCGCCCAGCAGAGTAACGACTAACGCGTCAAATTCATATCCCTGCGCGCGTCCGGCGGAGCCGCCGATATAGTTCGACGCTATCAGAATGCCCGTGATCCCGGCTAAAAACGCGCTGAACAGGTAAAGGTACGTAAGATGCTTCGCCACCTTTACTCCGCAAAGCTCGGCGGCTTTGATATTCGCTCCGATGAGATAAGTACGCCTTCCAAAAACGGTCTTCTTTTCGATAATGACCGCGATGATCACTAATACCACCATTATCACGACGGACAACGGTATGCTTGTATTGGGCAGGTACGACGTGCCTAAAACCTTGAATTCGTCGGGCAAATTCATGTTCCTCTGCGCTCCCTGCGCGATAAACATCCCGATCCCCCTCGATACCGACATCGTTCCAAGGGTTATGATGATCGAAGCGACTTTGAGTCTCGCTATAAAGAACGCGTTTACCGCCCCGATCAGAACGGCGCAGGCCATAGCCGCTATAACCGCGAGCCAGTAAGGCATTCCGAGCCCGCTGAACATCTCCGACGCGGCGTCGCCGCTTTGGCTCAGCGGCTGGCAGAAATATGCCGCCAATACTCCCGTCATCGCTATCACGCCGCTGACGGACATGTCGAAATTGCCCGTGATCAGCAAAAACGTAACGCCTATGCCTAATATGATTATATACCAGAAACTCGTGAGTATATTTATCATGTTCTGAGGCAGATAGAAATTCGGAACGAACAGGCAGGCGATCCCGAAAAACGCTATCAGAACTACGATCATGAACAGGGAGATATATGATTCATTGCTCATTTTCCCTTTTGTAATGCTTGAAGCGGCATTGGGCTTCATATTCAATTACCTCCCGTCACGGTGTGGACTATCATTTCCGTATCGATATCCGCACCGTTCTTTATGTTTGCTTTAATACTTCCGTCATAAAGAAGGAATATATTGTCGCAGATATTCACAATCTCGGGCAATTCCGAGGAAAAAATCATTATCGATTTGCCTTCCTTTGAGAGCTGCCTGATGATCCCGTATATTTCGCTTTTTGCGCCTACGTCGATCCCGCGCGTCGGCTCGTCAAGAAGAAGAAGGTCGCTGTCTGCGAAAAGGCATTTTGAAAACACCACTTTTTGCTGGTTGCCGCCGGAAAGCTTTGACACTTCTTTTTCCGTGCCGCTTGTGGCTATCCTTAGCTTGTCGATATAATCGAGCGTGGCTTTTCTCTCTTTCGCGGAATTTATAAAACCGTTCCTCGATATTTTCTTCATATTCATTACGGGGATATTTCCCCGTATGGTCAGGATCGTAAAAAGCCCCTGCGTCCTGCGCTCCTCCGGCACCAGCGCGATTCCGGCTTCTATCGCTTTATGCGGGGTGCGTTGCAGCTTCTTTCCTTTAAACAGTATTTCTCCCCGGTATTCGTCCGCTCCGAAAATTGCGCGGGCCAATTCGGTCTTCCCCGCGCCTACGAGGCCGTAAAACCCCACGATTTCTCCTTTTTTAACATCGAAAGAAATATCGTTCAGCTTATGGTTTGAAAGGTGCTTTACTTCGAGTATCTTCTCCTCGCTCTCGATATCCTTCGGGTGATACATCTCAAAGACCGTCTTTCCTATCATCAGCTTTACAAGCTCGGAACGGTCTTTGACTTCGGCGAGAGGTTTTGTGGCTATATGCCTTCCGTCGCGCATTACCGTGACATAATCGCCGATCTGGAAAATCTCGTCGAGCCTGTGCGAGATATAAATCACGGTAACATTTTTTTCGTGAAGATTTCTTATTATTTCGAACAGCCTGTTTATCTCGTTTTCAGAGAGCGCGGCCGTCGGTTCGTCCATGATGATAATATCCGATTCCGAAGCGACCGCCTTCGCGATCTCGACAATCTGTTTTTTTGCCACGCTTAAAGCCGAAACCGGCTGTTTCGGGTCAATCGAGGGATCCAGGCTGTTTAAAACGCTGACTATCCTCTTTATTTTATCGGTTTTTTTCAAAAACCCGAATGTCGTGTCCTCAACGCCGAGAGTCAGGTTCTCCTCGACCGTCAGCTGATCCACTACGTTCAATTCCTGGAAAAGAGTGCTTATCCCTTTTTCCTTGGCGTCCTTTGTATTCGCCGCGCAATATTCCTTGCCGTTTAAGTATATTTTGCCGTCCGTCCTTGCGGTTGCGCCCGTCAGAATCCTGATCAGAGTGGATTTCCCCGCGCCGTTTTCCCCCACAAGGCAATGGATAGTGTTTCTTTTTATATCGAAACTTACGTCGTTTACGGCCCGTATGCCCGGAAAATCTTTTACCAGATTTCTAATTTCCAATACGTTTTCAGTCGTTGCCTCACCCATATTAAACACCTCTTCGCAGACCCGCTCATGATCTGCATAATTTGAACGGGAGGAAATTTGATTTCCTCCCGTTCTCACACCGTGACAATACTTTACTAACTCAGGCTCAGCCCGAACTGTTTGTTAAGCCAGCCAAGGGCGTCCGCGCGAGTAGTCGAATAGAAGGACATCTGGTAAGCCTTTGCGATGTACTCTTTTTCCGTGGATTCGATCTGTTTGATCTTTCCGTTGATGATGTCCATAAGAACGTCGATCCTCGTGTCGCCGGTCTCTATCGGCGGGAGGGCCAAGCTCTCTTTAAGCGAGCTGTCGGAATCGAACATCTGTTTAAGCTGGACTTCGTCGAAGTCGCATGTAGCCACGAGTTCCGTCGTCGGTTTTCCGTCGGGGCCGACTTTGCCTCTTCCGGCCTCATTGAGTCCCGCCAATACGCCGCGGGCGATTCCGCCGGATTCCGCATAGATCAGGTTGATTTCCGGATGCTGCGTGCAGAGGTCTTTGATTATCTGCTTCGCCGCGTCTTCGCCGGCGCTCGAATCGATGCAGCCTAAGTCAGTGGCGGACGGATCAACCGATTTTACGCCCTTTACGAAGGGGTCAGTACGTCCGGATTTGACTTCGGTGTGGTTCGGCCAGCCGAGCTGTACCATGACTATCGGCTTGTTGGGATTGGCGGATTTCCACTGCTCGGCCATTTCCTTGCCCATCGCCTCGGATACGCCGGCCTCGTCGTTGCGGACTACCGGGATTCCGGAGCCGGGGACGGGGCTGAAGAACGACGCCATGGCTATGCCCTTGTCAAGAGCGGCTTTTATCCCGGGCATCGCGGCTTCGTTATCCCAGATATGCAGCGTCGCCGCATCGAGTCCCTGCGCGGCGATCTGGTCGACGTTCGCCGTCATGACGCTGGAATCGCCCTTGCCGTCGAACGCTATGACTTCGGCGCCGTACTTATCCTTACCATACTTTTTCGCTTCGGCATACTGTGCCTGATGGAAGGTCTCTCTCATGTCGGAAACAAAGTACGCGATCTTAACGGCCTTCGGAGCCGCGGTCTCGGGCGCTGCCGTTTGCGGCGCCGCCGTTTGCGGCGCTGCCGTCGTCGTCTGCGCCGGCGTCTGGCATCCGGTCAGGATCCCTACCAGGACAAGCGACAAAACCAGTACCAGAGATACAACTTTCTTCATCGTTTTAATTCCTCCTATTTATTTTACATTAATCAACACGTTTGTGTTGATTAAATTTAATTTATTTGTAATTTCCGATTATATACGTTTCAATGAATCTACTTATGGCCTGAATAAAATATGTTTTAACAATTGTTGATTTTATCATATGCTTTGGAATTTGTCAATACAAATTCCCTTATTATTTTACACGCCCCCTTCCAAAACGCTTCAAATTTATTTATTTCCGCATTGAAAGCATATTTTCTATTACTCTCTCCACATCTTCCAAACCGGGTCTATTCCCTGAATCAACGCTTTATATATCTCATATTTTTTTCTGTAGATTTCCCTGTTGGCCGTATTCGGAGGGCATACGTACGATACGCGCGCCATGCTGTCCGCCGCGGCTTTAAGGTTCGGATAATCGCCCACCGCCGCCGCCACGCACATGGCCGCTCCGAGCGTGCCAAGCTCTTTCGCGGCGGATACCTCGATCGGCATCTGGAGAACGTCCGCAAAGATCTGCACCCACGCCTTTGATTCCGTCGCGCCGCCGGAGATCCGGACGATCCTTGGCGGATTCATGAACTTAAGGAGCCGTTCGATATGCATCATGTGCGAGAAGACCGCGCCTTCGTATATGGCGCGTATCATATGCGCCTTGTTCTGGGATCCGTCGATTCCTATGAAAGCGGCGCGCGCGAACGCGTTTACGTTGGTGCCGTACAGAAACGGAAGGAATATTATGCTGTTTTCGGAAGGCTCGATGCTTTGGACCGCACGGTTGCAGTACTCATATACGTTTTCCATCCGCTTTCCTTCTTCGGTCGTAAGAAAGCTGTTTATGAACCACTCGAGATTGCCCGCCGACGTCATGCTGCCTTCAATGCTTATGTAATAATCGTCGATGCAGAACAGCGACGTCATAAAAAGGTCCTCGGAATAAACAGCCTTTTTCGATATCATGCTGTTTATGCTCCACGTGCCCGCTACTACCGAGATCTTGTCGGTATCAGTGACGCCGGTTGAGAGGCAGCATGACGCGACGTCGAACAGTCCCCCCGCGACGGGCGTGCCCTCGAGGAGCCCCGTCTCACGCGCGCATTTTTCCGTCACGTACCCGCAAATCTCCTGCGACAGCTTGACCGGCGGGAAAACATGCATGTATTCCGCTATGCCCAACTTTTCAAGGATGCTCCTGTCATATTCGCGCGTCTCAAGGTTCATGACGCTTATGGCCGACATGTCGGTTATCTCGCCGTACGCCTCTCCCGTCAGGCAGTAGCGCACGTAATCCTTGCAGCCGAGCGCCCACCTGACATCCTTCAGAACTTCAGGCCGGTGCCGTTTGAACCATGCTATCAACGCGACAGGCTGGCCGGCCCATAACGTCTGTTTTGTATACGGAATGATGCTTGCCTGAACGCCCTTTGTTATCCAGTCGCGGACAATATCCGCAGCGCGCGTATCCGTCGAGATTATCCCCGGCGCCGCGGGAGTACCGTCCTCCCGGATCATGTAGACCCCGTTGCCGTGCCCCGTCGTGGCGACTCCGGCGATATCCTTCGCCTTGACGCCGGATTTTTCGATCACGTCGCGGATCACCTGCGCGTTCGTTTCCCAAAGGCGGTTCATGTCGCGTTCGACAAAACCTCCCCGCCGTATTTCGGGGTTCGCCAATGCCCCTGCAACCGCGATCTCGTTCCCGTCCGTATCATAGAGCGCGGCTTTTGTCTTGCTTCCGCCGTTATCAAGCCCTAAATAATACCTTGGCATACGTACCTCCAATCGGATGACCGAACCGGTTTATTTTTTAGGCGGCAGATGAAGACATTGTCCGATGCTGTCCGCCGCCGCTTCCATAAAAGCCTCCGAGTATGTCGGATGGCCGTGAACGAATCCGGCTATCTCGTTTACCGTGATTTCCGACGCCATCAGCGCCGCCGCCTCGTTGATCATTTCCGCCGCTCCCGGCCCGACTATATGAACGCCCAATACCTCGCCGTATTTTTTATCGGCGATTATCTTGACAAAACCTTCCGTCTCTCCGGATGCCAGCGCCCTGCCGTTAGCGCTGAACGGGAACATGCCTACGCTTATATCGTATTTTTCTCCCGCCTGCCGCTCCGTAAGCCCCGCGCTTCCCGCTTCGGGATTCGTATACACGCAGGTCGGCACGTATCTTAAATCCGCCTTTTTAAAACGGCCCATTGCGTTTTCCGCCGCCGTTTCGCCCATCTTGAAAGCCGCGTGAGCGAGCATGCACTTTGCGTTTACGTCGCCCGGCGCCCATATCCAGTCGATATTTGTGCGCATCGTATCGTCCGTCTTTACCGCCCCGCGCTCGATCTCGAGCCCCAACCCTTCGACCGCGGACAGGTCGGGCACGCGCCCGACCGACATGAGCGCGTATTCGGCTTCGACCGGCTGCCGTTTGTCGGTATAAACCCTTATTGCGTCTTTTGTATCTTCGGCTCTTTCTATCTTCGTTTCCGTATATACCGTAACGCCTTTTTTCTCCAAAGACTTCCGGATCATATTTGAAATATCGCCGTCCGCCATTGGAAGCACGTTCCCCGTCAGTTCGATTATCGTGACCCTGCTCCCGAACGCCGCGAACGCGGACGCGATCTCCGTGCCTATGACTCCTCCGCCGATGATCGCGAGGCTTTCCGGCACACGCCCGATATCGAATATATCGTCGCTTGTAAGGACGCGCGCGCTGTCCATGCCCGGCAGGCTCAGTTTCGCGGTCTTAGACCCTCCGGCAAATATGACTTTATCCGCTGCGAGAACCGTCTCCCCCGCCGAAACCGTCTTGTCCGGACGTATTTTCGCTTCGCCGAAATATACGTCCACTCCGTTGCTTTTCAGCAGCGACGACACTCCGCCGGTCAGCTTCGCGACCACCTTGTTCTTTTCGGCCACGGCTTTTTCCATATCGACTTTTATACGCGCGTCGGCGATCCGTATCCCCCGCCGATGCGCGTCTTGTATGTGCCCTATTATCTCCGCGGTTTTAAGATACGTTTTTGCCGGTATGCAGCCTCTGTTCAGGCATGTCCCGCCGACGGCCGATTTTTCGAAGAGCGCCGATTTTGCGCCGAGCCGGGCGGCCTTTATCGCCGCGATATATCCCGCCGGGCCGCCGCCTACTATTATAACGTCGTATTTTTTCATTCGGCTTACCGTCCGTATCCTCAATCTATCATAAGAAGCGGGTTTTCGAGAAATTCCGCGATCCTGTTCGAGAATATCGCGGCTTGCGCCCCGTCTATGCACCTGTGATCGTATGTAAGGGACAGCCCCATCTTCATCCGCCTGACTATCTGGCCGGCATCCATTTCTAATTTCTGTTCGATTGCGCAGACGCCCAAGATCGCCACTTCGGGCTGGTTTATTATCGGCGTGAACGACGTTACCCCAAACATGCCAAGATTGCTGATCGTGAACGTCCCCCCCGAATATTCGCCGGGCGCCAGCCTTCCTTCCCTCGCCTTTTCCGCGAGCTCTTTCGATTTCTCCGAGATCTGCCTTAAAGTCAGTTTATCCGCGTCGTTTATAACCGGGACGATGAGCCCCTCGGGAAGCGCGACCGCGATTCCGATATTGATGTGTTTTTTGATGAGCATCCCTTCTTCGGTATACGACGCGTTGAAACGCGGCTGTTCTTTAAGGGTTTTCGCGACCGCCAATATGATGAAATCATTTATGGACGGCCGCGTATCCGCCGTTTTGAATCTGTTTCTTAGCGCCATAAGCTCCGTTACGTCCGCAACGCAGTTTTGAGTCACCGCGGGTATCTCGGCATGGCTTTGGAACATGCGCTTCGCGATGACCTTGCGCATCGCGGAATGCGCGATCAGCGTGTCCTGCGCGCTTTCCCCCGCCGCTTTGGCCGCAAGCACGTCCTCTTTTAAAATCTTTCCGGCAAACCCGCTGCCCGATACGGCGCTTAAATCGAGCCCCGAACTTTCCGCGACCGCTTTGGCGAGCGGAGTCGCTTTTACCGCGGCTCTCGCCGCAGCCACGTCGCTTGCTTTTATCTGCCCCCGGCTGCCGCCCGGGGTTATGTCTTTAAGGCTTATCCCCTTTTCTTTTGCGATCCGTTTCGCGGCCGGCGTAGCGGGGACGCGCTCGTCCGAAGTTTTAAGCGCACCGATATTTGTCGCGGAGGTTACGGCCGCCTTTATCTCCTTGGATGTTTCTTCCTTTACGGCTTCCTCCGGAAGCTCTTCCCCCGGCTCGCCTATGTACGCGATAGCGCGAGTTACCGGGACGTCGTCGCCTTCATGCGCGAGTATCTTCAAAAGCACGCCGGAATCGACGGCTTCGATTTCCATGGAAACTTTGTCCGTCTCGATCTCGAGCAGAGGCTCGCCCGCTTCGACTCGGTCTCCTTCGTTTTTGAGCCACCGGATTATTTTCCCCGTTTCCATCGCCATGCCCGATTTCGGCATGATCACCTTATGCGCCATATTTCTTCCTTTTATCCGCGTACCAACTGAATGATCTTCTTTTTCGTGTTCTCAAGCACCGGCACGACGTTTCTTTCAAGTTCCGGGCAGTACGGTATGGGAACGTCCATGCCGCCGTAACGCATGATGGGCGCGTCGAGATAGAAGAACGCGTCGCTGTCCGCTATAACCGCCGCGAGTTCGCCGCCAAATCCGCCGGTCTGGCACGCTTCGTGCACTATCAATACCCGTCCGGTCTTTTTCGCGGAATTTATGACCGTTTCCTTGTCAAGCGGCACAAGCGTCCTTGGGTCCACGATCTCAACGCTTATTCCTTCTTCCTTTTCGAGCTGTTCCGCCGCCTGCATGCACATGGGCAGCATCCTGCCGTATGTTATCACCGTCGCGTCGCTTCCCTCGCGGTGTACCGCGGCCTTGCCGAGAGGCACCGTATACTCCCCTTCCGGCACGTCTCCTTTCGTCCTGTAAAGCAGTTTCTGTTCAAGAAACAATACGGGGTTGTCGTCGCGGATGGCCGATATAAGGAGCCCCTTCGCGTCCGCGGGCGTCGAGGGTATCACGACCTTCAATCCCGGAACGTTGCAGTACCATGCCTCGGGGCTTTGGCTGTGCTGCGCCGCAGCGCCCGTGCCCGAACCGGCGGGCGCGCGAAGCACCATCGGCACCTTCGCTTTCCCGCCGAACATATACCGTATCTTCGCGGCCTGATTCACAAGCTGGTCCATCGATATGGTGATAAAATCCGAAAACATTATTTCGGCGATAGGGCGCATCCCCGTAACCGCCGCTCCCGCCGCGGCGCCCGCGATAACCGCTTCGGAAATGGGGGTATCCCTGACGCGTTCCGGGCCGAATTCCTCGATCATGCCGACCGACACCCCGAACGCTCCGCCGTATACTCCCACGTCCTCGCCCATTAAAAAAACGTTCTCATCGCGGCGCATTTCATGGCACATCGCTTCCCTTATCGCCTGCGCGTAAGTCAGTTCTCTCAAATCTACCCTCCCGTTATGCGTAAACGTCATCCATAATCGTGTCTATCGAAGGATACGGGCTTTTTTGCGCGAACTCGACGGCGTCCTCTATGCTTCGTTTTGCCTTTTCTTCGACCGACTTGATCTCGGCCTCGGAAAACGCCCCGTTTTCAAGCAGGTACGCGCGCATCCGTTTTATCGGATCTTTCGCTTTCCATTCGGCGATCTCTTCCTTTGTCCTGTATACGTTCGCGTCGCTTTTCGAATGCCCCAAATACCGGTATGTGTCGCACACGAGCAGCATAGGCCCGTTTTCTCTGACATAATCCCTTGCTTTTTTTGTTTCCTCATATACGGCGATCACGTCGTTGCCGTCGATCGTCTTGCCGGGCATCCCGTATGACGACGCCCTGACCGCTATGTCGCTTACGTTCATAGATCTGAAACGGCTCATCGATATGCCGTATTTGTTGTCTTCGCAGACGAACAGCACGGGCAGTTTCCATATCGACGCGAGGTTCAAGGATTCATGGAACGTCCCCTGATTGGTTGCTCCGTCTCCGAAAAAACCCACGACGATACGGTCTATCTTTTTCATTTTAGTGGTCAGCGCCGCCCCGACCGCAAGCGGTATGCCTCCCCCGACAACGCCGTTCGCGCCCAGGTTGCCCCTGCCGAGATCCGCAATATGCATCGAACCGCCCTTGCCTTTGCAGTATCCGCTTTCCTTGCCTAAAAGCTCGGCCATCATCCTGTTTAAATCGATGCCCTTAGAAATACAATGTCCGTGCCCGCGGTGAGTGCTCGCTATAAGGTCTTGCGGTTCGAGCGCACAGCAAACGCCCGTCGCGGTCGCTTCCTCGCCCACGTACAGATGAGTCGTGCCGTGCACCATGCCCATCGAAAAAAAGTACGCCACTTTCTCCTCGAAATAACGGGTAAGGAGCATTTTTTCGTACATTTCCTCAAGTTTTTGTTTGCTTATTTGGATCATACCACACCCGTACCATTTCAGATTGCTCTTCTTGCGGCGTTCTTGCACGCTTCGTTGTATTTGCCTATAAGGAACTCCCTTGCGGTTTTGATATAATCGATCGACGCCCGCCTGTCGTCCGTTGCCCACATTTCCGCCACCAGCAGCCCTTTGAAGTCTATCTTCCGTAAAAATCTGAAGAATCCGACAAAATCGACCGTCCCTTCGCCGTAAGGTATGTCGCGGATTTTTCCGGGTACCGTATCCTTAAGATGTATCGCCATGATATGTCCTTGCCCCGCGATGAAATCCTGCCGGAGGTCTACGCCCGCAGACGTCAAATTTCCGATGTCCGGATATACCTGCAGATACGGCGATTTTACTTTGTTTACGAATTTCATGATCTTTCTTATCGAATCCATCATGTCGGTTTCCATTGTCTCAAACGCCAATGCTACCCCCCTGCTCGCGGCGTATCCTACGATCTCGTCGAGAGCTTTCGTAAAAAGCGCGCGCGTCCTGTTTGACGTCGGATTGTAATATTCGTCGTACCCGGCGAGCTGCACGACGCGGACTCCTATATCCAGCGAAAAATCTACGGCGTCTTTTATCAGCTTTATCCCCTTCGATCTGGTTTCAGTATTCTCCGACCCGATCGGGAACCTGCGGTTCCCGGAAAGGCACATCGTCAATACGGGCATCCGCTGGCGGCGCATCGCGCCGCAGATTTCTTCTATCGCTTCGGGGCGGCGTTCGACGCGCTCTAACCGTTCGTCCGTTTCGTCGATGCTAATCTCGATAAAGTCATATCCGGACTCTTTCGCGGTTTTCATCCGCTCGTCCCACGACATATCGGCAGGCAGCGCTTTTTCATAAATCCCCAAAAGGCAGCCGTTTATGCGTTGCAAAATTTGCCCTTCGTTAAAATACATAAGTCTCCACTTAGCTCCGTTCCGATTATTGCGAAAATCCGGCTTAGGGCGGCAGGCAAAAGAAATAACCTATTTCTGGCCGACATCCTTGAAAATTTCCGCCGCGTGGTCCGACTGCTCCTTCGTCAGGACCGCGGGTTCGCCGACGGCTTTTGCGAGAAGATACGCCTTTGCGGTATCTTCCATATAAATCGCCGCATACAGCGCCTCTTTAAGATTTGCGCCGACCGCAACGACTCCGTGATGCCTCAATATCACGGCGCGCCTTCCGTTTATATATTTGACCGTTTGAATGCCCATATCAAGGCTCGCGGGCGAGCTGTACGGAGCGACATATACTTCTCCGAGAGTTACGTTCGAAAGCGTCGTGGTGACCGCCGGAAGTTTGTCCGCGATCAGCCCGACCGCGGTCGCGTATGTCTGATGGGTATGGATGATGGCGTTTACTTCGGGCATGTTGCGGTAGATGTACAGCAAAGCGACGGTATCGACCGACGGCTTCAACACGCCTTCCTTTATGTTGCCGTCGATATCCATCAACAGCACGTCTTCGTCGCGCATGGTCTCGTAATACGTTCCCGACGGCGTTACTAAAATATCCCCGCAGTCAAGGCGCATGCTGACATTCCCGCCCGCGAGGGCGATAAGGCCGTATTCCTTTATTTTAAGCGCTGTGTCGATTACGGCTCTTTTCTCTTTTTCATACATTGTTCGGCCCCCCAAATATGACATTTTACATGGTAATAGTTTAACATATGTTTTTACACATGTCAAACAGATTCTTTGGCATTTTTAAATACGAACGCATACGCGAAAAGACCAAAAAAATTGGATACGCGAAAACCTTGCGGATATTAAAAAACGGCCTTTCAAATTTGAAACGCCGCCTTTTTTAAATAACGTTTTCAGATCGCCAGATTTAATTACAGCCCGTCAGGATTTAATACCTGAATGCATTATTGCGCCCGCCGTAATTGTTTCTTTGCTGCTTCTTGATTTTCCTGCACTCCGGGCATCTCTGCGGTTCGTTCTCGAAGCCTTTTTCCTTGTAAAAAGCCTGTTCGCCTTCGGTGAAAACAAATTCCGAATTGCAGTCCCTGCAAACGAGTCTCTTATCCGCCATTACGCTTTCCTCCTTTTTTATTATTTTGGACATAAATGATTCTTGACCCGTATCTCCAAAACAAAAGAGGATTACGTAAGACATACATTATACCAATTCGCTTTCTCAAGCTCCATAAGCGTATCACACGTTCCCGGAAAACACAAGAAAAATAAAAAAAATCTCGAAATATTTTTGCGGCGCACCTTATCGCCGCGTCCCGTAACGATATCCGCCCGCCGTTAATAATATAAAACATGAATATAAAAGGAAGTGATCTTATTATGCCAACATACGGGCCTCCCGGTTCGTCCGCGCAAAATAACCCTCCGGGAACAGTTCCGGGCTCCCCCGGCATGCATCGGCGCCCCGGGCGTATGCCGCGCCCCGAGGGGCCGCCGCCGGCGGCGCCTCCGAGATATCCGCCGGGAAAGGATATAGCCAACTGCATGTATACGTATACGCTGGTCTGGCCGAAACGCGGCGCGCCTTTCTGGTTCTATCCCACGGGCGTGCGTTACAACAGGGTATCCGGTTACGTCTGGACGGGGCGCTATTGGGCGTTTTTCGCGTTCAACCCGGCGACAGTCGAACGGGTCGCGTGCTATCCGTCCCCCATGCCGTATTGATGAATATCTTCGGGGAAAACGCGCGGTTCGCGCCTTTCCGCGCGGCGAAAAGCGTATCCCGACGCGCACGCGGCAAGGCGCTTACCGTCACCCATAAAAAAACGGCGGATGAACGCTTCCGCCGTTTGTTCCGTCTAAGCGCCGTAAAAGTTATTTACATCAGTCCGCCTTGATTATATCCCCTATTCCTTCGAATATGTAATTGGGCTGATAGGAGAACTTTTTGAGCGTCCTCATGCTCGTGACTCCGGACAGCACGAGTACCGTGTCGATCTCCGCCTCGAGGCCCGCGACTATGTCCGTATCCATCCTGTCGCCTATTATCGCGGTGTCTTCGGGCTTGCACCCGAGTATCTTCAATCCCGTCCTCATCATCAGCGGGTTCGGTTTCCCTATATAATAAGCCTGTTTGCCCGCGACCATCTCCACGGGAGTAACAAGCGCCTTGCACGCGGGCGTTATCCCGTTTTCGCCCGGACCCGTAAGGTCGGGGTTCGTGCCGATTAGTTTCGCCCCGTTCATCACGAGCCGCGCCGCTTTGGAAATACAGTCGAAATTATAGTTCTTGGTTTCGCCGATTATCACGTAATCGGGATTCGCGTCGTTCGTCGAAACGCCCGCGTCGTATAAAGCCGTTACGAGCCCCGCGTCCCCTATTATATACGCGGAGGCGCCGGATTTCTGGCTCTTGATGAAGGCGGCGGTTGCGAGCGCGCTCGTGTAAAAATTCTTTTCCTCTATATCGAGCCCGAGCGTCTGAAGTTTTTGTCTCAAATCGCGCGGGGAATACGCGCTGTTGTTTGTCATGAACAAAAACTTCTTATTTTTTTCCCTGAGCCAATTTACGAATTCGGCCGCTCCCGGAAGAAGAGTATTGCCGTGATATACGACTCCGTCCATATCGACAATATAGCCTTCTTTTTCCCTTATACCGCTCATTTATACGCCTTTCGCATCGTTTTTTTATTTAATATATCACAGCATGACGCAAGGGTACAAGTAAAAATGACCCGTGCGGCGACCGTTTTGTTTATAAGCATAATTTCGTTCCGTCTTTTTCCTACACCCCTGCTTTTAGCCTTCGCAGCTGCTCGAGATAAGTATAATTGTTTTTCGCGACATGCCCCGGAAGCGGCATTATCTTTTCATGCACCGCGTCTATCATCCAGTCCGGCTGCGGGAAGAAATAGTCTTCCAGCTCATACGCCGGCGTTATCCAGTTCCTCGCGCCGACGACGACCGGCGGGGCGTCGAGGTAATCGAAGCAAAGCTCCGATATGTTCTGGGCGAATTCCTTCATATGGGAGCTTCTTTCGCACGCGTCTCCGGTCACGATTATCTTCCCCGTCTTTTTTACCGACTCTATAACTTTTTCATAATCGAACGGCACGAGGCTCCTCGCGTCTATCACCTCCGTGGAAACCCCGTATTTCTCTTCAAGCGTTTTGGCCGCTAAAACCGCCCTGTAAAGGGTGGCTCCTATGGACAGTATAGTAAGGTCGCTTCCCGGCTTTTTTATGTCCGGGTCGCCTATTTCTATTTCGTAGTACCCTTCGGGCACTCCTTCCTTATGAAACATCTCGCCGACGTCGTATATCCTCTGGCTTTCCATGAACACGACGGGATCGGTTCCGTTCAGCGCCGCGTTCATAAGGCCTTTCGCGTCGTACGGCGTCGCGGGGAACACGACTTTGAGCCCCGGTATATGGCTGCAGATACCGGAGAAATCCTGCGAATGCTGCGCCCCGTATTTTGAACCGACGGACATTCTTAAGATAAGGGGCATTTTAAGCACCCCGGCGCTCATTGCCTGCCATTTGCTCATCTGATTGAATATCTCGTCGCCGGCGCGCCCGAGAAAATCGGAATACATCAGTTCGACCACCGCCCTGCCCCCGCACATCGCGTAGCCAACGCCCGTACCGACTATCGCCCCTTCGGATATCGGCGCGTTGAACAGCCTGTGGTAAGGGAGAGATTCGGTGAGCCCCCTGTATACGGCGAAGGCTCCGCCCCAGTCCCTGTTTTCCTCCCCGTACGCTATCAGCGTCGGATCCTCGTAAAACTTTTGTATCATCGCCTCGAATATTCCGTCGCGGAGCTGGAACACCTTCGTTTTAGGGAGCGGCCTCCCGTTTTCGTCGAAAGCGTAGCGCGCCTTGTTTTTAAGCTGCGCCACCCTCGGGTTTTCCTCAAGCGGCATAAGCGTTTCGGGCATTCTGTCCGGCTCCATGCTGCTTATCCTGCGGTTTGAAAACATCAGGTTCGTTATTATATCCGGGTCCTTTCGCAGGTTTATCCGCGCAGACGCCGTATCGTCGACCGCCAGCTTAAGCGCCGAAAATATGTCTTCTTTCGAGCGGGCTTCGATTTCCGAAAGCTCGGTTTCCGAGGACGTCCCCGCTTCTATTAGCTGCTTTTTGAACGATACGATCGAGTCCTCTTTTATCCACATCTCCTTTTCTTCTTTTGTGCGGTACGAATCGGCGTCCGACGGGCTGTGACCGCTTACGCGGTAGGTCAGTACTTCGAGCAGTACCGGGCCGCCGTTCTCCTCTATTATTTTCTTTTTTCTCCTGTAAGCGTCGATAACGGCGAGCGGATTGTACCCGTCCACCGTTTCAGCGTGCATCTGGGTAGGCGTTATCCCGGCGCCGAGCCTCGCCGCGTAACCGTACGCCATCGTCTCCCCCGTCGTCTGCCCTCCCATTCCGTAGCCGTTGTTGAATATGTTGTATATTATCGGCAGCCCGCCTCTGTGCCTTTCGTCCCAGAGCGTGCGGAACTGATCCATCGCCGCGAAGTTCATCCCCTCGAAAACCGGCCCGCATCCTAACGAGCCGTCGCCTATGTTGCAGACGACGATCCCTTTTCTTAAGTTGACGCGCTTAAAAAGCGCCGCGCCCGCCGCTATGTCGCCGCTCCCCCCGACGATGGCGTTGTTCGGGAACGAGCCGAACGGAATGAAGAACGCGTGCATGGAGCCGCCCAATCCCTTGTTGAACCCGTTCTCCCTGCCGAATATCTCCGCGAGCACTCCGTAAATAAGAAATTCCTTCGCGAAATCCTTGACGCACGAAGCTTTCGTCGCGCTTTCGACCGCGCGGTATATCGCCCCTCCGAAATACTCCCGCATTATTTTTTCCAGCTCCTCGTCGCCCGTCTTTTGTATCGCCGAGAGGCCTTTGGCGAGTATCTCCCCGTGGCTCCTGTGCGAACCGAATATGAAATCCTGCGCGTCTAATTCATACGCCTGCCCGACGTACGCCGCCTCCTGCCCGATACCCAAATGCGCGGGGCCGGGGTAGTCGTAAGCTATCCCTTCGTACTCGCCTTTTGTCTTTATTTCGTTGAGCATGGTCTCGAAATCGCGTATTATCAGCATATCGCGGTATATTCGCAAAAGATCGTCCTTTGAGAAATTGTCCTTTTCTTCCTTTACGGTCTTCTGGTACGCGTTGACCGGGATCTCCCGAAAGGTTATCCTGCCGGGCTTTCTTCTCTGCTTCGGGTCTATTACCAATATCTTTGCCATTCTCTTTTCCTCACGAAATCATTTCTGAAGCGAAAACTCTTTTATTATTTCCGACGCCGTCGGATGCGGGAACACGTATTTTTTTACCTGTTCGGGCGCCGTTTCGCGCTCTATCATCATGCACGCCGCGCATATCATTTCCGACGCGGCGCCGCCGATCATGTGAAAACCTATGATTCGACCGTATTTATTGTCGATTACCATCTTCGCTATCCCGTCGCCGCCCTCGTTTTCGGCGGCGTACCTTCCCGAAAACCTCATGCCGAGCTTTCTGACCGAAACGCCCAAGCCTTTTTGCCGCGCGGATTCTTCGGTCTCGCCCGCGCCCGCGGCCTCCGGCGCGGTATATATCACCCACGGTATCGCGCGGTAGCTCATAAAATCGCGCCTGCCGAGCATCGTATTCACAGCGACCTCCGCTTCCCTGTAAGCGGTATGGGCAAGCATCGACTTGCCATTCACGTCGCCCGCCGCGAAGACCCCGGGGACGTTCGTCCTCATCCGCTCGTCCGTAACCACGGCGCCCCCTTCCAGCGCGACGCCGATGTTCTCAAGCCCGAGTCCGTCGGTCGAAGGCTTCCTTCCCGCCGAGAGGAGCACTAGATCCGCTTTTATCTCTCTTCGCCCCGCATTGTCTTCAACGAAAACGGAACCCTCTTTGAGTTCGCCGACCCTGCATCCGAGCAGGAAACGTATCCCCTTCTTTTCGAGGCTCCTTTTCAGTATGGCCGCTATCTCCGCGTCGATGCCGCCGCCGATACGCTCAAGCATCTCTATGACGGTAACCTCCGAACCCGCGGAAGCGAAATAGTCCGCCATTTCTATGCCTATCGCTCCGCCGCCGACGATCGCCAATTTTTCCGGCACCGTCTCCAAATCGAGGATTTCACGGTTAGTTACGGCGAACCCGCTTTCAAGAGCCTTGATGAGCCCCGGTACGGGCGGGACTGCGGGGACCGAGCCGGTCGCGATAAGAAGCCTTTTCCCGCCGTACGTTTCCCCGCCGCATTTCACGTCGAAGCCCTCGCTCCTGCCCGCGACGCATGCTTCTCCGGATACGACGGTGACTCCGGAATTCTTAAGCCGCGCGCGGACTCCCGAGACGAGTGCGGAAACAACTTTGTTCTTTCTGGCGACCACCGTCTTATGGTCAAGGGTCACGCTTTGCGCGCGGACCCCGTACTTTTCGCCGCGCAGAGCGCCGTCCTTCAGCTTCGCGGAATAAAGGAAAGTCTTTGTCGGTATGCAGCCTTCGTTAAGGCACACGCCGCCGACCTCCTTTTTCTCTATCAGCAGCGTATCAAGCCCCTCGCCTCCCGCCGTTTCGGCGGCGCGGTAGCCCGCGGGGCCGCCGCCGATGACTATAAGATCATACATGTCGCGTCCTCCTCATTGCGCCATAAGCGCGTGGAAATTTTCTAACATGCCGCCCAAATCTTTCGCGAATCTTGCCGCCGGAGCGCCGTCGACCGCGCGGTGGTCGTACGTAAGGGAGAGCGCCATAGCGGGGTAAGCGGCTATCATACCGTCCCTCTCCCGCACCCGCGTCTGTATCGCGCAAACTCCCAATATCGCGACCTGAGGCGGGTTTATGACCGGCGTGAAGCTCTCCACTCCGAGCGAACCTAAATTAGTAACCGTGAACGTCCCGTTCGCCAAAAGCTCCGGCGCTATCCTCCCCGACTTCGCGGCCGCGGCAAGCTCTTTGGCTTCCTTCGATATCTCGCTCAACGATTTTTCGTCCGCGTTGTAAAGCGTCGGCACGAGAAGCCCTCTTTGCGTATCGACCGCGATCCCGAGATTTACCGATTTAAAAGTCCTTATAACGTCCCCGAGGAAGTGCGCGTTCATTTCCGGGTGTTTCTTTAGCGCCCTCGCGACCGCGAAGAGTATCATGTCGTTGATCGTGATATCCCGCGTCGCGGCCGATTCTTTCAGCCGTTTCCTGTATTCGAGCAGATCCGTCGCGTCGAAGCTCGTATTGTTCGTAAGCTGCGCCATCGACGAAAGCGATTCGTGCATAGCTTTGGCTATTATCCTGCGCACGTTTGAAAGCCTGGTGTCGGTATACTCCCCCGTTCCCGAAAAAACCGGTTCGGGCGGCGCGGTTTGCTCCGTGATGCCGTAAACGTCGCGCTCGATTATCCTGCCGTTCGCGCCGGTAGGCCTCGCCCGCTTCGCGTCTACGCCCAATCTTTCCGCCGCTCTTTTCGCTCTGGGCGAAACGAACGGCGCGCCCTCCTGTCCCGCCGGAGGCTTTTCATCGGCGGCGGCTTGTTTTTCGGGAAAAGGCGGCTCGTCGCCGCTCTTCGCCGAAGACTCGTCCTTTTTCGCCGCGAACGCGCCGTAATCCTCGCCTTTTTCACCGATGACGCCCACGCTTTGAAGGCACGGGACGTCGTCCCCCTCGGAGGCAAAAACGGCGAGAAGTATCCCGTCAAATTCGGATTCAAGATCGAAAGCCGCCTTATCCGTTTCATAGGAAAAGAGCAAATCGCCTTTTTTTACGGCGTCTCCCACTTTTTTATGCCACTTCGTTATCACGCAGCTCTCGACCGACTGCCCCTGTTTGGGCATTATGACCGCGTTTGCCATGGCGCCTCCTTTTAATATTGTTTACCGGTATATTTTACAGCATTTTTGCGCAGAAAACAACACATATTTTAATCATTTTCGGTCATAATCCAACATATACGCAACAGCATGCTTGATTATTGATGCAACAACTGGTATAATAAGGTCAAAACATCGAAAGAGGCGCCATATTGTTCGCGGTCGAAAGAAGAAGCCGAATTATCTCGCTGCTGAATGAAAAAGAAAGCGTTTCCGTGCAGGAAGCGGCAAGGATGTTCAACGTCTCCGAGGAGACGATCCGTAGGGACCTCGATTATCTTGAGGAGCGCAATATGCTTACCCGCACGCACGGAGGCGCCGTTTTGCCCGTCGGCTCGAAACCCGAGATCTCATACGAGTTAAGAAGCAGGATAAACATAACCGGCAAGGACAGGATCGGAAGGGCCGCGGCAGCGTTCGTCGGCGAGGGCGACACTATAATACTCGACGCGAGCACGTCCGCTTTTTTTGTCGCCAAGCATATCAAAAACAAAAGAAACGTGACGGTGATCACAAACGCCGAAAACGTCATAACCGAGCTTTGCGCGGCCGAAGGCATAGAGCTCATTTCTACCGGCGGAGTGCTTCGGCGCAAGAGCATGTCATATGTGGGCAGCGCCGCGGAAACCTCGCTCGCCGCCTACCACGCCAACAAGCTTTTTTTCTCCTGCATGGGCTTCACCTTCGAAAGCGGGCTTACGGATTCGAACGGGCAGGAATCGGACATGAAGAAAATAATGATAGAGCGGTGCCAGAAAATCTTTTTTCTCTGCGACCATACCAAATTCGGGCGCGTGGGATACGCCGCGACCGCTAAACCGGAAGATATCGACACGCTTATTACCGATGAAGAGCCGGGGCCAGCTACCGGAGAAAAGCTAAGGCTTTCAGGGATCGAAGTGATCGTAGCCGGCTGACCCCCGCGGCGTTCATACTATTTTTTTCGCGTTTTTTAAAAGGTATCTTTCCGCCTCGGGGCTCCAGACGTTGCCGGCGCTTTTGACTATTTCCGAAAGACCGCGAAAGAGCGGGTCTTTTTTGCCCTTTTCCTCGAAATCCTCTATCGCGGTAAGCTCGAGCGAAACGCCTGTGTAGATCAGCTTCTTACCTCCCGGTATTTTCGGAAGGTTCAGCGTGGTCTCGACGACGCAGTCCAGCCCTCCGATATGGGTCACCATCCCCGCAGGGTTCAGTATCCCCTTCCCGATAAGCTCAAGCGATTCGCGCAAATCGTCGTTGTTCCCCCCGCTCGTGCCGACCACGTGGGTATACAGATAATGCACGTTGTAAAAGTTCATTTCCGCTTTAAAGTCCGTGTCCGAAGGGCCGGCGAAAAAGTTCAGGCATCCGTCCTTGGCGAGTATCGCGTCGCCCTGTTCGACCACTTCGCGCACCGGCGCCATTATAAAAACATCGTCGAAACCGCTCCCCCGAGTCAGCGCGCGAAGGCTTTCCGCCGCGTTTATGCCTTTCGTGTTCATATATATAAGCTTTACGTTTTTTTCTTTCCCGGGAGGGAATATCTTTTCCGCGCGGCTGAGCCTTTCGCCGTCTACGTCGGTGACGACGAGAAGCGACGGGTTGGCGGCGGGATTATGCAGCGCGTAATCTATCGCCCCGAGCCCCATCGGCCCCGCGCCCGCGAGGATAGCCGTTTTGCCGCCTTTTTTTATGCCCATGCCGTGGACGTACGAACCCTGCCGCGTATGGTACATCGCGTGGAACGCGCCCGCGACGCACGACATCGGTTCGGCGAGCGACCCCAAGAAAAAAGCGTCCGATTCGAACTTCAGCAGGCAGTCCATCTCCATTATTTCGGGCGGTATTATCACAAACGTGGCGTCTCCGCCGCAGTACGGGTACGAATACCCCGGCGCGGACTGCGAGCCGTTCTTGTTATGCGCGGGCTGGATGGAGAACCGCTCCCCCGGAAAGAACTTGTCCTTCCATGCCTTTCCGACCTCCAATATTTCGCCGCAGAACTCGTGGCCGATTATGGCGGGATTGCTTGCGACGTCGGCGGGCACGCGCTTATGTTCCGCCCCCTGCATCGCCGCCTTGTACGTGGACATGCAGAGCGAGTCGGATACTACCTTTGCGAGTATCTCGTCCTCCCTTATTTCCGGCAGCTCGAAAGACTCAAGCCGCAGATCGTTTTTACCGTAGATTCTGACCGCGTTTGTTTTCAATCCGTTTTCCTTCCGTTTCCCCGAGTCCTATGATCTTGTATTTGGCGATAAGCTCGTTTATCGTTCTTTCGTCCGTATCGGGCTCTCCGGCGAACATCGCTTCATTTATATCCTCCGTCGCCGCCTTTTCATGCCCTATGAGCGCCCATGTGGAATCCGCGAGATGAGAAAAGCGCGGTTCCTTAAGCTGCGCGCAAACGAACCGCTGCCTCGGCTGGTTTATATCCTCGCCGTTTATCTGCATGAAACCGTAAACGCGGCACAAATCCATAACCCGCTCAAGCTGCCGGATAGTGTTGCGCGACGGCATATAGGCTATCGCCCTAAACCCGATTTCCCTGCAAACCCTGAACAATTCGTCTAAATAAGCGTCCTCGAATCTCTGCGCTTTTTTGTCTCCGGTCGGCGAAGAATCGACGTCGCCCAAATAGCAGTATGTAGGTATCGCGCCGAGCGCTTTGATCGCCTCGACGGCGTCCTTTACCGGCGGCGCTTCATCGGCCGCCGCCTTTTCATAAATCCGCGATACGAACCCGCTCTTCAATACGTTCAGAAGATCGTATTCGTATATTTCGTTTTTTTCGTCCGCGAGATATTGCGCCTGTTCGCCGTCCGGTTCTATATTGAGCTTGTCCTTCAGGAAGGAGACCAGAGGCTCCCCCCTGCCGAATTTCCCGATCAAGATTTTTGAAAGAGCGAAAAGCAGATGCCTTTCGGTCACCTCGCCGCCGTATTTCGCGTATGACAGCGCAAGGACGTCCTTATCGTAATCTATGTGAATCCCGAGAGGCCTCAATATGCCGTTTAAATTGTCCGTCATCGCGCGGTTGCGTTTCTCCCGCGCCCTGCGGATGCGGCTTAAATATCCGTCCGCTTTTTCGATCCGCGTATGCGCAAGCCCGTGCGCGCATATATACGCGTTCGAGATCTGGTCGGGGTTGTTGATGCTCCTGCCGTTGAGCGGCGTTTCCGACCAGTCCGTCCTCATCTCGAACCCTATCGTCGTGGGTATCCCCAATATCTCTCCCGCGCGTATGAATTCTTCGGCTCCGTTTATGGCGTCATGGTCTATGATCCCTACGGTCGACAAACCGGCGCTTACCGCCATCCATACCGCCTTCGACGGCGAATACGGCGAAAAAGAATATTTCGTATGCACGTGATTGTTCGTATACCCCTCGCGCGCGGGCGTCGATATAATTTTGCGGTCGACGAGTTTTTTAAGCTCTTTTGCGGCTTTTAGCCTTTGGGCTTCCGAGGGCGCGTTCAATTGGTTTATGAGTTCGTCTTTCATCGCGTTTTCAATTCAGCATCACCTGTCCGCCCGTCACCGGAATAGCCTGTCCGGTCTCGTACGACTGCTCGACAGCATAAAGCACGGCCTTCGCGACGTCGGAAGGGAAGCAGCCCCTTTTCATCGGGACCTTGCTTTCATAGTGCCTTTTTACGTCGCCGACGCTCGATGCGCCGGGGACCTTCCCCGACTTAAGATATTGCACGAACAGCCCGCGTTCGGGATCCATCCAGAGCGGCCCGTCGAAATAGTTGCCCGGACAGATTGCGTTTACCTTTATATTGTACGGGCACAATTCGAGTGCGAAGCTTTGAACGAGCCCTATCCCCCCGAATTTGCTTCCCGAGTACGCGAAATTCCTGTTGCTCCCCTCGAGGCCGCTTTTCGAGTTTATCTCGATTATGTCTCCCGTCCACCCGGGGTCGGCTTCGTACTGGGCTTTCATTATTCTCGAAACGTATTTGACGCATACGAAGAAGGCGGTGTAATTTACCGCCGTAACAAGCTCGAAATCCCTTTTCTCGAGGTCGTCGAGCGATCCCGCTTTTAAAATCCCCGCGTTGTTTATGAACAGGTCTATCCCCCCGAAACGCTCCACCGTCCTTTGCACCATCGCAACGACGCTCTGTTCGTCGGTCACGTCCACGTAAACGCAAGCGGCGCGCTCTCCCAAGGCTTGCGCTACTGAGCTCCCGAGCCGTTCGTTTATATCCGCGATGACGATCGAAGCTCCCTCGCTGTACAGATATTCCGCGATGCCTTTGCCGAAACCCTGCGCGCTGCCGGTTATCAAAGTGGCTTTTCCGGAAAGCCTTCCGGGCGCCTTTATCCGTTCGCGCACGCTGCGCGCCGCGATCTCCTCCCATCTGCTCATATCCGTCATTGCTTCATAGTCCCTTATACGATTTTTTTATGGCGAGATACCTTTGGTACTGCTCGTCCCAGATATCCGCTTCTTTTGGCTCGTAACTCTCGACCGCGAAAGAGCCGCGGATAACGTCTCTCATCTGCGCCATGTCCTTTACGCCGCCGGACGCTTTTACCTGCATCATTATGTTGCCCGCGGCGGCCGCTTCGGCGGGCCCCGACGTTACTTCCCTGTTTATCGCGTTCGCCGCAAACTGGTTGAGCAGACTGTTTTTCGAGCCTCCTCCGACTATATGGAGCGTCGCGATTTTTGAGCCTTTTATCTTTTCCAGCCCGTCGAACGCCTCGCGGTAGCTCATCGCAAGGCTTTCGTATACCGTCCTTGCTATCTCGCCCTGAGTCTGCGGGACGTGCTGCCCCGTCGCGCTGCAATACCGCTGTATTTTTTGCGGCATACTGTCCGCGTCATAGAAAACGCCCGCGCTCACGTCTATAAACGACCGGAAAGGCGGCGCGGCCTTCGCCGATTCGACTATATCGTCCCATCCCGACGCCTTTACGCGGTCCCACTGCCTTTTGCAGTTCTGTATTATCCACATCCCCATTATGTTCCGCAAAAGCCTGTATTTCCCGTCCACCGCGCCTTCGTTCGAAAACCCGTCGTTATAAGCGGTTTCGTTGATCACCGCTTTTTCGGAGACTATCCCTACAACAGACCACGTCCCCGACGATATGAACGCGAAATCGCCGTCCCTCGCGGGTACCGACGCTACGGCCGAAGCCGTGTCATGCGAGCCGACGCAGAATACGGGCGGCGCTTTTTCAAGCCCGGTCTCCTGCAAAACATACCGGCGCAGGCTCCCTTTTACCGTGCCGCTCGGCGTTATCGGGCACATCAGCGATCCCTTTATGCCGGCCATTTCGAGTATTTTCTCCGACCACCCGCCCGACGCCGCGTCCATCATCTGGGTCGTCGTGGATATGGTATATTCGGAAGAGATCTCTCCGCAAAGCATGTACCCCAACAGATCCGGCAGCAGAAGCAGCTTGTCCGCCGCTTCGAGCTGGGGGTCTCCCGTAACCGCCATATCGTAAAGCTGATAAAGCGTGTTGAATTCGTTGTCCGCTATGCCCGTTATTTCAAACGCGGCCTTATCCCCGTATTTGCCGCGAAACGCCTCCATGCCGCGAAGCCCGCGCGGGTCGCGGTATGAGCGCGGGTTCCCTATCAGTCTCCCCTGCCTGTCGATGAGGCCGAAATCTACGCCCCAAGTGTCTATCCCGATGCCGGACAGCTCGCGGCTGTTTTTCGCTCCGGCGGCTATCCCCTTTACGACGTTGGAGTAGATACCGAGTATGTCCCAGTAATCGGCGTCGCCTACATGAACGTATTCGTTTGAAAAGCGGCTCACTTCGGACAGCGAAACTTTTTCTCCGTCGAAGCTGCCCATCATTACGCGTCCGTTGCTGGCGCCTAAATCGGCCGCAAGAAAATTCATTGCCATATAAATCAGCCCTTTCATCGGGATTGCCGCAGGCGGCAGGAACCGACGAGGCCATCCGCGAAATCAACGGAAATTTGGCGCTATGTTTGTTATCCTTACGCGCCTTCTCGCATGTCTTAGGCCTTATTTTTTATACAGCGGGCCGAAATTCGCGCAGGCGAGATAATCGGCGCTTTCAAGGTTTTGAGTCCCGAACGCGTTCCACGCGGACGGACGAAATATGTCGCTTTCCTCGACGTTATGCATATTCACGGGTATCCTCAGCATCGAGGCGAGCGTGATAAGATCCGCGCCGATATGCCCGTAGTGTATCGCGGCGTGGTTCGCGCCCCAGTTCGCCATAACGCTGTAAACGTCGGTAAACGCGCCTTTGCCGTTAAGCCTCGGAGCGAACCATGTCGTCGGCCATGTGGGGTTAGTCCGCGCCTCCAATATGCCGTTCATATCGTCGGGCAGTTCGACCGTGTAGCCTTCAGCGATCTGCATGACGGGCCCCGCGTGTTTTACGAGATTTATCCGGCTCATCGTTACCGGCATCCCGCCGCGGGTCTTGAAATGGCTCGAGAATCCGCCTCCCCTGAAATATCCCTTGTCCGCGGCGCACCAGTCCGTCGCCTTCAGGCATTCTTCGACTTCCTCGTCGCTTATCTCCCAGAACGGCTTCATCGCGGGACGGCCGTCTTTCTCCTGCCTGCCGGTCCCGTCGAGGCAGGTCGCGCCGGAGTTGATGAGATGTATTATCCCGTTTTTGCCCTGTTCGGGAAGGCTTTTGCCCGTAACGCGTTTGACCGCTTCGGGGCTCCAGTAAGTTCTTACGTCCGAGAATATGGGCGCCGTGTTTGTAAGAAGGTGCCCGAACAGCATGGCCGCGCCGTTGAGCGCGTCGTTTTCAGTCGCGAAAACATACGGCGTCCGTCTTCCGTTCCAGTCGAACGACGAGCAGAGTATCGCTTCGACGAAGTCCGCGTTCGGATAATAATCCGTCCACTGGCGCTGTCCCTGGAACCCCGCGGCTATCGCGTTATGCCCCATGCTTTCCTCGTTATATCCGATATCCTTCAGCTTTGGATTCCCGTTCATAAGGTCTTTTGCGATAAGCGCGCACTTTACGGTAAATTCCCATTCCCAGTCCTTATGTTCCCTCGAGTTCGGTTCGGCGTTCGTATCGGGGCTTTCCTTGCATTTGGCCTTTACCCATCTCATCGCCCTTTCAAACTCGTCTTTATCGTATATGCCTTCTTCTATGCGGCGCACGAATTCGACCATGTCGATCTGTTCGCAGCGCATCCCGAGATAATCCTCGAAGAAATCATGGTCGACAAGGGAACCCGCGATGCCCATCGACACTCCGCCGCATGAAAGGTAACTCTTGCCCTTCATCTCTCCGACGGATACCGCCGCTCTCGCGAAACGCAGTATCTTTTCTTTTACGTCTTCAGGGATAGCCGTATCCTTCGCGTCCTGCACGTCGCGCCCGTATATCGAAAACGCAGGCAGCCCTTTTTGCGTATACGCCGCTAAAGCCGAAGCGAGATAAACCGCGCCCGGCCGCTCGGTCCCGTTAAATCCCCAGACCGCTTTGGGTGTAAGGGGGTCCATATCTATCGTTTCCATACCGTAGCACCAGCAGGGCGTAACCGTAAGCGAAGCGCAGACCCCTTCTCTTTGAAACTTCTGCGCGCACATCGCCGCCTCATACACGCCGCCGATAGTGGTATCCGATATGACGCATTGCACCGGGTCCCCGTACCTGTCCCTAAGATTGGACGTGATCAGATCCGCGGCCGCTTTCGCCATATTCATCGTCTGGGTTTCAAGACTGCCGCGCACGTTGACTTTTCCTTCTCTTCCGTCTATGGTCGGCCGTATCCCTATCTTTATCATGTTCCCTCCTATAAGAGCCGAGTTTTTCTTAATATCGCTTTAATAATATTAAAAATAACTGCGGCTTTCAATACGCGGCTACCTGTAAGTTCTGATCACACATTTTATCCGTTCCTTTATCAGCAGCCCCGCAGTTATTTTTCCGTCTTCCCTCAAAATCGATTCTTTCAGTTCCGGAAAATACTGCGAAATGAGCCCGAACGGGACGGCCGTAGCGTCAATGTTCCTTATAAGCCGCAAAACCGAGTCCTTTACCGCCGCGTCGTCAAGATAATATCTGCACCTGTCCGAAAGGCTGTATTTCCTCGCGTACGCTTTCTCCCGCTCTCCGCCGTGATAATATTTTTTCCAGTGCTTGTCGTCGCTCATCATCCTTCCTTCGAGCGTATCCCTGAAATAGGAATATCCGCCTTCGGGAGAGAAAGGATACAGTATCCTTTCGATATCCTCCAGCGCGAACAGCGCCTCTCGAAGCGCGAACGTAAGAGCGGGCCCTACTTTCTGGATCGCCACTCCGTCCCGGCGCATCATCGCGAGCGCCTCCTTGGGCTGGTAGTCGGTGGAGTGCCCCTCGAGTACGATCCCGTCGATGCTTTTCGCATAACTTACAAGGCTTCTCGCCTTTTCAGGGTCGTATCTTATGACGGAATTATCCGCGAACTCGACGCCCGGCTGAACGACCGCCGCAATCACGCGCTTCCATGCCTGTTCCAAACCGTTATCTATAAAAGCCTTATGGAACGCGTCTATCGTGGATTTTAAATCCTCGGGTTTCGTCACGGCTACCGAATCCTCGTTCTCGGTTGCCCCTCCCGGCACGGGAACCTCGCTGCCTATCACGTATACGGGCTTTTCGCCTTTCGCCGCGGATTCGGCGGCGGAGCAGAGCCTCGCCGCGCGCCGCGCTATTACGTCGTCAGGAAGGCGTTCCGTCTTAGGATCGTCCGCGAGGCGCATGCTCGTATCGAGATGTATCTTTGAAAAACCCGCCGATACGTACATGCGCACAAGCTCCTGCGCCTTTTCCATAGCGGATTCTTCGGCTTCGTCCCGCCATGTCAAGGGTCCGAGATGGTCTCCGCCCAATATCAGCCGCCCCTCGTCGAAGCCGGCCTTTTTAGCTATCCCTCTTGCAAAATCCGCGAAATCCGCCGGTTTCATGCCCGTATATCCGCCGTACTGGTTTACCTGGTTGGCGGTCGCCTCGATAAGAACCGCAAGGCCGTTATCTCGGCCGTCTTCCATGGCGGCTTCAAGCACTAACCCGTTCGCGCTGCATATCGAGCAGATGCCGGCGTCGGCGCCGTTTTTCTGCGCTTTTATCAAATCCGAAAAAAATTCTTCCGCTTTCATGTTCCCCTATTTCGTTATCGTCCCGTCCATATCCCAGAGGTCTTCCCAGCCCTTTGCGCCCGGCCAGAGGAACACCTGCCCCTTGATGAGACGGCAGTTCTTGTCCGCGAGCCGGATCTTCTCCATCTCTTCGGCAGTCAGCGGGTCCTCCGTCACGCACTTCAAATTGCTCGTGTACTCGTTTTCGTATATCGAGAACGGTATCGGAGTCTGTCCGCGCTGCACCGCCCATTTGATGCATATTATCGCCGGATGCACTCCGTGTTTTTTCGCTATTTCCACGATTTCGGGCATTTCGATGTCGACCACGTCGTCCTGGGTCTTGTCGCGGTCGGGGCGCGTAGGCGAACCTATCGGACAAAAGCCAATCGGCTGTATCCCGCGTGAAACGACGTACTTGAAAAGCTCCGGCTGCTGGAAGCTCGGGTGGAGCTCCATTTCTATCGCCGCGGGCTTTATCCGGCAAAGCGGAAGCACGGCTTCGAGCTTGGGTATCGTCATGTTCGACATGCCGATATACCTCGCAAGCCCCATATCGACAAGCCTTTCGCACTGCCTCCACGTAGCCATAAACCTGTCTACCGAAAACGGCTTCGAATCAGGATTGCGCGAGTCTCCGCTGCACCCGGGAGCATGGTAATTCGGGAAAGGCCAGTGTACGAAGAACAAATCGACATAGTCAAGATGCAGGTCTTTTAAGCTTTTTGCGCACGAGATGAGAACGTCGCCCCTGCCGTGCATGTCGTTCCAGACCTTAGTCGTAACGAACAGTTCTTCGCGCTTTACGATCCCCTTGTCGAACGCGTCCTGAAACACGTTCCCTATCAGATCTTCGTTGCCGTATACCGCCGCGCAGTCGAACATGCGGTAGCCGACTTTTATCGCTCCCGCCACGGCCGCCGCGACCTGCTCGGGCGTAAACCTGTCGGAACCGAACGTCCCCATCCCAATGCACGGCATTTTTCCGCCGCGCGGCAGCTTCCTCTGCGGAATTTTTTTCGGATCTATCTGTTCCATTGCGTCTTCCTCCATTCAGGTATTATTTATTAATCAATAATATTTTGCCTTTTACAGTTTCCGGCTTTTTGAACATCCGGAACGCTTCGGCAGCTTCGGACATCAAGAAACGCTCTCCTATGAGCCCCTCGTCGAGCTTAAGCTTTCCCGCCGCGAAATATTCCGCGGTCATGCTCCATTCCTTTCCCGGAAACGGCGCGCTGTAACTCATCCATGATCCGGTCAGCGTAAATTCCTTCCGGTTCATGTTTTCCCATTCGGCGGGTGAAAAGCAAAGCTCCTTGTGAGGCGTTCCGATGAAACAGACGTTCGCCTTGTTCGCGGCGATCCGAAACGCCAATCTCATCGTGTCCGTAACTCCCGCCGTCTCGAATACGTAGTCGAAGCCTTTACCGCCGGTAAAATCCAACGCTTTGTTTAAAAACCCTTCATCGCGCGTGTTCAGCGTTTCGTCGGCTCCCGTTCTCGCCGCTATCTTGAGCCTGTCGCCGCTTATGTCGAAAACGGCGGTTTTCTTAGCGCCGAGAAGGTTCGCCCATTGAAGCGTAAATATCCCTATCGTTCCGCCGCCTAAAACCGCGACCGTTCCGCCGCCGCGGTAACCGTTTTGCAGGAGGCCGTGAAGAGCCACCGTCGAAGGCTCAAACATTGCCCCCTGCTCGAAGGTTACCGACTTGTCTAAGGCAATTGCGTTTCTCTCCGGTATAACGATAAAATCCGCGTTGCTGCCCTGCCGCCGAGAACCTATGAAACTGTAATTGCCGCATAACGAGTAGTTTCCTTTTTGGCAGCTTTCGCACTTCATGCACGGTATGAGCGGCACTCCCGCTATCCTGTCCCCGGCTTTTAATCGTTCGACGCCTTTACCCGTTTCAACGACTTCCCCCGAAAATTCGTGCCCCAATATTATCGGATACGAATGCGCCCCGTTTTCGAACACGCGCGGCAGATCCGACCCGCAGATCCCCGAAACGGCTACCTTTACTTTTACCGTGCCGTCGGTCACCGCGGGTTCGTCCACGTCCGTATAACGTATGTCGTCGTTTGCAAATACAACAGCCGCCTTCATGATATACCCCTATCTGTCCATCAAGCTTTTCAGCGCGGTGTAGAGCTGCCGGTAAGTCTCATACCCGCGGTCATATTCTTCCTTGTGCGCGCCGCAGGGCTCGTGCTTGCGCTTTACTTCGATGGTCTCTTTTACCGCTTCGCCGAAATCCCGGTAAACTCCGACCCCGACGCCCGCCAAAATTGCCGCTCCGAGCGTCGTCGCGGTATCCGAGGCCGGCACTTCTATCGGCTTTCCGGTAATATCCGCTTTCAATTGCGTCCAGAAAAGCGAATTTGAAGCTCCGCCCATAGATCTCATAGTCCCTACCGCCGCTCCGCAGCTTTCCGCGACCTCTATGTTATGGCGAAGCGAGTACGCGACGCCCTCCATAAGGGCGCGCACCATATGCGCCTTCGTTTTTGAATAATCCAGCCCGTAAAAGACGCCTTTCGCCTTCTCGTCCCATATCGGAGAACGCTCCCCCGCCATATACGGCAGAAAGACAACGCCGCCGCTTCCGGCGGGCGCCGTGTCCGCCAGCTCGTCGAGCAAGGCGAGCGGCGTAGTCCCCGTCCCGGCGGCCTTTAGCTTTTCCTCGTATCCGAACTGGTCGTTAAACCACCGCATCGCTCCGCCTCCGCCGGTCGTCCCGCCCTGGAGCAGCCACTTGTCAGGGACTACATGGAAGCTCAGTATCAGTCTCGGATCCGCGCGGTAGCTTTCCGTGCATATGCTCATGCCTCCCGCCTGTCCGCCCTGTTCCTGCGTCTGCCCCGGATGGATGACCCCGGCGCCCAAAGTGCCGCATGCCGCGTCGAGCCCTCCCGCGACGACCGGAGTTCCTTCCAGCAGCCCCGTGCTTTCGGCGGCGTTCTTCGTTACCTTGCCGACTACCTCGTGGCACTTTGAAATATCGGGCAATATGCTTCGGTTTATCCCAAGCGACGCGCACAGGCCGTCATCCCAGCTCCCTTTTCTCATATCGAAGCAATGGATTCCGTACCCCTGCGAAACGTCCTGGCTCATCACGCCGGTCATGCGGTATACGATATAGCCGTTTGACTGGAGTATCTTGTCTGTCTTCTTGTAAACATCCGGCATGTTGCGTTTATACCATATTATTTTGCCGGTCGTATACTGCGCCTTGAGCGGATTCCCCGATATTTCAAATATGTTGTCCTTTCCGATCGAATCGTTTATTTCCCTGCATATTTCTTCCGAACGCGTATCCATCCAAATCGGATTGCGCGCAAGCACCCGTCCGTCCTTATCGACGGCGACCGCCGCCCAGCTCTGTCCGTCTACCCCGACGCCCGCGATCCGCGCGGGGTCTATCGCGTTTTCACGGATGAGCCTTTTTGTTCCCCGGCAAACGGCGTCCCACCAGTCTTGCGGATCCTGCTCGACGTACCCGGGCCGGGGATAATATACCGGGTATTCCTCGATATCAAGGCATGCGTTTTTTCCGTTGCGGTAAAACAACGCTATTTTGCACGCGCTCGTGCCGATATCTATGCCGAGCAGCAGGTCTTTATCCATCTATTTTATTACTCCCTTTTTGATCATTACGTTCGCGTAGATAGCCTCTTCGCCCGACTGTATGATGCAATACGATTTTTTAGCCTCGTCATAGAAATCGAACCTGTCCAAAAATCCGATCGCTTTTTCTCCCCGCGCTTCGTGCTTTTCGACTATTTTTCTATACTCGTCCCAGATCGGTATCTTCAGATCGCGGTCGCATTCCATCTTCTGCATCAGTTTCACCGGTTTCTCGACATACTGGTCGCACGGCATCACGGTCAGTATCGCGTCGAGAAGCGCGGTCCCCGGTATCCCGTCGGCCCGTAGAAATTTGCAGTTTCCTTCTCCCGCGTACTTTTTGCCGGGAAAATTCGCGTCGCCGATAACGACGACGTCTCCGTGTCCCATCTCGCATAGCGCCGCGATGATTTCGGGCGATAATAATTTCGGTATGCCCAGCAGCATAATCGGTCCTCCTCGCGTTTCATCCAAACACTAACCTTAGCCAGTCTAATTTCTTTTATAAGACGGCCTGTTTATTACTGAGGGCAGCTTTCGCTGCCCTCACGTAATGTTACTTTTGCTTCCTATTCGTAGAGCAGTTTTGCTATATCCGGATCGTTCATGTTCTGGTCGTTGTAGAAATGGCATCCGGTATCCACTATCTCGGGGACCTTCTCGCCGTTCAGTACCTTTACGGCAAGATCTACGGCGTCATAGCCTATCATGTACGGATCCTGAGTGATCGCGCCATAGAACCATTTCTTCTTGATCGCGTTGAGCAGCGACGAACCGGAGTCAAACCCGATCACGGGCAGGTTTTTATATTTGCCCGTCGCACGGTCGAGGTCGGAGCCGTCGGAAGTCGCGGCGAGCATTCCGTCAACGGTACCGGAGTTCGTGCAGAACACGCCGAGCGGATTAGTCTGAAGAACGGCCTGGCATGCCGCCTGGCAGTCCGGAACGCTCGTGGACGCGGCGATCGTGACGGTTATTTCGACCGCCGTCTCGCCGGAACTAGAAGCCTTCGCCCAGCTGGTATGTCCGGTCACCGCAACCTTGCCCGGCTGCACCTCTTCGCATTTCTTAAGCATTTCGTTCACAAAGCCCGTGGTGCGCCCGGTTATGGAAGCGGACGTCGCGTCCTGGCTAACGACGGCGACCTTAACGGGTTTTGCCGTTGTCGCGGCGCTTACAGCGTCTTTGATGACTTTGAACATCTCGTCCGCGGCGACGGCTCCAGCAGCTTCGTTATTGGTTGAAGCCGTGGATTTGATCGAGCCCGCGGGGGGATTCGGAACGCCGGAGTCGAACCCTATGACCGGTATGCCTTTATCCACGCAGGCCTGAAGCTGTTCGTTGAGCGACTTGGTATCGAGAGCCGCAAGGCACAGAGCCGCAGGATTCTTCGCGAGAGCCGCGTTGACCATGTCGACCTGGATCTGGATGTCCGATTCAGACGGCGGTCCTTCGAAGGTAATGTCAACATTGAGCTTGGCGGCCGCGTCATCCGATCCCGCTTTGACCGTCTGCCAGAACTTATGCTGGAATCCCTTGGAGATAATCGCGATGTACGGCTTTCCGGCCGGCGCGGGAGTCGCGGGAGCAGCGGTCGCGGGAGCAGCGGTCGCAGGGGCAGCGGTCTGCGGCGCGGCAGTCTGCTGCTGTCCGCATGCTGCCATCGAAAGCATCAATGCTGCCACAACTAACACTACAAATACTTTTTTCATGTCTTAATCCTCCTATTTATTTATCAACGGGATTGTTCCCGCAGATATCATATCCGTCAAACTTTCCTGACCTTGGTGCTCTGTTTTATGCGCCATTGGTCGAGGAGCACCGCGAGTATGACGACGATGCCCGAAATAAACGTCTGTACGTGCGGCTGGAATCCCCAGCCGAAAAGCACCTGTTTTAAGAAGCTCATTATGAAAACCCCGATCATCGTGCCGGGAATGGTCCCCAAACCTCCCATCAGGCTCGTGCCGCCGATGACTGCGCCCGCGATGCCCAAAAGCTCAAACCCGTTTCCTGTCGACGGGATTATCGACGTATATACGGCGGCGTACATCACGCCCGCAAGCCCGCTGCAGAATCCGCAGAAAGTGTATACGGCGGTGAGCCACGGACGCGTCTTGATGCCCGAAAGCCTCGCGGCTTCGATGTTTGAGCCTATCGCGTATGTATAGCGGCCGAACTTCGTCTTATTAAGCAGCACCATCGATATGATGAAGAAAAGAGACAGCCAGAACGCTCCTAACGGGATCCCCGCTCCCAAGGGAGAGTCGGCAGTCGTCTTATAAAAAATCGTTTTGAATTCCGCGCCGGGGGAGCCGAACGTCGGATAGCGCTCCGTCGTGACGTTCGTTACTATCGCGCCCAAACCCATGCCTATCATCATCATGCCCAAGGTGGCTATGAACGGCGGGAGTTTGAGATATGCGACCATTAACCCGTTTAAAAACCCCAAGGTCGTCCCAATCGCTACAACGATAAGAAGGCACCATACCATCGGCAGGTGAAGCGCGTTATAGGCGTATCCGCCGATTATCGCCGCGCATATTAGATTCGTTCCCAACGAAAGGTCGATGCCCGCGGTAATTATCACGAACGTGACGCCTATCGCCATATAGCCGATAAAATATGAAGCGTCGAGGCTGTTTACGATAAACGTAAAGCCGCTCTGAAATAACCCAATAACAAACAACACTACCATAAACGCCGGCGCGAGCAGCTTCGTTTTATCGAATTGCTTTCTGGTTGATAAATAATCTTTTTTAACTTCCATATCATAACCTCATATATTCATTGTAGCTAAAGTCATTATTTTTTCCTGTGTCGCTTCGGCGATGTCTATCTCGCCCGTCTTGCTTCCCTCGCACATGACTATTACCCTGTCGCTCATGCGCAGCAGTTCGGGCATCTCCGAAGATATCATGATGATCGATTTGCCCTCCGAAGCCAACACGTTCATCAGTTTATAGATCTCCTGCTTCGCACCGACGTCGATGCCGCGCGTGGGCTCGTCGAAAATGAGTATGTCGCTGTTTCTTATGAGCCATTTGGCCACGACGGTCTTTTGCTGGTTCCCTCCGGAAAGATTCCTTACGAGCTGCCTTATGGAGGGAGTTTTAATGTCGATTTTCTTCACAAACTCCCATGTCGTTTCGTCAATCTTTTTATCGTTGGTGAAAGGCCCCGTCGTAAATTCCTCCAGGCTCGCCATGACGCAGTTGTCGCGCAGGCTAAGCCCGACCGCGAGCCCGAACGCTTTCCTGTCCTCCGAAAGATAGCATATCCCTTTCGCTATCGCGTCGCTGGGAGACTTGATGGTTACTTCTTTTCCGTTGACGTAAATTTTCCCGCCTGTCGCCGGATCCGCGCCGAAAAGCACCCGCATCGTTTCCGTCCGTCCGGCGCCCATTAGCCCCGCGAATCCGAGGATCTCGCCCTTTCTTAGCTCAAACGACACGCCTTTTACATTTCTTCCCGTAAGGTTCTCGACTTTGAGCACGACGGGCGCTCCCTCGGGAACGGTGCTCGCGACTTTCGGCTTTTCGTATATCGTCCGCCCGACCATCATGTTGATTATTTTTTCTTTCGTTACGGAACGGGTTTCTTCCGTGCCGATATACTGCCCGTCGCGCATTACGGTCACCCGGTCGGTGATTTGAGGAAGCTCGTCGAGGCGGTGGGAAATGTAGATTATGGAATGCCCTCTTTCCCGAAGGTCCCGAATGACCTTAAAAAGCTCCTGTATCTCGTTTTCGGTAAGGGCTGCGGTCGGTTCGTCCATGATGAGCAGCTCGCTGTCGTATGACAACGCCTTCGCGATCTCCACCATCTGCTGCTTCGCCACCGTGAGTTTCCCGACGGGTATCGTCGGGTCGATATCAATGTTCAAAGCCGCAAGCATATCGTAGGCTTGCTTGTTTTCCGAGCGCTCGTCGAGGAATATCCCCTTCTTAAGTTCCTTTCCGATAAAGATGTTCTGGGCGACGGTAAGATGCGGCATAAGGTTCAGCTCCTGATGAATCATGCCGATCCCCAACGCCAGCGCGTGCCTCGGGTCGGAGGCTTCGATCTCTTTGCCCCGGAACGTTATCGTGCCGCCGTCTTTTTTCAGTATCCCGGCCAGTACTCTCATCAGCGTCGTTTTGCCCGCGCCGTTTTCTCCGACCAATCCGTGGACTTCGCCTTTTTTCACGCTAAGATAAGCGTTATCAAGCGCATGCACGCCCGGAAAGTACTTCTGGATGCCTTTCATTTCAAGCAGAACTTCAGCCACAGCTTCCCCCTTTTTTATTATTTTGAATTTTGTTGACAGTAGTAATTTCGTTGGTGGATATTTTAAGTTTGTGTTTTCATTATAGTGTCTTAGAATGTGATGTCAATATGTTTCATTGAAAATTTAATTGAAACGTTTCATTAATTTTTTATTGCGTTATCCGAAAATTTAATTTATAATGCTTTCATAATCAATCTTCCGGCGGTTAGCATGAGCACAATAAAGGATGTCGCGAAGCTTTCGGGGGTATCGCTTGGAACCGTGTCGAACTATCTCACCGGCGCGAAACATGTTCTCCCCGAAACGGCGAAAAAGATCAAAGCGGCAATTGACGAGTTGAATTATAAGCCTAATTCGTACGCGAAAAACCTTCGTACGAACAGCAACCGCGAAATCGGCGTTGTTCTCCCCAACACCAACGACCAGTATTACGCATATTTGCTTACGGGTATCGAGGCCGAGTTCAAAAAGGCGGGATATTATCTGAATTTGGCACTCTCGGGGGACGTCCCGGAAGTCGAAATGTCCATCATCAACAATCTGATGGCAAAGAACGTGTGCGGGCTGATTGTGATGTCCTGCTTGGCAGGCAACGAATTTTACGACCGCATAACGGACACCCCGATGCTTTTCATCGACAGAAAGGTCACGTCGGCGGATTCCAATTTCGTTTCCTGGAACCAGTATGAAACCATGACATATCTCTTGTCGCAACTGTTTGAGCGCGGATACGAAAGGATCGCGCTTGCCGCGGGCCCGGAGCATTTTTACTGCGAAAAGCAGTATGACGCGGCGTACCGCGATTTTTTCGGGGAACGCGGCAGGGATATCGACGAGAACCTGATCCATCATATCAATATGACAAAGGAAGAGGCGATCCGGACGGGGATAATCATCTTTCAGGATTTTTCTCCCCAGGCGGTCATCTCCACATCCCGGATAATAACAAGCGGTTTGGAGCAGGCGGCCTGCCTCGCCGGCATATCTTTCGACGATATCATAATGGTGTCGATAGGCCAGGAGTCGATTTCGGGGTACAAGACCGCCAGCAAGATAATAGAAACGATGCGCCCCGCCAATTACGCCGGTTCAAAAGCCGCGCGCCTGCTTTTGAGCAATATCGACAGCCCGCTGATGTTCGAAAAGCAGCAATTGATCTTCAACGACAAGATAATCGGCAAAGACCTTTTTGACGCCGCTAATCCGTCTAAAAACGTCATGGTGTCCTCGGGCAGCAAGCTTCGCGCCCTGTTCCTCGATTCGCCCAACGCCCACGGGATAATCAGGACCCACTCGGTATTTACCCGCAATACCGGCATAGATATCGAAGTGACTTTATGCGAACACGGCATGCTTCTTTCAAAGCTCATGGATAAGGAATACCTGAGCAATTACGACGTATGCATGTACGACAACCCGTGGCTTGACATACTCGTTTCCGAGAACCGCTTCATGGATATAACAGATTATATCGATTCCGGCGCCGTCGACCCTTGCGTTTTCCTTGACGGTCTCCTTGATAAGGTCGGGCAGGAAAACGGCAGATATTACGGCCTGCCTTTCCTTTTCGGCCCCCAGCTTCTCCTTTACCGCCGCGATCTGTTCGAGAACCCCAAGCTGCGCAACGCCTTCGAGAAAAAATACCGCGCTTCGCTTCACGTTCCGCGCACGTGGTTCGAGTTCAACGTCGTAAGCGGTTTCTTCACGCGCTCGCTCAATCCCGATTCGCCGGTCGAATTCGGCACTTCCCTGCCCGCGCGAAGCGACGCGAACCTGCTTCCTGAGCTTATGCCCCGCGTATGGGCATACGGAGGAAGGATATTCGACGACGACGGCTATCCTGCCGTGAATTCGGCGGCTTTCAAAAAAGGCGTCAACAGCCTCATAGAAACATTCCAGTACGCTCCGCCGCAGACGCTTACTCACAGCGTCGAAAAAACGGTCGAGGATTTTTACCTTGGCAAAACGGCGATGTTGGTGGGTTTCGCTTCTTTCATCGCGGATGTAAACAATAATGCGAAGTCAAGGATCACCGGCAAAATCGGCTACGCGAACATACCGGGCAATTATTCCGTCCTCGGCAGCTGGGGCCTCGCCATCCCTGCCGGCAACAAAAATCATTCGGAGGCTTTCGAGTTCATCAAATGGACGTGCGATACCGAGATGAGCAGCTATTTTACAATACTCGACGGCTCGTCCCCGTTAAAAAACGTCTATACTAACGACGAGCTTGCGAACCACTACCCCTGGCTCCCGCTGATATACAAGACTTATCCCGGCCATAAACAGCGAAAATCAGTAAAAAAGCAGGACGGCTCGCTCGTGCCGATAACGATCATAGAGGCGCTGATTTATAAGCGTATAATGGAAATTCTGCGCGAGAACGTTCCCGTGGACGACGCGATGGACGTTCTGAACGACGAGCTTTGCGGCCTTGTTAAAAATTGACCTTATAACGCTTTTTATAATTTAATTGCATTCTATTTTTACCCAATATCCGTTACGCGCATCATTTGTGAAAGATCCGAAAATCAATTTTACCTTCCCTATTATATATGTCAGATCATATTCATATTCTCCGGTTCCTTCTTGAAATTCTTCTTTTACGATTTCCCCGTTTCCTATCCTCTCCTGTATCTGCTTGAAATTCATGTCCGGGGTTAATCCGTTTAATTCTAATTTATCATCGTCGCAGTCAATCCACATTAACGGAGCTTCTTCGAGACTATAGTCATAATCATTGAAAACTAATGTGATCCCTAATTTCTTGAAGTAATACCCGTCCCACGTTTCTTCAACTCCGGCCCCAACAATCTCATATTCATTTCCTAATTTTTGAAGCAGTTTGCCGCCTTCGAGCTCAAAATAATTTTCCAGATCCGATATTTTCAGACCGCTCCTGAGTATTATCGAATCACCGCTGAGTTTGTAATTTTTATCTTTTGGTCTGGCTGTTGGCTCAGGCGTACCGGTTGCGCTGTCTGTTGGCTCAGGCGTACCGGTTGCGCTGTCTGTTGGCTCGGGCGTAACGCTTTCGCTGGCTATAGGCTCAGGCGAAATATTATTACTGTCTGTTGGCTCGGACGTAATTGTTTTATCGCAACCATTAAATACCATTATTGCGATTGCAAGAACAAACATACATACTTTTCTCATAAAAACCTCCCCGTCTGCGGGTCGTAATACCGGGCGTTTCAATCACCGCTCCGGCATAAGCGAAGCCGTTAATAAAGCTGCCCGAATGCCGTTGTATTCCCGTAAGCGCCGTATGCATATCTATTCACGGCGCTGTCCGCAGGATCGACGATGTTCGTTATGCTTTCATGTTAATCCTCTCCTTCAGTCATTTTACCATATCGAATGTTTGTTGGGAAGATTAACCATACAACTATACAGATAAAGAGGCCGCATATTTCTGTGCGGCCTCTTTATCGCTCCTTTATTTCTACTGTTTTATTATTGTTATAGTTTGTGGTAGAAGTCTATTTTTCTTTTGGTATTGTCCAGCATAATTGCCGACAAAGCATACTTCATAAGTCTTTAATTCGTTTCCTTCTATAGTAAAAACCCTACTATTCAAGTCGATATCATAAGCATATAATAAACTTTCTTTAAGCAAGCCGCCCTCTTTATCTTCACTGAAATCACCTATTATTGAGAAAGTCTTACCTTCGCTGTTAAAATTTCTTAAAACCAAAGTACATATTAGATATACCTTGTTATCTTTAACAATATAATCATTAAAGTAACTATTTTCTTTATCAATTAACAAATCATTTATTACCTCTTCTTTATCTATAAAAGTGTTTGTTACCTCTTCCTTATTACTATTGTCACAACCATTAAAAAATAATATTAATATTAATACTATATAAATATATATAAATATTCTATAAGCTTTCATAAAATAATCCTTTCTGACATTTAATCGACGATAAAAAATACTGTCTTTTCATATTAATCTATTGTGTTGAAATAAGCCATTACCACGAACTTGAACCAAAAATCCATTTATCATTCAAATCTTCCTTACATGTTATATGTATAGAATAGTCCTTACATGTTGCAAAAGGAAGTTTTTTGCAAAAGTTGCTTTGGCTTTATCACTATCATCTTTTAAGTTTGGATCAATTTTATCATTCCAAGTATAAGCTAGTTATCAATTTTCTCTCCATTCAAGAAAATAGTATTTTCCTTACACCCCGCTATTATTACCGTGCATGATAATACAATTACAAAATTTATTATTCTGGTCATCGCCTTCATTTTTCTTGCCCCGTTTTTTCCCATAAAGTTTTCATATTAACATGCGCGAAAATCAACCGCCCGGGTCGAGCACGTTCTGCTCTATTATATCATTGCTCCCATCTTTTGTATAGAGCGGGTTTATGCCGTTATGCAAGCCGTTTGTTTCTTTGATTGATAACGTAAACCTCCGGTGTTAGAATTAAGAAAGCTAAAGCTGTCAAAGCGCGAAAGCCGGAGGCTTTGCATGGATGATATAAAAAAAAGAATTTCGGATATCGTGCGCGATATGGAATTCGACAGGAAACCGCGCGTATCGAAGACGCAAAAAGAAGCCTGTTTCGAACTGTCTGACGATGTGGGCGGCGTGAAAAAAGAGCTCGACAAGCTGAATCTACGTTTATGGCACTGCGTATATAAAAACGATTACCATTCGCTTAAACCTGACGAAGCTCTCGACGCGCTTAAAAAAATAAGGTCGGATCTTGACGGCATAATTGAAAAAAATTCGTAAGCTTAACGTCCGTTCCGGCTTATTCGAGAACGATGACCGCCATCAGTATAAGCGGCTCTTCGCGCTCGTTTGAAACGGCGTGGGACTCCCCGCTGCGGCAGAGATTGCAGTCGCCCGCTTTAATCGTGCGCTCCTCGCCGTTATCGTCGAGGACGCCTTCTCCCGAAAGAACATAGAATATCTCCGATTCGCCGGTATGCTCGTGCTTTCCTATTCCGCAGCCCTTTTCAAGCGTGATGATCCCCGCGAGGCGGACTTTTTGGGGAAGGCTCTCCTTCGGCAATACGTTCAGTATTTTGACGCTGCCGCTTCCGCCCCTCATATTCCGCCTTGTTTCGGACTGCATCGCGCCGCTTTCGACAAACATAGCTTCCTACCTCTCAACCCTTATCATATTCACAATCTTGCGCACCTCCGGAAGGCTCCGTATATCCGCAAGCGCGCTTTGCACCGACAACTCCTTCGCCCTGTGAGTTATGAATATGAGCGGAACGCTGTCCGCGCTCTCGCCCTTTTGCATAACCGACGCTATGCTGACGTTATGCTTTCCGAACGCGCCCGCAATCTTCGCGAGCACTCCGGGCGAATCCTGAACCGAAAAATGCAGGAAGAACTCGCTTTCCCAGTTGTTTTCGAAAGTGACCTCCGACGAGGCGTTTTCCTCGTTGTAGAACGTCGTGTACCTGTGATTTTTGTGCTCCGCCGCGTATATTACGTCGGATACCACCGCGCTCGCGGTGGGCATCGAACCCGCGCCCCTGCCGTACAGCATCACGTCGTCGACGATGTTACCGTGGATGTATACCGCGTTGAACGCGCCCTTCACCGACGCGAGAGGATGGGTTTTCGGTATCATCGTCGGGTGCACCCTCGCTTCGATGGTCTTGCCGCGTTTCTTCCCGATGGCGAGGAGCTTGACGGTATACCCCAGTTCGCTTCCGAACTGTATATCCTGCTGAGTTATGAGCGAAATTCCTTCGCGGTGGATGTCTTTTACGGGGACATGCGCATGAAAAGCCATCGACGAGATTATCGAAAGTTTGTAAACCGCGTCGTAGCCTTCGACGTCGTTTTTCGGATCGGCTTCCGCGAGCCCCATCTTCTGCGCCTCGCGCAGCACGCTTTCGAAGCTCTGCTTCGTTTCCTCCATCTTGGACAGTATATAGTTCGTCGTCCCGTTTATTATCCCCATCACCGAGGTTATCTCGTTCGCCTGAAGGCCTTCCCAAATCGCGCGGATAACGGGTATGCCCCCGCCGACGCTTGCCTCGAAATACAGCCCCGCCCCGCTTTGCTTCGCCGCGGAGTTTAGCTCCGGCCAATGGAGCGCGATCAGATCCTTGTTGGCCGTTACGACGGTTTTGCCCGCTTTGAGCGCCGCGAGCACATACTCCTTCGCCGCGCCGACCCCTCCGATAAGCTCAATGACGATGTCGATATCCGGGTCGGATAGAATATCCTTATAGAAGTCCTTCGCTTTGAGCGAATCAGGTATCTCGAAAGAGTATTCGAGCGCGAGCACTTTCTTTATACCGAGCGACAGCCCTTCCTTGTGCTCAATGCTGCCCTTTTGCATCTCTATCGTTTTGTAGACTCCGGAGCCTACCGTCCCCATCCCTAAAAGCGCGATATTGACGTCTTTCATATTAAATCCTTTCTTGCCTTGGGAGACCTCGCGTTCCTGCGGTAAACGAGCTCGAGGCCTATAAGAGTGAGCAGGCTGTTTACCTCGTCTATCTCGTGCGTCTCCTGAGCTATAAGGCTTGCGAGCCCTCCGGTCGCTATCACCTTCGGGTTCCCGCCCGCCTCTTTTTTCATCCTGCGGATTATATAGTCCACCTGCCCGACGTAACCGTAGATTATGCCCGCCTGCATCCCGGGGACGGTACCCGTTCCGATGACCGAGTCGGGTTTTACGAGCTCGACGCGCGGAAGCTTCGCCGCGCTTTCGGTAAGCGCCTCGGCGGAAATCTTAAGCCCCGGGCAGATCGCTCCGCCCAAAAAATCGCCTTTTTCGGACACGAGCCCGAACGTAGTCGCGGTTCCGAAATCGACGACTATGCAGGGGCCTCCGTAAAGCGTATAGGCCGCTATCGCGCTCACGATCCTGTCCGCGCCCAAGTCCTTCGGGTTGTCGTATTTGATGTTGAGCCCCGTCTTAATCCCCGGGTTTACGAACATCGCCTTCTTCCCGAAATATATGGAGCACATGTGCTGAAGCGTATAGTTGATGGAGGGGATGACCGAAGAGATCATTATCCCCTCCACGTCCTGCGTCTTGTGGCTGCCGTGGTTGAAAAACGAAACGATCTGGATGCCGTACTCGTCGGCCGTCCTGTCGAGATCGGTCTTTAGCCGCCATGAATTGAGCAATTTACCGCCGCCGAACAGCCCGCACTTTATATGGCTGTTCCCGACGTCAAGCACGAATACCATTTTTACCTTTCAGCTTTTACAGCTTTGTTTTTGTTTCTTGTAAGCGCCCAGACTATGGGGACGCACAGCAATACCGCGACCGCCGCTTCGGGCAGGCCGTTTATCGCGCCTATGCCGGCGATCACCGCAAGAAGCGTATCGGGAGTCGCCCCTAACTTCTCCGCA
>Ga0078972_1002415_pt1 | contig 61924 bp, 69 predicted proteins | sample YelNatPaOPGAMG01_FD_67568 | JGI IMG/M metagenome (GOLD analysis project Ga0078972, IMG submission 67568) | Hot spring thermophilic microbial communities from Obsidian Pool, Yellowstone National Park, USA - OP-RAMG-01 (SPADES assembly) (version 2) | ecosystem: Environmental > Aquatic > Thermal... | reverse complement strand
TCAGGATATATTTTGATAATCTACTCTGCTGCACCTCTGTTGCAGAGTTAAAACTTACACTCATTGTTATAAGGATTATTCCTGTAAGTATGGCGCCCTCCACAACTCCGGGTACCATTCCAAGTAAACGGTCAATAATATGTTTATATTCAACCCGTTTCCTTAAAAGGTCTAAGAGAAACATACACACAAGGATAAGAACAAGGGTTGTAAAAAGAAAACAGACAAGATTTACTGCATTACCTGTTATGTTAAATCTTTCAAAGAGGTTTGCAGGTGCCCTGTAAACCTGTGAGGCAAGTATTATCCCTATTGCAATACCAATAAGGTCAAAGACACTTCCCACAAATCCCCTTACAATACCAAGCAAAAGCCCACTCAACAGCAGAATAGATATAGTTATATCAATCCCTGTCATAGTAAAGCCCATTTATATAATACAACAGGAAAGGAAAAAAGAAAAGGGACGGATTTCATTCCCGTCCCTTTTCAAGATATTCAGGGGAATGTTTCCCCTGAATATCTTAACTCTTTTCTTTTCAAAAACCTTATAGATTTAAAAAACCAACCACTTTGAGTATCGGAATTTGGAAAATTCCGATACTCCAGAATATACCCTTTTTACTTTCCTCTTTTACCGCCCGTTTTTGGCGCTATCTGTGGCTTGTTACCAGCCCTTGGCGCAGGAGGAGGACCGCCTGGCCCCATCCCTTTCCAGTCAGCACGCATCTCCTCTAATTGCTTTTTCAACTGCTGGTATTCTGTGTTGTTCGCCAGTTTTGCATCCAGTTTTTCCCTTAACTGTTGATGGAGTTCCCTTATCTTATCCATTATACCCTGGAGTTCTGCATCGTTTTCTATCGCCTGCCTTTCTATTTCCCTCATCTCCTGCCTTATCTCCATCGCCTTTCTCAGTTTTTCTCCCGGCTTTTGCTGGTTCTGGGTTTGCTGGCCATATGTAAGTCCAGTCAGGGACATTATCAGGACGCCTGTCAGGATTATCACAATCTTCTTCATTTTTTCTCACCTCCTTTTTCACCTATTTAGACCAATTGACATATAAAAAGGTTTAGTGTAATTTAATAGACCATAATGGAAAATAAAAAACTTGCTATATTTGACCTTGACGGGACATTGATGGATGCCTATAAGGCAATACAGGAAACGGTAAATTACTGTCTTAAAAAGTTAGGATATCCACCTGTTTCTCTTGAAAAGATAAAGAGGGCTGTTGGCAGAGGAGATATTGACCTTGCCAGTAAACTCGTAAGCCAGAAAGATACAGAGGCACTTATCTCTCTATATAGAGAAAACCATATAAGATTCCTTGATGGAAATATAAGAAAGATGGATGGGGCAGAAGAATTATTGAGATATCTAAAAGATGAAGGGTTGTATATTGCAGTTGCAACAAACAGGGCTGGCTTTTCTGTTGGTCCTATACTTGAAAGATTGAATATAGATAGATACTTTGATATAATATACACAAGGGATGATGTAGAAAAGCCAAAGCCAGACCCTGAGATGATTTTGAAGGCAATGGATTTTTTCAGGGTAAAGAGAGAAAAAGTGTTTTTTGTGGGAGATATGGATATTGACTATTTCACAGGGAAGAATGCAGGTGTTGATACATATATTGTTACTACGGGTTCTTCACCAAAGGAAGAACTTGAAAGATATAACGATATAAAAATGTTTGCTGACCTTATTTCACTGAAAGAATATCTTGGAAGGAGGATATGATGGAGATAATAGATGTATATGCAAGGCAGATCCTGGATTCAAGAGGGAATCCGACGATTGAGGTGGATGTATATCTTGAAAATGGAGAAGTAGGAAGGGCAGCCGTTCCATCAGGGGCTTCAACCGGTGAAAGAGAAGCACTGGAACTCCGTGATGGTGGGAAGAAGTTTCTTGGCAAAGGGGTTGAAAGGGCAGTAAAAAATGTAAATGAGGTTATAGCACCTGAGATAACTGGAATGATTGTTTTTAACCAGAGAAGTATTGACAGAAAACTCATAGAACTGGATGGCACAGAAAACAAGTCAAAGTTAGGTGCGAATGCTATACTCGGAGTAAGTTTAGCAGTGGCAAGGGCTGCTGCAAATGCATTAGATATTCCTCTTTATGTCTATATAGGAGGGATTAAGGCGAATATAATGCCAGTCCCACTCTGTAATGTTATCAATGGCGGTCTCCATGCGGATAATAACCTTGATATACAGGAGTTTATGATAGCACCTGTCGGAGCGGAAAATTTCAGCGATGGCTACAGGATGGTGGCTGAGACATTTCAGGTTTTGAAGAAGACATTGAAAGGGAAAGGGTATAGTATCTCTGTGGGTGATGAAGGTGGCTTTGCCCCTAACCTTAAGAAAAATGAGGAAGCCATTGAGTTAATCATCAAGGCAATAGAGGATACAGGATATAAGCCGGGAAAGGATATAGCAGTTGCCCTTGATACTGCTGCCTCTTCTTTATATGAAGATGGAAAGTATAGTTTTGAAGGGAAAAAGGTATCATCCGATGACCTGATAGAATATTATGAAAAGGTAGTAAAGGCATACCCTATCTTCTCTATTGAAGATGGACTGGCAGAGAATGACTGGGATGGCTGGAAGAAGATGACAGAGAGATTGGGTAGCAGGATTCAGATTGTCGGGGATGATATATTTGTAACAAATCCTGAGATATTTAAGAGAGGTATAAAGGAAGGGATTGCCAATGCTATCCTGATAAAGGTGAACCAGATAGGCACCCTTACAGAGACACTTGAGACCATTGAGATGGCTCAGAGGAATAACTACCGCACAGTTATATCCCACAGAAGTGGAGAGACAGAGGACTCCTTTATAGCTGACCTTGCAGTTGGAGTAAATGCAGGACAGATTAAGAGTGGTTCTCTTAGCAGGTCAGAACGGCTATGTAAGTATAATCAACTCGTGCGGATAGAGGAGATACTGGGCGAGACAGCCGAATATTACGGGAAGTATATCAAACAGTAAAAAGTGAAGATACAGAGAAAAAACAGGAAGAAGTGGTGGATAGGTGGTTTGTGTTTTTGTTTTATATTGCTCAGCATACCGAGGATAAAGACGCTTATTACCTATTCCCGCCAGTTAAGATATTATAACCAGGAGATAATAAATCTTCAGGAAGAAAACGAACGACTTAAAGAAAAGATAGAAGCAATGCAAAAAGACCCTTATTATGCAGAAAAGATTTTAAGGGAAAACTACGGGTATATTAAAAAAGGGGAGTATGTCTACAGGATAAAGACAGACAAAGAGAAAAAGGAGTAAGATGTATCAGGCGAAGTTTGTAAGAGAAAATTTAGAACTTTTAAAAAAGGCGGCTGAACTTAAAGGGGCAAAGGTTAACTGGGAAGAACTGGAACAGCTTGATAACGAGAGGAGGCGTCTTATATCCTTTGTTGAAGAGAGAAGGCGGTGGCAGAAAGACCTTACAGGCAAGATTGCAGAGAGAAAGGAAAAGGATAGCACACTTCAGGATATGATAGGTCAGGCAAGGAAATATTCAGATGAGATAAGAGAAGTAGAATCCAAACTAAAAGAGATAGAGAAAAGGTTTGAAGAGCTCGTTGCTTCTATACCCAATATCCCCCATCCTTCTGTTCCGCAGGGTAAGGACTCTTCTGAAAATGTGATTGTAAGGACCTGGGGAGAGGTGGTAGAGAAGAAATTTGATGTTTTACCTCACTGGGAGATAGGAGAAAAACTTGACATCCTTGACTTCCCAAGAGGGGCAAAGATTACAGGTAGTTTCTTCCCTGTCTTTAAGGGGGAAGGAGCAGGTCTTGTCCGTGGCCTTATAAACTTTATGATAGACCTCCACAAAAAAAATGGATTTAAAGAGGTATGGGTGCCAGCCCTTGTAAACAGGGATAGTATGTTCGGGACAGGGCAACTGCCAAAACTTGAAAAGGATATGTACCACTTAGACGAAGAGGACTACTTTCTTATACCCACTGCTGAGGTGCCTGTAACCAACCTTCACAGGGATGAAGTAATTCCTGAGGAGAAACTGCCCATCTATTATACTGCCTATACCCCCTGTTTCAGAAGGGAAGCAGGTGCCTACGGAAAGGATACACGTGGACTTGTCCGCCTTCACCAGTTTGATAAGGTGGAACTTGTAAAATTTGTCCATCCTGATACATCCTATGATGAACTTGAGACACTTGTGGAAGAAGCAGAAAAGGTATTACAGACACTCTGCCTGCCTTACAGGGTAGTAATGTTATGTACAGGGGACCTGAGTTTTGCTGCAAGTAAGTGTTATGATATTGAACTCTGGGCACCTGGAATAAAGAAGTGGCTTGAGGTCTCATCCTGTTCTAATTTTGAGGCATTCCAGGCGAGAAGGGCAGGGATAAGATTTAGAGACAGAAAGGGTAAGACCGACTATCTCCATACCCTTAATGGGTCAGGTGTAGCACTTCCCCGTCTTATTATAGCCATCCTTGAAAACTATCAGCAACCCGATGGTTCTGTTGTTGTCCCCGATGCTTTAAGGCAATATATGGGCGGCATGGAAGTAATCAAATAGGTATTATGGAAAAAGAAGACCTGCTAAAAAAAATAGAGGAAGAGGTCAGTACAATAAAGGATGACATAATTGAGTGGAGAAGGTATTTCCACAAATATCCTGAACTTGGATTTCAAGAATATAAGACATCAGCAAAGGTTCGCTCTATCCTTAAAAATCTAAAGATTCCTTTTGAAATAAAGGCAGAGACAGGTGTTGTTGGATATATAGACAGGAAAGCAGAAATTACAGTTGGATTAAGGGCAGATATGGATGGTCTTCCTGTTGAAGAAAAGACAGGTCTTCCTTTTGCCTCTGTCCATAAAGGTGTAATGCATGCCTGTGGACACGATGGACATACCGCAACACTGCTTGGTGTTGCAGATATCCTTAAGAAGATGGAAAGGTATCTCAATGTAAATGTGAAACTTATATTTCAGCCGTGTGAAGAAAGTCCACCAGGTGGTGCTCCTTTAATGATTAAGGAAGGGGTATTGAAGGATATTGATTATTTAGTTGGTTTTCACTTCTTTCCGCAAATTCCTCTTTACAAAATCTGGATTGGTAAAGGACCTGTAATGGCAAACACTGACTATTTTAAGATAATAGTGAAAGGGAAGGGCGGACATGCTTCCTCCCCTCATCTTTTAAAAGACCCTGTGGTATGCGCTGCCTATATTATAACAGGACTTCAAACAATAGTAAGCAGAACTATTGACCCACTTCAACCAGCAGTAATCTCTGTCTGCCAGATAAAGGGTGGGGATGCCTTTAATGTGATACCGGGAGAAATAGAACTCACAGGCACCATAAGGACACTTGATGAAGATATAAGAAAAAAGATAGTGGATGAGATGGAGAGAAAGAGCAGGACAATCGCTGAAGGTTTTGGCTGTACTGCGGAATTTCAGTATAAAAACTATTCACCTGCCTGTGTCAACGATAAAGAACTTTCTGAAAAACTAAATGGTATTGCTAAAACAATTCTTCCTGAGGAAAAGTTTGTTGAATATCATCCTGTAATGGGTGGTGAGGACTTTGCCTTCTTTTCTCAGAAGGTTCCTTCATCCTATATCTTTGTGGGGGTAGGAGAAAAGTCAGGGGTGCACCACAACAGTAAGTTCTCCATAGATGAGAGAATCCTTCCCTACTCAGTCCATTTCTTCTCTTCCCTTATCCTTCTCTTCCCTACATCTCAGTGGTGAGGGTAGAATGAGGGGGTAATATCGCAATATTCTTAAAATTTAAGGACTTTTTATATCAAGGCGGAATTTCACTTTATGTTCAACATCTGTTTTAATTCTATCATATCTTTATCTGATAAAGGAGTTTTCCAAAGCTCATTAACAAGCCAAAGTCCACTTTCCCGTATTTTTTCTTTTGGAGAGAAATTACCTAACCATTTTTCAGAGGGCTTACATTCACCACAAAGGGAAACAGTAGAGATAATTTTTGATTCAATTTCAAGTCGTTTATTTTTATCATCAACTTGAAAAACGACAAAAGAAAAATTGTCCTGAATAAATTTTGTAACTCTTTTTTCAATTTCTTTCTGCTTATCAAAATCAATTGAGTCAGAATATTGATTTTTAGCATCTTTTGTTGTCAAATCAATTTCCCATTGTTCAAGGAATGCATCTTTATCTTTATTCAATAAAGCCCTACCAATATTTTTTCTAAAAATGCTTCTATCTTTATTTTCGTTCAAAAAGTGCTGAAACAAGCGAGAACGAAGTTGGTTATTTCCTGTGTGTGTTCCAATTCTGACAATTCTATTTGTAGAGTGGGCAAATTCACCTTTTTCAAAAAGAATATAAATTCCGTTTTCAGGTATTTCTTGTTCATTAAAAGGGAAGGAATGTTTTTTCATTCCATTAAACCATATATGAATTGTTTGACAATTTTTACTCATTTTTAGTCCTCTCTGTTAGCCAATTAAGTTGTTTCCCAATACTCAAACCAAGCATAGGAATTTTATAATTTTTGATGTGAGAGAGTAAAAATTTCCTGTATTTATTTCCTGCAAGAAATACAAACTCATCTTTATTCAAATCGGAAACTTTTTGGAGTTGGCTTATTACAAAATTTGCCCACTCTTTGATTTCATTGGAAGTCATTTTATTGAGTGTTTTATCATAAGGTTCAACTTCATCAGTTAAGCTCAATAAACCATATTTAGCAGAAAGAATGAAAATTTTGTCAGGATTCAGAGATTTTGCGTATATTAGGTTTTTCTTAAAAAGTGGACTTATATACAAATCTTGAACTTTGGATTTACGATTAAGTTTTTTGCTGACACAAGAAATTAAAATAATCTTTGCCATATATTAACGATAGAATTAAATGTTTTAATAAAGTTTGGCAAAAAAGGTCAAGTTCAAAAACACCTGTAAAAACACCTTACTAAGCAAGATATCACTTTCCCTATTTCATACCTCGCACTTTTTTATATAGCCCGACCAATTCTGCACTGGCAAGTATATGCCCTCTCATCGCATCTTCAACTTCTTGCCTCTTTGCTCCCTCCTTCAAATTCAACATAATATCCAGGGCATAGACCCTGAAAAAATATCTGTGAGTACCAGAAGGAGGGCATGGTCCTCCATAATTTATTCTCCTGAAGTCATTCCATCCTTGCACACCCGGAATGGAATTTTCTTTAATTTCAATCTTCTTCCCACTACAGGGAATATTGAAAACCACCCAGTGAATCCATGTACCACGAGGAGCATCCGGGTCATCCATAATCAGCACAAGTGATTTTGTTTTTTCAGGGATATCTTCCACAAGAAGTGGTGGATTTATATCCATACCCTCGCAGGTGTATTTTGCAGGAATCATTGTATTATGCTGAAATGCAGAACTTGTAATTTTCATAACGCCTCCTTTTCTTGTCTTTGCGGTATCGGCATGCATATAAACAGAAAAACAGAGGAATAAGATGGCTGGTAATAACATTTTACTTCGCACCATTCATACCTCTTGTTTATGTTAGTGTATCTGTCCAGTTAAATTATGGCTTTTTCACAACCAGAACCGGACAGGGTGCTTCTGCAAGTATTAATTCACCTGTAGTAATTTTTCCTGCTTCACAAGTAGCAGGATTTCCACCAATAACGAGAAGGTTTGCTTCTTTTTCCCTTACAACCTGAGCAATTTGTTTATGAACTGTTCCCCATAACACCAGTATATCACATTCAACCCCCATTTCTTTCGCAATATTTCTAAATCTTTCAACACATCTTCTTCCCTCTTTTTCAAGGTCCTGTTCAATGCTTGTTTTCTCATATTCCTTAAATAAGCCAAGCTTTATTAATTCTTTCAATCTTGAAGTGTCAACGACATGCAGGATAGTAAGTTTTGAATTTAAAAGTTTTGCCAGTTCAATTGCATATCTGACTGCATACGCAGATATGCTATCAACTGCACACGTCACAATAATATGTTTAATCTTAATCATTATTTCCTCTCTACTGCGAGATATTTCTTAATTTCCTTTAGTGTTGCAAATGCCTCCCTTGATTCTTCATCAAGACGGTCTGTGATAAACCTCACCACTTCACTATAATACGGAATATGAATTTTTTCAAGAGCATTGACCTTTTTGGTTGTTTTTTGAAACTCCTGTTCAAGTCGTTCAAGGGCAATTTTCTTTTCAGCAAGAACAGTAATATGATTTAATGCTTCTTTCATAGTTAAAATTGCTTCATCAACGGTTTGGCTGACACCGACAGGACTGAAGTAAGGTGGTTTTTCTTTGATACTAAGAGAAATTGATGGAATACTTACACCCATAAGTTTTTTTTCTGCTATATCAATTTGAATATCAATATCAATCCCTCTGGTAATGTTTTCAATATTCAATTTCCCCATTGATATCATTGCTCTTATAGTGGTCGAATAAGCACTGGTAAGTGAATCTTCTACATCCTTTTGAATGTTTTGTATAATTTTTATTAGTGAAGAAATTTCCATTAACAATATCTTTCTTTTTTCATCAAGAAGTTGATAACCCTCTTTACATAATGAAAGTGTTTTTTTTGTCCTGAAAAGATTTGTCTTTGTTGGTGGTATTTTTACAGTCATTTTTTGTATCTATATCTTTGTTTTATCTGTTCTTCACTTATTCTAACCAGTTCTTCCTCAGGAAGAATTGAAATAATATCCCATCCAAGTTCTAAACTCTCTTCAAGTGTCCTTCTCTCATTATATCCCTGATTGACAAATTTTGTCTCAAACTCCTCACTAAATTTCAAATAAAGATGGTCAAGGGCAGAAAGTTCCTCTTCGCCAATAATTGAAGCAATTGCCTTAATATCCCTTGCTCTTGCATATGAAGCAAAAAGTTGCGATGCTAATCCTGGATGGTCATCCCTTGTTTTTCCCGCTCCAATATTATCTTTCATTAAACGTGATAAGGAAGGAAGTACAAAAATCGGAGGATAAATCCCTCTTGCATGAAGTTCCCTGTCAACAACAATCTGGCCCTCTGTGATATAGCCCGTCAGGTCAGGAATAGGATGAGTAATATCGTCATTTGGCATTGTAAGGATAGGTATCTGTGTAACTGAACCCTTTTTATTTTTTATTCTTCCTGCCCTTTCGTATATGCTTGCAAGGTCACTGTAGAGATAACCTGGATAGCCCTTTCTTGCTGGAATTTCGCCCCTCATTGTTGAAAGTTCCCTTAATGCCTCACAATAATTTGACATATCAGTAAGGACAACAAGGACATGCATATCTTTCCTGAAGGCAAGAAATTCAGCAGCAGTCAGTGCAAATCGTGGTGTCATCAACCTTGTCAGGGAAGGACTATCTGCAAGAGAAAGAAACATAACAACATTATCAAGAACCCCTGTTTCTTCAAAACTTTTTATAAAAAATCTGGCAGTATCATATTTTATCCCCATACCTGCAAAAACAACGCAAAATTCTTCTTCTTTTACTCTTGCCTGCCGGACAATCTGGGCTGCAATCATATCATGGGGGAGTCCACTACCTGAAAAAAACGGAAGTTTCTGCCCACGAACAAGGGTATTCATCACATCAATTGTTGAAACTCCTGTTTCAATAATATTTTCAGGATATTCTCGAGCGGTTGGATTTATTGCAGCACCATTTACATTCATTGTTTCTTCGCCAACAAACTTCGGCATGCCATCTATGGGATTTCCAAGTCCATCAAAAACCCTGCCAAGCATATCAGAAGAAACACCAAACTCAAGTGGCTCTCCCTTAAACCTGACCCTGCTATTTTTCAAAGACAGCCCTGAGGTTCCACCAAGAACCTGCACAACTGCATAGCCTTCACCGACCTCAAGGGTAATCCCGATTCTTACCGCTCCATTTTCTTCAGTAATTTCAACCAATTCATTATACCCCACATTATGGATATTTTTTATAACGAAAAGCTGTCCTGCTATTTCTTCCAGTTCGGTGTACTCACGTAAATTATACATATTCATTTTTTTAGTTGTTCAAGTTGATCTTCAATGGAATTTATAAATTTTTCAAGCTCATTGAGATTTTTTTCTGTATATCTTGTCTTCATTCTAGCCAGTTCCTGATAAACATAGCTTTCTCTTATTTCTGAAATCTCTATGCCTTCTCTTATCAATTCTTCACTCTTGTTATAGAACTTTATGATGGCATCAAACATCAAAAACTGTTTTTTAGCAGAACAATATGTGTCAATATCGTCAAATGCGTTCTGCTGCAAAAAAGCATTTTTGAACAGTAAACACGTTTCAAGAATTAATTTCTGAGTATTTGGAAGGGTATCTGCCCCAATCAATTTCACAATCTGCTGTAATCTCTGTTCTTTCTGGAGCAAATCAAGTATCATATTTCTGTGACCAAGCCACTTCCCATCAGTATGTGTATCCCACCAGTTTTTAATATCATCAACATACTCAGAATAACTATCAATCCAGCTTATTGCTGGATAATGTCGTGAGTATGCAAGATCTCTATCAAGAGCCCAGAAACATCGTATGAAACGTTTTGTGTGGGAAGTCACCGGTTCTGTGAAATCTCCTCCTGGTGGAGAAACGGAAGCAATTACTGTAATTGAACCAGATTGGCCATTCAAACATATTACCCTTCCTGCTCTTTCATAAAATTCTGCCAATCTTGCAGGGAGATAGGCAGGAAATCCTTCCTCAAGGGGTATTTCTTCCATCCTTCCAGATAATTCTCTCAGTGCCTCTGCCCATCTTGATGTAGAATCAGCCATTAATGCTACATCATAACCCATATCCCTGAAATATTCAGCAATTGTAATACCGGTGTAAATACTTGCTTCCCTTGCAGCAACTGGCATATTTGAGGTATTTGCAATAAAAACTGTTCTTTCAAGCAAAAGTTTCCCTGTTCTGGGGTCAATAAGTTTTGTAAAGTTTGTGAGAACATCTGTCATTTCATTTCCGCGTTCGCCGCATCCAACAAAAACAACAATATCAGCATCAGACCACTTTGCGAGTTGATGCTGAACAACGGTTTTCCCTGTACCAAACCCCCCTGGTACAGCAACACATCCACCCTTTGCAACTGGAAATAAAGCGTCTATTACCCGCTGACCGGTAATAAGAGGCTGTTCAGGTGAAATACGGCTTCTGTATGGCCTTTGTTTCCTTACAGCCCATTTGTGATACATTTTCACATCGTACTTACCTTTTCCTGTATCAACTTCAGCAATTATGTTATCCACCGTATAATCCCCTTCATCAGCAACGTAACTCAATTTTCCTTCATCAGCATCAGGAACAATCATAATTTTGTGTTTGATTAAAGTTGTCTCCTCAACCTCTCCAATGATATCACCTGGATGAACTTTTTCATTCTGTTTTTTTAGGGGAATAAAATGCCACTTTTTCTCTCTTTCAAGCGCTGAGACACGTAACCCCCTTGATATGAAATCACCTTCCTGTTTTCTGATTATTTCAAGAGGCCTCTGAATACCGTCAAAAATATTCCCAATCAGTCCTGGGCCGAGTTCAAGAGATAAAGGCATTCTGTCAGAATAAACAGGGTCTCCTGCTTTTAGGGATGTTGTATCTTCATATATCTGTGCATATGCAATATCTTCTTTTAATCCGACAACTTCTCCAATAAGTTTTTCATTTCCAACTTCAACCATATCAAGCATCTTAAGATTTGACTGGCATCTTATCTGAACAACCGGTCCATTTACCTTAACAATTTTTCCAATTAATTCTGCCATTAAATCTCTTCTCCCAGTAATTCTGAATAAATTGAATCGTATAAATTTCTCATTCTTGCAGAAAAGGTATTCTCGTAAATTATGAAGCCATCCTGTGACTTAACAATAACACCAATATCGTCAAAATTTCCCTTGACAAATTTGATTAAAATATTTTTCTTTAATTCATTTTTACACCTATCCATAATCTCTTTCTCAAACTCCTGACTGAAATAATCTGTGTCAGGTGGCGAAAATTCTACAATAATTTCTGGCTTATCAATAACTTTCACACCTTCAAGTATCGCATTGACAAGGAATTTTTTGTAGTTGCTACTATTTCTGAAAGAAACAAATATCTCCTTCACCTTTTCAATAACACTGTCGGCAAATTCTTTTTTCATTTCAAGTTTCATCTTTCTCAATTCCATTTTTAATTTTGATTGGGCACGATGCTTCATCATTTCAATGGTCTTTTGTGCTTTTTCTTTTTCAGTAAGCAGTATTTGTTCTTCCTGTTTTTTTGCATTTGCAATAATTTCATCAGCACGTGCCCTGGCATGAGCCATAATTTCCTCAATTTTTAAGGTTGTCTGTTTTTCAATTTCATCAATTAAACCACCAGTATTTTTTTCATCCGTTTTTATTTCCATTTTATTTTTTCCCATATTTTGTCATAATACTGGCATATGATGGTATCTCCAGAATAAGCGGTTTTGCATTTTTCCGTTTGAATGCCATAATCTCCTTCTTAATGAAATTTGAAACACTATCTGTAATAAGAATAATACCTGCATCTTTGAGTTCAACAACTCTTTTGAATGCCTCTGATGTTTCACTTTCGTCAGCAACCCCAAATGTTTCTATGTTGAGAAGTTTGAAACACATAGCACTATTAATATCTGAAATGCAGTAGAATTTCATAAATTATTGCACCTTTCCAAGAATCAGAATTGACATAATAAGCCCGTATATCACAATCCCTTCAGCAAGCCCGACAAAAAGCAAGACCCTTCCTGTCAACTCTGGCTTTTCAGCCAGGGCACCTATTGCTGCAGTGCCAACATAGGCAACAGCAATGCCGGCTCCCAGTGCAGCAAGCCCTGTGGATAACGCAGCTGCATAAAATGCTCTTCCTGCATTTGCAGTGTCAGTTCCAGTTGTCTGTGCCCACACATATCCTGCCATCACAAAAAAAGACAGGATACACGAACCCAAAACATTCCTTATCAAGGAATTTCTCATAAATTTCCTCCTTTCAGGTTAAATACTCATCAATTCTTTGATAAAATTTTAATTTTACCGGCTGGTATATCTCTTTTCCTGTCAGAAAAAAACGGGAAAAGAACTCATAGTAGTTCAAACGCAGGGATTGTATTAACGCAACAAGTCCTTCAAGACAAATTACAAGGATGTTGCCCAAAATTATAACTAACCATGAAAATGGCATCATTCCTGCCTTTTTTAACATATCAGAAATTGCAAAAATCGTTATAAAAAAGCAGAAATGGTCAAGAGCAAATGCTGCAATACGAATAAAAGAAATAGTATTGGCAAGGTACCCCATCATAATTTCAAAAATGTGAAGTATTCCCTCAATAAATCCAATCAGAATTCCTTCCCTGTGCCTGATTGCATCATACAAGGACTTAAAGAAAATGGAAAAAATGCCAGTGCATAGCAACAATGCAAAAATTTTCATCAGTACCCCTCCTGGCTTTGTAAAATAGGTTGCCGCAATACCAATACCTGCCCAGTAAATTAATCCGGAGAAGAGACCTGCCTTATCAAAAATAACTGCTTCTTTTTTTCGATTGATTTTGTTATTTATGATATTCAAAACAATTCCTGTTGTCAATACTATTATTCCCAAAATGATGCATGCACGAAACATTACTGAAACATTTTCCATTGGATTGTTCCATAATGGATGAAACTCTATTCCAAAAACACTGCCATATAAAAATCCAAAAAAACAGGACGATAATCCAGTATAACTGATAAGATACCCTGCCTGTTTTATTCCTGCTTTCCCACGCCATAAAAGCAAAATTCCCAGAATAATGAAAACTGCACCATGTCCAATATCCCCAAACATTGCACCAAACATCAACAGAAATAAAATTGCCACAAACAGTGTCGGGTCAATAGCACCATATCTCGGTAAACCATACGTTTGCACAATTAACTGAAATGGTTTTAAAAATTTGTTGTAATTAAGTTTTACAGGTATTTCCTCAGGAGGCACTCCTGATTTTTCTGCTGGAATAAACTCATAAAAAGATAAAGGATCCGTTTTCCTAATAACTTCAGCTATTTTTTGAACCTCTTTTTCAGGGACCCATCCTGAAAGAGCCATCACTGTTTCAGTAAACAAAGCATTTTTTTTCACCTGAAAAAGTTTTTGATGTATTTCAACAGAAACTGCTATTTTTGCAAGAGATTCCTTGTATTTTTCTACAATTTTATTTATCTGTTTATTAATTTCAGCCATATTCTTTTTCAATTGTTCTGTCTTTTCAATGTATTGACTCACAGGAGTATCACTAATGGTGATTTCTGGAGAAAGGGACATCCATCCTATTTCTTTCTTCACCATTTCAAGGGTTTGAATATCCTTTTTAAGTATAACGACACCAATAATTGTGCGATCCTTTTTTGTTTCACCAGGAATAATTACATGTGGAATATTTTCAAGCAGGTTGTCAAAAACCGAAATCTTATTGGTTTCAATATCACCTGTTTCTGTATGAATGAATGTGTATTGCATGTTGGCAGGCAATGGCAAATAAACTGGATTTTTATCAATCATTGTCTGGAAATGAGAAATTTCCTGCAAAATTTGATTTTTTTCGTCCATCAGAGGTAAAAGATTTTCTTCTATTTCATCAAGGGTTGTTCGTGCTTCATTATATGATACAGGGTGTGTACCTGAAATAGATATATGAAGTTGTTGTGTAATAGCATTGAATCTTGTTGTAATATCATCCCATAGTGATGATTGAAATTCCTGTTGCCAGAGTTTTACATACTCGTTTCCAGTGGAAAGTAGTGTATAATCAACTGGATGGAAAACCTCTGTACTCAGAAGTTTTGCCAGCAGATTATTTGCTTTTTCTTTCCTTACCAGGACATTGGTTAAAAAAAGTTTTTCAGGTATCATTTTATAAATTATTACTGGTAAACGAGTGTTGAATAATATTTTTTCACCAGCAAACTGATAATACGTTTTGTTTCCCGTAATTTTAGAAAAATATAACCAAGCGGAATGCCAATTGTAAAAGGATTTTCAACAAAAACTTTTTTTACTTGATGTAGTATTATATCTTCGAAAGCCTTATCCATTTCTGAAAGTTTTTCAGGTAAATCAGTAATAATATCAAGATATTGTTTTGGCACGCCTGTATATTTTGCTGAAGAACCCTGGGAGACAAGTAGTTTCAGATTTTTCTCGGAAATCGTTCCTCCTGGAATAAAACCTGAAAATTCTTCAGGGATTTTACCTTCATAGTACAATTTTATTCTTCCAAGCCACAAAAGGTTTTCTCTATCAATCTGTGCGCCTATGATTTTTTTTGCAACGGTTCTATCAGCGGAAGAAAGTTGTTCACTCGCTTTTAAAAGTTTCTCAAAATATTTTCTGTCAATTGATACTTCAACAGGATAAAGATAGTTTGACTTTAAAAATGCCTCCCTTGAGCTCTCAATTGCCTCGCTATATTCTTTATCCTCAATCATACCAATAATGTCATCAATTGATTTTGCTTTTAATAAGTTTGAAAATTCACCTACCATCTCAGGTAAACCTGTACTTTGTTTTTTCTTCCATAAACGTAACACAGTTTTCAATTGTTCAACTCTATATTTTTCATCAAGAAGGGAAATCAGATGTTTTCCGCTCTTTGACCATAGAATATTAAAAATTTTCTTTAATACCTGTCTGTCCTGGTTAAGACACATCATTTCAAAATCCTCTATCTTTAATTGCTTGTCAAATTTTCTGCTAATACCGCCATAACATGTTCTTTTAAGTAATTCAATAAACGATTGAAAATCTGATGTTTCTGCACGAATAAAAAATTCCTCATCAAGCAATCTTGATAACATTGCCCTTATTCTTGTATTGGAATAGACATATCTTGAAATCTGTCTCATTTTAATCAAAAAGGTTTATCTGTCAGATTTCTATATCAATAATCCTGTGGAATATTCGGGAAGCAGCAGTATCAATTAAATTTCCCCAGTTTTTCTTTTTAATATCAATGTTGTTTTTTTCTGCCTGAAGTATTTCCTGCTTTTTTTTCTCAATCTCCTTCTCTGCATTTTTTATCATTTCAGTAGAGATTTTCAAGGCATTAATTTTTGCCTGTTCAACGATTATTGCTGCATTTTTTTCAGCATCAAGAACAATATTTTCGGCCTCTTTCTCGGCTGCTTCTACTTCTGCCTTAGCTTCCTGCTCTTTTTTTATAATTTGTTCAATAATTTCTTTCATACAGTTGATCAACTCCTAAAATATCTGTAAAAGCTTTCTGTAGAAACCTCTATTCTGTTTTATTAACTATCTAATATTAAATCACCTCTTCAAAAATGTCAAAAATCCGTCTGGATAGAGAACCGCAGGTAACACTTATTTTGAAATTTTTTAATCAAGATATTCAGGGGATTGCTCCCTGAAACCTTTACCACGCATTCTTTACTCTGCGCTCTTTACCCATCACTCTTTACCTCGCATTCTTCTTTGCGTCTTTTTCCATATGCGAGGGTTGATTTACCCCCTTTCTATGCGAGGGGCTGTTTTTCACTTTCTATGTGATGGGGCATGATTTAACTTCTTCTGTGGTGCAGAGATTTGATTTATCTGTCTTTTTCTTTACTTCACTTCCTATATACGGGGTATTGATTTTTATTCTTTCTTTTTCAAATGTCTGTCTATATAAAATTATCCAAAAAATCTTTCAGAAGTAAAGCGCTGAAACAAATCTCATTTTCTTTTAAATTATTTAAGATTCTTTCAGATTTTCTTCCTTTTTTACTTTTTCCTTTAAGCCAGATAACACCATCAATAATTGCTATTTTTATTACATTAGATGGTGTTGCAGTTTCTTTTATAAAACGGATGGCTTCATAAAACTGATTGTCTTGGCTACCCCCAAAATCCGTTATGAATTTTGCAGTGCCTATTAGAAATTTATTTTTACTTTTACCTACAAAATCCAGTCCCTTTGTTAACCTGTTAAATTTACATTTGAGATGCTTTTCAGCATATTCTTTCAATTGTTTATCTCGTCCCGCTAAAAACCCTATTTTTTCTTCTAATCCATTAAATTTTTGAGAATCAAACATATCAAAATTTTTACTCAACCAAATTTGAAACATTGGGCCTATTCTACGACTTGCCTTTTTGGGAGATTCAAGTTTATTTTTCAGTTCCATAAAATCCATTTTCAATAAATCATCTGCTATCATTTTAACTATCTTAGGATTTTTATCAATTGCTTCTGGATAAATAGATAAAAAACTAATATATGGATGTTCTATCGGGAATTTAAATCCTATATCTTTTAGTCTAATAAGTTCCCTTAAAAGTTCCTTAGAATTTTTTTCTTGGAAAATTATTTTAAGTTTAGGTGATTTTTCTTCAACAATAAGGTCTCTTTTAATTTCATCTGGAGGATAAATCCTTGATAGATTATCCAAATAAGAATTGCTTACTGCTAACTTAAAACTTTCTTGTATCCATTTATTCATAATTACTATCCTAAAAAAGTGTTATTTGATTTTCACCTTTTTTGTTTAAATTTAATAAAATATCTTTAACTACTTCTATGTTTTTCTGTTCTATTAAAATTTTTAGTATTTTTTTCTGTTCTTTTGGGATTAAATACACCGGAAATGTCTCTAATAATTTCTTTGTTTGAGATAGCCCTAAATATTTACGGATATAGTCAGAATTAGAATATTTAAAGGTAGTTAAAAACTCGCTATCGGTAATATTTCTAAAATATTCCAGCATTAGATTAAAATAATTCTTTAGCAAGATTAAATCTTCTTCCGAGAGTTCTGGGGTTATAAAAATTTGAATAGGATGAGTGCGGTATTTTTCTTTTGTAACTACTATCCCGTCTACTCCAAATATTTCTCTTACATTATAAATCCCTGCCCTTCCTTCCCATCCCCCTGTATCTAAAGTTCTTACAAATAAAGGATTATTATGTAGTTTGTTATAGAGTTTCTCATTAACCAAATAGGTATTTACCTTAAAATAACCGTTAGAAAAGTTATTTACATCTAAAAGTTTAACCGTTATCTGACCTTTATTTTTCTCTACCTCCTCCAGCGTTAAATAAAACTTAATTTTTAATGGTTTCGTTGATTTAAAATAAGAGACATATTCATCAAATTCGCCGCCGGCTCTGTAAAAATTTTCAGGGGACAAATTATATTCTTTTTCTATTGTTTTGCTATTGATTTTTAATGCCTTAAAAATAATAGGATATTGAGAGGGTTGTATTTTTTTTTCAAAAAAACATATACATACATTAGTACCAGTAAATTCAAAAATTTTCCTCTCAAAAATAATCGCTTTTTTGATGTTGTAAAATTGTAAAAAATCTTTTCTGATTTTATTAGATACCGAAAAACCAAATAGGAAATTTGTAGGAATTATATAGATTAATTTTTCTAATCCGTGTCTTAAATCATTGATAAGTGCAATCTGATATAGGTCCTGATATCCTTCATTTTGTCCAGAAAAATATTTTAGATTTCTTTCAGAATTCTTCACAATATACCCTAGATATAGGTATGGTGGATTGGTAATATGATAAGGCGGATATTTGAAAGATTTAATGTTCGGATAATCTTGTAATGTGTCTCTTGTTTGAATATTCTTTTTTGCTATTTCATAAGGGATACCATAATTTTGGGCATTTTCAATTGATTTCTCAACCATTTCTTTTTGAATGTCAAAAAGAAAAATATGTTCTTTAAAAAACACTACCCTCTTATCTTGAGGTATTGCTTCTAATATTGGTAAGATAAGGTTTCCTTCTCCGCAAAACAAATCTACCCATGTATATTTATAGAGGGCGCTTTTGATGTAAGGAAAGATAAATTTTTTAAAAATATCTATTGAGGTGAGATGTGCTCCAAATTCTCTCCTTTGCTTCTCAACAGGGCTATAGATTGATGTTCCTAAATCTTTAACATATTCATCTTTTTTCAATGTTCTGATTTTTTCTTTTATCGGTTTGTAATTTGTATTGCGCATAATATTTATTTTAACATTATTATTTCTTTCAATTTCACTCTATCAGATGGCAGTATGTCATGTCAAAAAATACCTGTAAAAACTTCCTGAAAAGACCCTCAAATTCAAGGATTGTTGGTGCCTTTTGAGTAATAATCTATGATGGATTTTGCAAATTCCTCAAAAACATATACTAACGAGAAGTTTTTGTAAACTTTTTCCATCTCAATATGTAGATATTCGTGAACGATAATATTTCTAAATCTTATCAGTTTTTTCAAAAGTTCTTCAATGTTTTTATTTATAATTCCTATCTTTTTAATCTCTTCTATAACTTTTGAATAACTATCCGGAACCTGCAAATTTCTCTCACTCAATATGAAGGACCCAATATCAACACATACTTCAACTGCTATTTGAAAATTTCTACATGCACTATCCTGTGCCTTCCAGTCATTCAAAAAACTATCAACAGAAAGGGCTTTCAATTCATTAAGTTTTTTAATGGCGATTTCAAGTTTTTCAAGGCGATTCTTTATCGGAACTGGAATGACCATATTTCCCACTTTTTATTCTTTTTATTAAACTCCTTTCAGACAATTTTCTTAACTTTTCGGTCTCAAAAAATTCCTTTAATTTTTTCATTTCAAATTCAAGTCGCTTATCTTTATTCTTATCTACAAAAACAATTTTTCTGTCAAAAATTTCTTTAAAAAAGGAAGGAGAAATATCATTTAAAACAACTATATCAACCTCATCTGTTTTTAAGGAATCTTCTATAACTGCTAAAATTTCCAGCTTCTTTTCAAAGAAATCAATGCCTTCATTAAGATAAAAGGCAAAGTCAATGTCAGATAATGGGTTTATTTTTCCTGTTGCATATGAGCCAAATATATAACAAAAAATAATATCACTATCTTTTTCAAACGTTTCTCTTAATCTTTCTAATAATGGAAAAAGATTATGCCGAATTTTTTTCTCTTTAATCACACTTTTATTTTATCATATTCTTTTAATAATTGCCATAAACTAATAGAAAAGGAGAATGTGAGTGATATCGGGGCGGGCGGATTTGAACCGCCGGCCTCTTGGTCCCGAACCAAGCGCTCTAAACCAGGCTGAGCCACGCCCCGTGGTGCGCCCAGCCGGATTTGAACCAGCAACTTTCGGGTCCGCAACCCGACGTTCTATCCAGTTGAACTATGGGCGCTATAAGAATGGTTTATTTATTATAAAGGTTATTGCCTTTTGTATCAATAGCAACAATGGCGGGAAACTGAGCAACCTCAAGTTTGTATATTGCTTCAGGTCCAAGTTCAGGATAGGCGATACACTCTACTTTTTTTACAAATTTGCTCAGATATGCGCCACAGCCACCATATGTAATAAGGTATATTGCCTTATATTTTTTACACCCTTTTGCTATCTCTTCACTTCTTTCGCCCTTGCCCATTGTTGCCTTCAGTCCCATCTTTAGAAGTGGAACTGTATATCTATCCATCCTTGAACTTGTTGTTGGCCCGCAGGAGCCGATAATTTTACCTTCAGGTGTGGGAGAAGGACCCATATAATAGATAAGGTTGTTTTTCAAAGGGAAGGGCAGGCCGGACTTTCCTGCGATTGTCTCAACAAGTTTTTTGTGTGCGGCATCACGGGCAACATATATCGTACCGTATATTTCAACCTCATCCCCTATCTTTAAGAGTTCAATTTCTTTCCCTGTCTTTACTGGAAATGTTATCTGTCTTTTCATAGTGTAATAGTGCCATATCTGTGTGCCCAGCAGGAGATATTTACAGCAACAGGCAGTCCTGCTATATGGGTCGGGAATGTCTCTATCCTTATATCCAGTGCTGTTGTCTTTCCTCCTAAACCAGCAGGTCCTATATTCAAAGTGTTAATCTTTTGCAGAATCTCTTTTTCCCACCTTCTATACCTTGACCTTTCTCCAATATGGCAGAGTGCAAGTTTGGAGAGGACTGCTGCCTTTTCAAAAGAGCCACCTATACCAACACCCACAAATACAGGAGGACAGGGCAGAGAGCCCGCTGCCTTTACTGTTTCAAGGATAAACCTTTCAATACCTTCCTTACCATCGCCCGGCTTTAACATTGTAATCCTTGATGTGTTTTCAGACCCGAACCCCTTTGCTATCAGTCCTATTTTAAATATTCCTTTCCCTGCAGGGATGATATGGACAACCCCTGGACTATTTGTTTCTGTATTTTCCCTTTCTATAGCAGAGACAACAGAATTTCTCAGATATCCCTTTCTGCTTCCCCTTTTCAGCCCTTCATTTATAATATCCTCAAGGTTTACATATCTCCCTGTATCAATTATAATATCCGACCCTATCTCAACAAAAAATACAGCAAGCCCTGTATCCTGACATAAAGGCAGTTTCTCTTTCTCCGCTATATCAAGATTTTCCAGTATTATTTTAAGGTATTTCTTACCCAGTCCTTCATATTCTGATAGATACGCCTTCCTTATATATTCCTTCACCTCATCTGGAATATTATGGCTCACTCTTATTACAAGTTCTTCCACCCCATCAATAATTTTTTCACAGGATATTTTTCTCATTTGTCCACCATATTTTATCAATCTCTGAGTGATAATTCAATGTTATATTTGCATAAAAGTTTATCTTTCGTAGTATCTCAACAGGGATACTCTTGATAACAGGGCACTTTTTGATCTCCATTCTTTCCAGTTTCTGCATAACATTAAGGACATTTTTTGATATATAGACCCTCTGCTGGTCTTTCTGTTTACAATTATCACATATAAGTCCGCCGTGTTTCCCGCTGAATAGATATGTAGAAGCATTTTTTCTGCATACAACACACCTTGAAAGTTCTATCCCATAGCCAAGAAGTTTTATAAACTGAAGTTTAAATGCGATGAAGATAATTTCAGGATTTGAACAACTTGTAAGTATCTCACCTGTATCTTTCAGAAGATAAAAGATTTTTCTATCCATTTCCCTTTCAGGAGTAAAAAGGTCTACAAGATTTAGTATAAGACGCCATGTTGTTAAACTTGCTTTAGAAGGCATCTCATAGTATTGCAGTAAAGAAGGACTGCTTATCAGATTAAGTTCAGAAGACCTTTTTATATAGAGAGATGTAAAGATGTATGCACCCGGCGTAAAGGTTAATGGTGGGACCCTGCTTTTTTCTGTCCTTACACCTTTAAGTACCCCTTTGACCTTTCCAGTCGCTTCAGTGTAAAGAGAAAGTATTACGCTCGTTTCTCTAAAATTATGTTTTTTCAGAACTATTGCTTCTGTCTTGATTGGTGCCATTTCTTTCTGGTGAAAAAAGCCCTCCAGAGATGACTATTTTAATTGCATCTCCCACAGAGATATTAAGTTTTTCAACCTTATCTTCCGGAACAATAAGATAAAATCCAGTACTTATATTCGGAACTGTCGGGACAAATATATTCAACATTCCTGTGCCTTTTTCTTTTCCGGTAACAAAACCAATGGTATAACTGCCACTAAAAAATTCTATCTTAACCACCTCTTTGAAGCTGGTTGATTTTTTTTCATTGATAAGGTTCTGGCTTATATTTTTTATAAATGAATAAATTCTACCCATAACAGGCATTGTCTCAAAGACACTTTCTAAAAGAGCGAGCAATTTCCTGCCTAAAAAATTGTCTGTAAGGAAACCAATCAGAAGGATGAGAAGGATGAGAGAAAAGAATCCCACTCCCGGTGTATAGATATTCGGGAAAAACCTTTTAAATAGAGGACCAAGCACATTTTCAAGCAAACTGATGATTTTAAACAATATCCAGAGAGAAAGCGATACAGGTATGATGAAGACAATGCCTGAAATAAAGTGTTTTTTAAGTGATTTCATTTTTTACCTCCAGAATAACTGAAAAAATAGTGTTGTGAGAAATACCCCGATAATTCCACCAATAATCACCTCAAACGGCTTATGTATTCCTCTCAAGACCCTGCTTTGTGCTACCCAGAATGCAAGGATAAAAACAAGTAGAGAGATAACTGGATAGTCAGTAAATGTAAAAAAGGATATGGCTGTCCAGATACTGAAGGATATTACACTGTGGATGCTTGGCATCCCTCCTGAGATTGAGTATTTTTTTTCTATGAGCAGTTTCATAATGAGAGAAAGTGATATTACAAGAATAAGAGCGGTGAAACTTAAATACCAGGGAGAGCGTGCTATATTGTTAAAGATATTTCTCCAGCCAGAAGGAAAGTGCTTGACAAAGATGAGATAACCAGTAATAACAGCCAGTATAGCAGATACAAGAACTGCCCCAGCAGAGATATCTTTTGCCTTCTTTGCTTCATAGTGGTACTCTGCCACGAATACATCCACAACTATCTCAACCACTGTATTTACAAGTTCTGCTATAAGAACTATGGCAATCACAACGAGCAAAAGAATAAACTCAGGGAGTGGTAGTTTGAAAAAAAGTCCTAAAAGGATTACAGCAATAGCAAAAATTGTATGTACCTTGAAGTTCCTTTCTCTTTTTAATGTAAAAAGCAGCCCCTCTAATGCAGAGTTAAAACTTGCTACTATATCCTGCTTTTTATTGTTATTTTTCATTATTTTCATCCGTTTTTATTATTCTGTCAAAGATTCTGTCCTGTATCTTAAACATTTTCTCTTTTTCTTTATCTTTATAGTCAGTGTAGTTTTTAAGATGCAGGTACCCATGTATTATCAAATATAATACCTCATATTCAGTCGGGATACCATATCTTATTGCATTTTCTGCAGCCATCTCAGCAGATATGATAAGTTCACCTGTCTGAGAAGAGAGTTTAAAACTCAAAACATCTGTGGGGGTATTTTTATGCAAAAATTGTTTGTTTATCTCTTTAATCTTTTTGTTGCTTACAAAAACAACATCTATATGTGAAGGGGGAGCAGGAAAAAGGGCTCTGTTTTTTTCAAGGTATGAAGCCACTCTTATAAAATCAATTTTAACCTTTCGCTGGTGGTTTTTTAGTTGAAACTCCACTACCTTTTTTCTTTTCATATCTCTCATAGGCATTTATTATCTTTTTTACAAGCGAGTGTCTTACCACATCCCTGTGTGAGAAATATACAAACTTTATACCTGATATCCTGTAAAGAACCTTCTGTATCTCCACCAGCCCTGATGTATTTGCAGAAAGAGGGGTGTCTATCTGTGTGATATCTCCTGTGATTACTGCCTTTGAATTTATACCAAGCCGTGTGAGGAACATCTTCATTTGTTCAACTGTTGTATTCTGTGCCTCATCAAGTATAATAAAGGCGTCACTTAAGGTTCTGCCTCTCATATATGCAAGTGGAACAATCTCAAGGATATGTCTTTCTGTCCAGCGTCTTATCTCTTCGTATCGCATAATATCATAGATTGAATCGTATATGGGCTGAAGATACGGTCTTATCTTTTCTTCAAGATCTCCCGGAAGGAATCCCAGCCGTTCTCCTGCTTCAAGTGCTGGTCTGGTAAGGACCATCTTCTGAAACTTCCCCTGCTTTACCATCTCAATACCGCAGGCAACAGCAAGGTATGTCTTTCCGGTTCCTGCAGGTCCTATTCCCATAACAAGGTCATAGTTTCTTATTGCCTGAATATATCTTTTTTGTGCAGGACTTCTTGGTGCAACCGTTTTTTTCCTTGAATCTACCAGTATAACAGAAGATTCATCTTTGACTTCTGCAAGAACGGTTTTTTCTTCCTGTGATTCAGAAGATTCTTTCATTACTTTAAGGATATCGCTTCTGGTTAGATTTTTTTTATGTCGGGCAAGATTTCTAAGATTTTCTAAAAGTTCTATTGTGCTTTCAACATTTCTGTCTGCCCCTTTTATCTTGAGGATGTTACCTCTGGCAAAAATCTCCACTTCCATCAATTCTTCAATATATTCAAGGTTACTATCCCTTATGCCAGAGATAATCTGGGCCTCTTCGTTGGTAAGATATACTTCTTTTAAAAGAGACATTTTATGGAATGACCAGCCTTGTTCCCGGAACAACTACATTTGGGTTTTTCAAAGTTCTTCTGTTTGCATCATAGATTACTTTCCATTTAGCACTGTCTTTATAATATTTGGCAGCAATAGTAGAAAGTGTCTCTCCACTTTTAACTATATGTATTTTCTGTTCTGGTGTAGATGTCACCTGCGGCTCTTCTTTAAGGATAGGTTGTACTTCTTCCTGCATCTTAATCGTTGCCCTTAATCTGTTGACCTCTGCCATTGTCTGATTTGCTACTGCTATTGCCTTTTCACTTGCAAGATTTGCTGCCTTGACGGCTTCATTGGCTGCCTGAGTTGCTTTTTCAGCGGCACTGTCTGCATACTCTATTGCTGTTTTTGAAGCAGTATTGGAGGCGTCTATTGCCTTCTGTGCCTGTTCTTCCGCATATTTTTTTGCTTCATTGGATGCTTCTATTGCCTTGTTGGATGCCTCTATTGCCTTGTTGGATGCCTCAAATGCCTTTTCACTTGTGGCTTCTGCCTGACGGCTCTTTTCCAATGCTTCCTGTGCTTTTTCTTCTGCTTTTTTGCTCATTTCTAAGCTTGTCTCAGATATAGCCAGAAGTTGTTTCATTTTTATATCAATCAGTTCAGCATCACTCGTTGGGATTTTACTTTTTGCGACTTCTTTTTTACTCCCTGTTGTTGCACACCCTGAAAGAAAAAGAGTACCCGCTAAACCAATACAAAAAACTATTATTTTCTTTTTCATCCTTCTCTCCCTCTTTGTTTTTATTTTCCAGCCCACTCTTTTTATCCTATCACTTTAACCCTTCTGTGTCAATTTTTATTCTGTTTTCTTTCAAAAGTTGTTGTTCAACATCCCCTGGTGCGTCTGTTAATGGACAGGTTCCTTTCTGTGTTTTCGGGAAGGCAATGGTCTCTCTTATACTGGATTCACCTGTCAGAAGCATTATAAGACGGTCCAAGCCCAGCGCAATCCCTCCATGCGGTGGAGCCCCATATTCAAGTGCCCTGAGTAGAAATCCAAATCTTTCCCTTGCGTCTTCTTCTTTAAGTCCTATTATCCTGAAGACCTCGTCCTGTATATCTTTCCTGTTAATTCTTATACTCCCTCCACCAACCTCAATACCATTAAGTACAATATCATACGCCCTTGACCGCATACCTGCAGGGTCTGTTTTAAATTTAGGTATGTCTTCTTCCTTTGGTGAAGTAAAAGGATGATGAACTGCCTGGAGTCGCTTTTCTTCAGGATTATATTCAAAAAGAGGGAAGTCAATCACCCATATAAATTTCAATATATTATTCTTTTCTGTAAAGACCTTTTCTGCAACATATTTTTTTATCAGGTTAAGGATTTCTGTTATTTTTTTGGGTTCACCTGCAAGGAAGAATATGATGGAATTTTCAGATGAGGTAAGTTTTTTTATCTCACAGGTTATCTCAGGGGATAGGAGTTTTTTAAAGGGACTCTGTATATCATCTCCCTTGACTCTTATCCATCCCAGTCCACCGCCACCTGCTTCTCTTACTGTCCTGTCAAGGTTTTCTATATCCTTTAAAGATATCTTTTCTCCTTCATTAATAACAAAGCCCTTTATTATTCCGCCTCTTTCAATAATATCCCTGAGTATCTTTATCTCTGTCTTCTGGAATATAGAGGTTATATCTATATACTCAATGGGTATTCTGAGGTCGGGTGTATCAACCCCGTATTTTGAGATTGCATCATCATAGGAGATATGAGGAAAAGGAATCTCTATCTGGATATTAAAGGTTTTCTCAATGGCATATTTTAACATCCTTTCTGTAATGGAGATAATATCCTGTTCATCTATGAAAGACATCTCTATATCTACCTGTGTAAACTCCGGCTGCCTGTCAGCCCGCAGGTCTTCATCTCTGAAGCACCTTGCAATCTGAAAGTATCTGTCAATGCCACCTATCATAAGAAGTTGTTTGAAGAGTTGAGGTGACTGTGGAAGTGCGTAAAACTTTCCCGGATTCAGCCGTGAAGGGACGATAAAGTCCCTTGCTCCTTCAGGTGTGCTTTTTGTCAGGATGGGGGTCTCCACTTCTATAAAGTCCTCTCCTATCAAAAATTCTCTCAGTCGGTGTGTGAAAAGAGCCCTTTTATAAAGGTTTTCTGCTAATCTGGACCTCCTCATATGAAGATACCTGTATTTCAGTTTCAGCGTCTCTTCAATCTTTTCTATTTCAGAGACATCAAAAGGCAGAGGAAGTGATGTATTAAGGACTTCTATTTTCGCAGGTATTACTTCTATTTCCCCTGTTGGTATTTTAGGGTTTACTGTATCCATCGGCCTTTCTCTCACTGTCCCTTCAACCCTGACAACCCATTCATCCCTTATAGATTTTATCTTCTCAAACTCATCTTCTTTAAAATTTTCAGGAGAGCATACTATCTGTGTAATTCCATACCTGTCTCTTATATCAAAAAAGATTACTCCGCCATGGTCCCTTATAGAGTTAACCCATCCACACAGTACTACCCTTTCTCCTGAATAGTTTTTATTTAAGTCACCACACCGATGGCTTCTCAACATTTTAATAACTCCTTTATTTTATTTATATAATCATCAAGTGAAATATCTAATTGTTCTCCCGTTGACATATCTTTAACTATCATTACATTCTTTTTTATCTCATCTTCTCCAATTATGATACACCAGCGAGCACCTGACTTATTTGCTGTTTTTAAGTGCGTTCTAAGGGATTCTATCTCGTAGTCCGTTTCAACTATCATCCCTTTTTTTCTGAGTTCATTGATGATGACAGCACCTTTAATCTTTGCTATTTCTCCTATACAGGCAAGATAAAAAAATGGTTTTGCAGGTATACTATATTCAATAAGATTTACAAGCCGTTCCATCCCTATAGCAAATCCCACTGCTGGAATATCTGGACCTCCTAATTGCTGAACAAGTTTATCATACCTTCCGCCTGCAGCAACCGCATTTTCCTCTCCTTCTACATATAACTCAAAGACAGTTCTGGTATAATAGTCAAGGCCCCTTACAAGGTGGAAGTCAATCTTATATGGCACATTATTAACCTTTATATACTCTTCAAACTTCTGGAAGTGTTTCTGGCAGTCATTACAGAGAAGATTTCCGATTGTAGGTGCGTCAGAGACCATCTTTTTACATTCAGGATTTTTACAGTCCAGTATTCGTAAAGGAGCAGAAGTAATTCTTCTTTTACAGTCATCACATAGAAGGGATTCCTTCGTAGAAAAATAATCTTTTATTATACCAGAATATTTTTCTTTACATTGAAGGCAGCCCAGTGTGTTGACAAGAAAATATGATTTTTGAAGGTTTAGCTTTTTTGCTATAGTGTGAAGCATTACAACAACCTCTCCATCAAAAAATGGGTCCTTACCACCTAAAAGTTCAACCCCAAACTGGTAAAACTGTCTGTACCTGCCCTTCTGTGGCCTGTCATACCTGAACATCGGCCCATAATAATAAAGACGGAAGACCCTTTTTTCTGCAGACATACCTGATTCAATAAAAGCCCTTACTACAGAAGCAGTTCCTTCAGGCCTTAGTGCAATATCCCTTCCTTTCCTGTCTTTAAACGCATAGATTTCTTTTGATACAATATCTGTCTCATTCCCTATACTTCTTTCAAAGAGTGAGCGGGATTCAACAATAGGTGTCCGTATCTCCTTATAACCATAAAGGTTCACTATTTCTGTAAGAATGCCCTCTATAAACTGCCACTTTGAGACCTCTTCCGGCAGTATATCATGCATACCACGAACTCTGACATAGTTTTCCATAGGTAAAGAATAAGTTAAAAGTAAAAACTTTTTATATACCTTATTATCTTACCATAAAACGGCTTGTTGACAAAAAGGTAAGTAAGGTATATAATCAGTGAAAGTCATAACAGTAAAAAGGAGATGAGCAAAATGCTGGAGGCAGAGATTAAAAAAGAAATAGTGAAGGAATTTGGAAGACATCCCGGGGATACGGGCTCACCTGAGGTGCAGATTGCCCTGCTTACAAAGAGGATAGAAGCACTCAATGAGCATTTCAAGAAGTTTAAAAAGGATACAAATTCCAGACGCGGCTTTTTAAAACTTATAGGACAGAGGAGACGACTTCTTAGATATCTTCAGATGGAAAATCCTTCCAAATATCTTGAGGTTATTGAGAAACTGAATATCAGGAAGTGAAAATATAATGGTTAAGAAAATTGAAGTTCCTTTTGGTAATAATGTTTTATCTTTAGAAAGTGGTTTTGTTGCTAAACAGAGTGATGGTTCAATCTGGGCACGTGTAGGTGATACGGTAGTTCTTGCTACTGTGGTAAGTTCAAAAGAACCCCGTGAGGATATTGATTTTTTCCCTCTTATCTGTGACTACAGGGAATATATATCTTCCATAGGAAAAATTCCAGGTGGTTTTTTTAAAAGAGAGGGGAGGCCCACAGAAAGAGAGATACTGGTAAGCCGTTTAATAGATAGGTCTATCAGGCCTCTTTTCCCTGAGGGATATAGAAAAGAAGTTCAGGTAATAGTCAGTGTTTTATCCGCTGATATGGAAAACAACCCGGATGTTCCTTCTGTTATAGCGGTCTCTTCCGCACTTACCGCCTCAAAAATTCCTTTTAACGGTCCTATTGGTGCAGTAAGGATAGGGCTGATAGATGGCAGATATGTTATCAACCCGACAGCAAGCCAGATGAAAGCCAGTTTGATAGATATGGTTGTTTCAGGAACAGAAGATGCTGTATTAATGATTGAAGGAGAAGGAAATGAGTTCTCTGAAGAGCAATTTCTGGAAGCAATAAAAATAGCGCAGGCGGAGATAAAAAGAATCATAGAAAAGCAGAGGGAATTTTTGGGAGATAAAGAGGTATGGGAAGGGGAAAAATACGATGAAGAGATAAAGGAAAAGGCAAATAACTTTATTTCCAGCAGGATAGAAAAGGCATATGAGTTTCCCGAGAAAAAGGCAAGGGGTGAGTTTTATGACGCAATAGAAGAAGAGTTTCTTTCCTCCTTTCCTGAAGAGAAAAAAGCAGAAGCAAAAAAGGTATTTGAAAAGGTTCTGGAAACCAGTGTAAAAAAGTTAATTGTAGATACAGGTAAACGTCTAGATGGAAGAAGTCCAAAGGATATAAGACCTATTGAGTGTAGTGTAGGACTATTACCGAGGACTCATGGTTCTGCCCTTTTTACGAGGGGGCAGACACAGTGTCTTGCTTCCGTAACATTGGGGACCAGCAGGGATGAACAGATTATAGAGGGACTCCACGAAGAGATGACCAAGAGGTTTATGGTGCACTATAACTTTCCTCCTTTTTCAGTGGGGGAGGTGGCTCCTTTAAGAGGTGCCTCAAGAAGAGAAATAGGACATGGAGCACTTGCTGCAAGAGCACTGGAATTACTCATTCCTTCGGAAGAGGATTTTCCTTATACTATAAGGATTGTTGCTGAAATCCTTGAATCCAATGGTTCCTCTTCTATGGCAACTGTATGTGCGGGTAGCCTTGCTTTAATGGATGCAGGAGTACCTGTAAAGAAACATGTGGCAGGTATTTCAATAGGGATGATAAAAGATGGGGATAGGTATATCTTATTAACAGATATAGCAGGGGAGGAAGACCATTATGGTAATTTAGACCTGAAGATAGCAGGCACAGAAAAGGGTATTACAGGTTTTCAGATGGATGTGAAAGAAGTAGGGCTATCAGCCGATATTCTGGAAAAGGCAGTTTTTCAGTCAAAAGAAGCAAGGAGTGAGATTTTGAAGAAGATGTATAGCACCATTGCATCTCCACGTCCTTCTATCTCTGTATACGCACCAAGAATTATCTCTTTAAAGATAAAGACAGATAAGATAGGGCTCGTGATTGGTCCCGGAGGAAAGACCATAAAGAAGATTATAGAGGATACAGGTGCTGAGATAGATATATCTGATGATGGAACCGTCAGGATATATTCTCCTGATAGCCGTGCCTGTGAAGATGCTGCAGAGATGATAAGGGCAATGACAGAAGAACCAGAACCAGGGAAGATTTATGAGGGGAAGGTTGTGAAAATAATGAGTTTTGGTGCCTTTGTGCAGTTTTTACCCGGGAAGGAAGGACTTGTCCATATTTCAGAACTTGCACCTTATAAAGTAAAAAGGGTTGAAGATGTGATAAAAGAGGGAGAAACAATACCTGTGAAATTTCTTGGTTTTGATGAACAGGGCAGGGCAAAGTTAAGCAGAAGACAGGCATTAAGCAGGACACAAAAATAACCAGGAGGGCAAGAATGGAACCGATAAAACTTGACTTATCAAATATTTCAGGACCAGGTGAATGTGTAATAGGTGTTTTTGCTCCCTGTGACCCGCGTATTGACAGAGAGTCCAGAGAGCGGGTAGTCAATATTATAAAGATGACCGCAGAGGTTGTAAGCGGCAAGGTTAAAAAACCAGATGGCACCCCTGTAAAAGTTGTCTATAGCGATGTCCTTATAGATGGAGAAAAACAGGCAGATATTGTTGCCGCTCAATTTAAAGATGCAAAGGTTAATATTCTTATAGGTGTCCCTGATACCTGGGCTTTTCCACAACTTACCCTTATATCCTTTATCCAGCAGTTTCCTTCGGACACCCCTGTTAATCTTACCTGCGGAAATAGCGGTCCAAAGCCGGGTGTTGTATATACCCATGCCTGTAGTGGTGCTGTATCTCAGTATGGAAAACTCATCCATATAAATATAGGAAACTGGCCTGATGCAGGACAGAATCCAGTAATGACTCAAAAGACAGCAGATGCACTTATTGACTGGTGCTATGCAGCGCTGACCTTTAAGATGTTGCAGGGAAGACGTGTTGTTATTTTTGGCCATGACTCAATGGGAATGGAAACAGCACTTGCCCATATTATCCCAACAAGAAAGATATTCGGGATAGAGATAACACGGCTTGATATGAAACTTCTTGCTGATATGCTGGCTAAAAAGGCATATAACAAGAATGAACTTAAGGAATTGAGAAACTGGATTGATAAACACTGTAAGGGAAGAATAGAGATAAGAAACGAAGAGGATGAAGAAAGGTTCAATACATCCCTTGCAATGTATCTAATCGTAAGGGATATAATGAAAGACCTCAATGCCGTAGGTGGTGGATTTATGAGCCAGTTAGAGTGGGGCTCTGACTTAAGAGGTATTCCACTTCCTGTGGCAGATGTTATGGAATCCCTTTTCAATTCTACTTTTGACCATAACGGGAAAAAGCCGCCCTTACCTTATGCAACAGAAGCAGATGTTCAGGGGTTATTGACGATGCTGTTCTTTACCTATCTCACAGGCGGTAATCCTCCTTTGTTTATGGACTTCAGAAAGGTATGGGAGTCCTGGGAGGTTAAAGAACTCGCTGAAAGGGTAGGGGTGAAGTTAACCGGTAATACTATATGGGAAAAGAAGGGTTTTGTTGATGGAGATAATTCTGGAAGTGCCTCTTTTGACTGGGCTGCCTTACCGGGTGCATCAGTGGAAGAGATTATGTCAAGGATATCTTTCCCCCTTGCAGATGAAGGATACTTCCCCGGGCTTGGTAATTCTGTAACATTTGTATCTCCCGGGGGTATCAAAGGAATAGCAGGAAGGATGGCTTATAGCAGTATAACAGGTGTGTTTTCTCTTATATGGGATGAGGCAGAAACAGTGGAACTTCCTGAAAAACTTGCTGATGCGGTATGCAGAACATCTACCTATACCTGGCCACACACCTTTGTTGTTCCAAAGTATGCCACAATGCTTGAATACAAGCAGTTTGCACCTGCAAACCACTTCCATATGATATGGGGACTTAAACCTGCACGGCTGGAATACTGGATGGACTTTACCAATGTTCTGTCTGTTAGTCCCTGGCAGGCACGGCCATCTTTTATAGAAGATGTTGACAGACCCACGCCTCTTTTATATCTTATCAATGGTGGGGAAACACAGACAAAACTCAAACTCGCAAAAGGATAATTAGAAACATCAGCAATGATGAGAGATATTAGAGGACTTTATCACAGGTGGTCTTGTTATAAAGATTGACAATACTTTCTACAACCTGTGGAATTGTCATCCCTGTGGTATCAATATAAACAGCATCAGGAAGTTGCACAAGTGGAGAGATACTTCTTTTTCTATCTTTTTCATCCCTTTCCAGTATCTCTTTTTCTATCATCTTTAGGTCCCCTTCTATCCCCATCTCTTTCAGTTGAAGATACCTTCTTTTTGCCCTTTCCTTTACACTGGCATCAAGAAATATCTTCAGTTGTGCATCAGGAAATACCTTGCTTCCTATATCTCTGCCTTCCATTACGATGTTATATCTTTCTCTTAAGTCCCTCTGCATCTTCCACAATATCTCACGTATGGGTAATATTGATGCAATAAATTGTGTCCCTTTACTGACCTCTTCTGTCCTTATTGCTGTGCTCACATCTTTCCCGTCAAGGAATACCTTATAATTGGTATCATCCTGCAGTTCTATGCTGGTATTTCTTGCCATCTCAATGAGTTTTTTCTCGTCGGAAAAGGGTATCTTTTCATTGATGGCTTTTAGTGTAAGGGCACGGTACATTGCGCCTGTATCCACATAAAGAAATCCCAGTTTTTTAGCCACAAGTTTTGCAACCGTGCTTTTACCTGCACCTGCAGGCCCATCTATCGCTATCACAAACTTTTTCATTATTGTTCCAGTATCTCTTTACTCTTCTCTTCTATCCTCTTATCTATTTCTTTTATGAATTTGTCTGTTATTTCCTGTATCTCTTCTATCCCTTTATGCATATCATCCTCGGATATTAACTTATCCTTTTCGGCTTTCTTCAGTTCTTCATTTCCTTTCCTTCTAATCTCCCTGATCTCAACCTTTGCCTCTTCTCCCATCCTTTGTAAAATTTTTACCAGTTCCTGCCTTCTTTCTTCGCTTATGGGGGGAACAGGTACCCGTATTACATTTGCATCAGGGATTGGATTAAGACCGATATTGCTTGCCTGGATTGCTTTTGTTATCTCCTGAAGCATATTTTTATCCCACGGCTGGATTACAATCAACTGTGGCTGTGGTATTGTTATTGTGGCAATCTGGTTTATAGGCATCTTTGAACCATAGTATTCCACAGTAATCCCTTCAAGGAGAGAGAGAGATGCCCTTCCTGCCCTTAAAGAGCCCACCTCTTTTTTGAAGAAGTTTATAACTCCTTCCATCTTCTTCTCTACTTCACTGAATATCTTTCCTTTCATATCTTGCCCTCCTCACTTACTATTGTTTTTATACCTTTTCCCATTACTATCTTTTTCAGGTTTCCTTTCCTGAAGAGATTAAACACAACTATTGGTATATGGTTATCCATACATAAGGAGATTGCAGAACTGTCCATTATCTTAAGACGATTTTGAAGGACATCCATATAAGAAAGGGTTTTATATCTTTTTGCTGAAGGTTCTAAATTAGGGTCTGCAGAATAGACACCATCAACCTTTGTTGCCTTGAGTATTACATCTGCTCCTATCTCTATTGCTTTTAAGGCAGCAGCAGTATCAGTAGTAAAATAAGGATTTCCAGTCCCGCCAACAAAGATTACAATCCTCTTTTTTTCTAAATGTCTTATGGCACGTCTTCTTATATACATCTCACAGAACTGTTTCATATCAAATGCACTCTGAACACGTGTCTCAAGTCCGAGTTTTTCAAGTGTATTCTGTAGCGCAAGCCCGTTAATAACTGTGGCAAGCATTCCCATATAGTCCGCTGTAACAGGGTCTATGATTTTTTTATCTCTCGTATTTCCTCTATAGATATTTCCACCACCAAGAACTATTCCTATCTCACATCCTAACTCCCATACCTCTTTTATCTCTTTCGCTATTGAAATAATTGCTTCAGAGTGTATGCCAAATCCCTGTTTCCCCTGCAGTGCCTCTCCGGAAAGTTTCAAAATGAGCCTTTTATAAATGGGTTTCATTATCTTTTCCTCGGGAAAAGTATCTCCCTCTTTCTTATTCTTATAACTTCGGTAAATTTCTGTTTCAATAGGCCGAACCCCTCGCTCTCAGGAGTTCCATCAAAACCAAGCATCTGCCATATCCTTGAAGCAGAGCCGGGAATAAAAGGAGAAAGCATTATTACAGCCATACGGATCCCATAAACAGTACTGTAAAGTATCTGTTTTACATTGCTGCAACCATCTCTCCATGGTGCCTTTTCATCTAAAAACCTGTTAAGATAAGACACAATTTTCCATACCTCCTCAAGTGCTTCAGAAAAGGCAATTGCCTTCATCTTCTCTTCGTACCTTTCATATACAGAATATGAAAGATTTACAAGGGTTATCTCTGGCGTTTCATCACCTATTACTCCTGACATCTTTGTCTCTATGAGGTTAAGGGTTCTATTTACAAGATTGCCAAGGTCATTAACAAGGTCGCTATTATATCTTTTCTTTAAGGTGTCTTCAGAGTATTCACCATCAAGACCAAAGGGAACTTCTCTTAAAAGAAAGTATCTGAAGGCGTCCAGTCCATATTCCTCCACAATTTTTTGCGGGGAGATAACATTTCCTTTTGACTTTGAAATTTTATCTTTTCCTGATATCCACCAGCCGTGGGCAAATATGGTCTCTGGAAGTGGCAGGTCAAGTGCAAGCAAGAGGCAGGGCCATATAATGTGATGGAACCTTATAATATCCTTGCCGACCAGTTGTATGTCAGGTGGCCAGTATTTTGAAAACAGAGTATCATCCTGAAGATAGCCCACACCTGTCAGATAATTAATAAGAGCATCAAACCATACATAGATTGTATAATTTTCAGATGTGGGGGCAGGGATACCCCAATCAACATTTTTCCTTGTAATGCTTACATCATATAGTCCTGTTCTGATAAAGTTAAGAACCTCATTTTTCCTGAAGTCCGGCTTTACAAAATTATGCTCTTCTATATATCTCTCCAGTTTCTCCGCATATCCGGACATACGGAAGAAATATGATGGTTCTGAGATTTTCTCCATTTTTCTCTTGCAGTCGGGACAGAGAGGATTATTTTCATCTTCCGGTATTGCATAACTTTCACAGGGGATGCAGTAATAGCCGGTATATTCTCCCTTATAAAGGTCGCCTTTTTCAAGAAGTTTTTTAAATATTTTGCTCACTGTCTCTTCGTGTTGCTGTTCTGTTGTCCTGATAAATCTTGTATAGGAGATATTCAACATATCCCACAGATTCCTGTATATTGCCGAGTTCCTATCAACAAATTCCTTTATGGTAATATTCTCTTTTCTGGCTGCCTCATAGATCTTCTGTCCGTGTTCATCCGTCCCTGTAAGGAAAAAGACATCATAGCCAGCCATTCTATAAAATCTGGCAAGTGTATCTGCCGCTATAGTTGTATAGGTATGCCCTATATGCGGCTCTGCATTTATATAATAGATAGGAGTAGTTATATAAATCTTCATTCCTTTTTTACCAGTTCCTTTTTGTAAAGTTCATCTTCGTAGCCCAAACAGCATAAGAGTCGGCCACACTGCCCTGTAATTTTATTCATATCAAGTGGCAGATTCTGGTTTTTAACCATCCTCATTGTTATTGAGTCAAACCTTCTTAAAAACTGGGCACAGCAGAGAGGATAACCACATATTCCATATCCACCTTTAATTTTTGCTTCATCTCTGAGTCCTATCTGGCGCATCTCTATACGGCAGTTAAATATCTTTGCCAGTTCCTTCACAAGATTTCTGAAGTCAATCCTGCTTTCTGACCAGTAATAGAAGGTGATTTTTGTTCGGTCAAAGGAATATTCTGCATCAATAAGTTTCATCGGCAACTTATATGCCTTAATCTTTTCTTTACAGATAGCAACACATTCTCCTATTCTGCTCCTGTTCTCTTTAATGATTTCCATATCTTTTTCTGAGGCCTTTCTTAAAACTTTTCCAGAGATAGTTGGCTTGAGGAGCATTTTCCCTTCAATAAATCCATAGACCTTTCCATAGTCAATAATTCCCTGGGTAAATTCCACAATACACAGGTCTCCCTTCTGGATATCCATCAGCTCCTGTCCCACCCTGAAGAATTGCGACTTTTCACCCTTCCTTGTCTCTATTTCAGCGATTCTATCCATTTTTCATATTCCTCTATCAACATCCCTTCTTCTCTTGTAATCGCAGAAAGTTTTTTACTCTTTTCATAATACTTATAGAAATTCTTTTCATCCCCTATCTTTTTATAAAAGATAGCCGCTTCTATATTATACTGTTTTTTATTGGGATAAATTTCCAGGAGTTTAAGATACATCCTCTCTGCTGACCTATAATCGCCAGAACTCTCATACAGAAAGGCAAGTTTTCTATAGCCACCCGTCAGTAAAGGATTCAAAGCGACTGCCTGTTGATATAAAGTCAATGCCTGCTGTTTATAAATCAGGTCTTCCTTCAAATGAAAAAGATTATAAAAGATGTCCCCTTTTTTCTCATATATTTCAAAGTTCAACGGATACAATTTATCTGCCCTTTCAATGTAATAAAGCTTGCTGTTTATGTCTCTTTCTCTCTCCGATAAAGCAATCGCTTCTTGAGAAAGAGCGTACCTTATATAATTTATCCCTGTTGAAATGAGCATAAATATGATAAGGAAATTAAGCCATCTTGTCAAGGAAGGATAATCTGTTTCTCTTCTGTTTTTCTGCCCGGCAAGTATGATGCCACCTGTTATGAAAAATAGCACTGCAACAGCAGGGTTTATAAAGTCAAAGTCAATAAGGTTATGAAGTAAAAAGGCGAGAAAAGAAAATGCCATACCTGTCTCTAAGGGTGATGCCCTTGATTTTCTGAAAAGGGCTATAGCAACCATTATCAGAAAAGCAAAGAGGAAGAATGTTCCTGTAAGACCTGTTTCAGCCAGAGATGCAAATAATATAGAATGAGGATGCTTTGCTTCCATTGTTTCAGGTAGTTTATATTTTGTATAATAATATCTGTAATTCTCTGTTCCAACACCTAACAGTGGATGGTCTTTAAAGACGGCTATAGCTGAGCTCCAGTATCTTACCCTGTCAGTAAAAGAACTCATCTTTGGCAGTTTTCCCATTGAATAACCACAGTAAATAAATATAATTTCAGTTATAATGATAACCGGTAGAATAATTTTTAACTTCCTGTTATCAAATATCATAAATAATAGGATTATCTGAAGTATAAACAGCAAAACATAGATTCCCCCACTTGAGCCGGTGAGAAAAATATTCCATAAGGCAAGCAAAAGTGTAATAAAGGAAGTAATTCTTATAAAAAGTCGCTCTTTTGAAAAAGTAATAAAGAATGTAAGAGGTATAAGAAAAAGAAGAAAGGATGCGAATATATTAGGATAGGTAAAGGTTGCAAATACCCTGTTGCTTGTGAGACGGTCAAGAAAAGTAGGGGGTAGTGTTTGTAAAAGTTCAGGTCTGGAATAGATAAACTGCCTTGTCTCTTCAAACCCCCTGAAGTACTGGTCTAAACCATAAATGCAAACGATTAAACCGCTTATAATAATGGTAAAACAAATTATTTTTCTACCTTTCTCAGTTATGACATTTTCTTTTATCAAAAAGAAGATACACCAGTAAGCAAGTATCTGGTTATTAAAGGCAATTCCTGTTCCTTTTACAGGAGAAATGCCTGTTGAGATTGTTGCAATAACAAAATAAAGGAAAAGAAAAATGTCTGCCTTATCAAGGCCTGTTTGTAATTTTTTTATTGATATATGTATGATGGTAAGTAGGAAAAAATATATATTCCAGAAAAGGTTAAAGCCAGGATAGGCAATGCCATCAGCAAAAAACCTCAGAAATACAAATATAGAAAGAGAGAGAATAACAAAGAACTGCCAGTAGTTAACTCTTTCCCTTTTTTGCTCCTGTATCTTTTTTTTCATTTAGAAGTCCTGTGGCATCAATGACTTTTTTGAGGTTATTTTCCTTCAGAAATCTTGTAAGAGTTTCATATATCCGGTCTATGAGATATGGATTGGAGAAAAAGCCGCTTCCCGCCTCAACCGCAGAGGCACCTATCAGTATATATTCAAGCGCATCTTCTCCTGTTGTTATGCCGCCTATTCCTATCAATGGAACTTTTACCTTTTTATATACATCGTAGACCGCCTTCAGACCAACAGGTTTTATGGCAGGACCTGAAAGTCCCCCTTCAATAACCCTTTTCTTTTCAATATCCACAGCCATTGCCTTTACGGTATTGATTAAACCTATAGCATCTGCACCACCTCTTTCAGCAGAAAGTGCTATCTCTGTAATATCTGTCACAGATGGAGAGAGTTTTGCTATAATCGTTATATTTTTTGCTATATCCTTTGCTGCCTTTATAAAACTGTAAGTATCTTCAGGGGACTGGGAGACCATCCTGTTTTCTCTGTGTATATTGGGACAGGAGAGATTTAGTTCTATTGCTTCTACTCCTTTATCCATTAACATCTCTGTCATCTTTTTTATTTCATCGGGATTCTCTCCAGATATACTGACAATTGTCTTAACTCCCTTCAGGTTGACATTGTAAAGTCCCTTCTTTATAAACTCTTCTATCCCCGGGTTTTGGAGCCCTACACAGTTAATCATCCCTGAGTGTGTCTCCCATATCCTTGGCTGTGGATTCCCTTCTCTTGGCAGGAGTGTTATTGTCTTTGTTGTGATTGCCCCTAACTTTTTATAGTCAAGATAGTCAATATTCACCTCTCCATAACTGAATATACCACTTGCCATAATGATGGGGGTTTTAAGAGATAACCTCCCTAACCTTACTTCTAATGGCTTCATTCCCATAATACCTCTTTTGAGTTAAAGACAGGGCCATCCTTACAGACACGTTTATATTCCCACCCCTTTTTGCTCTTTATTTTTGTTACACATCCATAGCATATACCTGTCCCGCAGGCCATCCTGTTCTCCATAGATACAAAGGCAGGTATATTCCACTTCTCTGATATTTCTGCTATCTTTTTCAGCATCTCATAGGGACCACCCGCGTATATCACATCAGGTATCTCACCCTTTTTTATATATCTTTCCATTACTTTACTTACCACCCCTTTATTCCCATAAGAGCCATCATCTGTAGAAAATATATAGCGAACTCCATAGGGCAGGATATTAAAAACAATCTCTTTGGTGGTCTTCGCTCCATAGAAAAAAGTGGTGTGTAGATTATTTTTTAAGAGTTCTTCAGATAGAAATAAAAGAGGTGCAATTCCTGTGCCTCCACCGACAAGATATACATTTTTCTGGCTATTTTTCACAGGGAATCCTCTTCCGAGCGGTCCTATAATATCAAGTACCTCTCCTTCTTTTTTTGTCTTCAGAACATCTGTTGCCCTTCCTGTTGTTCTGTAAAGAACCTTTAGGAAGCCCTCTTTATATCCAGCAATAGAAAAGGGCCTCCTTAAGAAAAATGGCTCTATCTTTATGTGGATAAACTGACCGGGGTGAGGTTTTTGACTGAATGTTCCTTCCAGTTCTAAAAGAAATAATTTATCCGTCAGATATAGATTTTTTCTTATGATAAATTTTTTTGCCTCCATCCCTTATATCTTACCACATCTCTAACCTCTTCCCAAAATCCATACTGTAGCGGTGGAAAAAAGATTTGCTATTGTTTCTCAATATGATACAATAAAAGCACTAACTATGAGGAGGGCAAATGAAGGTGAGAATTGGATTTATCGGGTGTGGTGGAATTGCAGGTGCGCATATGGAAAGGCTGGCAAAACTTGAAGAGGTGGAGTTTGTTGGTATGTGTGATATAGAAAGGACAAAGGCAGAGAATGCATCAAAGAAATATGGTGGTAAGGTCTATACTGAGTTTGAAAAGATGCTTGAAGAGGTGAAGATGGATGCCTGCTATATCTGTGTGCCACCCTTTGCCCATAAGGGGCAGGAAGAACTATGTATAGAAAAGGGTATCCACTTCTTTGTGGAAAAGCCCGTCCATCTTGACCTTTCAAAGGCAGAAGAGATTGCAGCAAGGGTAAAGGCAGCAGGTCTCATCACAGGTGTTGGATATGTCCTCAGATATTTTGATGTTGTAGAGGAAGCGAAGGAGATTATTTCAAAAGAAAAGATTGCCTTTGCCAGAGGAAGGTATTATGGAGGAGTGCCTGGTGAAGGGAAAATCAAGTGGCTTATTAGGAAAGAACTCTCCGGCGGACAGCTTATTGAACAGGCAACACATACAGTTAATATGATGCAGTACTTCCTCGGAGATATTGAAGAGGTCTTTGCATATAAGGTAGAGGGGATTAACAACCAGATATATCCTGACTATGATGTTGAGGATGTTTCCTCTCTTCTTTTAAAATTCAAAGATGGATATATTGGAAATCTTACCTGCACATGGCTATGGAGTGGCTTTAATAGTGGGGTGGAGGTTGTGGGTAAAGGAATAATACTTGACTATCAGGGCAATACCCTTACAGTGGACAGGGGGAATAGAAAGACCATCTCTATCTCATCACTTGACCCTATGCTGGAAGAAGAAAAGGCATTTATAAAGGCAGTTGCAAAGGGTGATAGTTCATATGTAAGGTCTGACTATCAGGATGCGGTAAAGACCCTTGCAGTTACCCTTAAGGCACATGAGTCAATGCGCACCGGTAAACCTGTTCGTCTCTAAGAGTAAGATATGAGATTGACAGAGAGAATAATAGAGTGGTATAACACAATTGATGAAGATATTACTCTGTCTGTTAGCCGGTTATCTCATTGGTAGTATCTCTTTTGCATACCTTTTTACTATATTTCTAACAGGAAAGGATATCCGTCAGATAGGGACAGGAAATCCTGGCGCTGCCAATGTAGCAAGAAGCATAGGGAAAAAGTGGGGAATAGCTGTCTGGTTGGGAGATACTATTAAGGGTGTTATCCCTATGTTTATTGCAAAAGAGATTGGCATTACAAATATTATTCTTCTTACACTTGTCGGGCTTTCTGCTGTATTTGGCCACTGTTATTCTCTTTTTTTGAAATTCAAGGGTGGTAAGGGCGCATCCACCACAGGTGGTATTATCCTTTTTCTTATGCCCATCCTTTTTCCTGTTGTTATTGCCTTATGGTTTATTGCACAGAAGATAAATCCTCGCTCACCCAAGGTTTTACTGTCCTGTGTCCTTTTTTATTTTGTCTGTCTGTTTTTTGCCTATGGACTTCGTTCAGGGATGGATATTTTCTGGCAGGCATTTATGTCCACTCTATTACTTATCATTGGAGGGATTATTGTAAATCCTGATGTCTTAAAGGAGATGAGGCGAGGAAGTGGAGAGAAACAATGAAGATAGGGAAACGGAAACTTTACAGGGTAATAATGGGTTCTATATTTCCTGTTGTTTATCTCATTACTGGGAGACCTTTTTTCCCTCTTATGCTGGCAAGTTTTTTCCTTACACTGCTTTTTGCTATGGAGTATGAAAGGTGGAGATACCCTGCTGTCTGGGAATATATCACAGGTAAAGGTAAGGGTATCTTTAGAGAAAAAACAGGTAAACTTACAGGTGATACATATTTTATGCTTGCTGTTTTTATCATCCTCCTTTTCTTTCCCAAAGATATTAGCATTGCAACACTCTTTTTCCTTGTTTTTGGTGATGCTGGAAGCGGGATTATAGGGACAAGATACGGGAAGAGGGAGATATTCAAGGGGAAGACATTAGAAGGATTTTTAGGTGGGCTTGTTTTTAATCTCATTATTGGTTTTATTATTTATCCTTTTCTGAATATCTCTCTTTTATTATTGATAGCAGGGGCTCTGGTTGCCTCTATAGTAGAGATTTTGCCTTTGAAGGTCAATGATAACCTTTCTGTCGGGATTATTACAGCAACTGTGATGCTGGCGATTGCATCAATATAGTCCGGGAAACCTTTTGTGCAGCCAGGAATACCAGTGCTCTGGATATAACATTACATAGTGTTCAATCCTTTTTAGGAAAAATGCAGTGTTTACCTTAATATCTTCTTCTGCGTTCTCTGTCTTCTGCAACTGATAAGGTCCTTCAATGATAATTTTCTGTCTGCCATCTTTCATCCTGTATGTGAAAAGTCCCACAACAGGACAGTCATACTTTCTTGCAAATGATGCAGCACCTATAGGTGCAAAGACCTTTCTGTTGAAGAAATCAACCTCCACACCTTTCTTATCATGCTGGTCAATATAGAAACATAACATCCCTTTATTTTTAATCCACATATGGGCATCTATGATTGCCTGTCTTCTATTGGTGAGATATATCAGTGGGACATCTTCCGATGCAATGAGTTTTTTGAAAAACTTCGCCAGGTGCCTTCCAGATGGTGGTCTTGAGAAATATGTTGCAGGGTATCCCTTTTTTACAAGTGTTGCCTGAAGCCGTGGGAAATTACCCATATGAGGAGAGATACCTACAACCCCACGTCCCTGACTTAGCGCTTCTTTCAGGTTTTCTTCTCCTTCAAAGACAACCATCCCGAGAAGTTGTTCATCGGTTATCTTTGCTATCTGTATGGTCTCACACAAACTTAGCACTATCCCTATAAATAACTTCTTACACATCGCTCCCTTCTTTTTTCTGCTAATGGTCTCCCCATAGACAATATCCATATTTTTCATTACAAGTGTTCTGTTGGCACGCATAGTATAAAACACAATAGTCCCTACCAGTTTACTTAAAAAAGGATATAAAACAGAAGGAATGAACTTTATAGTGTAGAAAAATATAACAAAAATCTCAAAGATAAAAAAATGTATTAGTTTATCTTCCTTGCGTCTCTTTTCCTTTTTTTTGTCTTTCATAACACTGCCTTTATTTTCTTTGCTATTTATTATAATATAAAACACAGCGCTGTTTAAATCTATCTGAAGGCGCGGTTATATTATGAAAAAAAGAATATTGATATTAGTTCTCTTTGCTGTTGCTATGGCGTATGTGGAGGCAATGGTTGTGGTATATCTCAGATGGCTCATACCAATGCCTGCATGGTCCGGTATTTCCACTTATAAGGACCTATGCCATTTTATTGAAGACGCAGGGATAATGTGGAGTGAACAGACCCGTGAGTTTGCAACAATAGTAATGCTTGTCTGTATCGCCTGGCTATTTGGTAAGAACATCAGAGAACGGGCTGCAGGGTTCTTGATTGCCTTTGGTATCTGGGACATCTTTTACTATGTCTTTCTTTATCTCTGGTTGCGATGGCCTCAATCTCTACTTGAATGGGATGTTTTGTTTCTTATACCCTGTCCCTGGGTTGCCCCTGTTATTCTCCCTGTCTGTATCTCCCTTATAATGATAACCATCGGATTCTACATAATCAAAAGATAGCCCTGAATGCTATTGAAATCCACAAAATTTGACAGAGGTGATAGATTTTTTATAATATTATAGCAATCGCCACCTTAGCTCAGTGGTAGAGCAGGGCACTTGTAATGCTCAGGTCCGGGGTTCAAGTCCCCGAGGTGGCTCTAAAAAATTACCCGGTAAGGATTGCCATGTCAACCATCCCAAAAGTAAAGCCCCAGCCAAAGGTATTGAACCCTGCCACATATTTTTTAAGAGTAAATCCAATAGCAGTGACGATAATAAAAAGTAAGAGCCGTATAAGTTTGCCCTTTGTAAGTACTGGAAGTGCACCGGCCAGTTTTTTCTTCTTCATAAGCCCCCTTTTAATCGTGAAATTTTTTCAATGTCTCAAGGGGCATAGCATCACCACCTGAAATACAGAAACGGAGTGAGCGGAAATGCGGAATATACTCATCTGGCAGGTCAGCCAGCAACTTATACATTGATGGGACACCGAGAAATATTGTGGACTTCGTCTCATTTATCGTCTCTGCCACCTTAGTTTATAAGCGCCCCGTCAGGCAACTTTTACTTCAGTGATTTCTCTGCAAGTAATTCCAGTTCTTTAAAAAACTTTTTCCATAACTCTTTGCTGTATTTATAATAGGTAGCAGGACCAAATGGTGGTGTTTCTACGCAGGCAGGATGTGAAAACCTTACCTTAGCCATCCTTCTAAAAACTGATTTCCAGTTAATCAACCCATAGCCAGGTGCTAAATGGAGGTCCCTGTCACCGGAATTGTCCTGTATATGGAAGGCAACCAGATATTTTTTCATAACATCAAAAAAGATAGCGGGCCCATCAGATTCACAGGAAACATTGGCGTGTCCTGTGTCAAGGCAAAATCCTAAGTGTGGATGTGCAAACTCTCTGGCAAAAATCTCAAAGTGTTCGGGTATAGAACCAAAACGGTCACCATCAAGAGCCGGTAGCATATTCTCTAATGCAATGGTAAGGTTTAATCTCTCAGCAGCAGGTATCAACTCATTCAAACTCTTCTCCAGTTGAGAAAGATAGCGGTCAAGTCCTTCAGTTTCTACTGGATACCGTGTAGTAGAAGGATGTAAGATGACAACACTATTACCTAAAATGGCTGCCTGTTCCATTATACCTTTCATTTTCTTTACAACCTCACACCGTTTTGTCTCGTAGAATGAGGAGACATCATCTTCTTCCCCAAAAGGCAGATGAAAACTGTAAAGTGAGATACCAGCATTTCTGAACTCTCTTCCCATCTGCTCCAGTTCTTCATCACTCCTCCCATTAGAAAAACCAGAATTTGTCTCAATAGCAGTTATCCCAGCATACCTGCATAATTCTACAATCTCTTTAGTCGACTTATAACCTAAGAGGTTATATCCGCAGGCAGCCCATTGCCATGTCTTTTTCATCTTTGTTCCTCCCGAATTATCTGAAGTATTATATACCAATTCCCAATCCCGTCAAAGGCAAGGGGGTAATGTGAGAGGTTTTCTTTTTCTATCGCCTTCCTTTATGCTATACTTACAACAGGATAAAAATGCTTTATCATATATCAGTAATATTAAAATTTTTTGCCTTTTATCTCTTTGGAATTTTACTCAACAAGAAGATAGAGCCACTGTATATCTATCTAATATCCACTGTCGCCTTTCTGATTGGCTTTACATTAAGGTGGACCAACCTCTACCCGGGAAGATTTGAGCCACTATGGATTGACTTTATAACATTTACAATCTCCCTTTCACTTCTGGTCTTTTCTGTATCAAAGGTAGTTATGCCCTTGAGATATGGTCTCTTGCTTATCTTCTCTATCCATATCATCTATAACATTATAAATATTACTAAAGGACAGTGATATGAAGGTATATATTGGAACAAGTGGCTGGCTTTACCCCTGGAATGAAGGTGGGAATTTTGAGTGGTTTGTAAAGAACTCAGGACTCAACTCTGTGGAACTTAATGCCTCTTTTTACAGGTTTCCTTTTCCTAACCAGATAAAGTCCTGGGCTGAAAGATCTGGTAATATAAGGTTTTCAGTGAAGGTCCACAGGAAAATTACACATATCTTAAAATTAAATACATCTGCAATAAGTGTATGGAACGACTTCCAGACACTTTTTTCACCATTAGAAGATAAGATTGCCTTTTACCTATTTCAGATGCCACCTTCTTTTTCCCCTAATTATCTTGATAGAGTTAAAAAGTTTTTCAGCAATATAAATGATAGAAAAAAGGTGGCAATAGAATTCAGGCATCCTGACTGGTTCAATGAAGAAATGGTGAGAGAGATTGAAAAGACAGGTATTGTGTTTGTAAGTATTGACAGCCCACAGATACAATCTTTTATTGTAAAGACAAACAGTGTTATATATCTAAGATTTCATGGCAGGGGAGGGTGGTATAACTATAACTACTCTAAAAAAGAGATGAGGGATATCCGCGAAAAGATTTACTGTCTTAAGCCGTACTCCATATATGCCTACTTCAACAATGACCATGATATGCTTTCCAATGCCAGAGAGTTTTATAATATGTTGAAATACAAATAAAAGAATAAATCTTAGTATCCATTTGCGAGGGACAGCCGTTTTGTTTTATAATACTATTAAAGCCGGGATGGCGGAATGGCAGACGCAACGGACTTAAAATCCGTTGGGAAGTAATTCCCGTGAGGGTTCGACTCCCTCTCCCGGCATAGCACTCTTCTTTTGTGAGAACCCGAACGGGAGAAAAGGGGTTCGGGGGAAAGGGAGTGTTCCCCAATCAATTCTATGGCTACCCCGTCTAACACACCCTGATTGCTGTTGCAATCACCCCTCTTATAACGGGAAATTACCTGCCACTCCTTCTGAGAAGGGGAATCTATAAACGCATTTACTAATTTTCTGGTAAAATATTATTATGAGGGTTTTTCCTGGAAACTGGAAGATTGCTGTTATCAGGACTGCTGCTGTTATTCTGATAATTGTATTGATAAGGGTTTTTTCCTTACAATGGTTTCGCACTTTTGGGATGAGTATGGAGCCAACGATTAAAGATGGCTCTATTGTTTTTGTGAACAAACTTGCCTACAAATTTCGGCCTGTCCAGAGGGGGGATATTGTGGTATTCAGGACATCAGACAGGCCATATGTCTATTTCGTCAAAAGGGTTATTGGACTTCCTGGAGAAAAGGTTGAGTTCAGGGATGGAAAACTTTTCATCAATGGTAAAGAAGTAAGGGAACCATATATAAAGGAGTTAGGGAATTGGAATGTTAAGCCATTTATTGTAAAAGATGGTCACCTGTTTGTATGCGGTGATAATAGGCAAACTTTCTGGGAAGAACATCTCCATCCTCAGGTTTCAATGAAAAATATTACTGGAAAGGTAATAGGATATAGATGAGAAGAAAAAAGAAAAGATTAATATTAAGATTTTTTATCCTTTTTATATTTCTCTGTTTAACTGGAGTTTGCATAAGATTTATCTTTTTCCCTGACGAGGATGCAAAGATTCGCAAGACAATCAATATGGCAGTTTCTGAGATTGAAAACAGAGATATAAGCAATTTTATCAGGCATTTTACACTTGACTACAGGGATGGCTTTGGTAATACCTATGGCACACTTTATATTTTTTTACGGAATAATATCAATATGTGTAGATACATAGATATTGACATAAGCCAGATGGAAATTGAGAGAGAAAAATCTGAGGCAACAGTGAAGTTTTTTGCAAGAGCAGTGATAGGGATAAGCAATGGAGAGATTTATAAAGAAGCAGGTAGATTTGTTCTGAAGATGCGTAAGGAAGATTTTAAGTGGCGTATATTCAGATTGGATGAAATGGAATATGAATTTGACTGAATCAAACCCTTAAAGACCACGTTCGTTCCTTACTCTCTTTCTTCCCAGTTTGAACAGTAGTTGTAGGGTTGAACCTTCATTGCATCTTTTGTGTAATATTCATCTGGCTGTATTATATAAAACCTTTCACCCTTATAATATCTTTCCTTATACTCTTCCTTTAAAAACTGGGGGTGCTGGCAGTGCATAGGAGTTCCATCCAGGATACATATATCACGAGGAGGACCATTGCCAAACACAAAATACTTACAGTTTCCACAACATTTAACTGTTTTTAATCTGACCATACTGGATTTGTTATACCTTTAATCTTTTCTTTGGGCAAGAGGAAAGAAGGTAAAATTAGAAGGGGGGCATATCAGGGACAGATTGGGGTATTATAGCAATACCTTCAATCTCAACGAGCCAGCCAGGACGGCATACAGGGGCATAAGCGATTATTAGAGGTGTATTCCTGAAGCGTTGTTTCATACTTTTCATTATAATAGAGTAGTCAGAAGGGTCGCGAAGATAAACAATAAAGATACCCATATCTTTTAATGAGGCGCCTGCATTTTTAAGCAGTGCCTCAATATTTTCAAGGGTGCGGTCAAGTTGTTTTGAGACATCTCCAGGATAAAGGATATGCCCTTTATTATCAATGCTTGCAGTACCTGAGATAATAATGTGTTTACGGTCGTTGTAAGATATGGAAGTCCCTCTTTCAAAGGTAACACCATAAACATATGTAGGGCTGAGATGTTCCGGGGCAGATAGGTAGGTAATCTGTTTTTGTTGAATCCCTGAGATTGCATATGCATCCATTATAACCTTTGCGGGAATATCTTCTGATGAGCCACCAACACCTGTGCTGGATATATAGTGTGTGTCTTTTGTCAGTCCATATCTTTCAAAAAATTCCCTTCGTGCAATGACAAATCCTTTATAGTTGATATCTATGTTCTGGATAAAAAACCAGGTTCTTATCACATTGTCTTTAAGTGTCATATCATTGGTATTCAAAAAGGCATTATATTTTTCAAGGATGGACAGTGCCTGTTCATAAGGGGTTTCCTTATCAGGAGAGGTAAGTCCTGATGTCCAGTAGTGTGTAAGTTTGTCCCGTCTTAGAATTAATGAGTTGTCCTGTTTTTTCTTGTCCTGTGTTTTTTTCCTGTCCTTTATGTGGTATGCCCAGAGTGCTATCTTTGCATAAGGACCGGGTGGCTGACAGATACAGGATATACAGGAGGGGTTATTTAAAGAATCTGTAAAGAACGGGCTCTTTTTAATTATATCTGCCTGATTTACAAGGTCACTGCAAAAAAATCTCTGAAAGATAGATGTGTTAAAGTCAAGGTCGGTAAGTTTCATCACTTTTGTATATGCCTTATATAGCCATCCTATCTGGGTTTCAATATCTGCTATTTTAGTCGGATAAAGTGCTATGTGATACTCTACAGTTCCACTTTTTCCATTAAATCGGGAAATTTTTATAGAGACAGGGACTTCTTTAAGTTTCAGGGATAGTTTTTCCATATATAATCCTTTTCCCCCTCACAAGGGGAAGGAGGTTTAATAAACAACAGGGATAGCGGGTAAAAAGCCCCTTGAAATCTTCTGTTTTGTTCTGTTTCCCTTTTCATCTTTAGGCCCTACAGGAGAATTAGTAAAGACCTCCACTATAAGGTTATCAGTAAAGCCATCTTTAATTTTAGTATTATCTGCCTTTATCCTGAATGTCAGGAGATTATTTTTAATTGCAACATCTTCCAGTGATATGCCATCTGGTGGTTGCTTTAGTTCCAGCATAACTTCTTCAAAAGCCATACGCGGAGGAACCTTTACCTGAACTTCTGCAGTACCTCCTGAAATCTTTAATGGGAGGTTATTTAAAATAGACATTGGGATATTACGAAAGCCAGGCTTCAAAACCATAGCAAGAAATGACTCTGATGGGACGAGATGGGTTGGGCCAAATGCCTGTATCATATTCTCTGCTGGAATCACAGGATGAACTATTGTTTTTCCGTTTATCTCTGCCTTTCCTTCTATGTTAAGGATAAGAGGAGAATCAAATGTTTGTATAGGTGCTGTAAGTGTAAGATGTATAATGTTTTTCCCCTGCGGCACATAACCACCACTCAAGGAAAAACCTTCTGGCATATCTTTCAAATATAGTTCTATAGGTCCATTAAAACCGTCCCTGCGGATAATATGAATATCAAAAGGGATAGAACAACCAGCAGGTATATTGAGAGCAGAAGGGGTGGCTATCAGTGTAAAGTCAGGTAAAGGATAACTTATTCTCAAGCGGTATGTGTATTCATCTCCTCCGTATCCCTGTGCATCGGATATCTGGACAAGGTATGTCCCGTCTTCAGGAACTTTAAAATAGATATAGGAATCCGCCTGATGTGTAATAAGTCCTGATGTCTTATCATCACTGTCATCATTCCATACGAGAACCTTACCATTTCTGTCCATAATGCGAAGTAAAGAATCTATCGGGGAGTCAATCCGCCTGCCATATACCTCTGCCACAATCTCAGAACCAGCAACACAGTCAAACTTAAATGTATCAACATCTCCTGGCTTTTCAATAGCACCATTAATAATGACAGGGATGGTAATTCGCTCAGCATTATCTATAGAATTGTTGGACCTTGATTCGGTATATTCAGGGAGATTATCAACCTTGTATAATACAGGATTGGATAGGCCGTTGTTGTTATAAAGAAATGCCTTTCTTATATAACTGCCTTCAGGAGATGTATCCAGAAGGAGTTGTTTTTCAGGGAGATTTATCCCTTTAACTGAAGCAAGTGTTCTAGTTCCTATTTTCCCACCGGGAGGAAATATTGATGTAACAAATGGTTTTTCACTGATAGAGAGGCGATAGACAAAGTCCTCTCTTCCCCTGTAGATGGAATCTTTAATCTCAACTGTATAATCTCCATCTTCTGGAACTTCAAAGAATATTATAGGGTCTGGATTAAATCTGTAGTCGTCAACATATGCCAGTTGTTTACCTTTTGAGTCATAGAGTGCCAGGGTTGCCTGGAACCATCCAGGGACTGCATCTGCCATATATGGTATAAGTTGCCTTGCCTGTGCCTCTATGATAAGTTTCTGTCCCTTACTGGAATGAAAGACAAATCTGTCAACATCTCCTGGCATAATCTGACCGTTGAAAAGCACAGGCACGTTATATACAGGAAGACCTTCCATATTCGGGTCATTGGGCTCATCTTCTATTACCTCAGGAATTACTCCTACCTGAAAACAAAGTGGATTTGTAATACCCTGCTGGGTTAAAAGCCGTATCTCTCGATTTCCAGGAGATGCATTTTCTTCAATATGAATATCCACCAGTACCATCTCTTCAATAGACCTCTTTCTCTGCAATCTCCCGGGCATAAGGAAGATATCAACTACTTTTTTGAGTTCCTTAGGGGTGAGGTTGTCAAGATTATTTAGAAGTGGATGTGGCGGAAGTGTAACAGGGGGTTCTTCCTGAGAAGCAGGAGCAGGTTCGGTGCTTATACCTCTCCATTTTTTTCTTATCTCTTCAATCCGTCTTTGAAGTTCTTTCCTCTGGTTTGCATTTAAGGGGGGCACATATATCACACTCTTTACACTTATACCTTCTCCTGTGATATATGCCCCTGATACACCCTGAAGGTTCTGTCCACCTATGGTGAGTTGTATATCGGAACCTTTTTGTGCCCCTGCAGGAAAGACATATCCAATAGAGGGCTCTCTGTTAAGCATCTGTGCATAGACGCTCATATTAACCAGAATATAGAGTATCAGTCCCAGTCGTTTCATTGTTTTCCCTCAGTGTCCATTATCTCAAAAAGAAGTCCCTTGCCTTGCCCTTTTTCAATCGGTGGAAGAATTTTTAAATTTTTTGCCTGAGGCACAGGGAAAAAAGATTCAGGGTCAATCCCCAAAAGATAATATATGCTCCCTAATAGGTCCTGTGGATATACAGGCCTTTCTTTTACATATTCACCTTTTTCATCTGAACTGCCAACAACACAGCCACCCTTAAACCCACCACCTGCAACAATGACAGAGAAACAGTTGCCGTAGTGCCCGCGTCCACCATTCCAGGGCGGTTCCCATGATACCTTTGGTGTCCTTCCAAACTCACCACTTACCCAGATAATCGTGGTCTCAAGCAGTCCACGGTCTGAAAGGTCCTGAATTAGTGCTGATAGACCTGCATCAAGTTCTGGAAGTTTCTGCCGCATTGTCTGAAAGTGCTGGCTGTGGGTGTCCCATCCCTTGTAGTTGATTGTTACATATACCACACCATTTTCTACCAGCCGACGAGCCATAAGGCAGGACTGCCCGAAGGTATTTCTTCCATACCTATCCCTCACCTCATCCGGTTCAGTAGAAAGGTCAAAGATTTTTGCTGCTTCCCCGAATATAACCTCATATGCCTGTCTTCTACTATTGTCAAACCATTCAAATTCTTTGTTTGAGGGGAGGTATTTACCGAGTGTATCCAGTGATTCAAGTAGTTCTCTTCTGTATCTCTGTCTCTGTTCAGAAACACCTTCAAGGACTATGCCTTCCACAGCAAATGGCTGTTTGTTCGGGTCGCCACCTGTTACAAATGGCTTGTATTTTGAGCCAAGAAACCCAACCTCTGAGAACCTTCCCTGTGATGTGGTCAATATAACATATGGGGGGATGGTACCTTTATAGCCATAGTCATAGCCCCTGAATAGAGAGACAACTGCTCCAATTGCCGGATATACAGTCCTTTCTTCAGCAGAATGGCCTGTCTGCATAAGATAGGCAGCGGTTTCATGTGCATTGATGCCATGCGTCATACTACGGATGATAGAGTATTTGTCAGCAAGTTGTGCAAGTTTTGGAAGCATTGCATTTATTTCTATCCCAGGAACATTTGTCGGGATTGTTTTATCAAATGGACCACAGTAGTCATATCCGGCATTAGGTTTCGGGTCAAAGGTATCAAGATGGGATGGGCCACCCCATAGCCATATCTGAATTACCGACTTTGCACGCGGTTTTATTGAAGATGAAGGGTTTTCTCCTCCATATAAAACCACGGTCCCGTTAAGAATCAGGAAGAATATTACAGCAAACTTTATTCTTCTTTTCATAAACATCTCCTAATGGCGATATAAAAACTCCTTACTGTTTATAATTGCCCATGCAAGGTCTTCAATACCTTCCTTGAGTGAAATCCCTTCTTTCTGGAAGTATCCTTCTGCTATCCCAATCTCGGACTCTGTCGGATATCGTGAGAGAAGAAGTAAATATACACTTTTCGTTGCTTCTCTTTTATCTCCCTTTGAGAGAACAGAGATTCTTCGCAAGAGCGCACTTGACTGGATTTTACGATGGAGTTCACCTGAGTTTATAAGGTACATCTGCTGTGCGTCTGTTATTGTGTTGTTTCTCTCGTATTCCATACCTGTATCCCGTGGGGGCCTGCCGAAAAGTTCAAGAAAAGGTCCTGTAATACTTCCATCTGCAAGAAGGATATTCTTTTGATAACGCGGAATAAATGTATATGGCTCAGGTATAGGACTTACATATTCTTCACCTGTCCCACCGATTTTACAGAAGATATCAAGAAGGACCTCTGCCTCTAACCGCCTTACAGGATAACAGGCAAAGAGTTTCTCTGTGTCAGGGTCTGTACTTCTCGGAATAAATGACTGCTGATATGTTCGGGAGTTCAGTATCAGCCGGTATATATGCTTGAGGTCATAATGATTTTTTATAAGTTCTTTCTCAAGATATGAAAGCAGTGCAGGATTTGAAGGGGGATTGTCTTCTCTTATATCATCCGGTTCGTTGATAATGCCACGTCCGATGAGCCACGACCAGATACGGTTGACTATATTCTTTGCAAAATACGGGTTTGTGTCATTAACCAGCCAGTCAGCAAAGATAGCCCGTGGGTCTGTATCAGGAGGAATCTTTACTTTACTGCCATCGGGTAATACTGCATCAATTGTTTCTGCTGGGGCAGGGTTTAGATAGACAATCTCTTCTTTCCACTCCCCTGTTTTTTTGTAATAGATGCGTGAAAAGAATACAGCCATCTGTTTCTGTTTTTCTTCAGGCCATTTGTCAAGCCGTGTTCCCATAAAGGTAAGCGCAACTGCCTTTGCAATGGATAAGGGGTCTCGCCCCTGTATTGCCCTGTAGAAGTTTACAGGGGGTACACGGAAATTACTGCCACTTGATGTTAACAACTGTCTGGCAAAACTATCATAAGGCATATTTTTCCTGAGGGAATCTCTTATCCAGTGATGGTATGCCTGAACAGCATTGGGCCAGAGGTTAATGGGAAATTCTGCCTTGACCCGTAAGATATCACACCACTTAAGTGACCAGTAGTCGGCAAACTCATCACTATTCAGCAGTTTATCTATCAATAGAGTTCTTTTATTCTGATTTCTGTCGTTTAGAAATTCTATTGTTTCTGCTGGCTCCGGTGGTCTCCCTATCACATCCAGATACACCCTTCTTACAAATACCTCATCTGAACAGGGTAGGGCTGGCTCAATACCTTTTTTATGTAATTCGTTCAGGACATATCTATCAATCTCTGTCTCCTGCGTATTCCAGATATTAACCTCATAAGGAAGGATCACCTTGTCCGTTGAGAAGTTCTCTGCTCCATACAAGAGAGATATACTGGCAGATATTATACAGATGATTCTTTTTACCATCATAATATTTGACTGCTTAATTACTTTCATAGTTTATTTGTTTTTGAGATACCTGTCAAAAAAAGCAACTACCTTTTCTGTTATATCCTGTGATATAAATTCAGGTCCCCCATGTCCTGCCCCTTTGATAATCTCCATTTGAACTTGCACTTTTTATATATTAGACATTCAGAGAGAGAAAAGGTTTAGTTTTCTGTTGATTGCGGATTGTGATATAATTGGTAAAAGGGGAGATGGAGTTCTCCTTTAACTGCTTCATTATTAGATGAAGATGATAACTCCTGCCTTTTGAAAATCCTTTATTGAGATGTCTATAATATGAAAGAGATAAAGATTACTGAGGCGCAGAAAAATTCTATCTCATCCGTATTGTTAATACTTGATGAGACAATGGATGAGATAGAAGAGTTATGTATGACCCAGGATGAGAAAGGCATCCTTTATGATGTTGTAAATAACTTGAGTGAGAAAGAGAAGGGCAGGGTGGTGGAGGATATTAACAGGATAAGAGAGGTAATAAGGGAGATAGCAAGAGGTATAAACATTAAAAAGAAGCGGTATGAAACAAAGCGTCTTATATCAAGCCGTATCGCCTCACTCTGGGAAATGATATATGAGATTGAAAGCAATCGTTTAAAAGGATACGGGGATGTTTCTAAGTCATTAAAGGAGTATCTTGACCCTGAGGTGGATAAAATAATCCATCTGTTGAATGATATAGAGGGAGTATTGTATAAAAAATGAAATGATAAAGCCCTGGTGAATATCCGAATTATCAAGAACCCTGTGGTGCAATGGTATAACCTGCTTCTTTAATTATATCTGCTACCTTTTTCTCATCCACCCCTTCAGGAATGTATATCTTTTTTCTACGTATGTCTACCACCACATCTATCCTTTCTTTATAAAATGCCTCTTTTATTACCTTCTCACAGTGTGCGCATTTTATATCAGGGACACTAAATTCTTTTCGGTTATTTATTTTTTCCTTTTTGAAATGGAAGGTTCTTAGTATTAGAACTATAAGCAGACAGGATGACAGGACCTTTAACCACAAAGGTAAAAATCTGTTCTGGTGGATATGCAACATTTCTCTGGACTGAAATGTCCATAGATGGTCAATAAGTAAGCCAAAGATAACTGCCCATAACACAATTGAGAACAGATAAATAAAAAAGTTCTTTCTGCCAAGTTTACCAAAGACAAACATCAGTGTTGCTGAATTTGTTGCCGGTCCGGTAAACAGAAAGACAAGTCCTGCCCCTGGAGACATACCTTTTAATATCAATGAGGCAGCAATGGGAATAGAGCCCGTTGCACATACATAAAGTGGAATACCTATGAGTAACATTAAAGGATAGGAATATAAAGATTTCCCGAGATACCTTGAGACCATATCCTCAGGAACAAAAGCAGAGATTATGCCGCCTATAATAATACCTGCAAGTATCCACTTACCTGTGTCTTCTATCAACTCAAAAAAACCATACCTGAAGGCAGTCCTTATTTTTTCATAAAAAGAGTGTGTATGGGCATCTTCTTTATCACAGATATTACAGGCATAGTTATCTGGTTTTTTATCATAGTTTTTGTCTTTATTGCCGAATTTATTTACAAGTAAGCCAGCGAAAATTCCTGAAAAAACAGCACAGATAGGCCTGATGATTGCAAAGAGCCATCCCAAAAGAGAATAGGTAGCAAGGATTGAGTCAACACCTGTGGTAGGAGTGGAGATTAAAAAAGAGATGGTAGAACCATCACTTGCACCTTCTTTTTTGATATGCGTGGCGACAGGGATAACACCACAGGAACATAAGGGTAAAGGAACTCCTATAAGGGTAGCTTTAAGGACAGATAAAAAACTTGAAGGTGATAGGTGATAATAGATTTGTTCTTTGGCAATCATGACCTTCAATATCCCTGCAATTAAAAACCCAGAAAGCAGATAAAAACTCATCTCATTTAAAAGGTGCCCTGTTTCAATCAAAAATTTGCCTATTAACATTGTTTCCGCCTTCCATAAGTCCTTTTATTGAAGAGATATTGCCATCTCTTGCAACTCAGGGATTAGAACCAGTGTTTAGTTCTTATGCATATCTTTACCAGCATAAGCATAACAGGAACCTCTATAAGCACGCCTACAACAGTTGCTAATGCTGCTCCTGAACTTAAACCAAACAGAACCGATGCGGTTGCAATTGCTACCTCAAAGTGGTTGGATGCACCTATCATTGCAGATGGTGCTGCATCTTCGTATTTTAACCTTAAAACCTTAGCAAGTCCATAGCCAAGCCAGAATATTAGATTGGTCTGTATAAAAAGTGGTATAGCAATCCAAAGTATAGTAAGCGGCTTTGCTACTATCACATCTCCCTTGAAAGAGAATAGCAGTATAAGGGTGAGTAGAAGGGCTGCTATTGTTACAGGTGTTAGAAAATGGAGGAACTTTTCTCTAAACCACTTCTCTCCTTTTTTCTGCAGTATGAACCTGCGACTAAAATATCCTGCCACCAGTGGAAGAGCCACATAGATACTTACGGAAAGGAGCATTGCCTGCCAGGGAACGGGTAATTTACTAACACCAAGAAGGAAGCCACCTAAAGGGCCATAGAAGAACAGCATCGTGAGGGAGTTTATTGCAACCATAACAAGTGTATGTCCATCATTTCCTCTTGCCAGATAGCCCCACACAAGTACCATTGCGGTGCAGGGTGCTATACCCAGTAGTATTGCCCCGGCTAAATAACTCCGCCACAAAGGGATAGCAAGCATCTTTGTCCCTTCATACATCACAACAGTACCATCCCCATGTACTGCCCCAACAGGAAGGTCTAACCCAAAAGGCATCTTTACATAGTCCAGTACATTAGTCCCTATAAGGTGTCTGAACAAAATCCCGAGGAAGAAATAAGCAATAACATACATTGTAAATGGTTTTATTGCCCAGTTTACAAATAGTGTTAGCCCCACCGGCTTGATACTTTTGCCTGCCTTAAGAACTTCAGCAAAATCAATCTTTACCATAATGGGGTACATCATTAAAAAGAGACACAAGGCGATAGGTATTGACACCACAGGTGCTTCACCAACATATATCGCAAGTCCATCAAGAAACTTCGCAAAAGAAGGTGCAACCTTACCAAGGACAATGCCTATTCCTATACATAAAAAAACCCATAAGGTAAGATACTCTTCAAATATAGACAGCTTTCTCTGCATTGTTTTCCTCCTTACAGAAATAGATAACTGATTAGTCCCTTTTCATAGGGATAAGAAGGACTGGCACAGGAGACATTCGTGCTACCTGATAACTGACACTCCCGATAAAAATGTCATACATAAAGCCGCGTCCCTGACTGCCCATTATCACCTGGCTAACTCCTTCTTCTTTTATAACTTTTATAATCTCGTGTACAGGTAATCCATAAATTATTTTTATATCTGTTTTTTTAACAACCCCACCAAGGGCATCCTTCATCCTTTCTAAACGGTCTCTATCAATCCTGTTAAACTCTTCAAGTTTATAATCAAGGTAAGGGCTAATCTTTGAGTTATCCTGTATATGAAGCAATGTTACCTTTTCTATCCCTGTCTTCCCTAACTCTTTCAGATATGAAAAGGCAAGGTCGGCATTTTGAGAAAAGTCCGTGGGGAAAAGTATATGCCTGTTTATGCTCCAGTTTTCACACTGTAAGCAGGCACCTTCTTTTGTCCGTTTAATACGCATAAGAAGGACCGGCTTAACTGCATTATGTAGTACATTTGTAGCAACGCCACCGAGGAAGATTTCACCTGCAAGAGAGTGTCCATGAGAACCGATTACTATAAGGGAGCAGTCCTTTTCTTTTGCTATCCTGTTAATCTCAGTATGCACCGTTCCTATTGCCACCTCAGTAGAAACAATAAAGCCCTGCCTTTCAATAATCTTTTTCTGTTCTTCCATTGCAGCCATTAAAATCTCTTTGTCCTGAGCAATAAGAAAAGCGGCGGACTCCATTGCCTTTATGCACTGGACAAGCAGACACTCCTTTGTCCCTAATTTTTTCAGTTCCCCTAAATAATTCACAATCACATTTGAAGCAGAAGACATATCCGTTGCAACCAGAATTCTTTCAAACATATCCACCTCCCAACAGAGAACTTTCTCTGTTTTAATGTATCTTTATGCCTTCCAGAATGTATATAAGCCCGCTAAAATAATGAGTGCTCCGCAAACCTTTTTAATAACTATACCCATCCTTCCTTTTTCATTCCATCTCAGATAGGACTCTACAAACTCAGCAAGGGTGCCGGCGAGCACTATTACTGAACAATGTCCTGCTGCATACATCAACAGAAGAGTGATTGCATAAAAGAACTGTGTAGATGAAATCTTAAATGTAATAGCCAGGATAGGTGCCATATAAGCAAATGTACAGGGACCGACAACTACACCGAAGATAATACCAAGGAGAAAAGCAGCAAGTGTCCCCCTGTATCTAAGTATGGGCTGGTTCATCCCTTTCAAGGATGGAACTTTTATAAGGTCAAGCAGATAAAGTCCAACTATCAACAGAACAAAAGCCACTATATAACTACCCCATCTGCCTATATCGCCTATCATCCTTCCTAAAAGTGCAGTGATGATGCCCACTGCTGCTATGGTAATAAAGATACCAGCAGAAAAAACAAGTGCCATACCTGCTGCCTTTTTAGTAGAGATTTTGCCCTGTTCAGTTATAAAACCCACGATAAGGGGGATACTTACAAGGTGACACGGACTTAAAAGGATACTCAATACTCCCCAGATGAAAGAAGCAGATAAGGCAATAAGATGGCTGCCTTCTATTGCCCGTGTTAAAGTAATGAATAGGTTTTGCATAATTTATTCAGCAGTTTTCTTAAACTCAAACCCGAGGGACTTCCACTGTGAAAGTATATCATCTTTAGAAAAGAACCCTGTATGCCTTGCAATCTCCCTGCCATTTTCATCAAAAAATATCTGTGTGGGAATAGCCCTTATACTGTATTGTTCAGCAATGGAAGGGTTCTCATAGACATCAATAAACTTAACAACCATCTGTCCTGTGTATTCCTTTTCTAATTCAGCAAGTACAGGTTGCATCATCTTACAGGGGACACAACTTTCAGAGCCGAACTCAATAAGGTGAGGAAGTTTTTCAGTAAATATTGTTTCAGCAGTTACGGACTGATTGACCTGTCCTTCTGGTGCTTCAACCTTCTTCTGCTTGGCAATAAACATCAACATAACCAGAAAGACAATTATACCTATGACAATCTTATCCTTTGGCATCCCCTTTTTCTTTATGGTTTTCTTTGCAATATCTCTTTCCATAAGTCCCCCTTTATACGAGCAATTTTTTTATCTCTTCAGGTGATAAGACCTTACCGGCACTCTTTACAACACCATCCACTACTAGGGCAGGGATTAACATAACCTTATAATCCATTATCTTTTTTATGTCTGTAACCTTTACTATCTCTGCTGTTGTTCCCAGTTCCTTCACCGCCGTTTCTACATTTGCTGTGAGTGCCTTGCACTTTGGACAGCCCGTCCCCAGTATCTCTATCTTCATTCATGTCTCCCTGTTACTTAACTTTTTTCAGAGAGTTTTTTATCCAGTTCTTGCTTTACCTGAACGAGGACCTTTTTGTTTTTTATAAAATCTCTCACTCTCTGTTTATCAGGAAAACTTATGGCATCAAAAACACACCATACCTCACAGGAGGTGCATCCAACCATACATTGCAAGGGCTTTGCAACAACTGCCTTTTTACGCTCTTTGTCAAAGTCAAAGACATCCCTTCCACAGGTTGTAAAACACATACCACAACCAACGCACTTACTTTCGTCAATTATTGGAGCCCATTCTATCTCTTCTCTTGGCACTCCCTTCCATTTTGCATATTTTTCCGGTATATTCATATTCCTTCCCTCCTTTTACCCTCAAGCATTTCCCTTATATCCTTCATTTTTGGAAAACTTATTGCTTCACTATTACATAAATTTGCACAGGCAGAGCAACCAACAACACAATTGTACGGATTTTTAACAATGGGCTGACTTTTTTCTTCATCCCATTCAAATACACCATTTTTGCAGAAGTTATAACATTCCTTGCATCCAATACATTTTTCATAATCAATTGTTGGGAACCAGGGTATCTTCTCTCTTGGTATATTTTTAAACATCTTCGCCTCCTATTTTTGATATTTCTCCCTTACCTTTCTTAACATCTGCTTCAATTCTTCTCTTGTTGGAAAACTTATTGCACCAAAAGGACACTGAAATTTACAGGACTCATCTCCCACATTACACTCATACGGATTTTTAACTTCAGCTTTGCCATTATTGTTTTCAAAGACACCAAAGGGGCAGAATCTTATACAGTGATAGTTACATTCCTCTGGCTTACACTTAGAATAATCAATCCTCGGGAACCAATCAATCTCTTTTCTTGGTAGTCCCGTATAAGTGCTTCTGTCTTTGTCCATACTGTCTCCTATTTTATACTTTCAACTGCTTCTTTAACCTTTTTCATTGCATCCTCTGTTGACATATTTCTTAAGTCAAGGGGGATTACCTGTTTATCATAATCTCCACCTGCCTCTGCAAATGCATCCTTAAACATCTTCCTTTGCATCTTCGGGTCACAGGCACCTATAATATATTTAACATCCGGCTTGATATAATCCTTAATAAACCTATCCCCGTCATCTACACATAATTGTGGATGAACTATCGCATACTCAACATCAAGTTCCCCCCTTACATAATTAATCAATGGCCAGAGGTCTAAACTCTTAAACCCAGGACACTGTCCTGTACAGATACACATAATAAATCTTGCCTTTCCCATATCATCCTCCTTTTTTTATTTTTTTCAAAATGTTTCCTTTTTCTGCAAGAGACCTTAATATAAATCCATCAAGGCAATTCAGAGCATTTAAAATTGATTTGTCCTTTAAACTATAATATATTTCCTTTTTCTTTCGCTGGCATTCAACAATTCCTG
>Ga0078972_1001989_pt1 | contig 61929 bp, 56 predicted proteins | sample YelNatPaOPGAMG01_FD_67568 | JGI IMG/M metagenome (GOLD analysis project Ga0078972, IMG submission 67568) | Hot spring thermophilic microbial communities from Obsidian Pool, Yellowstone National Park, USA - OP-RAMG-01 (SPADES assembly) (version 2) | ecosystem: Environmental > Aquatic > Thermal... | reverse complement strand
CACACCAGAACGAGGCTGGGGCTGGCGCCCGAAGGGCGGCTGAGGGACTGCGGACGGAGCGCGGCCACGCTCGCGTGGACGCGCCCGTCGAAGGCCCCAGCGCCGCGCCCAAGGCGCGGCCAAGACCCAGCCGTGAGTTGGAGCCGACAGAGCAGTTTATTTTGGACAGGCATGTCTCCGTGTATACTGTCTCTTTCGGGAGGGGCATGTTCCTCAAGGACCAGGTCGTCGGCAAATACCGCATCGTCAGGCCGCTGGGGAACGGCGGATTCGGGGCCGTTTTCCTGGCCGAGGACACCTACATCGGCAAATGGGTGGCCTTGAAGGTCCCCCACCGGCAGAACCTGAGCATCGAGGCTCTGGCCTCCGAAGCGCGCCTCATGGCCCCTCTGAACCACCCCCACATCGTGTCCGTGCTCACCGCTGACAGGGACGAGGCCTCCGGAACCTTTTTCATCGTCATGGAGTACGTGGAGGGCGAATCGCTGGCCGAATGGCTCACGCGCGAGGGGCAGGCCGACGAGCAACGGGCCCTTTCCTGGTCCGTGCAGATCACGGACGCGGTCCGCTACGCCCATTCCCGGAACATCCTGCACCGAGACCTCCGGCCCAGCAACGTCCTCCTGACCAAAGAGCTGGAGGCCAAGGTCGTGGACTTTTCCATCTCGCGACTCCTGGAACGGGACCCCTACGCCTCCACGCGCATTGGATCGCCTCCTTACATGGCCCCGGAGCACTTTCAGGGCAGAACCACCTTCGCCTCGGATGTGTACTCCATCGGCGTGATGATGTACGAGATGGTCACGGGGGTGCTCCCCTTCTTCGACCTGAACCCCTCGCGCATCGAGGAGCTCGTGGCCGCCGGGCGCTTCACGCCGCCGGTCCTCAAGAACCGGCGGGTCAGCAAGGAGTTCAGCGACGTGATCGTGAAGGCCATGGCGCGGGACCTGTCTCAGCGCTACCGCAACGCCCTGGACCTCCTGGAGGAGCTCCGCCGCATCCGCCTGACGCCGCGCAGGGAACGCGAGCTGGCGGACATCCGCGAGCGCATCGCGGCGAGGGACAATCCCCAGCGCGAGGCTTTCTGCTTCCACTGCCGGCGGCCCTTGCCGCGAAGGGCCGTGATCTGCCCCTTCTGCGGCCAGCGCCAGTAAGGGTCGCCCGTTCCATCCCCCGGTGCTCCACTCCACCCGATGCCCGATCCGAGGCTCCAAGATCGAGATCATTCCTTCCTTCTTGCGGGCGTTCCACGTCTCGCTTATGCTGGCAGACATGACGCCCTGGAGGGATCGCATCAGCAGCGCCGTGCTCCGGGAGGCAGAGCACGTATCTCGGTTGCGGGGCCTTTTAGACCTCTGGCTCCGGGCCCTCTACCACACCGCCCACAAGGGATGGGAAGACCTCGTCACGCTCAGGGCCGCCACTCTCTCCTTCTTCACCATGCTCTATCTTTTCCCGCTCACCGCGCTGTTCCTCTTCATCGTGAGCCACTCGGTCCTCTTCAAGGAGCACGTGGCCGAGATCCAGAGCGCGCTGATCCGCCAGCTCATGACACCCGCCGCGCGCCAGGTGGTCATGGACCTCTTTGACAGCATCTCCAAAAACCTCGGCCTCCTGGGCTCGGGGGTATCGGGCGCCATCGCCGTTCTGGTCCTGCTGCTCCTCGGAAGCTCGCTCATCCTCCTGGTGGAGAAGGCGCTGAACGAGATCTGGAGGTCCCAGAAGAGGACGGGGAGCGTCCTGTCACGGGTCTCGCTGCTTTGGATGGGCGTCACGCTCCTTCCCATTCTGGTCGGACTCTCCTTCGCCCTTACCGCGAAAATCCGGAAGGAGTGGTTCAAGACCTTCCTCCTGCTGCACTACGGGATCCCCTACCTCCTGACCCTGACAGCCTTCTTCTGCCTCTACCGGTTTGTGCCCAGGGCCCGCGTCCAGACCAGGCCGGCGCTGGCCGCGGCCCTCCTGGCCGCCCTCTTTTGGGAGGTGGCGAAGGTGGCGTTAAGCCGCTACGTGGAGCTCGTCTTCAGCCGCAGCACCGTGGGCAAGGTCTACGGTTCCGTGGCCATCCTCCCCATCGGCATGATCTGGATCTACTACTCGTGGATCATCGTGCTCGTGGGCGCCGAACTGGCCTATGTGCTCCAGCACATGGAGCTGCTCCAAATGGAGGCCAGGAGGCGCTCGGCTCTTGCGCAGGGGTTCGTCCCGCTATCGAGGCAGATTTCGCTCGCTCTTCTCTTGGAGATACTCCGGGCCTTCGAGGAGGGAAAGGCCCCCCTGGACGGGGACGATCTGATCAGGCGGTACTGTGTCCATCCGGACCAGGCCAGAACTTGGTTCGCTTCCCTGGAGAGGGCCGGCCTGCTCGGGAGGACCGAGGACGACGGCCTTCTCCCCGCTCGCCCTGCGGCCATGGTCACCGTGGCGGAGGTGGGCCGCCTTTACGGCCAGACCTTCATGGCCGGCCTCAAAGAGCGCTGCCCGCCTTCGAAAGAGTGGATCGAGCGGGAGGAGGCGGCCTTCGATACCTCCCTCGGCCGAATCCGGCTCGCCGAATTTCTGCGGGAGCCAACCCTCCAGGAGCCGTCCCCGGCTCCGCCTGAGGCCGCGAGCCCCTAGCCACTGCCGCCCAAATCCCGCGATAGGAATTGGTAAGGCCGGCGCCTTCTTGGGCGATGCGGGTGCCTCCGAGCGGCCACTCGAGCTCATACGGCGGCGCGCCGGCGGCGACGGTGCGGCCTGGCCCGGAAGGCCTGCTTCGAAGAGCGGCGCCGGGCCAGGCGTTCTTTAGACGGCTGCTGGTCTTCGGCGCTGCATGTCTTGGCGCCTCAGGCCCCATCCGTAACTTCGCACCCTCTTGCTGCGTCGGCCTTCGGCGGCTCGCTCCTCGACGTACATTCCAGTACGCCGGCGTCGCGGCCGCCTCGGCTTCCCCGCAAGGGCAGGGAAGAGCAGCTCCCCTGGCGCACGACAGGGGAGCGCCCGCGCGGAACGCGCCTCCCTCCGCTTCGCTCCGGAAGGCGATGCGCTTTTGGGATGTGCTGGAAATGTTTTGGACAGCCGTGAAAAAAGATAGAGGCCGCGCCCTTCGTTGCAGCCTTGTCGGACCGGTATCCGGCGAGCACGGTCCGAGGTTCCTCTGGCACCATGCTGCCGGGCGCGCGGAAGGCCGGCCTCCGTGCCTCATTCCTCCAAGGCGTTCTCGCTCTCTGAAGACATGTGCAGCGCGTAAAATGCGCCCCGCGCCTCGTAAGGTCCCAGGTTGGAAGCCACCCTTTGCAACCCTTGGGAGGCCAGCCATGCCCCGATGGTGGCGAGGAGGAGCTTGACTCCGGCCGATCGCAGAACGGGATAGGTTCCGTCCAACTTCACGAGCCATTCGGAGCCCGTACGCACGATGAGCACCTGGACCCGCTGGGTCAATCGCCCCTCCACTACGATGTATTTCAGAAGAAGGACGTTCCCCTCGTGATTCAAGAACGACTCGCTGAACTTGACGTGAAGCTCCTCCTCCGGGACGGAGAAGTGGTAGGCGGGCGGCCGTTTCCAGAGGCTGGCCGGATCTAGTTCCCCGGTGAGTTTTACGTGCGGCATTCAAGTCCCCCGGCATCCGGCCTAGCGCCGGCGCTCGTACAAGAAATAGTGAAGAGCCCGCCCCTCCGCGATCCACTTTCTCTCGTACCGAGTCCGAACGGGGTAGGGAGACTCGCTCAGCCAGGGTTCGGGATGGCACCTCACGAGCTCCGGCACGGCACCGAAGGCCTCCAGCGCCTGCTGCGCGAAAACCGGGTCGTCGGTGGCCCCTCGGAGCTGGCCGCCCTGGCGAAGCTTGCGAGCCGCGATCCTGAAGAATTCGGCCGAGAGCAAGCGCCGGCGGGCGTGTCTGGCCTTGGGCCATGGGTCCGGGAAGTTGATCGTCACGGATTCGAGGCTACCCTCCTCGAAGGCCAGGTTGAGGAGGATGTAGGCGTCACCCATGGCGGCGAGCACGTTCGCGACTCCTTCCGCGGCCACTTGTTTGAGAAGCTTTCGATAACCTTCGGCGAACTGTTCGATACCCACGAAGCCCATGCCGGGATGGAGTTTGGCCATGGCGAGGAGAAACTCCCCGCTGCCGAAACCCACCTCCACGGCGAGGGGGCGCGTTCCCAGGTAGCGCCCCCAGTGGATGGGAAGATCCTCGTCCTTCCACCAATCTCCGTGCATCAAGCGAAGGGGGAGAGGAAAACCTCCCCCCCCAAGGGGCTTGTCCACGCACTCGAACATGATCCGACCCCCACTGTCCGGCGTGCCTTCACGCCGGCCATCACGAGCTCAGGGGCGTCCCACCGAGAAGTAGGAGAATCCCGCCTCGGCCATCTCCCGGATGTCGTAGAGGTTGCGAAGGTCCACCACCAGCGGGGCCCTCAGGCACTCCCTCATGCGGGGCCAGTCCAACTTCTTGAACTCGTTCCACTCCGTGGCCACCACCAAGCCCTCCGCCCCCTTGGCCGCCTCGTAAGGGTCCCCGAAGGTCTTGAGCTGCGGCAGTTCGCGCACGGCGTTGGCGGAGGCGGCCGGATCGTGGGCTCGCACCTTGGCCCCCGCATCCAGGAGGGCCGCCGCGATCTTCATGGCCGGCGACTCGCGGATATCGTCCGTGTCGCTCTTGAAGGCCAGGCCGAGAAGGGCGACGGTCTTGCCCTTGACCTCACCGAAGGCCCGCTGGATTTTGTTCAGCGAACGCTGAATCTGGTCCTCGTTGGCGGCCACCGCCGCCTCCACGACCCTGAGCCCCACCTTGTGGGACCTGGCTACGTCCAAGAGGGCGCGGGTATCTTTGGGGAAGCACGAGCCGCCGTAACCGGGCCCTGGGTGAAGGAAGCGGGGACCGATGCGCGTGTCCATCCCCATTCCTCGCGACACGTCCATCACGTCCGCGCCCACCTCCTCGCAAAGCCTTGATATCTCGTTGATGAAGGAGATCTTGGTGGCGAGGAAGGCGTTGCTGGCGTACTTGATTAGCTCCGCGCTCACGCGGCCCGTCATCAGGAGCTGGACGTTCTGGTCCGTCTGGAGCTTGTAGAGCCTGCGCATGATCTCCTGCGCCTTCGGATCGTCGCACCCGACCACGATGCGCTCCGGCTTCATGAAGTCCATGACGGCGGAGCCTTCCCGCAGAAACTCCGGGTTGGAAACGACGGCAAAGCTCTCGCGCGGATGCTTTTCGCTCAGGATGGCCTCGATCTTCGCTCCGGTCCCGACGGGCACCGTGCTCTTCGTCACGACCACCTGGTACCCCTTGTGGTTCGCCGAGAAGATGGCAACGGCGTCAAAGATGTACCGCATGTCGGCGCTTCCGTCTGGGAGCGGAGGCGTCCCCACGGCGAGGAAGACAACCTCCGCGAGGGGCATGGCGGCGGCCACGTCCGTCGTGAAGCGCAGGCGTCCGGCCTGAACGTTCCGGTGAACCACCTCCTCCAGCCCCGGTTCGTAAATGGGGATGATCCCCTTTTTCAGCTTGTCGATCTTGCCCTTGTCCACGTCGGCGCACGTTACATCCAATCCGAAGTGGGCCAGGCAGGCGCCCGTGACGAGACCCACGTAGCCCGTTCCCACGACCGTCACTCTCATGCAATCTGCTCCTCACGAAACCAGTGAATGAATCTCTTCAGCCCCTCCTCGATGGGGACTTGCGATTCGAAATTCAGGAGCCGCGCCGCCTTGGTCGTGTCGGCCGAGGTGAGCGGCACGTCTCCGGGCGGAAGCTCCTTCTCCACGATCACGGCCCTTTCGCCCAACAATTCTTCGATGAGTCCGATGAGCGTCCCGAGGCGGGTCGTCCTCGATCCGCCCACGTTGATGATCTCGTAGCCCTTGACGCGTTCCACCGCCAGGGCCGTGGCCTCGACAATGTCGTCCACGTAAGTGTAGTCCCGCTCCGTGGAACCGTCGCCGTAACGCTCGATGGGTTGGTGGTGGGAAATGGCTTGTACGAACCGGTAGATGGCCATGTCGGGTCTCTGCCTGGGCCCGTAAACCGTGAAGAACCGGAGGGCGTAGATGTCCAGCCCGTAGAGGTGGTGGTAGACGTGGCAAAGCACCTCGCAGGCCTTCTTCGTGGCGGCGTAAGGCGAGAGGGGCCGGTCGGTGGAATCGTCCTCTCGGAACGGCGCCGTGCTGCGTGAGCCGTAGACACTCGAGGTGGAGCCGAAGACCAGCCGGCCGCATCCCCCCTCGCGCATGGCCTCCAGAACGTTGAGCGTGGCCATGTAGTTGTTCTCGACGTAGGCTTGGGGCTCCACGATGCTCCGGCGGACCCCTCCCCTTGCGGCCAGGTGGACCACCACGTCCCAACCCTGGGCCACGAGCGATGCCACGGCCGCCCGTTCCCTGAGGTCCAGTTCCAGAAAGTGGAATCCGTCCGAACCGGTCAGCACCCTGAGGTTCCTCTCCTTGGTCGCCCGGTCGTAGTAGGGATCGAAGTCATCCACCCCGGTGATCTTGTGGCCGGAAGCCAGCAGCCGTTCGCAGAGGTGCGAGCCGATGAAGCCGGCCGCTCCCGTGACCAGAACTCTCATGGAGTCGTTCCCCTTTCCGCCGCCCTCTTGGCGGCCTCGGCCGCCTTCTCCGCTTTCCGCTTGAGGTACCAGTTGACGATCGGGCTCTTTCGGATGCCCTCGGCCACGGCCGAAAGAGTATCGTATACCGAACGGTCGTTCACCAGTGCCCCCAGCGTCCCCTTGCCCTCGTCCACCTTCTTGAGGATGGAAGCTAGGGAATCGCTGATGGAGAGCAGGTTGCCGCCCAACTGCTCCCCGTAGGCATCGTCCATGAAGAGCTTGTTGCCCAGGGTCCCGGGCTTCTGGAGCCCCGCAGCCACCTGCGCGAGAGCATCGGAAGTGAGGGCGAGGTTGCGGACGATTTTCTCTCCATCCCCTTTCGCGGCCAGAAAGGCTCCCGCTCCGCCCTTCCCCTCCTGGATGTCCCGGAGAATCTGATTGGTGCGGGCCAGCGAGTCGCTCAGTTCATGCGCCGTCTTCTCGCCGTAGACGGGATCCACCAGGAGCTTGCCCGCCAGGCCCCTTCCGCCGGCGATGCTGCTGGCGATCGTATCCATGCTCGCGCCGATGTGCTGGAGGTGCTCCACCGTCTCCGTGCCCAGTTTCGGATCGTTGAGCAGGCGGGGAAGCGGCCCCTTGCCGCTGTTGATCTCGGAGACGAGTTGATTGATGTTCTTGGACAGCTCGATGGTGTTGCTGATCAGGTCCTGTGCGCCCTTGCCGAGCATCTCCAAATTGAGCGTCTTGTCGATGGGGATCTCGTGGCCGGGCAGGATGATCGGCTCATTGGAGGTGAAGGTCGGGGAGATGAGTGCCAGGTACTTGTCTCCCAGCATGCCCAGGGTGCGGATGGAGGCCCGCGTCCCCGAGCGGATCCGCGGCACGAGCGAGGCGTTGATCTTGTAGTCCACCCTGACGTGCTGGATGTCGGGATCCCGGCTGAAGGAGATCTTGGAGATAAACCCCACCTGAACGCCTTGGTACCAAACGCCGCTGCCCTCCTTGAGGCCGAGGGCATCCGGGAAATAGCTGTAATACTCCGCCTTCCGCTCGAAGAGGTTCTGCCGGCTGCTGATGCCGACGATGGCCAGCGCCGCCACGACGAGGGCCAGGGCCACCAGGAGCCCGATCCTTACGGAACGCCACTCAGGGTTCGTTTTCATCGGGGTTTCTCCCCTCGATAAAGCCCCTCAACACGGGGTGCTCGGAGACCCTGGCCTCCTCGGGCGTGCCGATGAAGGCCATGGTCCCCTGGTACAGGAATGCGAGGCGGTCAGCAACGTGAAACATGCTGTGGATATCGTGCGTCACGACCACCGAGGTCACGCCCAGCAGCCTCTGCGTCCTGCGGATGAGCCGGTTGATACTGTCGGCGGTGATGGGGTCGAGGCCCGAGGTGGGTTCGTCGTAGAGGATGCAATCCGGTTCCATGACGATGGAGCGGGCCAGCGCCGCCCGTTTTCTCATCCCGCCGGAGAGATCCGAGGGATACAGCTCCTTCGCGGCGCTCAGCCCCACCAGGTCCAGCTTCTCCAGCACCCGCCTCTCCACCTCCGGCTCGTCGCAGAGCCTGCGCTCTCGGAGCGGAAAGGCCACGTTGTCGTAAACCGACATGGAATCGAACAGGGCACCCCACTGGAACATGTAGGAAACGCGGTGGCGTACCGCCATCCACTGCTCCTCGGTGTGATGGGTCACCTCTTGACCGGCGATCAGGATGTGGCCGCTGTCGGCCCTCAGGAGCCCTATGGTCAGTTTCAGTAGGACCGATTTTCCAGAACCGGAGCCTCCGAGGATGACAAGCGTCTCCCCCTTGGCCACGGTGAGATCCACACCCCGCAGCACCCGGTTGCCGTTGAACCCCTTCTCCACTTTGCGGTACTCGATGAAGGTATCCATGGATCAGAAGGCTAGGAAAAGCTTGGTCAGGAAGAAATCGGAGATGAGGATGACGATGGAACTGAGGACCACCGTGAAGGTGGTGGCCCGGCCCACGCCGTCCGCACCGCCGCTCGCCTTCATCCCGTTGTAACAGGCGATGAGGGTGATGGATAGAGCGAAAAACAGCGTCTTTCCGAGTCCCGAAAAGACGTCGGAGAATTGCAGCAGGCGAAACACGTGAGCCATGTAAAAGCGACCTGAGATCTGAAGCTGAAAGGTGGAGATGATGTATCCCCCAAAGACTCCCAGGGCGTCGGCGATGAGCACGAGGAGCGGCAGCGTGAACGCCACGGCCAGCAGGCGGGGCACCACCAGCTTGCGGACGGGATTGGCCCCCAGTGCCCTGAGCGCGTCGATCTGCTCGGTGACGTTCATGGAGCCGATCTCGGCCGTGATCCCGGCGCCGACCCGTCCCCCGACCATCAGGGAAATGAGCACCGGCGCCAGTTCGCGGGTCATGGAGAGGGTCACCGCCTCGCCCACGTAGAGCTTCGCTCCAAAAGATTGCAGGGCGTAGGCCGTTTGGAGGGCGAGCACCATGCCGATGAACACGGAGGTGATCAACACGATGGAGAACGATTGGACGCCCAGGAGGTCCATCTGGTAGCTCAGGAGGTCCCACTCCCAGCGGGAGGAGACGATCGCCTTCGCGGTGTCGCGGGCCAGGACGGAGATCCCGCCCAGGTACTCCAGTCCCTGCCAGAGTCGCCACGTCCTCCAATCCAATGGCTATCCTCCCCTGGAAGCATAGCGTTGGGACATCGGCATGGTCAAGCCGCGCCGCGAACCCCGAATTCCGCGATCGAATGGTCCTTTCTTCGGCGGAGCAGGCGGCTCACGGGGGAGGGCTTTGTCTCCGTTCGAATGCCCCCAATCCGTGGGCAGGTGACCCTGGGACCATGCCGATTTGCACCGCCATTTCGGCTCCCGTCGCGCCATTGGGGGCACCCGAGATTCTTGGCCATGGCCATGGCCAGGTGTATGCTCCGAAAGGAGGCTGGAGATGGGCGGGTCCCTGAGTGGGGAGGAGTTGTGCGCCGCGCTGGACCAAATCGGTGTGGCCTGTTGCCTTGCGGATGGCGACGGGCGTCTATTTTCCTTCAACAGGTCGTTTTTCTCCCTGCCTGGACTCGCCCCGGAGGGGCCCCCGCCCGCCTCCACTCTCCTTGAACCTCTATCGAGGGCCATTCAAGCCCACCTACCTCCGATGCCGGGCCATCCGTCCGCGCGCCGCATTGCGGTTCCCCGATCCGGTGGCTCCTCCCAGTCCCTCATCATCGAGATTCGTCCCCTACCTAAAGAACCGTGCGGGGAGGCGGCCTATGCGGTGCTGGTTCTCCCCGGCGAATCCACCGGCGCATCCAAGCACCAGCCGCCCAGTTCATCCCCCCACGACCGGGAGCATCCGGCCTCGTCCCAGAATGACCTGCTGGCCGTGCTCTTCCATGAACTCCTGACCCCGCCATCGGTGGTCCAAGGGTACGTCGAACTGCTGCTGAGGGGCCATTACGGCCCGCTTTCTGCCGAGATGGAGAAGCCGGTTCGCACCGTGCAAAGGAACATCGCTACCCTCTCGGCCATGGTGGAGGCCTTCTTGGAACTCTCCCGCCTGCTCCGTTCACGGGCGCAGGAGGAATGCCGCGAAGTCCCCCTGGAAGAGGCCTGGAATCACCTCCTGGCAAGGTGGGAAGAGAGGGGCCTAGTGGCTCGCGGGCGCTTCCTGGCCCGCACCAGCCCATCTCATCCCCGCGTCGTTTCCAGTGAACCCCTCGCGGCTTACGTTCTGGAGGTTCTCGCGTTCAACGCCTTGGACATGGCCGCGCCTTCGGCGCTCATCGCGGTGGACTTTGGCGCACCGGGCGAAGAGGCCGCCTGGAGTCTGACCGTCCCTGAGAGAAGGCGGGACGCGCCGCCCCTGGTACGCTACCTGGAACGCTTCGTACCGGAGCCCGGCCGTATGCCCGGCCTCCAATCGCCTTCCTTTCACCTCGGACTGCCGGCGGCCCAAATGGCCGCCCAAAGATTGAACGCCGAGATCCAAGGGCGGGAGCTGGAGGGAGGGGCGGTCCGCCTCGATCTTTGCCTGCGGGCTCCATAGTACGGCCAAGAGCCCCCTGCGCGGCGGCCCCATGCGCTAGGTGACAAGGACGACTCGGAAGGGCCCCAGGGGTACCTCTTGGAAGAGCCGGACCACGCGCTGCTTGACGAGCTCCAGCAGGGCGAGAAAGGTGACCACCACGTGCAGCCGGGTGGATCCCTCTTCGAACAGCTCCGTGAACAGCAGGGAGCCGTGCCCCTCCAGCAGTTCGAGAACCGCGTTGATCCTGGCGGTCAGGCTCACCTCGGGTGCATAGACCAGCCGCTCTTTGCGGTCCGCCGCGCGCTTGACGACCCGCTGAAGCGCCTCCAGGAGATCGTAGAGGTCCACGTCCAGCGAGCTGCGATCGGGGTCCAGCTCGGCCGCCAGGGCCTCGGCCTGGCGGGAGAACTGGGCCGATGAGAGCGCCAGTTTTTCCTCCAGCAGCCGGGCGATCTCTTTGAAGCGCTTGTACTCCAACAGCTGCTCCACGAGCGGCTGCCGCGGGTCCTCGATGGGACCCGCCCCCTCTTCCTCCTGGGGGCGCGGAAGGATCATGCGGCTCTTGATGTGGATCAAGGTGGCCGCCATCAGGATGAAGTCGGCCGCCACGTCTAGGTCCAGCTCCCGCATCTGCTCGAGATGAGCGCTGTACTGCTCCGTAATCTGCGCGATGGGGATGTCGGTGATCTCGATCTCGCTCTTCTGGATGAGGTAGAGGAGGAGGTCCAGGGGGCCCTCAAAGACGGGCAGGTGGTAACGCGGCTCCTTGGTGAGCCCCTCGGTCTCAGCCTGATCCTTCGTCGCCGGCTCCATGACGGCCATCCCATCCTCCGCCGCCATGTTACCCGCTCCCGCTCCCCAGCGCCAATCACCCGCGGCGCCCCTAGCGGCAATACTCCTTGATTCCCTCCCCGTCCCGCCGGTACAATCGCCGCGGGAGGCCAGCATGGACGCACAGTTGCGAGAACTCCAGCGAAGGGTAGACGCGGAAGCCGCCACCACGACCCGTCTCATCGAGGAGGTGCGCAGGGTCATCGTGGGCCAGAATGCCCTCTTGGAGCGGCTCATCATCTGCCTGCTGGCGCGCGGTCACGTCCTCGTGGAGGGCGTTCCGGGGCTGGCCAAGACGCTGGCAGCCAAGTCCATGGCAGGGGCCGTGAGTGCCTCCTTCCAGCGGATCCAGTTCACGCCCGACCTTCTGCCCGCCGACCTGATCGGCACGCTCGTCTACAACCCCAAGGAGGCCACCTTCGATCCGAAAAAGGGGCCCATCTTCACCCAGTTTCTCCTGGCCGACGAGATCAACCGGGCGCCGGCGAAGGTGCAGTCGGCCCTCCTGGAAGCCATGCAGGAATGCCAGGTGACGCTGGGAAGCCAGACCTTTCCCCTTCCCGATCCCTTCTTCGTGATGGCCACCGAAAACCCCATCGAGCAGGAGGGCACCTATCCCCTCCCCGAGGCCCAGGTGGACCGCTTCCTCATGAAGGTGGTCCTGACCTACCCCACCGCGGAGGAGGAGCGGCAGATGGTGGACCGCATGAGCACCGGACGCATCCCCGTCGTCTCCGCCGTGGTGGCCCCCGAGGACATCCTGCGGGCCCGCGTGGTCGTGGACGGGCTTTACGTGGACGGCAGGATCAAGGACTACGTGGTGCGTCTCGTGCAGGCCACGCGCACCCCGAGCCGCTTCAAGCTGTCGGCGGAGGGCTACATCCGCTACGGGGCCTCCCCCAGGGCCACGCTCTTCCTGACGCTGGCCGCCAAGGCCCACGCCTTCTTGAGGGGCCGCGCCTACGTCACGCCCGAGGACGTGAAGGCGGTGGGCATGGACGTGCTGAGGCACCGCCTCATCCTCACCTACGAGGCCGAGGCCGAATCCATTACACCGGAAAACCTCCTCTCCCGAATTTTCGAAAGCGTGGAAGTGCCTTAGGGCTCCTCTCGAAGCGCCCATGCTGGACATCCAAGAGATCCGCAAAAAGGTCAGGCAGATCGAGATCAAGACCCGCAAGGCGGTCAACGAGGTGCTGGCGGGAGAGTACCACTCCACCTTTAAGGGCCAGGGGATGGAGTTTAGCGACGTCCGCCCCTACCAGCCCGGCGACGACTACCGTTCCATCGACTGGAACGTGACGGCGCGCACGGGGAGCCTCCACATCAAGCAGTTCCACGAGGAGAGGGAGCGCACTCTCCTGCTCGCGGTGGACGTGAGCGGCTCCCTGCGCTTCGGAACCGCCTCGCGCCTCAAGAGCGAGTCGCTGGCCGAGCTCGCGGCCCTCCTGGCTTTTTCCGCCATCAGGAGCCAGGATCGCGTGGGCCTCCTCCTCTTTTCGGACCGGACCGAGCTGTTCATTCCTCCGCGGAAGGGCGTCGAACACGTGCTCCGCCTCGTGCGGGAGATTCTCTACTTCGAACCCCGAGGACGGGGCACGGACTTTCCGGCCTGCTTGGCCACCATCAGCAGGCTCGTGCCGCGGAGAGCCACGGTTTTTCTCTGCTCCGACTTCCAGGCGCCGCTCGGGCGCGGCTTGCCGGTCCTGGCGCGCCGGCACGACCTCAGCGCGGTTTACGTCGAGGACCCGGCCGAGCTCGATCTCCCCTCCGGCGGGTGGACCGAGTGGGAGGACCCGGAGACGGGCCGTTACGGCTGGGCCTGGACGGGATCGGCCTCGCTGAGGCGCCGCTTCCGGGAAACCCGCCTCCGACAGAAGCAGGTGCTCTTGCAGAGCCTGCGGCGGGCCAACGTGGACACCCTCGTCCTGAGCACCTCGGGCGACGTGGCGGCGCCGCTGGTGCGCTTCCTCAGGAGCCGCCCCCGCGGGCGGGCGGCATGAGACGGCTCGCACCGCTCGCCCTGGCCGCGGCGATCGCCCTGCTTCCCGCATCCGGCGCGATCCACGCGGCTCCAGAGCCTCCGCCTAAGGCCGCCCCGTCCCAATGGGCCCCCGGCGTGTACCACCTCGGGAACCTCATCCCGCTGGAGGCCGACATCCCCATCCCCTCGGCCTCCTTCTACCTGGAGGGAGACCTCACCGAGGGCGCGGATTGGGGAGAAGCGCGCATCGCCACCATCCGCCAGCATCCCCCCGAGACCTTTCCCGGGATCCTGAGGCTCGATCTGACGGTTCAGCTCTTCGCCACGGGAACCGTGTCGCTCCCTCCGGCACGCGTTGCGGTCCACCTGCCCGGGTCGGTCCTTCTCTACTCCGTGGCTCCGCCGCCCATATCCATCGCGCCTCTTCTTCCTCCCGGCCGCCAGCCCCAGCCACCGCCCCGGCCGCCCCTGCCCGTGCCCCTCCCCTTTCCGTGGATCTGGGCTGTTCTGGCCCTGCTCGCCGCGGCCCTCGCCTTCGCCGGCGCTCTTCTGTGGAGGCGGCGCCTACGCCGAAGGCCGAAGTGCCCCGAGCAGAAGCCCTCCCTGAGGGAGACCGATCCGGAGCGCTGGATCCGCCAGGAGATGGAGCGCCTGAGGGCCTCCGCCCTCCCGCCGGACGCTCGTTACGCTCAAGTGTCCCAACTGCTGCGGGAGTATCTGGAGCTGCGGTTCGGCCTTCCCTTCCTGGAGTGGACCACCTCCGAGGTCCGCGCCAACTGCACTCGGGCCGGCCAGCTCCAGGGCTCCGCCGCGGAGGACCTCCTGTCGGTCCTGCTCTTCAGCGACCGCGCCTGCTTCGCCCGCTATCGGCCCGAGGAGGAGGAGGAGGCCCAAGCCTGGATCCGCATCCACCGGCTTTTGGAGGCCGTAGCCCGGCCGCGGCCGCTGGAGAAGGCGTCATGAGCGAGTTCGTATTCCGCCACCCGGCCTGGCTCTGGCTTCTGCTCGCGGTTCCGGCCCACCTCGCTTACAGGGCATGGCTCATTCACAGGGCCAGGCGGGCCATTCCCTACCCTCCGGCCACGCTGCTCGAGGCCCTCGGCGGGCGCAACCGATTTCTGCCTTGGATCTCGGCGGGGCTGATGACGGCGGCCTTCGCGGCGGCGGCCCTCGCCTTGGCGAGGCCGGCCATCCGGACGGCCCGGACCCAGGTCACCACGGAGGGCGTGGCCATCATGGTCTGCCTGGACGTCTCCGGAAGCATGATCGCCGAAGATTTCCAGCCTAACAACCGGATCGACGTCGCCAAGACCGTCGTCTCCGACTTCGTCCGCAAGCGCCCCAATGACCGCCTGGGGCTGATCACCTTCGCCGCGGTGCCCTTTCTCCGCTGTCCCTTGACGCTCGATCACCGCACCCTGCTCTCCATCGTTCAGGAGGTGAACGCGGTGAGCCGCCCCGATCTGGACGGGACCGCCATCGGAGACGCCCTGGTCGCCGCGGGCAAGAGGCTCCTTTCCGCTCCGGAGAAGAGCAAGGTGATCATCCTGCTCACGGACGGGGAGAACAACCGGGGACAGTTCGATCCGTTGCAGGCCGCGAGACTGCTCAAGGACCACAAGATCCGCGTGGACGCGGTGGGGATCGGCAGCAAGGGGGTCGTGCCCTATCCCATCACGGACGAGAACGGCCGCAAGACCTTCCAGTACGTCCACATCGGCTTTAACGAGGAGACGCTGAAAGAGATCGCCCACATCACGGACGGGGTCTACTTCAGCGCCTCGGACGCCGGTGCCCTCTCCAAGATTTTTCAGGCCATCGACCGGCTGGAGCGGAGCAAGATCACCACCTCGGGCTACGTGCGCTACCGCGACCTGTTCCTCTATCCTTTGGCCGCCGCCCTCCTCTGCCTTGCCGCACTGGTCCTCTGGCAGGGCGGCCCCGGGAGGATGGTGCCGTGAGCCTCTTCGCCAACCCCGACGGCATCTGGCTTTTTTGGCTCTTTCCCGTACTCCTGGCGGTGGCGCTGGCGGGCCGCTTCCGCAGATCCAGGGCCCTGCTGCGCTGGGGCGGACAGGAGCGCCTGCGGGAACTGGCTAGGCCCCCGGCCAGAGAATGGGACCTGGTGGCGGCCGTGTGCGTCTGGCTCGCCTTCGCCCTCGCGCTGATCGGGTTCGCCCGTCCGCAGTGGGGCGAGGTGGCAGAGACGGTGGAGAAGGTCGGACTGGACGTGGTGGTGTGCCTGGACACCAGCCGAAGTATGGACGTGACCGACACCCAGCCCTCGCGGCTGGAACGCGCGCGGCTTGAAATCAGGAGCCTTTTGGCCAGCGACCGGGACGACCGCTTCGGGCTTGTCGCTTTTAGCGGGGTTCCCGTCATCCTCTCTCCGCTCACCGAGGACAGCGGGGCCATCAATATGCTCCTGGACGTGGCGGACTCCGATCTCATCCCCGTGCAGGGGACCGACATCGGCCGCGCCATCCTGAAGGCCCTCAAGCTGCTTCCCGAACAGGGGGACCGCGATCAGGTGATCCTGATCCTCTCCGACGGGGAGGACCAGGCGCAGGACACGGCCGCCGCGGCACGCAAGGCGGCGGCGCGGGGAGTGAAGATCTTCTGCGTGGGCGTGGGAACCACGGCGGGGGGCACGGTTCCGGGCCCTGGCGGGAAGCCGGTGATCGACCCCTCCACCGGCGGACCGGCCCACTCCTCGCTGCACGAGGAGGTCCTCCGGCAGGTGGCCGCCCTGACGGACGGCCGCTATTGGTCCTTGAACGGCTCGGGCAGCGCCGTGCCGGCCATCATGGATGAGCTGGGCCACCTCAAGCGCAAGGAGTACGCTTCCCAGTCCCGCGCCATGCGGCAAGAACAGTACGCCTGGTTTCTCGGGCCAGCGCTCTTTCTGCTCCTGATCGCGATGCTGATTCCGGGACGGAGGATGCCGCGCGCTCAAAGGAGGCGACCCAGCGGCGGCGCGACGGCCGCGGGTCTCCTGATGCTCGCCTTCCTCATCGCCGCCGCGGCGGTAATGACGCCTTCTCGCGCGTGCGCCCAGTCCGCCCCCCGCTTGGCGAAACAGGCCTACGATGCCTATCACTCAGGCCAGGTGGAGCTGGCCGAGGGGCTGTACGCGCGCGCCCAACGGGAGGCTCGGACACCCGACCTCCGCGCCCTGCTTCACTACGATCGGGGAAGCTGCCTCCTCGCGCTGAAGAAGCCCCAGCCAGCCAGGGAGGAGTTCATGCTCGCCCTGGCGGGCACCGATCCGGGTGTGAAGGGGGCGGCCTTGTACAACCTCGCCGAGGCCTTCGTCCAGGAGGGTGACCGGGAAAAGGCCCTGGGAGCCCTGAAGACGCTCCTCGTCATGGACCCGCAGGACCGTCAGGCGGAGCTTCTGTACGAGTGGATCCTGCGAACCATGCCGCCCGAACCCCCGCCTCCTCCCGAAAAGAACCCACCAAGGCAACCGCCTCCTCCCAAACCTCCGGACGTCCTCGAGCAGCTGCACATGCCGCCGCCGAAGGCCCTGCAGGAACAGCTCCAGCCGCACAGCGAGAGCAGCCCCGGCATGAAGCCTTGGTGAAGAGCGGCGCCCTTCAGGACAGCGGTCCAGCGTTGCACGGGCGAGCGCCGACGACGGATTCCTCGGCGTCCCGGATAAACAAAGCACGCTCGCCACCCCGTGGCCTCTTTCATGAGGGCGCAGGCTTTGCTTGGTAAAGCAGAGGGCGCGGGGTTGCGAAGGAGGATCTTGACTTTTTTAATATCAATGGATATATTCATGTCTTGAGGTGATGAGATGATCTCCCAGACCACCAAATACGCGCTCATGACCCTCGGATTCCTGGCCGACCACCCGGGCCAGTGGGTCCAGGGCAGCCAGATCGCCGAAGCAACAAGAATTCCAGCCAATTACCTGTCGAAGATTCTGAACCAGCTCCGGAAGCGCGGCTACCTCGAGAGCCAGAAGGGCTGGGGCGGGGGCTTCTTGTTGAAGGAGCAGGCCCTTGCCCAGCCCATCGGCCGCATTCTGGAGCTCTTCGAGGGGTCGCAGGAACCCAGGCGATGCGTCTTCGGCCTCCGCGCCTGTGACGATGCCCATCCCTGCGCGCTGCATTCCCGCTGGACCCGCGTACAGAACGAATACGACACCCTATTGGAGAAAACCACCGTCGCCGATCTCCGTTCGGGCCTTCAGCCCCAAGCGGGATGATCGTGCCCTCGGCCGACGATTCCCGTGGCGCCTTTTGAAGGAGGCACTTTTCATGGTTCAAGCTCTCGAAACCCTCATGCATGAGCACCGCCTCATCGAGCAGGTGGCCGGCTCCCTCGATACCTTCGTGGTGAACCTGGAACGCCACGCCGAGGCCGATCGCCAGACCGTGAGGGATTACGCCGATTTCTTCCGCACCTTCACGGACAAGTGCCACCACGGCAAGGAGGAGGACCGCCTCTTCGTCCTCATGAACCGCTTCGGCTTCCCGAAGGAGTTCGGTCCCGTGGCCGTGATGATCGCCGAGCACCGCGAGGGCCGCGACCACATCGGGGTGCTGGCTTCCATCGGCGCAGGCGACGGACCCCTCACCGATGACGAGCGCCAGGCTGTCATCGAACACGGGGGCGCTTACGTGCCGCTCATCCGCGCCCACATCATGAAGGAGGACAACATCCTTTACCCCATGGCCGAGCAGGCCATACCGCCGGAGGAGATGGAGAAGCTCGCCGCCGACATGGAGCTCTTCGAGCGGAACGAGATGGGAGAGGGCACCCACGAGCGCTACCACGCCTTGGCCGAGCGCCTCATCGAAGCCTATCCTCCCGATGCCTCCCGAATGGCTGAAGGCGCCGCCTGCGTGGGCTGCCCCGGTCACATGTGAAGAGGGCCATGCGGCCCCGATCGGCTCCGCAAAAGGTTGGATCTTGAGGTAACGGGTTTGTAATAAGGGTTAAAACAAAGGAGGAGCAGGCCCATGGCATCGGCTTCCGAAAACGCTCAGCCTCTCTCGCCCTGGTGGCGCCACACGGCGATCCTCGTGATGATCGCCGGATTCTCCGTCCTCTCCATCGTGACCATGCTCAGCTACAAGTACGCCCCGCCCATTCCCGAGAAGGTTGTGGACGGCTCCGGGGCAACCATCATGACGGGGCAGGACATCGAGCACGGCCAGGCCGTGTTCCTCAAGTACGGCCTCATGGAGCACGGGACCCTCTGGGGCCACGGTGCCTACCTGGGCCCCGACTACAGCGCCGAGTACCTTCACCGCCTGGCGCTCATCGACCAGCAGACCATCGCTCAGGCGCATTTCGGCAAGCCCCTGGACCAGCTCACGGCGGGCGAAGCCGATGCCGTGAAGGCGGAGACGGCCACCTCCCTTCAAAAGAACCGTTACGACCCAGCCACCAAGACCCTGGTTTTCACGCCCGGCGAGGTGGCTGCTTACCAGAGCCAAGCGAAGGAGTGGGCGGCCTACTTCACCCAGAAGGACCACGCGCCCGGACTTCCCGCCGATTACATCAAGAATCCGAAGGACCTCCAAGACCTGAGCGCCTATTTCGCATGGGCCGCCTGGGCCACGGTCGCGCGCCGTCCCGGCAAGGACTACTCCTACACCAACAACTGGCCCTACGAGCCCCTCGTCGGCAACCACCCCCCCACCGAAGCCTACCTCTGGAGCGCCCTTAGCCTCGTGGTCCTCCTTGCGGGGCTTGGGCTCGTGCTCTTCATCTTCGGCAAGTTCAACTACCTCGGGTGGAAGGGGGACGGGACGACCGGCGAGCTCCCGGGCCCCGCCAAGGGAAGCTGGAGCCTGACGCCGAGCCAGTGGGCTACCGGAAAGTACTTCGTGATCGTGGCCCTCCTCTTCCTCCTGCAGACCCTCGTGGGAGGCGCGCTGGCGCACTACCGCGTCGAACCCTTCGCCTTCTACGGGATCAACATCGCCAAGTACCTGCCGTGGACCCTTCTTCGCACGTGGCACCTGCAGCTCGCGATCTTCTGGATCGCCACGGCCTGGGTCGGCGGCGGCCTCTTCCTGGCGCCGTGGGTCGGAGGGAAGGAGCCCAAGGGGCAGAAGCTCGGCACCAACCTGCTGTTGGGCGCCCTCGTGGTGGTGGTTCTGGGGAGCCTCTTCGGCGAGTACCTCGGCCTGAACGATCTTCTGGGGCGCCTCTGGTTTTGGGTGGGCGACCAGGGCTCGGAATACCTGGACCTCGGGCGCTTCTGGCAGCTCCTGCTGGCGGTGGGCCTGATCTTCTGGCTCTACCTCATGTTCCGCGCCCTCAAGCCGGCCATCAAGCTGCCCGGGAAGGGCGAGCTCGCCTCCCTCTTCCTCTACGCCGCCGTGGCCATCCCGGTCTTCTACCTGCCCGCCCTCTTTTACGGCCCGCACACCAACTTCGCCGTGATCGACAACTGGCGTTTCTGGATCATCCACCTCTGGGTAGAGGGCTTCTTCGAGCTCTTCGCCACGGTACTGGTGGCCATCATGTTCAACCAGATGGGGCTGGTGAGCACGAAGAACGCCACGCGAGTGGTCTACCTGGACGCCATCCTCTACCTGGCGGGCGGCATCGTGGGGACCGGCCACCACTGGTACTTCACGGGCGAGGTGCCCCTCACCATGGCCCTCGGCGCCTGCTTTTCGGCTCTGGAAATCGTCCCTCTGACCCTGCTCACGCTGGATGCGTGGGACTTCATCAAGCTCACGAGGGGCGCAGGCGCCCAGGGCAGCAACTCCCTGGCCATCCAGCAGAAATGGGCCCTCTACTTCCTCATGGCCGTGGGCTTCTGGAACTTCGTGGGCGCTGGCGTCTTCGGCTTCCTCATCAACCTGCCCGTGGTCTCCTACTTCGAGATCGGTACAACCCTCACGGCCAACCACGCCCACGCCGCCATGTTCGGAGTCTTCGGCTTCCTCGCCCTCGGCGTGCTGGTCTTCTGCCTGCGGGCGATGCAGAGCGACGCCGTCTGGGCCCGAACGGAGAAGTTCGTCAAGTTTGGCTTTGTGGGCTTGAACGTAGGGCTCGGCCTCATGGTCTTGCTCGACCTCTTCCCCGCGGGCGTCCTTCAGCTCTGGGACTCCGTAACCCACGGTTACTGGCACGCCCGGCGGCTCAGCTTCCTCATGACGGGCACCTTCCACACCCTCGAATGGCTCCGCATCGTGGCCGACATGACCTTCATCTTGGCGGGCGTCGTCCCCATCGTCATTGCGGCGCTGCGGTCCTACGCCAAAAGGGACCTTGCACCGGCCCAGGCCTGAGAGGAGAATCCAAGCATGAGCGAGCCCCTCCTCCCCTCGGTTCACGACCTTCGCGCCGCCATCCAGTTCGCCGAGAGCGGCATCGTCAGCAAGACCCTCTACCAGTCGCCGGCGCTCAAACTCGTGCTCTTCTGCTTTGAACCGGGCCAGGCCCTCAGCGAGCACACCGCTCCCTTCGAAGCCGTCGTGCTGGTCCTGGAGGGCAGCGGTGACCTCCAGCTGGGCGGCACGGTCCACGAGGCCAAAGCGGGGGCGCTCTTCGTCATGCCCGCGGGCCTGAACCACGCCATCACGGCACGGGAGCGGCTGGTCTTCCTCCTGACCATGGTGAAGGCCGCTTCTCCCGTGACGATTCGATAAGCCGGGCGGCGTCAGCGGCCCGCGGGCGCCCGGCCCGCGGGCCTGCGCGCTGCGGGAGACACTTTACGGGCCGTACGGATGAATGAGCATCTCACCTTCATGGGGGGATCCATGAAACCAAGACGAATTGTCGCATTCTGGTCGTTCTGCACGCTACTCGCCCCTGCCGCCGCCCTGGCCGCCCAACCCGATATGGCCGCCCTCATCGCTCAAACCTCGAAGGAGAGCCGGGCCTGCATCGCCTGCCACCAGAAGGAGGCCGACCCCGTCGTCGTCCAGCAGTGGGAGCAGAGCCGGCACGCTCAGGCCGGCATCGCCTGTTTCGAGTGCCACCAGGTGGACAAGAGCCGCCCCGACGGCTTCGAACACTATGGAGAGCGCATCTCCGTCATCGTGACGCCCAAGCAGTGCGGCGAGTGCCACCCCGACGAGACGGCCCAGTTCGAGGCGAGCCACCACGCACAGGCGGGCGAGATCCTGGGCTCCCTCGACAACGTCCTCGGGGACATCGTGGAGGGTCCCCCCGCCGCGGTGAGCGGCTGCGTCCAGTGCCACGGCAGCACGGTCAAGGTGCTGAAGGACGGCAAGCTGGACCCCGCCACGTGGCCCAACGAGGGCATCGGGCGCATCAACCCGGACGGCTCCAAGGGCTCCTGCTCGGTCTGCCATAGCCGCCACACCTTCTCCGTGGCCATCGCGCGCCAGCCCGAGAGCTGCGGCTACTGCCACCTGGGCCCCGACCACCCGCAGGAGGAGATCTACGCCGAGAGCAAGCACGGAGTCACCTACCGCACCCTGAAAGGGCAGATGAACCTGGATTCCCGCTCCTGGGTGCTGGGCAAGGACTACAGCGCCGCCCCCACATGCGCCACCTGCCACATGGGGGCCGCCAAGGGCGTGGCCGAGACCCACGACGTGGGCACGAGGCTCTCCTGGACGCTCCGCCCCGAAGTGTCGATCCACCTTCCGAATTGGCAGCAGAAGCGCGATGAGATGAAAAAGGTCTGCCTCAACTGCCACGCCTCGGACTGGGTGAACAACTTCTACGTCCAATACGACGACGTGGTGGACCTCTACAACAGCAAATTCGGGGAACCCGCCAAGGCCATCATGGCCAAGCTCCAGGCGGCGGGAAAACTCGGCCCCTCGCCCTTCTCGCAGAAGATCCAGTGGGACTACTTCGAGCTCTGGCACCACGAGGGCCGGCGCGCCCGCATGGGGGCCTCCATGATGGGCCCGGACTACGTTCAGTGGCACGGCTTTTACGAGGTCGCGAAGGACTTCTACAGCCGGTTCCTTCCCGAGGCGGAAGCGCTCCTGCCCGGCGTCACCGCCGACGTCATCAACGAACCGGCCAACCGGTGGCTGAAGCAAGGGCTCTCCAAGGAGGAGCGCGCGAAGATCCAGGAGTTCTACCAGAAGCGCTACGGAGAGTAGGCGCCGCAGCGGTTGCGGACGATTCACGCATTACCCTGTCTCACGAGGGCCTCGGCCGTGCCGGGGCCCTTTCCGTCCATGGAACCCCAATCCCGCGATGGAAGGCGAAATGGGAGTGCAAATCCCTATGGATCTTCATGACGGGCATACCTGCCCAATCACCTGCCAAGGGATTGCGGGCATTCGACCCCGGACTGGATCCGGGGGAAGAATGGGCCAAGGGCGGGGTGAGGCTCCGCGGGCCAAGCCCTTGGGGCGGGGAGGGATCCGAAAGGCAAACGGAGCGTTCCGCCTGGCTCCGCCAGCGGAACGCGAAAAAGAAGGCCGTCCCGTTCAGGAGACAAAGCCCTTCCCCTATGTGCGACCTGCGCCGCCAAAGGAGGAACCATTCGATCGCGGAATTGGGGTGGAAGGGGCGGGTTGCCTATCTGGCTGTCGGGCGGTACCCTGGCATCGAGGAGGAGAGCATGCTGAAACTCACGGCCTATGGAGCGGCGGAGGAGGTGACGGGGAGCAAGCACATGCTCGAAACCAGCCACGTCCGCCTCCTGGTGGATTGCGGCATCTTCCAGGGACACCGGGAGGAGGCCCACCGCAAGAACCTGGAACTCCCCTTCTCGCCTTACTCCCTCTATGCCTGCATCAACACCCACGGCCACCTGGACCACTGCGGCGCCTACCCGGTCCTCGTGAAGCAGGGCTTCTCGGGGGACATCCTCTCCACTCCCGCCACCCGCGACATCGCCAGCCTCGTCCTTCGCGATTCGGCTCGCATCCAGGCCTACGACGCGCGTTTCCTCGAAAAGCAGCAGCGCAAGAACCACCAGCCCTGGCGCAAGATCTTCGCGCCGCTCTACGACGAGGCCGACGTGGATGCGGCGCTGGGCCAGTACGTCACGACGGCCTACCGGCGGCCCTATCCGATAGCTCCCGGAGTGACGGCGACCCTCTACGACGCCGGCCACATCCTGGGCTCGGCCATGGCGAGGCTCGAGGTGCAGAACGACGGCGAACCCCTCGTCGTCGGCTTCACGGGGGACCTCGGCCGCAAGAACATGCCCATTCTGCGCGACCCGGACCCCCTGCCACCCGTGGACTATCTCGTCTGCGAGAGCACCTACGGCGACAGGCTTCACGACGACATGAGCCTGGCCGAGTCGGAGCTGGCGCAGGTCATCAACGACGCCGCCTCGCGGGGGGGGCGCGTCATCATCCCGGCCTTCGCGGTGGAGAGGACTCAGGAGCTGATCTTCCTCCTCCACCGCCTGCACGACGCCGGCCGGATACCGCCCATCCCCGTCTACGTGGACAGCCCCATGGCCGTGTCGGCGACGGGCATCTTCCGGGCCCACGGCGAGTGCTTCGACACGGACGTCTGCTCGGGCTTTCTCGAATGCGCTTCCGGTCCCTTCACCTTCGATTCGCTCCACTACATCAGCGATCCCGAGGAGTCCAAGAAGCTCAACGACCTGCACATGCCGTGCGTCATCATCTCCGCCTCGGGCATGTGCGAGGCCGGGCGCATCGTCCACCACCTCCTGCACGGTGTGGGCGATCCGCGCAACACCATCCTCATCGTGGGCTTCATGGCGGCCAATACGCTGGGGCGAGCCCTGGCCGACAAGCGCCCCGAGGTGAAGATCTTCGGGCAGCTTCACGAGGTGAAGGCCCGCGTCAAGATCCTCAACGCCTTCTCGGCCCACGCCGACTACCGCGAAATCGGGGAGTTCGTCACGAGCCTCGACCAGACGCGGCTGAAAAAGGTCTTCCTGGTCCACGGGGAGCCTTCGGCCCAGACCCACCTCAGGGAACACCTGCTCGGGCTGGGCGTGCGCTCGGTGGAGATCCTGAAGCATGGGGAGGCGGTGACCCTGGTCTAGCCTCCGCGGCCCGAAGGTTTTTCGCCGTTCCTCCGCTTGGAGCGCAGAACCCATGCGTACGCGCCCGCGTTGAAGAGGAGGAGCAGGAGGCCGAGGAGGAGCTGGACACTGCGCGTGAGCCCCGCTGGATAGAGCACGGGCAGGAGGTAGTGGGCGATGAAGTCGCCTCGGTACCCGGTCCCGCCACCCCGGACGCGGAGCCAGTCCTCCAGCGGAGTCAAGGGGCAGATCCAGCCGGCGAACTCGACCGCTCCAGCCCACAGCAGCGCCGGCAGGTGAACCCACGCCAGCCTCGGCCGGCGCCGCACCAGCCATCCCCCGAATACGGCGAAGAGCACGAATCCCACGTGCAAAAGAACTACCGCGTCCGCCCCGGCCTCGTAAAGTCGGTCCATGATGATCCAGCCCCAGCCAGGCTACGGCTACGAGCCTTGCATTTCAATGCGGGAGAATAGCCCCTCGGCCACGAAGGCGCGGAACCAAGCGTGGATCCGCTTGGGACCATCGGAACCATTGAGGGAGGCCGCAACCTCCGCCAAGGCCTGCCCCAGGGGAAGCCCTCCGGCGAGGAGTTGGAGGAGGCGGTGCTCGGTGCGGCTGAGCTCCCTACGATAGACCGTGTAATCCCTCCGCCACACGGCCAGCCAGCTCCCACCGCGCTTGGGCTTCGGGCAGGGCAGCCCCAGCCTGCACGCCTCCATGTGCCGCAGCACCGGGTGGCGCAGGGCCAGAAGGCGCAGGGAGGCCACGGGGACGAGCCGGGCCTGAGGCCAGGCCGCCGCCGGAACGGAGAGCACCGCCTCCGCCGCCAGCACCGGTGACTCGGCCTCTTCGTAGGCCTGGGCAAGGGCCAACTCGGCACTCGTCAGATCGTGCAGGAAGGCTGCGCCCGCCCGCTCCGGTTCGTCCAAGTAAAACTGCGGCAAGTGGTCTCGCAGGCGGTTGAGGGTGTAGCTCCGCGAGGGGTAGCGCTGAAGGTAGTCCTTCACGAGCGCCCAGAAGGCCTCCTCGCCCAGGAGGTACTTGGTCACCGGGTAATCGGTGGCGAGTGCCTCCTCCATCCTGAGCAGGTACATCTCGTGGTAGATGCCTATCCGCTCCTGCGCCGTGAGCGTGCCGGAGGGCTTCACGAGATCCTCCAGCCGCACCGATGGCATCTCGCGCGAGACCTCCTCGGAGGCGAGCGCCTCCTGCACGTCGCCCGGGTGCACGATCACCGCTTGCATCCACCGCTCCACCACGTCCAACGGGAAGGCGGTCGTCCTGAGGTTGGGATCACGCCGCACGGGCCGCCTCGCGATCCCGCCAGGCCTTCGCCTTGAGCACCTCGGCGTGCATCACCTCAAAGGGGGGAATGTCCGCGTCCCATTCCAGGAGGGTGCTCCGCAGGCCTATGCGCCTCAGCGCGCGCCCGTAGAGCGCCCACACCGGGTCCACGACGTGGTCGCTGTGCGTGTCCAGGATGTGCGTCCCCTTGTGCGTGTGCCCGGCCACGTGGATGTGGCATACCCGCTCGCCGGGGATGGCGTCCACGTAAGCCTCGGCGTCGAAGCCGTGGTTGAAGGCGCTCACGTAGACGTTGTTCACGTCCAGGAGCAGCCCGCAGTCGGCCTCCTCGGCCATGCGGGCGATGAACTCCCACTCGCTCATCTGCGAGGGAACGAACTCCAGGTAGGTGGAGGCGTTCTCCAGTACGAGCGGGCGTTCCAACGCATCCTGAACCACGCGGATGCGCTCGGTCACGTGGCGCAGGGTCTCCTCGGTATAGGGAATGGGTAGGAGATCGTGCGTGTTGCGCCCCAGCACACCCGTCCAACAGAGGTGATCCGAGATCCAGCGGGCCTTCGTCCTGGCGGCCAGCGCCTTGACCTTGGCCAGGTAGCTGAAGTCCAGAGGATCGATCGAGCCGATGGAGAGAGACACGCCGTGCATGATGACGGGATAGCGCTCCGCCACCTGGTCCAGAACGTAGAGGGGCAGGCCCTCCGTGTCCAGGTAGTTCTCCGTCAGCACCTCGAAGAAACCCACCTCGGGCCGCTCCGACAGGATGTGCGCAAAGTGTGTCGAGCGCAGTCCCACCCCCAATCCCAGGTCTGGAAACCCCCACCGGTTCGCGCTCATGCCTCTTGCCTCCGAAGGCTGGCCCGCCGCCGGGGGGCCCGCAAAGCCGAGGAGCTGCCTAGCGCGACCGCATCCTCCGGCCGTGATCCCCCGGGGCGGGCGGAGCCTTAGCCGCCGGGCCGCCCTACCCGCGGCGCGGCGCCCTTAACCCTTGGAGGGCGCCTCGGCCGAGGTTTTGGCCTGCTCCTTCTTCGGTACCACCTTCTTCGGTCCCTTCACGGATGCCTTCGTTGGGGAGGAGGCGGCTCCGCCGGCCGCTTTGGGATCCTTGCTCTTCGCCTGCTGGTTCTGCGAGGTCGAGTTGGACGAGCCGCAGCCGTTTTTTCCGCCGCACCCGTTGCTGGTCATCTTGGCTGGGCTCCGTTCCGCCGCGCAGGCCGGGGCCGCCGCCAATCCCGCGATCATACCCGCCACGGCCGCATTCACGACCATTGACTTGAGCTTTCTGTTCATCACTGCTCCTCCTTGCCGAGCGCCTCGGCCGCAAGAATCGGAAGGCCTTCGCCCTCCTAGGGGGAGGTCTGATCCCCAAGGGGTCTGGTTGAGGGGCAACAGCCTTCTGCCGCCCGCTTTTCTGCTAACGCCCGTGCGCCAGAGAAATTTCACGGCTCACCGCAACCGCAAGTACGCAAGCACCGAACCTTCGCCGCCGGCCGGGGTCTCCGGAAGTGTCTGACCACGAGGTTCGTATGGGAAAGCTCGATCCCATAATCGCCCAGACCCTGCCCCTTCTGGTACCGGCCATTTCTTCCCGTGCCGCCAACCGCGGCGGCTTCGGGATCGAGCTATCGCCGCAATCCCGCGATGGGAACCAAAATGGCGGTGCAAATGCCTATGGGTGGGCTAAGGCTCCGCGGGGCCTTGCCGGCGGAGCGGGGAGACATCCGAAAGGCAAACCCTGCATTCCCTCCGGCTCCGCCAGCAGAGCGCGAAGGAGTCAGCCCTCTACGTTCCAGAGATAAAGCCCTCTCTCGTGCGCCGCCTGCACTGCCGAAGGAAGAACCATTCGATTGGGGAATTGGGCGCGTTAGAGGTGCTTGTGGCGCATCAACTCTTCTGGCAGGGATTTCGAAAACAAAGGGCCGGGTACCAGCATGCGGCACCCGGCCCGAGGAGGAGAGGAGAGCCTCTGCGTTACATCATTCCTCCGCCCTTGCCCTTGACCGTGACGGACTGGGCCAGCAGGGAGCCGTCGGCACGGGCAAGCCCCTGGACCTTGACCCTCATGCCGGTCGAAAGGGAGTTGCTAGACATCATCTGGCCCTTCCGCGTGATTTGCGTGGCGCCGTTGATCACCACGTTGGTGCTGGTGCCGCTCTTATTCATCGTGAAACCGGACACGTTGCCCGAGGAGTCGCGCATGAGGCTCTGGATGGAACCTTCGCCCATCATACCGTTGGCCATGACGTGGACGAAGACGGCGGCATACAGGCCGTTGCTCACGATGCCGCCGAAGGCGGCGTAGGAGCCGGCCTGAAGGAGCTGGGTGTCACTGACGGTGGTGCTCTCTTTGACCATACCGCCGCCCATCCCGCCGCCGCCTCCCATTCCTCCTCCGCCGCCCATCCCGCCACCGCCCATCATGCCGCCCGAGCCCATCCCGCCAGACAGGTTCCCGCCCATGCCGCTGCCCATGTTGCTGGAGGACATGCCATCCATAAGGGCCTGAGAGACGTGAATGGTATAGACTCCATCCACCGTGACGGTCTGAGGGTTGCCCTGGCTGTCGTTCTGAATCGCCGTCACCTGGCCCTGAATCATGAAAGTCAGGCCGCGGTAAAGCGAGGTGAGAGTTGGAGTGCCGCTGCTGTCGCTTTCGAAGGCCGTGACCATGTCTCCCACCTGAAAATCTGCGGGTGTTAGCGTCTGTAGATTTCCGGAGGCGTCCTCGCCTACGTACGCCGCCTGGGAGCCGAGGGCGAGCTGTGCCCCTTGGATGGTGACGCTGCTGCCGTCTATGGCCGTGATGGGACCCGCGAAGTAGGCCATTCCCTCAGGCATCCCCGTCGTCTGAGCGCCGGCGGGCAGAGCCACGGTGGCCACAAGCGTGGCGGCCAGCGCCGCCCACAGCCAAACGGTGAGCCGCACGGGCCGGCGAATGTAGGTCGCCCTCATTTCCCCATACCGAGCCTGTCTACTATTCATCACGATGCGCTCCTTTCTGGATACTTTTCTCCACAACCAACCTTTGTTATCCAAGCTCCTTGCAGTCACTTAACCTTTTCAGGGCCCAGCGGCCATGGGTACTACTGCAACCTCGGTGCCACCATTCCTTTTCGCCCGCGCGCCGTGCTCAGAAGGTGACGGGCCAGAATGCCGCTGGCGGGCGAGCAGGTTCCGATATTTCGGACTCGGCTCTACCCGCCCCGCCCCGCGGCAAGAGAACCGCCGGCAAGGCAACCATGACCACCGGCGAGGGCTCTCGCTCCCCGCCAGAGAGGTCAGGACAGGCCGTATTTCTTCATGCGGTAGATGAGGATGTGTCTAGGGATGCGAAGGGAGCGGGCGGCGGCGGACTGGTTCCCGTTGTGCTCCCGGAGAGCCTTCACGATGGCCTCCCGCTCCATTGCCCACAAGCCCTCCGCCGGCGCTTGGCTCTCTGGCTCCTCGCCCCGCATCTCGGGCGGGAGCATGGCCGGGGTGACGGCCTGGCCCGGATAGAGGATGGCCAGGCGCTGGCAAAGGCTCTGGAGCTCACGAACGTTACCCGGCCAAGGGTAGGCGCGTAACATGGCCAGGGCCCGCTGGTCCAGTTTGGGGTCACTGCCGCCGAACCGCCTGACGAAATGGGAGAAGAGCAGCGGGATATCCTCCCGGCGCTCCCGGAGCGGAGGCACGCTGATCGGAATGACGTTCAGGCGCCAGTAGAGATCCTCGCGAAAGGCCCCCGCCTGGACGGCCCCGGAGAGGTCCCGATGGGTGGCGGCCAGGATTCTCACGTCCACCGCTTTCGAACCGCGCGAACCGATCGGGTCCACGACCCGCTCCTGAAGAACCCGCAGAATTTTCGCCTGGAGCGAGAGGTCCATATCGCCGATCTCGTCCAAGAAGAGGGTCCCGCCGTGGGCCTGGACGAACTTGCCGGGTTTGCTTTCGGTGGCTCCCGTGAAGGCGCCCCGCTCGTGCCCGAAGAGCTCGCTCTCCAAAAGCTCCCTGGGCATGGCGGCACAGTTGATGGCCACGAAGGGCTTGCCCGTCCTCGGTGAGAGGGAGTGAAGGGCCCTGGCCACCAGCTCCTTCCCCGTGCCGCTCTCCCCCGTGATCAGGACGGTGGCGTCCGTGGGCGCAACGCGGCGGATGGCGTCGAGCAGCCTCTGGATGGGCTCGCTCGTACCCAAGATGGATTCGACGGGCCGCCTCTCCTGGAGGTTCTCTTTGAGGCGCCGGTTCTCTTTGCGAAGGTCCGAGACCCTCAGCGCCTTCTGAACCGCGAGGTGAAGGGTCTCCCGCTGGATGGGCTTCGTGAGGTAGTCGGCGGCCCCGAGGCGCATGGCCTCCACCGCATCCTGGATGGTGCCGTAGGCCGTCATGACCACCACGGGCAGATCGGGATCCTTCTCGCGAATGGCCCGGAGCAGTTCCATCCCGTCCATCCCCGCCATGCGCACGTCCGTGACGACGAGGTCGAAGGGCTCGGCCGCCAAGCGCTCCAGCGCCGAGCCTCCGTCGGCCGCCTGGGCCACGGTGAACTCCAGCCTTTCCAGGTGGTAGGAGAGGATTCTGCGCAGGTTGGGGTCGTCTTCGACCATCAGGATGCGAGCAGCGCGCGCCACGCTCATCTCTCCCCCGCCTCTCCGTTGGGGACAAGGTTTCCGCCAGCCTCGGCCGGCGCCTTGCCACGCCCCGGCAGCCAGAGGCTGAAGCGGGCCCCGCCTTCGGGCCGGGTTTCTCCCTTGACCCAGCCCCCGTGCGCCTCCGCGATCTGCCGCGTCAGAGCGAGGCCGAGCCCCGTCCCATCCTTCCGCTTCGTGAAGAAGGGCTCGAAGAGGCGGCCCTCTTCGCCTGGAGGGAGCCCGGGGCCTTCGTCCTCCACGACGAAGAGGCAGCCTGCCCCCTCGTCGCGGGCCGCCATCCTCACCCGCCCGCCCCTGGCAGAGACCTGGAGCGCGTTTCGCAGCAGGTTGGTAAGGGCCTGGTGCAGGCGGAAGCCATCGGCCCAGACGCGGCAACCCGGGGGCACCTGGACCTCCACCCGCGCTCCCGCCCCCTCCTGCATCGGCATGAGACTGTTGCGGCAACTCTCGACCACATCCCGCGCCCCAAATTCGGCGGGCTCGACGGAGATGGGCCGCCCCAGATCAAGGAACTCCTCTACCACGGTCTTGAGGCGGCCGGCCTCAGCCAGAAGGATATCGAGGAAGGCGCGCTTGGGGTGGTCCTCCGGATAGTCCTCGGCCAGGATCTCCGCCACCCCCTGAATGGATCCCAGTGGCGTACGCACCTCGTGGGCCACACCCGAAGCGAGGCGGCCGAGGGCGGCCTGCCGCTCGCTTCGTTCGAGTTGCTGCTGGAGGCGCTCGGCGTTCAGCCGCTCGCGCTCGCGCTTGTCCACGAGCACCCCCGTCAGAATGCCCAGACCGAAGTAAAAGGTGATCTCGATGAGGTCCTCGTTGGTCCACAGAGGGCCGTGGTACATGAGCGCCAAGGGCAGCGTGGCGGAGGCGATCACCAGGGCCACGCCGAAGCCCCCGGCCAGTCCGAACCAGAGCCCGCCGAGGAGGATGGGCACGTAACAGAGGCGGCGATGAAGCAGGTGAAGCCAATGGGGCATGGGAAAGAGCATGTAGTGGAGAGACAGCGTAAAGGTCGCCATCAGCACGAGGATGAGGATCCGAGCCCAGGATGTCCGTTTGTCCATGGCCTGCCCTCCGGCCTCGTGGCTGCAAGGCCTGGACCAACCCAGGTCCTTCGCCCGCGGGTCGGCCTGCCCAAGACCTGAATACTATTAACCACATGGAGCGCATAATATTCTACAGTTGATGTTTCATGCCGCCGAAAGTTCCCTCAGGCGAGGTCAAAGGAATCCCGCCTCCAGTCCGCCCAACGGCGGCTACCTCCCTAGCGAGGCAACCCCGCCGCCCCTGGCACGCAACGTGCCTAGGAGGGACCACCGCCTGCCGGGCGGGCACCGAGAGGAGTTCTGATGAGACCGATCGCTGCCGTGGCAGGGACCGCCGCAATAGTGATGGCCGCCTTGGTCTGCCAAGCCCAGAGGCCTGAGGCACCTGCGCGGGACCCCATCGCCACTTTGGTGAAGACGGCCCTTGACCACAATCCCGCCCTGGCCGCCCAGCGCCAGCAGGTGCAGGCAGCCCTGGACCGGCTCCCGCAGGCCAAGGCTCTTCCCGACCCCACCGCCGACGTCGAACTCATGATGCTGTCGGTGAACCATTTCAATGCGGGCGACGCCCTCAGCAAGGGGGTCTCGGTCGGTCTCACGCAGGAGCTGCCCTATCCGGGAAAGCGCAAGCTTCGGGAGGAGAAAGCGCGGCGTCAGGCGGCCGTGGCCCAGGCCGAACTGAAGGTCATGGAGAGCGAGCTGCGGGGCGAGGTCAAGGCGGCAGCCTATGGGTACGCGCTGGACCTGCGGCTGTTGGATCTCAATGGCCAGACCATTGATGCCTTGAAGGCCGCCGCCAAGGGTGCCATGGCCCTTTACGCCTCCGGCGGGGGCACGCAAACCGACGTGCTCCTGGCCCAGACCGCCGTCACGCAAGCCGAGAAGGAGCGCCTCGACCTCGTGCAGGAGCGGGAGATCGCCGCCGCCCGGCTCACGGACCTCCTGGGCGGGTCTCTCGACCGTTCCCTCCTCCTGGAGGTGGAGATCCCCGAACCGGCCAAGGAGCCCTCCCTGGACGGTCTTCTGAACCAGCTGAACGCGGGAGCGCCGCGCATCGCCGTCGCACAGGCCAGGGAGCAGGTTGAAGAGAGACAGGTCGCCATCGCCAGAAAGGACTTCAAGCCGGACTTCATCGTGGGCGGGCGCTACCGCCACAACGACGTAACCATGGGCGGGGGAGACTACCTCACGGCCATGGCCGGCATCACCCTGCCCTTCTTCCACCGGAAGGACCGCTACCGCCCCGCTTTGGATGAGGCTCTGGCCCGGCAGGAGGGGGCCAAACAGGAGACGGCCGGTGTCATGAACCAGGTTCGCTACGATCTCACCCGGGCCTGGCAGGCCGCTTCGCGCGATCGGGCCGCCTTTGAACTGCTTCAGAACGGACTCCTGATCCAGGCCAAGCAGGCCTATGAATCGAGCCTGGCCAGCTACGGCGTCGGGAAGACCGACTTCACGACTCTGCTGAACACGCTGGCCGGCTACTACGGCGATCAGGCGCAGGCCCTCATGGCGCAGGCCGATTTTGAGATAGCCCTTGCCCGCATGGAAGCCATCCTGGGCGTGCCATCGCTCCAGGCTTCGTCCCGCGAAGGGTCTGGCCAGCCCGCCGTCACCCCGCAAGACCAGAAGGAGTATTGAGTATGAAACCGCGCACGACAAAGCCGTCTTTCGCCGCCTTCGCGGCCCTAGTCATGCTGCTGCTTTCTTTCGCTGTCTTGGCGGGCGGCCCAGGCAAACCCCAGGGGAGCGCATCTCCCGGAGTCTCCTCCGCCAAGATCACCTACGTTTGTCCCATACATCCCGACGTCACCTCAGAAGAGCCCGGTCGCTGTCCGAAGTGCGGCATGTACCTTGAAGCCAAGCCGCAGGAGGTTGCTTACTACACCTGTCCCATGCACGCCGGCGTGCGTCAGGACCACCCCGGCAAATGTCCCCAATGCGGGATGGCCCTTCAAAGGGGCACCGAGAAGGTCGCCTACGTCTACACCTGTCCCATGCACCCGGAGGTGCGCCAGAACCGCGCGGGCAAGTGCCCGAAATGCGGCATGTTTTTGGAGGCGCGAGTCGTTGCGCCCGCGCCAGAACGGTCCGCCGGTCCGGCAGTTCCCGCTGCGGGCACGGAACATTCACGCTGAAGCGTCGCGGGGCGCGAGCTCATCCTATAGCGATCGCCGGCCCGCCGCTTTCCGCACAACGAGGAGAAGAGAATGCGTCCCTCCCGTCGTCTGAACAATGCATGCCTGGGCGCCCTTGCCGCGATGGTCCTTCTCCTGGTTCTCTCGGCGTCCTCCGTCAGCGGGAAGGCACAGGAAGCGCCGCTGTACCACTGCCCCATGCACCCTCAGGTAACTTCGGATAAGCCCGGGGACTGCCCCATCTGCGGCATGAGGCTCGTGCCCGTGAAGTCGAAACCGGCCCCCGGCCGAGGCGCCCAGCCGGATGCAAGGGCCGCCTCTCCATCCCAGCAGGCTGTCCCCGCCCAAGCAGGGGAGGCGTCCGCTCCGGCCACCACGGCCTTGCCGCTTCAGCTCAAGACCAAGACCCTCTGGCGCTCCACCATGAACCCCAACGAGATCAGCGACCACCCAGGCAAGGACTCCATGGGCATGGAGATGGTGCCCTTCACGGTGACCGAATCCTCCACCCAAACGCCGGCTGGTCTGGCCAGCATTTCCGTGACGGGCGCCGATGCACGCCGCATGGGCCTGACCTACGGCCTGGTCGAAGAGCGCGACCTACGCCGTGACGTGCGCACCGCGGCGCGGATCGTGCCGGACGAGACGCGCCTCTACCGCGTGAACACGAAGGTGGGCGGCTGGGTCGAGAAGCTCTACGTCAACGCCGCGGGGCAGGCGGTCCGCCGGGGCCAGCCGCTCCTCTCCATCTACAGCCCCGAACTGCTGGCCTCCGAACAGGAGCTGCTCTCCGCCATGAGCGCCGCCAAGCAGCTCGCCCGGAGTCCATACACCCAAGTGTCCCAGGGCGGTCAGGCGCTGGTGGACGCGGCTGTGCGGCGCCTGAAGCTCTGGGACGTCAGCCAGGCCCAGATCGAGCGAATCGAGAAGACGGGGCAGGTGGAGAAGGAGATGACCCTCTACGCGCCGGCCTCCGGGTACGTGACGGACAAGACGGTGCTTCCAGGACAGCGCATCACGCCGGGCGATCCCCTCATGGTCGTGGCCGATCTCTCGACGGTCTGGGCCGAAGCCGAACTCTACGAATCGGATCTTCCCTACGTCAAGGTGGGCATGGCCGCCAAGGTGACCCTCCCCTACTGGCCAGGCAAGGTTTTCGAAGGGCGCGTCAGCCTTCTCGACCCCTTCCTCGATCCCGCCACTCGAACGCTGAAGGCCCGCATGGTGATCCCCAACCCGGGGATGGTCCTCAAACCCGGCATGTATGGCGACGCCCACCTGGAGTACGACCTCGGCATACAAACCGCCGTTCCCGACTCGGCGATCCTGCCGGCGGGAGAGCACAACTATGCCTTCGTGGCCGGTTCCGACGGCACCCTCACCCCCGTCGAGGTGACCCTCGGACCGCGAAGCGGAGGCTACTTCGAAGTGTTCTCGGGCCTCACACCAGGCCAGCGCGTCGTCACGTCGGCCAACTTCCTGGTGGATTCGGAATCCTCACTCAAGGCCGCCCTTCAGGCCATCGCCGCCGGGAAGTGACAGCGTGATCCGGAAGCTCATCGCCTTCTCGGCCCACAACAAGTTCCTGGTACTCGCTCTCGTGGGGGCGGCGCTGGCCTACGCCGCCTACGCCCTCCACCACATCCGCCTAGACGCCATCCCCGACCTCTCCGACACCCAGGTCATCGTCTATACGCGCTGGGACCGTAGCCCGGACGTCATCGAGGATCAGGTCACCTATCCCATCATCGCCGCCCTGTTGGGAACGCCGCGGGTCAAGGCCATCCGGGGCTTCTCGGATTTCGGCTTCTCTTACGTCTACGTGGTTTTCGACGACGGAACCGACATCTACTGGGCCCGCAGCCGGGTGCTGGAGTACCTCTCCAAGATCCAGGGGAGCCTGCCGGAGGGGGTGCATCCCGAGCTGGGGCCCGACGCCACCGGCGTCGGCTGGGTCTACCAGTACGTCCTGGTGGACCACAGCCACGAGCACAACCTTGCGCAACTGCGCTCCTACCAGGATTGGACCCTCCGCTACGCCCTGGAGAGCGTACCCGGCGTGGCCGAGGTGGCGAGCATCGGCGGGTTCCAGAAGCAGTACCAGGTGACCATCGACCCCATCCGGCTCCAGGCCTACAACCTTTCGATCCTGGACGTGGCCAGGGCCATCCGGCAGAGCAACAACGAGGTGGGCGGCCGCCTCATCGAATTCGCGGGCACCGAGTTCATGGTGCGCGGCGAAGGGTACCTCCAATCCACCTCCGACCTGGACAAGATCGTCGTGAAGGCGACTCCCAGCGGAACGCCGGTTCTCCTGAAGGACGTGGCCACGGTCGCTCTCGGTCCTCAAATGCGCCGCGGAATCCTAGACTGGAACGGCGAGGGCAATGCGGTGGGCGGCATCGTGGTGATGCGCCAGGGCGAGAACGCCCTCAACGTCATCGACCGGGTCAAGGCCAAGCTCGCCTCCATGAAAGCCTCGCTCCCCCCCGGGGTCACCATCGAGCCGGCCTACGACCGTTCCGAGCTCATCCAGCGCTCCATCGACAACCTCAAGGGAGAGCTGCTCCTGGAAATGCTCGTCGTGAGCTTGGTGATCCTCTTCTTCCTCTGGCACTTCCCCTCGGCCATGGTGCCCATCATCACGATTCCCATCAGCGTGCTCCTGGCTTTCATTCCCATGTACTTCATGGGCATCACCTCCAACATCATGAGCCTCTCCGGGATCGCCATCTCCATCGGCGTGCTCGTGGACGGAGCCATCGTGGAGGTGGAGAACGCCTACAAGAAGCTGGAGCTGTGGCAGGAGGGCGGCCGCGTGGGCGATTTTCACGACGTGCGCCTGGAGGCCCTGCTGGAGGTGGGGCCCTCGGTCTTCTTCTCCCTCGCCGTCATCGCCGTGGCCTTTCTGCCCATCTTCACCCTGACGGGTCAGGAGGGGCGCCTCTTCAAGCCTCTCGCCTACACGAAGACGCTCGCCATCGCCATCGCGGCGGTTCTGGCCGTGACGCTCGATCCGGCCGTGCGCATGCTCTTCGCCCGGATGGATCGCTTCAAGGTGAAACCCCGATTCCTCGCCCGCACCCTCGACGCCCTCCTCATCGGCACCTACTACCCCGAGGAGAAGCATCCGGTGAGCCGGGTCCTCTTCTCGCTCTACGAGAAACCGTGCCGCTTCGTGCTGCGCCACCCCAAGAGCGTCATCGCCACGGCCCTGCTCATCATCGCCGCCTCCGTGCCCATCTACTTCAAGCTCGGCCAGGAGTTCATGCCGCCCCTGGAGGAGGGCACGATCCTCTACATGCCGACCACCCTGCCGGGCATCTCGGTGACGCAGGCCCAGGAGCTGCTTGAGACCGAAGACCGCATCCTCAAGTCCTTCCCCGAGGTCGTCTCGGTCTTCGGGAAGGCCGGCCGAGCGGAGACCTCCACCGACCCCGCGCCTCTCTCCATGATGGAGACGACGGTGGTGCTCAAGCCCGAGTCGCAGTGGGAGGCGCAACCCCGCTGGTACTCTTCGTGGGCGCCCCACTGGCTCAAGGGGGTGCTGAGCCACATCTGGTCCGACCACATCTCCTACAGCGAGCTGATCGACAAGATGGACAGGGCCATTCAGATCCCCGGCAACACCAACGCCTGGACCATGCCCATCCGGGGCCGCATCGACATGCTCACCACGGGCGTGCGGACGCCCATCGGGATCAAGATCCTCGGCGACAACCTCGATGAGATCCAGCGCATCGGAGAGCAGATCCAGCGGGTCCTGCAGAAGGTCCCCGGCACGCGCAGCGTCTTCGCCGAGCGCACCGGCGGGGGCTACTACGTGGACTTCGTCCCGAAGCGCGACGCGCTGGCCCGCTACGGCCTCACCATCCAGGACCTGCAAGACGTGATCATGACGGCGGTGGGAGGCGAGAACATCACCACCACCGTCGAGGGCCGCGCACGCTACTCGGTGAATCTGCGCTACCCCCGCGACCTGCGCGCGAACCTCGGCCAACTCCGCCGGATCCTCGTGAGCACACCCACGGGGGTGCAGGTGCCCATGGAGGAGCTGGCCGACGTCCGCACGGACCTGGGACCCTCCATGATACGGGATGAGAACGGCATGCTGGCCGGTTACGTCTACGTGGACCTGACGAGCCGGGACGTGGGCTCCTACGTGGCGGCCGCGCAGAAGGCCGTGGAGAGGGCGGTGCCCCTGCCCACGGGCTACTCCCTCCTCTGGAGTGGACAGTGGGAGAATATGATCCGAGTGCGGCAGCGCCTGAAAGTCGTGTTGCCCATCACCCTGCTGCTCATCTTCCTGTTGCTCTACCTGAACACAAAATCCACCTTCAAGGCGCTGGTGGTATTGCTGGCGGTCCCCTTCTCCGTGGTGGGGGCCGTCTGGCTCCTCTACTTCTTGCACTACAACGTCTCCATCGCCACGTGGGTGGGGATGATCGCGCTCATGGGGCTGGACGCAGAGACGGGGGTCTTCATGCTCCTGTTTCTGGACCTCTCCTACGACGAGGCCTTGAGGGCGGGACGCCTGCGCTCCCTGGGCGAGCTCCACGAGGCCATCGTCCACGGCGCGGTGAAGCGCATCCGCCCCAAGATGATGACCGTCACGGCGGCCGCCATGGGCCTCATGCCCATCCTGTGGTCCCAGGGAACGGGCGCGGACATGATGAAGCGCGTGGCGGCGCCCATGGTGGGAGGGCTCTTCACCTCGTTCCTGATGGAATTGCTCGTCTATCCGGCCATTTATCTGCTCTGGAAGAGGCGCACCTTGCCCGCGCAGGAGCGCCCGTCGTAAGGATCGGTTGCCACCAGGGGACGACTGCCCGCACCCTGGGTGGCATGTGGCGAGATCGCCGTGGAGGCAACGGATGAAGAGGCAAGCAAAGAATGAAGCACACGGAGTCGGCGGCGCGCTGGCGAGCACGCGGGACCCCGTCTGCGGCATGTCCGTGGACCCCGACAATCCCCGCGGCGGCACCGCCCAATACGGCGGCAAGAGCTACGGCTTCTGCAACCCGAAGTGCCGGGAGAGATTCCTCGCCGAGCCCGAGAGGTACCTCGATCCCGCCTACAAGCCCATGGGTATGCCGGTGATGATGAAGCACCAGCCGGCGAAGGCGGCCGACGAGGCAAGAGACCCGGTGTGCGGCATGACCGTTTCCCCCGACGGGGCCGCGGGCCGCTTTGAGTACGATGGCGCCACCTACTCCTTCTGCTCGGCGCACTGCCTGGAGAAGTTCAAGGAGGAGCCGCACGCCTACCTCGGCGGAAGTCCGCCTCAGAGCCTGGCAAGAGCGGCGCCGGGAGGCACCCGCTTTACATGTCCCATGGACCCCGAAGTGGTGCAGGAACATCCGGGAGCCTGCCCCAAGTGCGGCATGGCCCTCGAACCCATGGACATCACCGCGCCCGCGACCGCCACCGTCTTCACCTGCCCCATGCATCCCGAAGTCCGGCAGGACCATCCGGGCGCGTGCCCCAAGTGCGGCATGGCCCTTGAGGCTCAGACGGTCACCGTCGAGGAGGAGAATCCGGAATTCAAGGAGATGAAGCGGCGCTTCTGGGTGGCGCTCGCGCTGACGGTGCCTCTCTTTATCGTGGCCCTCCCTCACATGGTCCCAGCGCTCAACGGCCATCACCTCATCTCCTCCAGGGCGGCGAGTTGGCTCGAATTCATTCTCTCCACGCCCGTGGTTCTCTGGGTAGGCTGGGTTCTGCTTAAGCGGGGATGGGATTCTCTGGTCCACCGCAGCCCGAACATGTTCACGCTCATCGGCATGGGCGTCGGCGTCTCCTATGCCTACAGCGTGGTAGCCCTTCTCTTCCCGCAGCTTTTCCCGCCGGCCTTCCGCGACGAGAGCGGCCAGATCGCCACCTACTTCGACGCGGCCGCCATGATCACGGTGCTGGTACTCCTGGGCCAGGTGATGGAACTCAAGGCCAGGAGCCGCACGTCGGACGCCATCAAGGCACTGCTCGGGCTTACGCCGAAGACGGCGAGGAGGGTCATGTCCGACGGGTCCGAGTCGGACGTCCCCCTCGACCAGGTCCGCCCCGGCGACACGTTGCGGGTCCGTCCCGGCGAGAAGGTGCCCGTGGACGGCCTTGTACTCGACGGCACCAGCTCCGTGGACGAATCCATGATGAGCGGCGAACCCATCCCTGTCGAGAAGGGCCCCGGCGACCGCGTCACCGCCGGAACGGTCAACGCTACCGGGGGATTCACCATGCGGGCCGAGCGCGTGGGGGCCGACACCCTATTGGCCCAGATCGTCCGCATGGTGGGCGAGGCCCAGCGAAGCCGGGCCCCCATCCAGCGGATCGCCGATTCCGTGGCCTCCTATTTCGTGCCGGCCGTGGTCCTCTCGGCGGTGGTCACCTTTATCGTCTGGGCCCTGTTGGGTCCCCAGCCCGCCCTGGCCTACGCCCTCGTGAACGCGGTGGCGGTCCTGATGATCGCCTGCCCGTGCGCCCTCGGCCTCGCCACCCCCATGTCCATCATGGTGGCCACCGGCCGCGGCGCCCGGGCCGGCATTCTCATCAAGAACGCCGAGGCCCTGGAAGCCCTTCAAAAGGTAGATACGCTGGTTGTGGACAAGACGGGCACCCTGACCGAAGGCAGACCTAGGTTGAGGGAGGTGGTGGCCCTCGAGGGCCTTTCCGAGAACGAACTCCTCGGTCTCGCTGCAAGTCTCGAACGAGCCAGCGAGCATCCGCTCGCCGCGGCCATCGTCGCCGGCGCCGAAGAACGACACATCGCGCTAGAGAAGGTCGAGGAATTCCAATCCGTCACGGGTAAGGGAGTGACCGGGAAGGTGGGGAAGCGCACGGTCACACTCGGCAACGCCCGCTGGCTGCAATCCATGAACATCGGGGAGGGAACGCTCGGCGAAAGGGCGGAAAGCCTGCGGAAACAAGGCAGGACCGTCATGTTCGTAGTTCTTGAAGGACGGCTCGCCGGCTTGATCACCGTCTCGGACCCCGTCAAGCGCACCACCGCTGAGGCCGTCAGGTCCTTGAAGGAGCAAGGGATCCGCATCGTCATGCTGACGGGCGACAACCGCGTCACGGCGCGGGCCGTGGCCGACGAGCTGGGCATCGAGGAGGTCGAGGCGGACGTCCTGCCGGACCAGAAGAGCGCCGTGGTCAAGCGCCTCCAGAGCGAGGGGCGCGTCGTGGCCATGGCGGGCGACGGAGTGAACGACGCCCCGGCGCTCGCTCAGGCCCAGGTTGGCATCGCCATGGGTTCGGGAACGGACGTGGCCATGGAGAGCGCGGGAATCACCTTGCTGAAGGGCGACCTGCGCGGCATCGCCAAAGCCTGCACGCTCAGCCGGAAGACCATGGCCAACATCAAGCAGAACCTCTTCTTCGCCTTCGTGTACAACACGATCGGCATTCCCATCGCCGCGGGCATCCTGTACCCGTTCTTCGGTCTCTTGCTGAGCCCCGTGATCGCGAGCGCGGCCATGAGCTTCAGCTCCGTGTCGGTGATCAGCAACGCTCTGCGTCTGCGCAAGGTGACCCTGTGAAGAAACGACGCGTCGTGGGGCTCGCCGCGGCGATCGTGATTCTGGCCGCCACCGCCAGGTGGTGGCCCGATTGGTACTGGACCTACCGCACCCGCAACCCCGTTCGTGCGGGGGCCGAGCTGGCGGCAAAGAACGGCTGCCTCGCCTGCCACGCCCCTCTCCAGCGCGAACAGCATGACGACCCCGGAAGCCGGTGGGGCAGCGTCCCCTCCTTTTACCGCGGGAACCTGATGATGTACGTCAATAACCCCAAGGAGGTGGAGGACTTCATCAGCTACGGGCGGCCGGAAGTTCCACCCAAGAAGAGGGGCGCCGCCGCGCCCTCCGCCCCGCCGGCAGCCGGCAGGAAGGCGGCCCCGCTGTTTCATATGCCCGCCTTCAAGGGACGCCTCAGTTCCTCGGAAGTACACGATCTGGCGCTCTACGTCATGGCGGCCGACGGCTACCAGGTTCCCGATTCGGGCACCGTGGCGGACGGCTTCACGCTCTCGCGCAAGTATGGCTGCGAGTCCTGCCACGGGATCGGAGGTTCGGGCGGCGTGCCGAACCCGCGCTCCTTCACCCTCACCGTTCCCGGATGGATCGGGGCGGACTTCTCCAGTTTGGTCCGGAACAAGGAGGAATTCCGCGAGTGGGTGATGGAAGGCCGGTCCAATCGTATGGCGCACAATCCCGCCGCCTCCTTTTTCCTGGACCGTGCAAACATCTACATGCCGAGTTTCCGTGACGTTCTCAAACCTCAGGATGTGGACGCCCTGTGGGCCTACGTCCAGTTTCTGAGAGATCAGCCATGGGGGCGCGCCGGCGCGCCCAAATGACTCCGGAATAGCCGTCTCTACCAACTTGTTACCATTTTCTGCTAATGGAGGTGAACAATGCAGCGCGTGACCAAGCACGGTTTCATAGCGGCCCTTTTCGCTGTGGCCCTGATGAGCTTCGTCGGTACGGCCCTCTTCGCCGCCGGTTCCATGAAGATGAATAAAGAGGCAAGCATCACGGTGAAGGGCGAGATCCTGGATATGGCCTGCTACCTCGCCCACGGCGCCATGGGCATGAAGCACCAGCAGTGCGCTCTCATGTGCCTGAAGGGCGGCCAGCCCATGGGGCTGAGAACGGCGGACGGCAAGGTGTACCTGCTGGTGGCCAGCCACCAGGACGGCAAACCCTTCGATGAGGCCAAGGGGTACGCCGCCGACCAGGTGGAGGTGACCGGGCCGCTGTTCCAGCGTGACGGTATCAGCGCCATAGAGGTCGATGCGGTGAAGAAGCTTTAGATCGAATCGCCAGAGGATCAGGAGGGCCTTTCGGTTTCTTCGGGAGGCCCTTTTTGCGTGCCGAGACTCGTGGCTGGCTCCGATTCCGTCGTTTCCAGCGGTAACACCTTTGCCCCAGGCCGAACCAGCCCATGGGAACGAATTTCACCGGTCTGCAGCGCCCGTGCATGACTCGGCCGGTGTTTCGACGAGGCGACGCCAACATGGCACGCCGATTGAACGCTCCTTACGCAGGAGGCGGCCCGTGACGTTAGAACGTTGTCCCGTTTGCGGCGGTCTCTTGACTCCCGAAGCGGGGACCTTCGAGGTCACCTACGAGGGAAAATCCTTCTCCTTCTGCTCCCTGGACTGCATGCACATCTTTCAGCATTTTCCGCAAGCCTATGCGGAAGGAGAGGAACCCGATCTGGGGACCGTCGAGGATGCCGGTCTTCAAGACTGACCGCCGCCCGCTTTCCCTCGCAGGGATTTGAAGGCCTTCGCCGCGAGCGGAGCCATTCCCGCCTTGACGTGGTCGAAGAGCATCCAGATCCACAGCACATCCTCGCGCAATCTGCGGACTCCGAGGAGGGGTGATTGGAGCTGCCCCACCTCCACCGGCGAGGGCCACCGTTCTCCGCTGAACAGGTGAAAGTAGCCCTGCTTTTTCAGGAATGCACGCATCCTCTTTTCGGGATCCGACGCATGGTTCAGGTGAACCAGAGCGGAGAGCCCCGTGTTGTGGAACACGGGAGTCTGCATGGACACCAGGGTCATGGTCAGTTGCCGGTTGCTGATGCAACGGACCTGGTCTCCGAAGGCCTCGCTGCCAACTTGGGCCTCGGACGGGAACAGGTTGAAGGCCACCTGGCGGCCGAAGATCTCCGTGGGAAGGGGCTTGAAATTCAGCAGGCTCACGCTCTGCCGAAACAACTCGTCCACCCCGGCCTCGCCCCTGACGGAGGCGGGCAAGAAGAGGTGGCAGTCCACGGAACGGATCTCCTGGCCCTCCAGGGCGTTCAGGGCCAAGCCCAGAAAGAGAGCGGCGGGGGCCGGGAAGCTGAGCAGAGAACCCCGCGAACGGAGGGAGTCTTCGTCGGCCAGGGGGTCGCACCAGCCATCGGGAGCCGTCTCCTGGAGAGAGAGGTCCAACACCAGGGCCCCGGCCCGCTGGGCCCATCCGAGCACAAACTGCCGTGTGTGAGCATCGCTCGTGAACAAGAACACGGTCCCAACCTTGCGAAGCGACTCCTCCTCCAGCGGCAGGTAGATGGCCGCGGCGCCGTCCTCGACGGACATCTCCCAGTCGCCGAGCTTGGGTCCGAAGAGCAGAATCGCCGACTCCTCCAGCCCCATCTCCAGGAGGCGCGATTTCAGTTCGAGAAGCTCCAGGGATGCGGCTCCGATGAGCGCCACATAGCGGGACTCAGGGCTCATGCCGCTCCTCTCCGGCGACCTGCGGAGGAGCCACTTCTCCGGTTGGGTGGCCTCCTCTGATCAGTTTCGCCCACACCCAGCCGGCCGGCCCCGACAGGGCGTACGCAATGGCCAGCAGGAGCAGGATGAGCGTGGGATAAAGGGCGACAAACACCAGCGCCACCGCCAGTACGAAGATCAGGCGGGCGGGCCGCCTCTCCCGCCAGTCGAACTCCTTGAAGGAGCGGTAGCGGATCGTGCTCACCATGAGCCACGAGAGCGCCACCACGTATGCTAGAGCCGCCGCCTTGAAGGCCGGAGGGAGCCCCTCGGGCAAAAAGTAGAGCGGGAGGACGGCGGCGGCGGCGCCCGCCGGAATCGGCAGCCCCACGAAGTAGCGCTTGTCCACCTTGGCGGCCTGAACGTTGAATCTCGCCAATCGAAGGGCCCCCGCCACGGGCAGCAGAAAGGCGAAGAGCCACCCCGTGCGTCCGAGGTCCGCAAAGCCCCAGTGGTAGAGGATCAAAGCCGGCGCGAGACCGAAGGAGAGAAAATCGGAGAGCGAATCCAGCTCCTTACCGAATTCGCTGGATGTTCCGGTCATCCGGGCGATGCGCCCATCCAGGCTGTCCAGGATACCGGCCATGATGACCAGCGTGACGGCCCATTCGAACCTGTGCTTGGAACCCAGAATGATGGCGTAGTATCCGCAGAACATGTTGGCCACGGTAAAGAGCGACGGGAGGGCGGCCACGCCCCTCCGGATGGGGATGGGCCTGCCGGCTCGCGCGAGGGGGGCCAGACGGCGCGGGGTCATCGGCCCGCGCTCCAGCGGGCAACCGGCGTTCGGCCCGCACGTACCCGATCCCCCAGCGCCACGAGAAGTTCTGCCTCGTCGGGCGGGAGCAGGAGGTCCACCCTGGAGCCGAACCGGATCAGGCCGATTCTCTCACCCCGCCGGAATTGCCGGTCCTTGACGGCCCAGCACACGATCCTCCTCGCGATCAGGCCCGCAATGAGAACGACCTCCATCGGGCCATGGTCGGTCTTCAACTGGATCCTCACCTGCTCGTTGTCGAGAGAGGCTTTGTCGTTCCAGGCGGCCAGGAACTTACCTGGGTTGTACAACGAGGCCGAGACTTTGCTGTCGGAGGGGGCACGGTTGACGTGCACATTGAACACCGACATGAAGATGCTGATCTTCAGGTGCTTCCCCTCCCTGCCAGCGACGACGATGCGCCCGTCCGCCGGGGACACGATCAAATGGCCGTCCGGCGGCGGATGCCGTTCCGGATCGCGGAAGAAGGCGCACACGCACAGGCTCACCAGCAGGAGTGCGCCACACCAGACGGGATGCCCCAGAACCGCCAGCGCCACGCCGGCCACGGCAGGAGGTCCGGCGAACGGAAAGGCCTCTTCTCGAACGGGCATGCCACCTCCCCCTGAGCTTATTATCACCCGAAGGCGGCGGTTGGGGAAGGCATGTTTCCCCAATCCCGCGATGGAAGGCGAAAGGACAGTGCAAATCCCTATGGATCTTCATGACCGGCGTAACTGCACGATCACCTGCCAAGGGATGGTGGGCATTCGACCCCGGACTGGATCCAGGGGAAGAATGCGCCAAGGGCGGGGTGAGGCTCCGCGGGCCAAGCCCTTGGAGCGGGGAGGGACCCGAAAGGCGAACCGAGCGCTCCGTCTGGCTTCGCCAGCGGAACGCGAAAGACCCGAAAGGCCAACCGAGCGTTCCGCTGGCTTCGCCAGCGGAACGCGAAAGAGAGGGCCCTCCCCGTTCTGGAGATAAAGCCTTTCCGCCGTGTGCCACCTGCGCCGCCGAAGGAAGAACCCTTCGATCGTAGAATTGGGGGTGTTTTTCGCTTCGGACCTCACCGGGGGCGCGCAAAAAAATCGGACGCGGGGAAACCCCGCCAATGCCCCCCGCTCTTGACGGGAAGCCGCTAACTGTGGTATTCTGTAGCGCTTAGGAGGAAACCTCGCGCCATGTGGATCCGTTTTTCCGATGTGGTTCAGCCGGTAGAGTTCCATGAGCGCATGGCGCCCTTCCGGCTGGAACTCGGCTTCCACTACGAGGCTACCGTCACCCCGGGTGAGTTCTCTCTGTTCGTGGCCCCCTGGAAGGGGGCCCACAAGCTGGAGGGGAAGTTCGACTACACCGCCGTGGTTCCGTGTTCCCGCTGCCTCGCGCCTGCCTCCATGGCGGGAACCTGCGTCTTCTCTCTCGAATTTCGGCCCGCCGGCCAGGCCCCCGTCGAAGAGATCGTGGACCTTTCTGGTGAATCCGACGACATCACCTATTATGACGAGGATACGCTGCAACTCGAAGAGCTCATGGCCCAGCAGATGTACCTGGAAATGCCGGAGAAGATCCTCTGCCGTGAGGACTGCAAAGGCTTGTGCCCCCGTTGCGGTGCCGACCTGAACCGGGGCCTCTGCGCCTGCCCCCCCGATCCGGATATGCGCTGGACGCCGCTGGCTCATTTCGTCTCCCCGCGAAAGGAGTAACCCATGCCCAACCCCAGACGCCGCCATTCGAAAACCCGCAGGGATAAACGCCGCACCGGCGATGCCCTGAGTCTCCCCAACCTAGTGGAGTGCCCCCAGTGCCACGAGAAGCGGCCACCGCATCAGGTTTGCCCCGCATGCGGCCACTACGACGGACGCGCCGTTCTCGAAGTCAAGGAAACCTGAGGGTTGAATGACCATCCGCATCGCTCTTGACGCGATGGGGGGGGACCGGGCTCCGCTTCCCGAGGTCATCGGGGCGGTGGAGGCTTATCGGCGATTCGGCGTTCAGACCGTTCTCGTCGGGGACGAACCGCGGCTCAGACACGAACTCGCCCAGTTGAAGGCCGAGGAGCAGGGGCTTTCGGTGGTGCACGCCGAGGAAATCGTCACCATGAAGGACCCCCCCATGACGCCCATCCGCAAGAAGCGGAGGAGCTCCCTGCGCATCGCGGCCGAACTGGTGAAGAGCGGCGAAGCCCAAGGGTTGGTCTCGGCGGGAAACACCGGTGCCGTCATGGCTACGGCCAAACTGGTGATCGGCGGCATCGAGGTGGTGGAAAGGCCCGCGCTGGCCACGTGGCTGCCGCACGCGAAGGGCGCCTCCCTCATCCTGGATGTGGGGGCCAATAGTGACTGCAAGCCCTCCCAGCTTCTGCAGTTCGCGATCATGGGGAGCATCTACGCCTCCCAGGTCACGGGCATCGAGCACCCGCGCGTGGGCCTCCTCTCCATCGGGGAGGAGGACATCAAGGGCAACGACCTGACCAAAGAGGTGTTCAAGCTCCTCCAGCAGGCGGACATCAATTTTACGGGCAATGTGGAGGCGCACGGCCTCTTCGGAGGCGAGGCCGACGTCATCGTTACGGACGGGTTCACCGGCAACGTCGTGCTGAAAACCGGCGAGTCGGTCTACGAATACATCGGACAGACGCTACGGGAGGGTTTTCAGCAAAGCGTCCTCAGCAGGCTGGGATACCTCCTCTCCTCCAAGGTCTACAAAGGGCTGAAGGCCAAGATGGATTACGCCGAGTATGGCGGGGCCCTCCTCCTGGGCGTCCAGGCGGTCACCATCATCTGCCACGGACGTTCCCAGCCCAAAGCCATCATGAACGCCCTCCGTCTGGCCCGCGACTTCTGCCTCGCCGGCTTAAACCAGCGAATCATCGACCAGATTCACGCGCGCATGAAGGATACCCCTAATGGCAAACGTTCGGTCGCGAATTAGCGGCACGGGCCACTCCCTTCCGCAGAAGGTCCTGACCAACGCCGACCTCGAAAAAATGGTGGATACGACCGACGAGTGGATCACCACCCGCACGGGTATCCGAGAGCGGCGAATCGCCGCCGAAGACGAGTACCTCTCTCTCTTCGTGGCCGAAGCCTCACGCCGCGCCCTGGAGATGGCCGGCCTCAAGGCTGAAGAGCTGGACCTGATCATCGTCGCCACGGTAACCCCCGATCAGCCCATCCCCTCCACCGCCTGCTTCGTCCAGCACATGATCGGCGCCAAGAAGGCCGCCGCCTTCGACATGGCGGCGGGCTGCTCGGGATTCATCTACGCCGTGACCGTCGGGGACAGCTTCATTCGCAACGGATTGGCCCGGCACGTCCTCGTGGTGGGGGCCGAGATTCTCTCCAAGTACGTGGACTGGCAGGACCGCGCCACGTGCGTCCTCTTCGCGGACGGCGCGGGAGCCGTGGTTCTCTCGGCGGAGGAGAACGGCCGAGGGCTCCTCTCCTCGGCCATCCACGCCGACGGCTCCATGGCCGAATTCATCACGCTGCCCGGCGGAGGCTCCAAGATCCCCGTAAGCCACGCCATGATCGACGCCAACCTGCACACGATCAAGATGAAGGGCAACGAGACCTTCAAGATCGCCGTCCGCTCCCTCGAATCGGTCTGCCGCGAGGCCATCGAGCGGGCGGGCCTCACACCGGCGGACGTGCGCTGGTTCGTACCCCACCAGGCCAACGTGAGGATTATCAACGCCGTCGCCGAGCGCCTCGGCTGGCCGCCCGAAACCATCTACCTCAACATCGACCGCATCGGGAACACCTCCGCCGCCTCCATCCCCATCGCGCTGGACGAACTGGTTCGCTCCGGCAGGGTACAGCCGGGCGACATCCTCCTGTTCGCCGCCTTCGGTGCCGGTCTCACCTGGGGTTCGGGGCTGGTGCGCTGGTAGGGCACGCCGCCGGCGCCTTCCCGGCATTCGTCACCGTATCTTCGAGGGGTGCGCATGAAAATAGCCGTCGTTTTCCCCGGCCAAGCTTCCCAGTATGTGGGCATGGGAAGAGAGCTCGCCCGGGCCTTCTCCGAAGCGGATGAGCTCTTTGCGCAGGCCGATGAGGCCTTGGGAACGGATTTTCGCAAGGTGCTCTGGGAGGGGCCGGCGGACACCCTCAACCTCACCGAGAACACCCAGCCCGCCGTTCTCACCGTCTCCATCGCGGCGTGGACTGCGCTGAAAAAGGCACTGCCCGGCTTGGCTCCGGCCTACCTGGCCGGCCACTCCCTCGGCGAATACAGCGCCCTCGTGGCCGCCGGCTCCATCCCCTTTCCTGAAACCCTCAGAACGGTTCGCCATCGCGGGCGGTTCATGCAGGAGGCCGTATCCGTTGGAGCGGGAGCCATGGCCGCCCTGATGGGGATAGAGATCGACGCGGTCCGGCAAGCCTGCTCTCAGGCGGCTCAGGGGCAGGTCGTGAGTCCGGCCAACGACAACGCCCCCGGTCAAATCGTCATCGCCGGTCACGCAGAGGCCGTCAACAGGGCCGTGGAAGCGGCCAAGGCGCTCGGCTGCCGCAAGGCCGTCCTCCTGCCCGTCTCGGCGCCATTCCACTGCGCCCTCATGGCCCCCGCTCGCGAGCGCCTCGCGCCCGAGCTCGAAGCCCTCGCGTTTTCGGATCCGAAGTGGCCCGTGGTGGCCAACGTGGACGCCGCTCCCACCACCGATGGAGCGGCCGCCAGAGCCAAACTGATCGCGCAGGTGGATTCCCCCGTACGGTGGCGCGAGACCCTACTCTTCCTGCACAGCCAGGGCGTGGATACGATTCTGGAGGTGGGGCCGGGCACCGTCCTCTGCGGCTTGGCTAAACGGGTCAACCGGGACTGGAAGCTTCTGAACGTGGAGTCTCCGGAGAGCCTGGACAAGGCACTCGCGGAACTCCAGGGCTGAACGGGGGAAGGGTCCCCACACGGCACCGATACACCGAGGGAGGCGAACATGGCTCGTTTTTCAGATCGCGTAGCGCTCGTGTCCGGAGCGGCCCAGGGAATAGGCCTCGCCATCGTGGAGAAACTGGCCAGCGAGGGTGCCCGCGTCTTCGGCGGCGACCTCAATCTCGCGGGCATGACCCAATCCGCGCAAGCGCTGTCGGCCCGAGGCCTGAAGGTCAGCCCGCTAGCGCTCAACGTCTCCGACCGCGCCTCCTGCGAAGCGGCCGTCCAGGCCGTCTCTGAGCAGGCCGGGCGGCTCGATCTGCTCGTGAACAACGCGGGCATTACGCGCGATGCCCTCCTCATGCGCATGAAGCCGGAGGATTGGGACGCCGTTCTCTCGGTCAATCTGACGGGCGCCTTCAACCTGACCCAGGCCGCCCTCAAGCCCATGATGGCCGAACGCTTCGGCCGCATCGTGAACATCGCCTCCGTGGTGGGCCTCATGGGGAATGCAGGCCAGGCCAACTACGTGGCCAGCAAGGCAGGCATCATCGGGCTCACCAAGGTGACCGCCCGCGAGCTGGCCAGCCGCAACATCACCTGCAACGCCGTGGCCCCGGGCTTCATCGTGACGGCCATGACCGACAAGCTCACCGAGCAGCAGAAGGAGCAGATGGCCTCGATCATCCCCATGAAACGATTCGGCAGCGCCGAGGACATCGCGCGCGCCGTGGCCTTTCTCCTCAGCGACGACGCGAGCTACATCACGGGCCAGACCCTCTCCGTCAACGGCGGCATGTACATGTAGCACTGTTGCCCGGCAGGCTGCGGACGGCTTACCCATGAGATTCCCGCCGTAGGATGGGCTCTCCTCGGCTCCTTCACGGATGGGGCACGCCCACCGGGAGCCGCGCCTCGAATGCGGGGGGATTCCCTGCCCTTCTTTTTCTCGTGCCTTCTCTTGGGCTGTAAACACCCATGGGGAGGGCTTCCCCTCCCCACTTGGTGATGTTCTTTGGTGCCGAAGGGGGGACTCGAACCTACGCGGCCTAGAAGCCTCGCCGCTCGCGGGTCTCGCGGCTCCGTTTCAAGGCCGCCTACGGTTCCCGGGGCGGGTCCCTCGGCTTGCCCCGCTCCGCTGCGAAGGCTCGCTCTTCGCTCGCCTCCTCGCGGCGGGCCTACGCCGTCTCCCGCCCTTCTCGTCCCCCCTTCTCGTGCCTTCGGCGGGGCTGGAAACACCCATGGGGAGGGCTTCCCCTCCCCACTTGGTGATGTTCTTTGGTGCCGAAGGGGGGACTCGAACCCCCATGGTCTTGCGGCCGGTGGATTTTGAGTCCACTGCGTCTACCGGTTCCGCCACTTCGGCCAAGGGGCCATTCTAGGTAGGTTCGCCCGGTGCGTCAACCTCGGGGGAAAGGTCTGCTTGGCGGCGGCGCGGTCCCAACCACTCCGGATGCCCCGGCGCACCTGCCTTCCTTCGCCGCCGCCTCATGCGCGAACGGCTTCATGAATCCAGGGTTCCAACCCCGGGGCCAAGTAGAAGGCCGGTTTGAGCAGGCTCTCCTCGGGAGCGAGGAGCCCCTCTTGCACGGCCCTCCGCGCCAGAGGCGTGCCGGGATAGATGCGGATGCCTACGGTGATCTTGAGCTCGTCCAGCTGGAGCGAATGGGCGAAGGCCAGGCTTTCCTGCACGGTATCGCGCGTCTCCCCCGGTCCTCCGAGAAGAAGAAAACCCATGCGCCGGATGCCGTAGGCGGCGAGCAGCTCGGAGGAGCGGCGCACATCCTCGGGCCGGAAGCGCTTGTTCATTTCCGCCAGAACCCTCGCGGAGCCGCTCTCGAACCCCAGGCTGACCTCGCTGCAGCCCGCCTCCGCCATGGCATTCACCAGCTCCTCGCTCATAAGGTGCGGGTAGAGGATGCACCGCCAAGTGATCGCCAGGTGGCGCGCCTTGATCTCCCGGCAGAGGGAGAAGGCTTGGGATTCGGGAAGGTTGAAGGAGTTGTCCACGAAGTAGAAGCGGTGGAACCCCCTCCTTTCGAGCGCCGCGAGCTCATCGGCGACGAGGGCGGAGGAGCGGCACCGAATGCGGCGGCCTTGAATGGCCGAGGTCGAGCAGTAAGAGCAATCGTTGGGACACCCCCGTCTGCTCTGGATGGGCAACCAGAGCCTCTCCGGGTTGTCTCGCCTGTTCTCCAGGATGGTTGCATCCCAGAGGGCCAGCTCGTCGAGATCATCAACCTCGGCCCTTCCACGATCCGTCTCGTCCCCGAAGGTGTAGACGCCAGGAACGGACCTTGGATCGGACCGATTGCTTAGGCATTCGAGCAGAATCGGGAAGGCCCTCTCCCCGTCTCCTCGAATGCCGAAGTCGGCCTTCAGGTAGGCCAGCACCTCCCGCGGGAAGATACTGAAGCCGGCGCCGCCGAGGACGATGGGGGCCGCGGAGGCGGACCGGCACCCGGCCACCACCCATTTCGCCTCCTCCAGAAGGAAATGGGGCTCCTGGCGATTTTGATCGTCGATGTTGCGGATGGAGATTCCGATGACCTCCGGTCGCGTGGATGCCAACACCTCACTGAGCGCCTGACGGGGGGCGTCAGCCGCGAGCAGGTCCAGAAACGTCACCTCGTGACCGGCGCGGCGCGTGGCTTCGGCCACGAGCCCCGCTCCGAGCGGCAGCGTCACCATGTGGCTCCGTTCGGTGTTGGCGGAGATCAACAGCACTTTCATGGGTGGCCTCGAGGGAGGACTCGGTGACCGCCCCTCGCCGAGGGAAAAGCCGCCGCCGGAGAGGGGCCTTGCCCCTGTCGAGGGATTACCTCACGCTCGGCGTTCGAGCAGAATGACGGTGATGTTGTCCTCGCCGCCCTTCTGATTGGCGAGTTGCACCAGGGAGCGGCAGGTGGCCTCGAGGGGTTCACGGCGGGCGAGGGTTTGGGCGATTTCCTCCTCGGCGGCCATGGAGTTCAACCCGTCACTGCACAAGAGGATCCGGTCGCCCACCGCCACCTCCATCTCGAGCACATCCGCCTGCGCCTGGTCTCTCGTGCCAAGCGCCTTGGTGATGACGTTCCGAAACGGGTGGTGGGCGGCCTCCTCTTCGGTCAAGAAACCCAGCCTCACCTGCTCGCTGACCCACGAGTGATCCATGGTGAGAACGGACAGCCGGTCACCGGAGTAGAGGTAGGCCCTGCTGTCGCCCACGTGGCCGATGATGAGCCTCTCCCCCGCGACGAGCGCCGCCACGACCGTGGTTCCCATGCCTCTCGATTCGGGATGCTCCGAGGAGTAGTTCTGAATCTGCTCGTTCGCAAGAGCAATGGCGGTCCTGAGTTTGTTCCCTTCGAAGGAGAGGCTCTCGTCGTAGGAGGGGTAGGGCCAAGTCGCCTCTTCCGACAGGTCTTGAATTTCAAAGAAGGCCACGATCTGCTGGACGGCCATCTGGGCGGCCACCTCGCCCGAAGAGTGGCCCCCCATCCCGTCGGCCACCACATACAGCCTGAGTTCGGGACGGATGGCAAAGGCGTCCTCGTTGTTGCTCCGTTTGAGACCCACATCCGTCAGGCCGAAGGCCTCCATAGTCATCATTTTTTCTTTCCAAGGAGGGGGAGGCCCCAGGGCTTGTCGCTCGTCAGTTGGGCAAGGAGGGCCTTGATCTCTTCGTCGGCAGGATAGTTCTGCTGGGATGCCTCCAGGAGGCGAAGGGCGCGAATCGATTGCCCGTTTTCCATGAGAAAGCGGGCATACTCCACGACGAAACCGGCGGAAAAGGGATCCAGTTCTATGGCCCTTTCCACCTGCTGGCTACCGAGTGTCCGCCAGCGGGGGTTTCTCAGCCGAATCATCCCCGCGTGGAAAAGGGCTTGAGGGTTTTCCGGGTCCTGGCGCAGGAGATGGTCGAAGATGCTGAGCGCACCGGCCAAATCGCCCGCCTTCAGGCGTGCCCTCCCCTGCTGGAGGTACTCTCTGGCCATCTCTTGGGGGGAGCGCTGGGCCATTGGGGCCTGGACCGATGAGGCTAGAGTTCTATCATAGGCCTCGCGCTGAGCTTTTCGCCCCAGGGTGTTGAAGGCCTCCGTCAGGCGTTTCAGATATGCCTCTGCCTCGGCCTTCTCCGACGGGTCGGTGAACTTGTCGGGGTGATGCTCCTTCACCAGCTCTCGAAAGGCCGCTCGTATCTCTCCGTCCCTGGCCTGTGGACTTACACCCAACACTTCGTAGTAATTCTGGTCATTCCGGTCCATAGCACCTAGCTTAGCTCAAGCAGTCCCTATCCCGCAAGGCCGCTCGGCCGGCCTCCCCTATTTCTTTTTGTAGGCCGCCGTCTTCCTCGAATTGCGGGCATCCCAGAGTTTGCGCGCCTCCCGGCGGATGGCGTCGCTGATGTTGCGGTCCTTGATCGTCAACTTCAAATCAAGGTCGGTAAGCCTAGGCAGGAACTGAAGAACCAGCCCGATAGGGACCTTAGGATTGGCGACTAGGGATTTCACAACGCTGTATCGCTTGGTCCACTCCTTGTTGCGCGCCATTTTTCGGAAGAGATCCTCGGACAGGTTGCGCTGGCGGGCAAAGGATTCGATCTCGAGTTCGCTCAGCTTGGGGGAGTCCAGGACGGCCTCCTGGACCACCTTGTTGCTGTCACGGATCAGCAAGCTTCTCGCCTCCTTGTTCCCCTTCAGCGCCAGCTCGATCTTAGCAGGGATGGACATGGCGAGGATCTGCTGGTAGAGCGACTTGTACTGCTCCGCCGACAGATCCTCCTCCACGAGAGCCTCGGGTGGCAGTTCCAGTGCTTCGTGGCTGGGTTCAGGCTGAACCCCCGCGGGTTCCTTCATCCCGAGGCCCGGCACGACAGAGGGCTGAATGGGTGAAGGGATCGCCTCCGGTCCGGCCGAGACGCCTCCGGGCTCGGGCACGTTCATCGTGAACGCTCCCCCGGCGGCTCCGAGCTTCAGACCGAATCGCCTCTCCAGCAAAGCCGGAATGCGGGGATGCGTCCGAAAGAACTGCTCCACCAGGTCATAGATTCTCCTCACCTGGCTCGAGCTCAAGGTGCGGTTCCTCAAGATGGCCTCGAGGATGGAGGGCTCGCGCAGGAGCCGGACCTGATTGTCCAGCATGAGGTCAAGAATCTCCCCTTCGCCGTTCTCCCCGAGCCATTCCAGGGTCTCGACCGCCACCGCGCGGTTCTTGAGGGCCGCCTTCCGGATACGCTCGTTCTTGCCCAACACCCGTATGGCAAAATCGAGGACCTCCGAATGGAACTCGTAGCCGGGCAGAAGGGCGTCCCACTCTTCCTCCTTCAGGGCGGCGAGACTCTCTTTGCAGGCGATTCGCACCTCCGGGTCCTGGTCGTTGCGAAGCAGCACCCACAGCTCCACGAACTCCTCCCGGGAGAGGGGCAACGCGCCTTTGGCGGCGGCTCTCTTGACCTGGGCCGGGGTTTCGCCCGCCAGGATCCGTTCTACGAGAGGGTTCGTCATGGCGCCTGAGGCGGTACGGCCGGTGGAATCTGGAAGTTTTTGAGCGGCTTGCCTGGAGCGCCGGGTAGCGGAATACTACGCCCCTGGTAGGTGATGGCGAGAGCGGAAGGGTCTCCGATGTTGGCCGTGAATTGCTTTCCGTTGAGAGCCACCGTCTCCCCTGCCTTGAGCTGGCGGTAGACCTTCCTCTGTCCATCGGCCCATAGTTCGAGCCAGCAGGGCTTGCTGCTCACGATGACGAGATCGCCCTTCGGTGCCGCCGGGGCGGAGGGGGTGCGCGCCTCCGCCGCCCCGGCGGGAGCCGTTGGTTCCACCGCGGCGGGGGATGCTACGGGCTGCGGAGCCGGCTTCTCGGACGATTCAACGCTGGTCGCCGGAGCCGTTGCCGGAGCACCGGAGAAGGGAGCGGCCTGAACCGCCGTTTTCGGCGTGGCCTGCTCGCCGGGGGCCACCTCGCCCTGCGTGGCCTGTTGCACGCGGGTCTTCTCACGAGCCGCCCTAGACGGCTGGGAGGCTTCCGGGGGGCCTGCCTGGGTTGCACGTTCCGCGGAGCGCCGCTCCACTCCCGCGCCGTAGCGGAGCCAGCGCCACCCCATGACGCCAGCCATCAGAACCACCACGACCATCGCCAGAAGCGCGAGCCACCCGCGGAAGCGGCGGGGCGTAAGGGGCACCTCCGGAGGGCTTTCCGGCAGCGGAGCTCGCGTGATCTGCCGGAGGCGCTCCACGTAAGGTTCTCCATCCAGCTCCAGAACCGCCGCGTAGGCCCGCAGGTGCCCAGCCAGGAAAACAGCCGGCGGGAGGTCCTCCAGCCGCCCCTCCTCCAAGGCGAGCAGGATGGGCTTTCGAATCTTCGTAGCCCTAGATACATCCTCCAGGCTCAGCCCCTTGGCCTTCCTAGCCGCACAGAGCTCCTCGCCCAGGACCTTCGCCGAGTGGTTCACGGTTTCCTCCCGAGTCTCGTCAGCAGCATCCGCCGCACGGCCACGGGGACTTTGGGGTCCTGCGACAAGGCCCGAGCCTCCGTCAGGCTCAGAGAGCTCAAGAAGGGAATGACGGCCGCGAGAGGAGTATGCACGTTGCGGATGAGGCCCACCCGCACCTCCTGCCGTGCGGACCACTTCGGGTCCCGGGCGACGGTCTCAAGAACGGGTGCGGGTGTCTTGGGCTGGTTGATGAGGAACAGGACGTCGTCTTCGACGGTCCTGCCATTCTCCAGTAGCGCCTTGACGACCCTTGGATCCTTGTCGCTTCTCAGCATCTTGAGCGCCTGTCCCGCGGCCGTCCGGGCGAGGGTGATCTTCTCCCCCACGGCCATGGCAGGAAGACGCTGCAAGAGGACGGTTTCGGCCGCGTGCCTCACTTCGCTCGCGATGTGGAAATTCTGGATGGTGAGGTTCAGCTCGCGCCACGCCAGGAATTTCACAAAATTCATGGCGTCGGCGAGGGGAGTGGCGGCGTGATTGACGAGGGAGCATTGAAGCCTGCTGGAGCGGATCCATTTGCTGTGGCTCAGTTGGGCCAGGAAACTTTCCGGCAGGTCCCTGCGCTCGAGCAGCTTGAGGAGGTGGCGTTCCTTGGTGGCCGGGTGCTCCAGGAGGGCCGGGAGTTCCTGAAAAGAGAGAAAGGGAATCTTGCTCCAGAGCTCGTCTTCGGTCAGACCCGAGTCCAGCATTCTCCGTCACCCCTGTTTTCGATTGTAGGATCCCCGCCTTCTCCTGGCAAGGCTCCGGCTCTCCCCGAAATTCCGCGATGCAAGCGGGGTGCCTTCGGCGACGGTTGCGCCACGCCCAAAGAAAAGAAGTTATGGATGAAGAGGGAGGGCCATTCCCTCCCCCTCCGCTGGCAAAGCCAGAGGGAGGGACCCCCACCCTTGGACGCCTTTTTCGCCTCCGACTCAAAGGCACCCAATCCCTTATCAGGTGAAAGAGCATTGGAGCTAAACCACGCGTTCATCAATATTTGGGGGCTCCGTTCCGGTTTCATCGCGGGATTGCGGCTCTCCAGCCGGCGGAGACGAATCGCACCAGAGACTCCCGTTCGGTCCGGGGCAGGAGGGACGCCCTCGCCGCCAACTCCTGGCTGCGCGCCAGCTCCCGTGGCCCCCACCGCGCCCGGCGGCTCGCCCACCGCAACTCCCGATTCAGGGTCGTGCGAAAGAGCCCAGGATCGTCCGTGCCGATGGAGAGCGATACCCCTGCGGCCCAGAGCTGGGCCAGCGGATGCCTTTTGCCCCTGGGGACCGCGCCGGTCCGCCTGTTGCTGGTGGGACACACCTCCAGGTGCGTGCCGCGGCGGACCAGCTCCGCCACCAGGGCCGGCGACTCGGCGGCTCTGATGCCGTGCCCGATTCTCGGCGGATCAAAGAGGTCGAGGGCCGACGCCACCTCCTCGGCTCCAAGACCCTCCCCCGCGTGCGGGATGATCGGGAAGCGGTGCTTCCGGGCCTCTTGGGCCAGCTCGCTGAAGAGGCGCGCGGGGGCGGCCGCTTCGTCCCCGCCGAGTCCAAAAGCCACCACGCCGCGGCCCCTGCGCCCGAGGGCCAGTTCGAAGTCGCGAATCAGGCCCCTGCGATCCCACTGGCGAACGCCGTCGACGATGAAGGAACACCGCGGGACTCCTGTCCTCGCCGCGACCAGCAAGGCATCGAGCGTCTCCTCGGCGGGGATTCCGTGCCGCTCCCAGACCGACGGGGAAACGCGGAGTTCTGCGTACACCACCCCCTGCCGGCAGAGCCTGCCCTGCACCCTTCGAAAGAGCCACACTAGATCGGCGGGATCCGCCAGAAGGTCCACGAGGCGTCCGAAATGGACCAGGAAATCTCCGAGAGTGCCGTGCCGATAACAGGCCGCGAGGCCCGAGGGCCCGATCCCCTGGCCGGCCGGTTTGCGATCGGCCAGTATCCGGGCCTCCGAGGGCGAGATGCACCCTTCGAGGTGAAGGTGCAACTCCACCTTGGGAAGGGGAAGCAGGTTCAATAGTGCTCGGCCTGTTGGTTGAAATCGTAGTGAAGGACCAGCTTGTAGACCTTCAGGTCTACGGGCATGTCGAACTTAACGCCGATGCTGACGGAGGAGCCACGCCGCTCTATGGTGATGTCCTTTTCGGAGAGCGGCAGGTTGAGCCTCTTGGCCTTAGCTACGAGATCCTGCTTCATCTCCTCCGGTGTGCGGTTCCAGCAATCGGTCCGGGCGTACTCCCCCATCCAGTCCTTGAACTCGTAAGCATTGATCCGGGGAGGCACGACCTTCACGAGCACGAAGACGGCGGCCGCCAGAATCAGCAGCATGACGAAGAGCCCTAGTTTGCCCTCACCCAGCTCCGCGTTTCTCATGGCGTGACTCTCCTTTCGGCCTCATGATAAAAAGCTAGCGTATCGCTGTCAACGCGCCAGTTTCTCCAGAGCCGCCTCCAGGTCAGCGATTTTTCGTCCGTACTCAGCGAGCAGGCGGCGGTTCTTTTCCACCACCTCAGCGGGCGCCCGATCCACGAAGGCAGGGCTTTCGAGCTTGGCCGCAAACTTCCCGTGTTCCATCTTCGCCTTGCGCAGCTCGCTCTCCAGGCGTTGGCGTTCCGCCTCGGCGTCCCGGGAGGCGGCCGAAACGTGCAGGGCGAACTGGAACCTCGCGGCCACTCCCGCTACCCACTCCTCTCCTTGGGGCAGAGATTCCGCGCGGTTCACCCCGTTCAAACGGGCCAGAAAGGCTACCTCTTCAAGAGAGCGGGCCAGGGCGGCGGCCGCCTCACGGTCCGCCGGAACCACGACGGCATCGAGCCGCTGCGAGGGTGACAATCCCTTTTCGGCCCGTAGGTTGCGGACGCGGTTCACGAGGTCCATGAGCCAGTCGATGGAGTCGAAATCGGAGGAATCCTCGGCCGAGCCCACCGGGTAAGCGGCCAGCATGAGGCTCCCTTCGGCGCCCGGCATCCGCTGCCAGAGGTCCTCCGTGATGAAGGGCATGAAGGGATGAAGGAGCCTCAGGATGCGGTCCAGCACGCGGTGCAGGGTCCAGCGCGTGGCCCCCCTCCTGGCGGCGGGCGTTCCCTCCGCCAACCCCACCTTCGACGCCTCCACGTACCAATCGCAGAAGCGATGCCAGACAAAATGATAGAGGACTTCTGACGCCTCATAGAACCGGAAGGCCTCCAGCGACTCGTTGACCCTTTTCGCGGTGGCCTCGCATTCGCTGAGGATCCAGCGGTCCCAGAATCCGAGATCCTCCCCGGCCGGCTCCCGGACACCTTCGCCCCCAAGCTGCATCAAGACGAAGCGCCCCGCATTCCACAGCTTGTTGGCGAAGGCGCGGTAACCCTCCATGCGCTTCGGGTCGAGAGAAACGTCCGTACCGGGAACGCAGAGGACCGCCAGCGTAAAGCGCACGGCATCGGCCCCATACTGCTCGATGAGCTCCAGGGGATCAATGACATTGCCGAGGGTCTTGCTCATCTTGCGGCCCTGGGCATCCCGCACGAGACCGTGCAGGAACACGTCGCGGAAGGGGGCCTTGCCGGTGAACTTCAGACCGGCCATGATCATACGGGCCACCCAGAAGAACAGGATGTCGTACCCCGTCTCCATGACCGTCGTGGGGTAGTACCGCTTGAACTCTTCCGTCTCCTCCGGCCAGCCCAGGGTGGAGAAGGGCCAGAGCTGGGACGAGAACCAGGTATCCAGCACGTCGGGGTCCTGGCTTACGGTCCCGCCGCAGTAAGGGCACTTCGCGAGATCTTCCATGGCCACCAGGAGCCGTTGCGGATCGTTCGAACCGGCCGACTTTCCGCACTGATCGCAAAAAAAAGCGGGGATGCGGTGCCCCCACCAGAGCTGGCGGGAGATGCACCAGTCGTGGATCTCGCTCATCCAGTTCAGGTAGACCTTGCGCCAGTGGTCGGGGATGATCCGGATCTCTCCGCGCTCCACCGCCTCCCTCGCCGGACCGGCCAGAGGTTCGATCTTCAGAAACCACTGTTTGGAAACGGCCGGCTCCACCACCGTATCGCAGCGCTGGCAATGGCCCACCGCGTTGGCGTGGGGGGTTGTTTTCACCAGGAGCCCCTCGGCCTCCAACTGCCGCACGACCCCCTTGCGCGCCTCGAACCGGTCCTGGCCCACAAAGGGCCCGGCCTCCTCCGTCATCCGGCCATCCAGACCGATGACGGTGATTGCGGGCAGCCCATGTCGCCTGCCCGCTTCGAAGTCATTGGGGTCGTGCGCCGGCGTGATCTTCACCGCCCCCGTCCCGAACTCGCGGTCCACCATGGTGTCGGCGATGACGGGGATGGAGCGGTTCAGGATGGGCAGGCGCACGCGGCGGCCGATCCACGATCGGTAGCGCTCGTCCTCCGGGTGGACGGCCACGGCCGTGTCGCCCAGCATGGTCTCCGGCCGCGTCGTGGCCACCACGATGCCCTCACCGTCCCCTGCACCCTCCAGGGGATAGCGGATGTACCACAGGTGCCCCTGGCTGTCGGCGTGCTCCACCTCGAGGTCCGAGAGGGCCGTACCGCAGCGCGGACACCAGTTGATCATGTACTCGCCGCGGTAGATCAGCCCCTCCCTGTAGAGCTCCACGAAGGCCGTGCGCACCGCCCTTGAAAGGTCGGGGTCGAGGGTGAAGCGGGTCCGGCTCCAGTCGCACGAAGCGCCCAGGCACCGGAGCTGCTGGAGGATCGTGTCGCCCTTCTCCTTGCGCCACTCCCACACCTTCTCCACGAAGGCCTCTCGCCCCAACTGCGAACGCTCGATGCCCTGCTTCTCGAGTTCCTTGCTGACGACCATCTGCGTTGCGATGCCCGCGTGATCGGTCCCGGGCAGCCACAGCGCGTCGAATCCCTGCATGCGCTTCCACCGGATCAGAATGTCTTGGAGCGTGACGAACATGGCGTGGCCGGTGTGGAGGACCCCCGTCACGTTGGGAGGGGGGATCACGATGACGTAGGGCGGCTTGCCGGAACGGGGATCCGCCGTGAACATCCCGCCCTCTTCCCAGAAACGGTACCAGCGCTCCTCGCACTCCCTAGGGTCGTACTGCTTGGGGATCTCCATGGTTATCTCTCCGGGTTGAAAGGGCCTCCGTGTTGTCTTTCCGAGGGGCGGGAGCCGGGCGCCTTCCCGTGCCCCCAGCCGTGCCCGCGCCGTCCATACACGAAAACAGGGGCGAACCCCTGTTCTCGCGCCTTAGCTGCCGCCGGCGGTCTTCGGTTTCAGCCCGCCTCGGCTTCCAGTTCTTGGATACGGCGCCGGATGAGGGTTTCCGCCATTTCCGGAATGACCTCCCAGGCGACCTGCCGAATGATCTCCGGGGCAGTCTCCCGAAGAACTTGCAATACCGCGTCCCGCACCGCCGCCTGAACGGCGTCCGGCGTCATTCTTTCTGCCTGTTCCCGGGCGGCCTCCCGCACCGCGGCCGGAGCCGCCTCCGCCACGGCCTGCCTGACGAGATCGGGAGCCTGCTGGGCCACCGCCTGTTGAACGGCCCCCGGAACGGTTTCCCGCGCAACGGCCGAGGCGTGATCGGGGGCGATCTCCCGCGCCACCTGGCGGATGTGCGCTTCGGCCATATCAACGACGATCGCCCGGATGCGGTCCGGCGCCATCTCCCTCACCGTTTCGGCAATCACCGCCGGAGCCATAGCCTGCGCCACCTCTCGGGCTATTGCCGGCTGCGCCTCGGCCACGGCCTTCCTCACCGACCGCTCCAGCTCCTCGCCCGAGATCGTTGGAGCCACCGAGACCTTTACCGCTTCGGCGGGAGGCTCGGGCTCGGCCCGCAAGGGCTCAACGGCCGGGAGCGCGGCGACGGCGGACTCCTCGGTTTGGGTCAGAAGGGCTGCCTCCTCGAAAGGAGAGGCCTCCTCCAAGCCTACCGGCAGCTCTTCCGTGCGCTCTCCGGAAGCCAGAGGAGCCTTCACGGCCCCGCCCACGGTTTCGGCGGAACCCTCGGGTAGGCCGCTCTGAACCTCGCCCTCCAGCAAAAATGGGCGCTCATCCAGCCGCGCCTCCTCGGGTCGCGCCTGTTCGGCCGTATCCACCGACGGGGGCATGACCTCCTCGTAGGCGGGGACCAATTCGCCCTCGATCTTCGGAAGATCGACGGACGATGCTTCGAGCGTCTCCTCCGGGGCGCCCGA
>Ga0078972_1002414_pt1 | contig 61939 bp, 51 predicted proteins | sample YelNatPaOPGAMG01_FD_67568 | JGI IMG/M metagenome (GOLD analysis project Ga0078972, IMG submission 67568) | Hot spring thermophilic microbial communities from Obsidian Pool, Yellowstone National Park, USA - OP-RAMG-01 (SPADES assembly) (version 2) | ecosystem: Environmental > Aquatic > Thermal... | reverse complement strand
TTTGGTTGAAGGTGGACTTGGTTTTTTTAATTGTTCAAGTTCTTTTAATTGCTCTTTTGGTGTTTTTGTATCTTGGGGTATATCTTTTTTCAAATTTTCAATCTCTTTTAGTTGTTTTTCTATGTTTTCTCTTTCTTTTTCTGTTTGTTGTTGAGGTAAAGTTTGGGGTGGTGTTTTTTTAGATTTCATCAAATAAAAAGAGAAAACAACAAAAAAAAGAAAAACTAATAACAAAGCCAAAATCCAAACATTCTTTCCTTTTGCTTTTTCCATACAATAATCTTAATTTAGAGAAAAAATTTGTCAAGAGAGATTTTTTGGATTTAATTTTGGAAATTATTTTTTAAAAAATTTTTTTGTGGAACAGTGTTTTTGGATTTTGAAACTTTAGTTTTGGTTTTTTATCGTTTTTACTCTTTAACTTTTAAATTTTGCTCATTAAAAAGTAAATTTTAGTCTGGTTTTGATGATAAAAATTTTAGCAGTTTTTTAAAATAATTTTCACTGCCTCATCCAAATATTTTTTTTCTATTTCCTTGACGTTGTCGAGTTCACTATGGTAAACGGTCATTAGTTTATCAAGGTTTCCGGAAATTATTTTTATTTTCTTTTCGAATTTCTCCCTGGCTTTAATTGGAAAAGCCAAATAAATCAAATGTTTATCCTCTAAAATTTTAGTAGGACCGTTTCCAAGGCAATCTAAAACTAAAATTTTCTTTGCCAAGTTCATTATTTTTAAAAATTTTTTTTCGAAAGCCCGAAAACCATGGCCCCAGTAAATCGGCTTATCGTAAGAAAGCTCTTCGTTTGCAGAAAAAACGAACAAATTATTTTTGAGAATTTTGGGTTGAGAAAAAATTGCTCCCATCATCGCTGCCACTCCTGAAGCGTTATCAATCGCTCCCTTTCCCAAACTATCGTAATGAGCAAAAACAATTGTTTTTGGTTTTTTCAGATTGCCAACCAAAATATTCCTGGCTTTGTATTTTATTGGGTTTACCCTCACTTTTCCTTTTATTTTTTTTGCCTCTAAAATGGAATTTAAATCTTTTTTGGAAATAGCCAAAGCTGGAGCAAAATAAAAATTCGAAAGAGAAATTCCTTCGCATTTGGGATTAAAATTAATGTTCGGTTTATCAAGAAAAAAACGAGAAGGAATTAAAGAACTAATTAAATAATCTTTATCTTCAATTTCTCCGGAAAAAAAAGAACAACCTTTACAAGAAATTTTTTTATTGTCAGCCATTAAAATTTCTTTTTCAATTTTGGGAACTTTTGTCCAAAAAAAATGCAAGCAATACTTAAAATCGTGATTAGAAAGAAACGAAATAATAAAATCAGCCGTTTTTTTCTCGCCTTCTAATTGTCGAGGAGAAAAATTGATTAAGTTATTGATAAAAGATAAATAATCAAATTCCTTTTTCATTAAGATTAATTTTAACATAAAAAAGAGGGAGTTATCAAAGATAACTCCCTTTAAAGAACTAGAGTTAATCAAAGTGCTTCTAAAACTCTTGCGGGATAAAAGTTGAGAATTTGCTCCTCCTCCTTTTCCGAACCCGAACATGGGTGATAAACAATCAAGGGTTTTACCCCAAACTCTTTCAAAACAAATTCCCAAGCTGGTATCACCACCCTTCTCTTGAATATCTCCAAATGGGGAAATCCTGGACTTTCAAAGCTTTCAAAGAGAATTCCTCTCGTTGAAAAAGCGGCAAAAAGATAAGTGTAATAATTTGTTGCCGACCCCAACGATTTCAACCAATCAGAAATATCAATTATTTCTCCTTCCAACCCAATGATTTTCCTTGCTCTGTGGTGAAATTCCCACAAAAATTCGCTCTTTTTCGTCTTTATTTTTTTTAAGGGAATACCTTTAATTCTTCTCAGGCTTTCTACTAGTTCAACTTTTTTCAATCTAGGTCCTCCATTTTTCCCATACCCATCGAACCCGTAAAGAATTACCAACCTCGTTTTGCTTGGGTTCTCAGGTAAAAAGATATCTTCAAGATATTCAAGATTGATGGGGCAAAGACCAAGTGCTTTGCATCTTTCCTCGAACTGAATATCTTCTAATCTTGCGGTTGCAATATGTCGAGCCAAAAATCCATTAAATCCTTTGGGAATAGGACAAGAACCCAAAAATTCATCTATCCTTTCCATTAGCTCTCTTTGACTCTGCCTTTTCTCTAATTCCTTGATTGCCTCCTCTATCGTCCAGTACATTCTCGCACCTCCTAAGTTGGTTTTAAAAGTTCTCAGGGAAAACTTAAAAAGCCTCCCTGGCTGGGAGGTCAATTCTATGAAAAGGGATAAATCAAAACTTAACCCCCCAGCCCGAGAGGCTTCAAAATGAAAATGAACAAATTTTGATTTTTCCTATTTTGCATTATAAAAATTTTAAAAATTGAAAAAGATTTGTCAAGTGGTAAAATTTTTCAATTTTAAAGTTTCTTCTATTTTTTCCAATTAACTGAATTGACAAACGGTAAAATTTGAAAATTTAATAATGTGCAGTTGGAGAAAATTTTCTGATATAATCTATTAAATAATTTTTGGCAAAAAATTTAAAAAAATTATGAAATCATTTCAGAGTCTTCAACAAAAATACCAAAATGATCCAAAAAGCATACGAAGGATTAAAACTACAATTTATTGGTGGGATTTGTATAAAGGACATTACATTAAATTAAAACCGAGGTTACAAAAAGAAATTTTTCAAAAAGCAATTGAAAAAGCAGGTGGTCATTTTACTTTATTAGCGAAAAAACTAAACATTAACAGAAAAACCATCTCTGAATGTTACAAACTAAAAAGGAATCCTAACATAGGAAATTTGATTAAAATTGCCAATTTTATTAACTTTCCATTAAGAGAAATAGAAAAGAATATAATACAAATTTCGAAATCCAAATTTAAACCGAAATTGCCATTTCAACTTCACAACAAAGAAGGGGCTGAAATAAGAGCAACTTTCCTTTGCGATGGACACATTCCGAAATCCCCTATAAAATCTCCTGGTTATTTCGCTTCAGAACTTACACTACACAAAAGGCTTATAAAACTTTGTAAAAATATTTTTGGAGATTTCAAAGCAAAAACTTATTTTGACGGGAAAACTTATGTAACGAAATTTCCTTCAGTAATAGGAACTGCTTTAGAAATAGCCGGAGTTCCACGAGGTGATAAACGCGTCTCTAAAACTTCAGTTCCTTACGATATTCTTTTGGGTTCGAAAGAAATTAAAGCAACTTATTTGAGAAGAGTTTTTGATGATGAAGGTGATGTTTGTTTTGGAAGAAACGGTAAAAGAGCAGTTAGAATCAGTCGAAGTATTGATATTACCGGAGAAAATTTAATTTCGGATCCAATAAAGTCTGAACGTTGGGTCCCTGTTAATACTCCCAATCTTCCGACCCATCCGCTTTTGCTTGGCGAACAGTTTTTATTGCACCAATTAGGGATTAATGCAAAAATGTATCTTGAGGGAATTTATAAGTCGCGTAGAAATAAAATCACGGTAAAATGGCGACTTCAAATAGCACAACAAGATAGTTTACGAAGGTTTGCCGAGATTATAAACTTCAATCTCGAAAATAAACGCAAAAAATTATTTAATGTTCTAAAATCATACAAAATAAATGAGTTTCCAAATGGTGAGGCTGAAAAATTTGCTATCGAAGTTTTAGGTCCTATTTATAAAAAGAAGGGTTGTTTTTCTTTTGGTGATTTAGGGAAAAAGTTAGAAAAGATTGGTAAAACTTACGATTTAGCAGGATATTACTTAAAGGTATTCACAGAAAAAAAAAGATCATTAAGAAAATAAGCCGAGGTAAATATGTCTTCCTTCGTTGAGATAGATGGATCAATGTATGAGGGGGGTGGAGCTATAGTTAGGGTAGCTTGTGCGCTTTCAGCAATTACTAAAAAGCCTTGCCGTATTTTTAACATAAGAGCTAAACGCCCAAAGCCTGGTTTAATGACTCAGCATTTGTTAGGATTGAGGGCTTTGGCAGAGTTTTGTAATGGAAAGTTAGAAGGAGATTATTTGAATTCAACTGAGATTAAATTTTATCCTGGAGAGATAATAGCCAAAGATCTTACAGTGCGCATTGAAACTGCGGGTTCAATTACTCTTTGTCTCCAAACTCTCTTGCCAGTGGCTCTGTTTGCAAAAAATCCAATAAAAATTTCTTTCAAAGGAGGGGGGACTGACGTTCCTTTTTCTCCGACGATCGACCATTTCCGCCACGTTTTTTTAAAAATTTTAGAAAAAATGCTTATCCCGTATCGAACTGAAGGTTCTGATGCGGGGGGAGCAAAAGTGGAAATTAACATAATAAAGAGAGGATATTATCCGTCCGGTGAAGGTGAAGTAGAAGTGAAAGTTTATCCATCAAAATTAAAACCTCTAAACCTTACTGAACGGGGAAATTTCCAAGAAATTCTAGCAATCTCGGTAGCGTCTGAATCATTAAAGGAAAGAAAGGTTGCTGAAAGGCAATTGAGCGAGCCAAGGAGGGTATTTAAAGCGCTGGGGTTAAAAGCTAAAGAAAAAATCGAATATGTTAAAACAGAGTCGCCTGGTAGTTGTTTGGTTTTAGTCACAAGATACGAAAATACAATTTTGGGAAGCGATGGATTAGGAAAATTAGGTGTTCCTGCAGAAAAAATTGGAAAAGAATGCATAGAAAAGCTTTTAGAAGAAGAGAAATCTGGTACTTGTTTGGATCGATTTTTAACAGATCAAATTTTAATCTATATAGCTTTGGCCGAAGGAAAAAGTCAAGTTAGAATTTCTAAATTAACACTTCACGCGCAAACAAACATAAAAATTATTGAGCAATTTTTGAATGGAAAATTTGAAATTAAAGATAATATTCTTTCCTGGATTCCTTCAAAATAAAAACACTAATATTGGTTAACTTCAGGCCTCGGGATACTTTTTTCTTAGTTTTTTAATTTCTTCTGGAGGGACAAATTCCGCTTCAGTTTCTTTCATTAGCTTTTTCAATTCTTTCTGCCATTTTGGATCATCATAATCATCGTACTTTTCAGGATCAAAAAACATCAAATCAATCAAGGCCTCTTTTAAAATCTCCTCGTCCTCATCCGCCGGGTCAAAATGAAAAGTTCCTCCACATCCCCAGTTTGTTATTTTTCCATTTTCTACCACAATGGCTTCGTTCAACTTCCATTTTTTCAAAGGCGCATTATACCAAATTGAAGCATAAAGCTTTTTCATATAATTTCATCATAGCTTAACAAATTACCTTGTCAAGATTTGTCAAAATTCTATTGCTACGTAGCAATATACTTTTTCCAATGTGTTAAAAATTCTTGAAAAGTGTAAAATTTCTTTTTTAACTCTACCAAAAGATTGATGTTTTTTTAAATATCTAAGTAAAAGCAATTTTTAAGCGTTTCTCTCAATAAGGCAATTCTCTTTAATCTTTTCTCTCCTGCTGGCGTGATTTCAAAAAATTTTTTTGGATAGTTTTCTTTCTTTAAACCCAAACACCGAATTTGATTAAATTTCTCTAATCTCTTTAATACGGAGGAGACATCTTTAATTCCTGCTTTCTCCATTATTTCTTTATAATAGCAATGACCTTTAGAAAGTACTTTCAATACTTTCTCCTCATTTTCCTTCATTATCAAGGGTCGAATTTTATTCGGTTTTAGTGGGTAAAATTCTTCTGGTAATTTTTTCCCTTTTAAAATTTCTATTCTATCGACTAACGTGGTTTTGGGAGGACAGTGCCCAAAAATTTCATAAATTAGAATCTTAGTTAAATGAACTGGATTGTTAGAACCAATTTGCTCTACAAATTTTTCGTAATCGTTCCTTCCCCCTATCCTAACCACATATCGCATCTTTCCTCCTTTTTCTTCAATATGTCTAAGGATAAAAGGACGAAAATGAAACAATTTTAATATTCTTTCAATTTGAGTCGCTACTAGTCTGCTTTGAGTCGAGATATCTATTAAAGGGTAATAATTAATTTTAATCGCATTTTTGGAAAATCTTCTTGTCCCTGGAGAAAAGGTTATACAACCATCGCCATCAAAATAGCCTCTTATGTTTGGAATCATTAATTCTCGTTTTTGCAAAATTTTGGGATTCAAAGCAAAATCCAATTTATTAGTTGGAATGCCCATCACTTTATTCCAAAAAGACGCAATTGCTTTTGAGTGAACTTCTAGACGAACACAGCTTTTTTGTGAAGGATAAATATTTAACTTAATCGGGATTTTCCCATGCACTTTTTCTATTAACGGTTTGACAAAATATTTCAAAAAAGGTAGTTCCTCTAAAGAATCACCAAAAATTATCAAATCATTATGGTGATCTTTTCCATAAACTACCGTGCCGTCGCTTCTAATAATTCCATCAAGCTCTGCTAATTCTGGAGTTACAATCCTGGGAATTAAAACTTTTCTTTTGTAAGTCCTGCTATATTCCACTTTTGAAATTTGTAGCTTAATCACTTTCATAATTTCTAATTAATTCTTCAATTTTTCTTTTAATCTCGTTTCTATTCCTTTTAGTTAAATTAAACACAACTGTATCTTCCCGTTTCCTAATCCTTTCAGTAAAAGGGTCGTAAGTGAATTTAATTGTTCCCAAAACTTTTTTCTCACTATTCAATGCCATTAAAACTGTTTCTTTAAATTTTTCCGATAACATTTCTGCTTTTCCAATTTCGTCAATAATTATTATTTTATTTTCTTTTATTCCTTTCAAAATTGATTTCACTCCAATTTCTTCTAAATCTTTTATATTTACCCCGTATCTTGAAATTCTGTAAGGGCTTTTAATATCCACATGGGCCAAAATTCCCTTTTTTCCATCTAAGGTAATTATTTTAAAACCCTTTCTAACTCCCCTTTCTCTAATTTCTTCTGTAAAAAAGCCTCCAGCATCTAAATTTAATTCTTTCAAAATTTCTTTTATCAAAGTTGTTTTCCCGCAACCTGGCAAACCTGTAATGAAGATATTTTTGACCATTATTTGAAAAACTTCGAAATCAAATAAAAAATGATTGACAAAATCGCACTAATTAAAATAGAAGTTGTCAGAGGAAAGTAAAAAGTAAAATTTTCTCTTTTAATTAAAATGTCGCCGGGCAATCTTCCCAAAAAAGGGATTTTCTCTGAAAAAGAAAAAATCAATCCTAAGAAAATCAACAAAACCCCAATAAAAATTAAAATTTTCCCAAAAAGAGAGAACATATTATTTTATTTTACTATTTCCGCTTGGAAATATCGATTGAGTTTAGTTTTGATGGGAAAAATTTCTTTTATTTTCTTTTCTTCAATTATAACTTTTAACAAAAGCCCTTCCATCGTTTTTTCTGAAAAATTTTGGTCGAAAATGAAATTTCCCAAAGAATAAGCAATGTATTTTCCATTATAATTTTCAATTTCTTGAACGACATGAGGATGGTGTCCTACCACCAAATCTGCTCCAAGGTCAATCGCCAAATGTGAAAAATATCTTTGGGTTGGGTTTGATTTTTCTTTGTACTCGTCTCCAAAATGAAACAAAACAATAACAATATCAGCTTTTTCTTTTGCTTTTTCAATACTATTTTTTAAATTTTCTTTGCTAAGCCAACAAATTCCAGAACTGTTTTCTTTAGCCTGCCAAAAAGGAGAACCCAAATTGGTAAAAGCCAAAAAAGCAATTTTTGTGTTCTTTATTTCTTTGGCCTTTGGAGAACAAGCCTCTTCATAATTTAGGCCTGCGCCAAGATAATCTATTCCAGCTTCTTTTAATCTTAAAATCGTATCTTCCATTGCCAATTTTGTGTAATCGAAAATGTGATTGTTGGCTAAAGTCAAAATGCCAAAACCTGCAAATTTTAATCCCTCGATAGCTTGAGGAACCATTCTGAAAGAGTAAATAGAACCTACTTTTTTGCCTTTGTCTGAAATTGGTCCCTCTAAATTTCCAATTAAGAGATCAGCTTCTTTTAAAAATTGAGAAATTTTCAAGAAAGGAAATTTAAAATCTCCATTTCCGTAATTTTTAATTTTCATTTTTACTCCCCTATCTAACATAATGTCGCCAACAAAAAAGAGAGTAATTCTTTGTTTTTTGCTTTCAAAAAATACCGAAGGTAAAGAAGCTAGATTTTCAATTTCTTTTTGAGTTTTTTGCGATTCAAACAAAATAAAAATTGAAATTGAAAGCCCAAAAATTAAAAAAATTATCAAAATTAAAAAAGATTTTCCCATTAAATCAAAAATACAATTTTTTAAGCCCAAATTTCTTTGCCAGATTTATTGCCTCTTGGAATTCTTTTTCAGTAATCCTTCTTGAAAGTTCTGGGTATTGATGAGCTTTGTAAGCTGGCCAGTACTGTGCCATTATGTTGATGAAAGTATTTTTTGAAATTTCATTTGCAATAAATTCAAAAATTTTTTCAGACCCTGCCAAATTGTTTGGCAAAACTAAATGGCGCAAGATTAAACCCCTAATCGCTACCCCCTCTGCAATATTATCAAATTTTTTAGATTTAAGTTTCAGTTTTGAGTTTTGAGACTTGAGTTTTGAGATAACAAGATCTCCCACTTGTCTGTGCATTTCTTTTATTGCAGATTTCATTATTTCAAAATAATTCGGTGCGTTTGAATATTTTTGAGCAATTTCATCACCCCGAAGGAGTTGCTTCGCAACTCTACGGGGCAGGTCTGAATATTTTGCATCTGGCAAATAAATGTCAAATATTCCATCTAACAATTTTAAAACTTCCAAAGAATCGTAAGAGTTTGTGTTATAAACCAAAGGAATTTTCAATCCCCTTTCAATTGCGATTTCTAAGCTTTTCAAAATTGCTGGAACTTGAGGAGTTGGAGTAACAAAATTGATGTTGTGGCAACCTAAATTTTGAAGTTCAATCATCATTTCTGCCAATCTTTCAAAGGAAATTTCTTCACCCATTCTTAATTGAGAAATTTCATAATTTTGGCAATAAACGCAAGATAAATTGCAGCCCGAAAAAAAAATTGTGCCCGAACCATACTTTCCTACTAAAGGAGATTCTTCTCCAAAATGAGGATGGTAAGCAGAAACCATTGGTAAATATCCCAATTGACAAAATCCTTTTTCCCCTTTCAGTCTATTCACATGACATTTTCTCGGGCAAATTTCACAGTTTTTTAAAATTTCAAAAAGTTTTTCGATCCTTTCTTTTAAATCTTTTTTTAAAAGTTTTAAATAACTTGGATACATTTTATTAATTTTATTCGATTTTAACTCTTATTCCGACTAAGCGAATTGGTTTTTTACTTTCTAATAAAAATTTCAACAAAAGTTTTTTTGACTCTTTTTTTAAAATATCAAAATCTTTTAAAGGCTCTTTTAAAGTTTTGGATTTTGTGTGAGTTTCAAAGCCTTTGTATCTGCAAATTACGGTAATAGTTTTGAAAGAAAAATTTTTTGAAATTATTTCATCGTAAACTTCCTTTATTAATTTCTCGAAAGTATTAAAAATTAGCTCTGGATTTTTGGTGTCTTTTTCAAAAGTAATTTGCCTTCCGAAAGATTTTATTATTTCTTTTTGTACCACGGGATCTTTATCAATTCCTCTGGCTCTCTCTAAAATTTTCTCCCCTATTTTTCCAAACATTTCTTTTAACTTTTCCTTTGGAAGCTTTTTTAATTCAAAAATTTTATTTACTCCAATTTTTCTCAATTTTTCTGCTGTTTTTGGCCCAATTCCTGGCAACTCTTCAATGTCGAGTGGATCTAAAAATTTTTCAACCTCATTTGGCTTTACAACTTTTAAGCCGTCAGGTTTTGCAGAATTTGTGGCAAGCTTTGCTATCGTTTTGTTTGGCCCGATTCCAACAGTACAAGTTAAGCTTTCTTTTTCAAAAATTTCTTTTTTTAAATTTTTTGCAAGCTCTTTTGCCTTTTTATAACTTTTACAAAAGCTAATGTCCAAATAAGCTTCATCCAAAGAAACGATTTCATATTTTTTTGAGTATTTTTTAACAATTTCCATTATTTTCTCTGAAACTTTCTCGTAAAGTTCAATGTTTACTGGCAAAAAAACTGCGTCAGGACAAAGCTCAAAAGCTTTTGAAATTGGCATTCCAGATTTGATTCCACACCCTCTTGCCAAGTAATTACAGGTTGAAACCACTCCCCTTCCTTTTCCTCCTTTAGGGTCTGCTCCAACCACAATCGGCTTTCCTTTAAAATGAGGATTTTCTCTTTCTTCAATCTGAGCAAAAAAATAATCCATATCAACGTGGAGAATAATTTTTTTCCTCATTCTTACAATAAAATTATACTTTAACCCCCTATTAAAAAAATAAACTCCTTAAAAATGGTTGCATTTCCTTTAAAAATTAGATAAAATTAAATTATGGATTTTAAAAAGAAAAAAAGCGAACTTTTGGGAAAAATTAAACAAGTAAAGGAATTAAAAGAGCTTGAGATAGTTTGGAAAAATTCTTTAAAAGAGATAAAAAAGCTTACCCAAAATCTAAAAAAGATTTCTTTAAAAGAAAGGAAAAGGCTTGGAAAAGAAATAAATAAACTGAAAGAAAAACTGGAAAAAGATTACCAAGTAAAAAAACAATTTTTGCAAGAAAAAGCTAAGGAAAAAAAAGAATTTTTTGATATTACTCTCCCCGGTAAAAAAGTAGAATTGGGCAGATTCCATCCTATCACTCTTGTTAAAAATAAAGTTGAGGAAATTTTTCAGTCTTTAGGTTTTGAAATTGCATTCGGACCAGAAATCGAAGACGAATGGCATAATTTCGATGCCTTAAATATACCTCCAAACCATCCGGCACGAGATGTTTTGTCTTTGGGAAAAACATTTTATTTGGAAAACAAAAAATTAATGAGAAGTCATACTTCTTCTGTTCAAATTCGTTACATGGAAACTCACCATCCTCCAATCAAAATAATTGCCCCTGGAAAAGTTTTTAGAAAGGATGCCATAGATGCCACCCATGAAATTGAATTTTGGCAATTGGAAGGTTTAATGGTAGATAAAGAAATTTCCGTTGCCAATTTTAAAGCAATTATGGAAGAATTCTTAAAAAAATTTTTTGAAAAAGAAACGAAAATCAGACTAAGACCCTCTTATTTTCCGTTTACCGAACCCTCTTTTGAGGTCGATATTTCTTGCGTCATTTGTCAAGGGAAAGGTTGCCAAACTTGCAAAAAAAGCGGTTGGATAGAAGCAGTGGGAGCGGGAATGGTCCATCCTCAGGTTTTAAGAAATTGTAAAATCGACCCAAGAGAATGGCAAGGGTTTGCTTTTGGAGTAGGCTTGACAAGACTGGCAATGTTAAAATACAAAATTCCAGATATAAGATATTTTAATTCCGGCGATTTAAGATTTTTAAGACAATTTTAAACTATGACTTTTTCTTATAATCTTTTAAAATCTTTTTTTAAAAAAGGATTTCCAAAGCCAAAAGAGTTGGCTGAAATTTTAACGATGAAAGCTTTTGAATGCGAAGCCCCTATTAAAACCGGGAGCGATTTTATTTTAAATGTGGACGTCCTTCCTAACAGACCGGATTGCTATTCGCATTTTGGTTTGGCAAGAGAAATTTCAGCAATAATTAGAAAAAAAGCAAGATTGCCCAAATGGAAAATAAAAGAAGAAAGAAAGAAAAGAGTTGAAAGTTTTGCAAAAGTAAAAGTCTTTTTTGGTTCTTCAATTTGTAAAAGATATTGCGCTCGAGTGATTTTCGATGTAAAAGTGGAAGAATCGCCAAAATGGCTAAAAGACGCTCTTTCTGCTTGCGGTTTTTTGCCAATTAATAACGTTGTAGATATAACAAACTTTATAATGATCTATCTTGGACAGCCTCTGCATGCCTTTGACTTGGAAAAGATAGAAGGAAAAGAAATAAATGTAAGGTGGGCAAAAAAGGGAGAAAAAATTTTAACCCTTGATGATGAAATCTATGAACTCGATGAAAAAGTAGGAGTGATCGCTGATCAAAAAAAACCCATTGCCATTGCTGGAGTAAAAGGAGGCAAAAATTCTGGGATTTCTGAAAAAACAGAAATAATTTTTTTAGAAAGCGCAAATTTTACCAGAGAAGCAATTTTAAATTCAACCCAAAGGCTCGACCTCAAAACAGAGGCAAGCAAAAGATTTGAACATGGAACGGTTTTGAGTTTGGCTCCGATGGCTTTGGATTTTGCCGCTTTTTTAATGCAAAAAATCGCCAAGGGGAAAATCGCCAAGGGGAAAATAGATATTTTATTAGAAAAAGAAAGAAAAAGAACAATAAAATTTGATTCCCAAAAAATTTCTCAAGTTTTAGGAGTAGAAATTTCAGAAAGACAACAATTAGAAATTTTGAAAAATTTGGGATTCAAAAAAACAAAAAAACAATTTCTCGAAATTCCTGACTTCAGACAAGATATTTTAGAAATAGAAAACTTAGCCGAGGAAGTAGGAAGAATTTTTGGCTATGAAAGAATAAAAGCCACCTTTCCTCAATTAATTTTAGCCATGCCAGAAAAAGACCCACAAGTTTTCTGGGAAAAAGAAATAAAAGAAATTTTTAAAGCGATGCAATTTACAGAAACTATGAATTATTCCTTTTTGCCAGAAAGAGCAATTGCTCTTTTGGGTGTACCAACGGAAAAGACGATTAAAATTAAAAATCCGGCAAGCTTCGAATTCGAAATTTTAAGACCCACTCTTTTGTATCGCATTTTAGAAAATGTAAAAAAGAATTCTCCATTTTTTTCAGAAATTAAAATTTTTGAAATTGGAAAAATCTTTTTTAAAGAAGAAAAAGAATTAATAGAAAAAAAAGCTTTGGCTGGGGCGATTTTGGGAGATAAATTCTTTGAATTAAAAGGATATTTAGATACCTTTTTTTCGAGAATGGGAATTGTAGATTTTTGGTTTGATTTCTACAAACCAAAAAGCGAAATTTTGAATCTGAAAGTTTGGAAAGAAAGTAGATGTTCAGAAATTAAAATCGGACAAGAAAAGGTAGGAATATTTGGAGAAGTTTCCCAAGAAATTTTGGAAAATTTTAAAATTCCAGAAAAGGTCTGCCTCTTTGAAATAGATTTGGATAAATTAATGGAAAAAATAAAAGCAGAGCAAGAATTTCAACCTTATTCTTTTTACCCGGCAATTTTGAGAGATGTTTCTATAATTTGCCCTCAAAAAACTTTGGTGGATGAAATCTTACAAATTTTAGAAAGTTGCGGAGGACCTTGTTTAATAGATGTAGATTTGATAGATATATATGATATTGACGAAGAAAGAAAGAGTTTGACCTTTAGACTTTCGTTCCAAGCTAAAGAAAGAGCAATTGAGCCAAAAGAAGTGGAAGAAATTATCAACAAAATTTTTAAAGAAGTTGAAAAAAATCCTTGTTTAGAAATAAGAAAATGACAGAAAAAACATCACAAGAATACAAAGCAAAAGAAATCCAAATTTTAGAAGGATTAGAACCCATTAGAAAAAGGCCAGGAATGTACATTGGAAGCACCGGAAGCGAGGGCTTTCACCATCTTCTCAAAGAAGTAGTTTATAATGCCATTGACGAAGCTTTGGCAGGCTTTTGCAATGAAATAAAGGTTACTCTTTTAACAAAAAGAAGGATCAAAGTTGAAGATAACGGAAGAGGAATTCCCGTAGACATTCATCCCCAAACAAAAAAGTCAGCTTTGGAAACTGTTGTCACTACCATCCACGCAGGAGCAAAATTTGGAAGCAAAGCTTATGTTTGTTCTGGAGGATTGCACGGAGTAGGAATTTCTGCCGTTTGCGCCCTTTCAGAATATATGGAAGTCACAGTAGCCAGAGACGGGTTTTTATGGAAACAAGAATATTCAAGAGGAAAGCCAACGACGAAAGTAGAAAAAATTGGCAAAACAGAAAAAACGGGAACGACGGTAATCTTTGAACCGGACCCTGAAATCTTCGGAAAAAAAACATTTTTCGAGAAAGAAAAAATTTTAAAATATTTGCGTCAACAAGCTTATTTAACCCCAAAACTAAAAATTTACTTTTGCGACAAAACGCAAACTCCATCTTTTGAATATTCTTTTTATTTTGAAGGCGGAATTTTGAGTTACCTATCCTGGCTCACAAAAGAGGCAAAAAAAGTTCACCAAAAACCGTTTTATGTTAAAGAGGAAAAACAAGAAGGATTAGTTGAGTTAGCCCTTCTTTACACTCAAGATTATGAAAGTTTTGAAGAAAGTTTTGTCAACAATGTCTTAACACCAGAAGGAGGAACTCATCTCACAGGATTTAGAAGCGGATTAACAAAAGCCCTGAATATCTTTGCCAAAGAAAAAAATTTTTTGAAGGAAAAAGACGAAAGTTTTACCGGCGAAGATGTCAGAGAAGGGTTGAACGCCATTTGTTCTATAAAAATCAAAGAACCGCAATTTGAAGGCCAAACAAAATCAAAACTCGGAAATCCGGAAGCAAAAAAAATGGTTGAAGAGGTAATGGTCGAGAAATTCAAAGAATGGTTAGAAAAAAATTCTCAGGACGCAAAAGCAATTTTAGAAAAATGTTTTTTAGCCCAAAAGGCCAGAAAAGCGGCAAAATCAGCAAAAGAAAACATTCTCAAAAAAGCGAAAATCGAAGGACTTTCTTTGCCAGGAAAATTAGCAGACTGCATAGAAAAGGATCCGGCAAAAAGAGAGCTTTTTATTGTTGAAGGAGAATCTGCCGGCGGTTCTACAAGGCAAGCAAGAGACAGAAAGTTTCAAGCTGTCTTGCCTATCAGAGGAAAAATCCTCAATGTTGAAAAAACTTCTTTAGACAAGGCCTTGGCTTCGAAAGAAATTCGTTCGATTGTGGTCGCTTTGGGAACCCATATTGCAGAAAATTTTGATGTGGACAAAATAAGATATAAAAAAATTATTATAACTTGCGATTCTGATATCGACGGCAACCACATCCGAACTTTGCTTTTAACTCTATTCTATAGATATTTTAAACCAGCAATCGAAAAGGGATATCTTTACATTGCCCAGCCCCCGCTTTATAAAATTCAGGCAGGCAAAGAAATAAAATACGTCTTTAGCGATGAAGAGAAGAACGAAGTTTTAAAAAAATTACCAAAAGAAAAAAGCGTAAACATTCAACGCTACAAAGGTCTTGGAGAAATGAACCCTGAAGAACTCTGGGAAACAACGATGAACCCTGAAAAAAGGGTTTTGCTGAAAGTAACGATAGAAGAGGCAAAAGAAGCAGAAAAAATTTTTGATATTTTGATGGGAAAAGAAGTTTTACCCAGAAAGCAATTCATTCAAACCTATGCAAAAGAAGTCAAAAATTTGGATATTTGAAAAAATTAAAAATTTTTTACAAGAAAGTTGGCGAGAATTAAAAAGGATTTCTTGGCCCGAAAAAAACGAGATTTTTGAGTCCGTTTTTATGGTTATTTTAATCACCCTTTTGGTTGCTACTTATTTGGGCGTTTGGGATGCCATCTTTTCTTGGTTGAGAAATAAATTTTTGTAAAAAAATTTTTTGTTATAATATAAAAATATGCCCAGACAACAACTTCCAAAAGAAAGAAGGTGGTACGCTCTCCAAACCCAAACAGGATTAGAAGAAGTAGCCGCAAAAGCTTTGCGTCAACGCATAGAATCTTTAAAAATGCAAGATAAAATTTTTAACGTTTTAGTTCCCAAAGAAAAGAAAATAAAAATCAAAAACGGAAAGAGAGTAATTGAAGAAGAAAAAATTTTCCCTGGCTATGTTCTGGTAGAAATGATTGTCGACGATGAATCGTGGTACGTTGCCAGAAATACTCCAAACATTACTGGTTTTTTAGGGGCTGGAACTACTCCTGTTCCTTTGAACGAAGAAGAAGTAAAAGAAATTTTAAGCAGGGCTCAAGAAAAAGAGCCAGAATATAAAATCGATTTTTCTGAGGGGGATTTAGTAAGAATTTTAGAAGAACCCTTCAAGGACTTTGAAGGAAAAGTTGTTGAAGTAGACAAAGAAAAAGGAAAGATAAAAGTTTTAATCCAAATTTTTGGCAAAGAAACGCCCGTAGAGCTCGATTATTTTCAGCTGAAAAAATTATAAACCAAAAGATAACTATCAAAATTTCTCTGCCTCTTGAAACATTACTCCTTAGCTTTTTTTAGCAATTATTTTAGTTTTAAAAATTTACAGATAAAATTCTTAAAAGCATATTTCCCCCCTTGACAAAAAAGAAAAAATTTTGTATGATTTTGTATCAAAATCAAGAAAGGAGGTGAATGAAATGATGAACAAGAAAGGAGGGAGTCTTAACCCACGGGCAATCGGAGAACTTTTGACAGAAAAGGAGGTGAATGAAATGATGAACAAGAAAGAAGGGAGTCTTAACCCACGGGCAATCGGAGAACTTTTGGCAGAGATTTATATCTCTCCAGAAGAGTGCCGCCAGAAAATCAAAGATTTTCTGGAGGCATTGCCTCGTCAACAGAGGGTATTTGTCGAGGTTCCGTTCTTGATTCGCCTCCTTCAGAGAGGCGAAAAAGGAATCGTTCTCACAAGGATCCTGGAGATCCCCGGTGTGGAGAAAGTAACTGATGCGGAAGGACTTGCAATCGCCCTCAGGGGGGGGCTTGTTGCCCCCGGACCGGGGGCGGTTCTAGCCTATAGAGGATCGAATCCCGCGATAAGAAAACTGTTTCATTTGCTTCGGAAGGAGGTGGGATAGAAAACGTGGGGAGCGAAAGCTCCCCTTTTATTTTTGGTTTGTTTTTTTTAAAATGAAAATATGGTTGCAAAAAAAGATTTTAAAAAAATTTCTGATTGGCTTTGGGAAATTCCAAAAAATTTTCGGACCGGAATGAGAGTGCCAGCCAGAATTTATGCTTCAGAAAAAATGTTGGAAGAAGTTTTTCGTGATCAATCCATTCCTCAATTAATAAACGGAACCACCCTTCCTGGAATTGTGAAATACGCAATCGCAATGCCAGATTGCCACGAGGGCTACAGTGTACCGATTGGTTTTGTTGGGGCAATGAGAATTTCAGATGGTATTATTTCACCAGGCGCTTGTGTATCAAAAAACACAAAGATTCTGCATCCCTTAGGATATTATTTTCCAATAGAAAAATTCGAAAAGAATCTAAAACAAAAGGTTTGTTGTTTCGAGTTTAAAAGAAAGGAAATAGAAGAAGCTGAGATCTTAAGATTTTTTAAAATCAAAATTAATCCAACTATATTTAAAGTCAAAACAAAAACTGGGCGAGAGATTCAAGCCACCGGGGACCATCCTTTTTATACTCCTTTGGGAATGCGGCCCCTAAAAGATCTTAAAGAAGGGAACAATATTGCCCTCTATCCTTTTGAGGGTGTGCCTTATGAAAAACCAAAAGAAATGATTTTAGTTGACGAGGAAAAAATTGAAAGATATTGGAGGCTTTTAAATCAGAATCCAGCTGGCCATGGTTTACAGCAGATTATCAGCAAATTGAAAAAACGGGGCCTTTTACCATTAAAAACTACTTCACCTCAATTTCCTCTTTTATTGAAAGTTATGGGGTATCTTTTAGGCGACGGAACAATATATTTTGAAAAAGGAAAAGAGGCAGGAAAAGTAGATTTTTATGGAAGGGAAGAAGATCTTAAATTAATTAAAAAAGATATCAAAAAAATTGGATTTAATGGTAATATTTATAAGCGATGGGGAAAACATAAGATTAAAACATTTTACAATACCTATCAATTTGAGAGAGAGGAAATAGTTCTAAGCGTAAGGTACAGTAGTTTCGCTTTACTATTGTGGGCGTTAGGAATGCCAATCGGAAAGAAGGCAAAACAAGATTGGACCCTACCTGTTTGGCTGTTCAAATTGCCGTTGTGGCAGAAGCGGTTATTTTTAGCTTCCTTTTTTGGAGCTGAACTAAGTTCGCCAAAAACAATTTCTGGTCACGGGTTCAATTTTTATTCTCCAGTTTTGGGGATAAATAAAAACGAAAACTATATAAAAAGCGGAAGAAGAGTTTTGGAACAAATTGGGAAACTCTTAAAGGAGTTTGGGGTGAAAAAAAGAAAAATAGTTACTCGTAGAGATTATAAAAATAAAAAGAACGAAATATCTTATCGAAATCGTTTAATTCTTTCTTCTGAACCTGAAAGTCTTATTAATTTATGGAGCAAAATTGGGTACGAATATCAATGCGAAAAAAAATTTTTAGCTAATTTAGCTGTCCATTACATAAAATCGAAACGAAAATTTATTGAAGAAAAAATTTTAAAACAGGGGATAAAATCTCGAAAAGGTTTATTTAAATTCCCAAAATCGCAACTTAATCTTCTTCAGAATCTAATAAAAAAAGGTGGAAGAAAATTGGCTCGGCCTTTTATAGGTCAATTTCCAATTTTTGAAGAATTTGTAAAAAAAACCATCAAAGATTTGGGCAAAAGTGGAGTGGTTTGGGAGGAAATTGAAAAGATTGAAAAAGTCCATTTTAATGATTATGTTTATGATTTTACTGTTAACCATCCCGCTCACAATTTTGTTGCGAATAGTTTTGTAGTTTCAAATTGCGGTTTCGATATAAATTGCGGCGTCAGATTATTAACTTCTGAACATCCTGAAAAAGAAATTAGGCCTTATCTTGAAAAATTGGTAAACGAAATTTACAAAGAGGTTCCTTCAGGTCTTGGAAAAGGAAGGCAACTTAAATTTTCGATTCCAGAATTAAATAAAATTTTAGAGGGGGGAGTCCCCTATTTAGTTGAGCAAGAATATGGAAAAAAAGAAGATGTTGAAAATTGTGAGGCGAACGGAAAGTTAGAATGGGCAGATGCTAGCGCAGTTTCAACGCATGCCAAAAATAGAGGCAGGGATCAAGTTGGTACTCTTGGAAGTGGCAACCATTTTTTGGAAATTCAAAAAGTGGCAGAAGTTTTTGACGAAAAAGTTGCGGAAATTTTTGGCCTATTTAAAAACCAAATTGTGATAATGATTCATTCAGGGTCGCGCGGCCTTGGTCATCAAGTTTGCTCAGATTATCTAAGAGGATTCATCCCTCTAATGTTTAACAAATACAAAATTAAAGTACCAGACCGAGAATTCGCTTGTGTTCCTTTTAACTCTCCTGAGGGACAACGATATTTTTCAGCCATGGCTGGCGCTGCAAATTATGCCTGGGCAAACAGACAAATGATCACCCATTTTACGAGAAAAGCGTGGAAATCAATTTTGGGAGAAAATGCTTCACAATTAAATCTTTTGTATGATGTGGCTCACAATATTATCAAAAAAGAAAAATACAAGGTGGAAGAAAAAGAAATCGAAGTTGCGGTTCATAGAAAAGGAGCGACAAGGGCTTTTCCTCCAAACCACCCTGAAGTACCAGAAAAATACCGAACAGTAGGACAACCTGTAATCATCCCAGGGTCGATGGGAACCGCCTCTTATGTGTTAGCAGGAACGAAAGAAGGAGAAGAAGCTTTTTACAGTACCGCTCACGGCGCAGGAAGGACCATGTCAAGGCACGCAGCAATTAAAAGCTTATCTGGAAAGGAAATCATAAATCAATTAGAAAAAAAAGGAATTCTCGTTAAATGTTATTCCTTAAGAGGAATCGCCGAAGAAGCACCTCAAGCATACAAAAACGTTGATGAAGTTGTGGAAGTTGTTCACAATGCAGGTTTGTCAAAAAAAGTCGCAAAATTGGTACCCTTGGCTGTGATAAAAGGGGAGTGAAATTTTTGGAAGTTTTAGTAAAATTTAAAAGGGGTCGAGAAAAAATTAAAATAAAAAATGAAAAAGGTTTTAATTTTAATTTTAATCATTGGCGTAGCAGGAGGTTTTGCTTTAGCTTTGGAAAAATTTGAATCTCCAAAAATCCAAGAAGAAATAGAAACCGAACTAAAAAAGAAAGAAGAAGAAACACAAATCATTCAAGACATTAAAAAAGAACTTCCTAAAATCGAATTTTTGAATTTGAAAGAAGGAGAATCTCTATCTGGAACGAGGGAATTGGAAATAAAAGTAGAAAAAGTAGAAGGAGTTGAAATTCAAAGTATTGAGATTTACTTGAGGAATCCTTCTTCTCTTTCTCCAACCTTTGCAGGAAAAGCGGAAAAAATAAGCGAAGGGGTTTTTAAATTTTCTTTTGACACCGCCAATTTTCCGAACGGAAATTATGTCGTATCTGCAAAGGCAATTACTAATTTAGGAGAATACGAAATTGAAAAAAGTTTGATTGAAATTGTCAACGAAGCGAAAAAAGAAGTAGAAAAAATAGAAAAAATGAAAAAAGAAATGGAGGTTTTACAACCTCAATTAACGGAAAAAGAAAAAATGGCTGAAAAGGTAGTAGAAGAAATAAAAAAGGAAATCGGAAATAAAGTGGAAGAAACCACAAGAGAAATGCCAGTAAAAATTGAAAAGAAAGAAATAGACATCGTCTCAGAAATGAAGGATTTGAAAAAAGTGGTGGAAAATGAAATTGTAAGAGGAGAAACTTCGCAGATAAAACAAGAAAAGGAAGTGAAAAAAGAAGAAATAGTGAAAAAGATAGTTCAGCCAATTGAAGAAAAGATAGAAAAGTTGCCAGAAAAAGAAAAAGAAATTGCAATAAAAAAGAAGGAGGAGGTTAAAAAAACGATAGAACAAAAATTGCAAGAGAGCGAGGTAAAACTAGCGCAGATCGCAAAGGCAAAAAAAGAAATTTCAGAATTATCTTTTAAAGATTCGGATGGAGATGAAATTTACGATTGGCAGGAAATTAGTTTGGGAACTGACCCTTTAAATCCAGACTCAGACCAAGATGGGTTTTTAGATGGAATAGAATTAAAATATAGGTTTGACCCCAAAAAACCCGACCCCGCTCCAAAAATGTTTGCTGGAGATCCTAAAAAAGAAGGAAAAATCTCTGAACGCTTGAGCGTTGAAAAAATGGAAATTTTAGAAGGAAAGTTAAAAATTACAGGAAAAGGAATTCCGAAAAGTTTTGTTAATCTTTACATTTATTCAAGCCCGATTATTGCGATGGTAAAAGTGAACGAAAAGGGATATTTTGAGTATACATTGGATAAACCTTTAGCCGATGGCACTCACACTGTTTATGTCGCCTTAACTAACAACCAAGGAAAGATTGAAGAAAAATCTCCTGAATTTGCTTTTGTGAAAACAGGAGACAAAATTTTGAGAATTACAGAGTTGGAAGCCAAAGTTCCCACTTCACCCGCTCAATCTTTGCTCAATCTCTTTTTGATTTTCACTCTGGCTACGGTAGTGATTGCTTTGGGAATTGCTTTTCTTGTCATTGGCTTGACAATCAGAGGAAGAAAATAATTAAAAAGAAAAAATTAAAAAATGAAATTTTCAAAAGAAATTTTTGAATTTTTAAAAACTTTTCCTGGAATTTTTTATTCTCTTTTTTTAATCGTTTTCTTTCCCCTTTTTATTTTCTTTTCTCTTCAATTTACCATTTCAAGATTCGAAAAAAGCATCAACTTAACTTTACAAACCGAAGCTCTTTCTGTAGCTCAAATTTTTTCACAATTTTCTCAAGATTTTTTTTCTCAACCAGAAAAATTGCAAGAGAAAGTCTTTCAAATTCAAAAAGAAAATCCAAATTTAAAGCAGGTAAGAATTCTAAAGAAAGAGGAAGAAAATTTTAAAATTTTGGCATCTCAAAACCCAGAAGAAGTAGGAGCGATCTTAGAGGATCCTGTTTTGCTTTTGAGTTGGGCTAAAAATGAACCTTTTGCCAATTTGGTTTTTGAGCAAAACAAAAAAGAAAGAATTTGGAAAGTAACAAACCCTGTTAAAAATTCATCCGGAGAAAAAATTGGGCTGGTTTCTTTGGGGCTTTCTTTGAAAGAAACTGACGAGATTTTAACAAATCTCATTTTAAAAACTTTCTTTTTGATGATTTTTGGAATTTTAATTTGTATCCTTTTAGTTTTCCAGCATACTCGGCTCTTTGGATATGTCAATTTGTTTTTAAAAATGAAAGAAACAGAAAAAGCAAAAAACGAATTCATAAGAATGGCCACTCACGAACTTCAAAGTCCAGTAACGAATATTAAAAATTACATTTTGGAACTTAAAGAAATGCTTTCTCAAAAATTGACTAAAGAAGAAAAAGAATTTTTGGAGGTAATAGAAGTTTCAGCTAAAAATCTTTCAGAATTAATGGCTGACATTCTTCAAGTTTCAAGAATAGAACAGGGAAGTTTAGATTTTGCTCCTCAAATTTTGGAGGTGGGAGAAGAAACCGAAGGAATAGTAAAAAATTTTGAAATTCAAGCAAAACAAAAAAATTTAAAATTAATTTTCGAAAAACCAAAAGAAAAAATTTTAATTTTAGCCAACTCTTATAGATTTAAAGAAGTTTTGAATAACCTTTTAACGAACGCAATAAAATATACTTTTGAAGGAGAAATAAAGGTGGAAATTAAAGTTGATTTTTCAAAAAAAAGATGTTATATTTCTGTAGAGGATAGTGGGATTGGAATTTCTGCAGAAAATCAAAGGAGAATTTTTGAAAAATTTTTTAGAGAAAAGAGAAAAGAAACCTCAGGAATTCCAGGAACGGGGCTGGGGCTTTGGTTGGTGAAAGAAATTATGAGAAGGTCGGGGGGCGATATTTTCTTTGAAAGCAGAGAGGGAAAAGGTTCAAAGTTCACTGTTTATTTTCCTTTAGTGAAATAAAATTCTCATGAAAATTTTAATTTTCAAAAATTTTTTTAGTAAAAGAGAAGTTTTTTTGAATTATGAAAACTCAAAAATTGCCAAAATCGATCAGAAAGTTTATCAGGAAAGAAAAAGCAAGAATCAAGAGAGAGGTTTTGGACCCAAAACAACAAGAAATTTTAATTTCTAAGCTTTATCAAAGGTTCTTAAAGAAAGAAGAAATTAACAAAAAATAATTCTTACATGGAAGAAAAATACAAAATTGATATTGAAGAAATGGCAAAGCAGGGAGTTCATTTGGGACACAGAACGAGCAAAACTCATCCGAAAATGATCTCTTTTATTTTTGGAGTTCGCAACACTATTCACATTCTCGACCTCGAAAAAACCAAAAAAAACTTGTTGACAGCTTTAGAATTCATTGAAAATGCGGTGAGGCAAAAGAAAGTAATTCTTTTTGTAGGCACAAAACCGCAAATTAGAGATTTGATTAAATCGCTGGCAGAAGAATTTTCTTTTCCCTACATAAATTATAAGTGGGTTGGTGGAACTTTTACAAATTTTTCTGAAATTAAAAAAAGAGTCAATTATCTAAAAGAACTAGAAGAAAAAAAGGAATCGAAAGAATGGGAAAAACATACTAAAAAAGAACGAAAAGAAATTGAAGAAGAAATAAGAAAATTGCAAGAAAAATTTGGGGGACTGAGAAATTTAGAAAACCTACCGGATATAATTTTTATTTCGGACCTAATTAAAGAAAAATTGGCAGCAAAAGAAGCCAAAAGAAAAGGAATAAAAATTGTTGCCATTTGCGACACAAACGCGAACCCTGAAATAGCAGATTTTCCCATTCCTGCAAACGACGACGCTGTTTCTTCTGTAAAATATATTTTAGAAAAGGTAAGAGAAGCAATTTTAAACGGAACAAAAAATGGAAATCAGCCTTGAAAAAATTAAAAAATTAAGAGAGGAAACTGAAATTTCAATAAAAGAGTGCAAAGATGCTTTAATTGAGGCTGAAGGAGATTTAGAAAAAGCAAAAGAAATCTTACGACAAAAGTACGGAGAGATGGCAAAGAAATTAGAAAAAAGAGAAACGAGCGAAGGCACAATTGCCGTTTATTTGCACAACACAAGAAAAATTGGAGCGATGGTAAAAATTTTGTGCGAGACTGACTTTGTGGCTAAATCGCCGGAATTTCAAAAATTAGCCCAGGAAATTTGTTTGCAAGTGGCGGCCCAGGACCCAAAAGAAATTCCCCTTTTGGAACAAAATTGGATTAAAGACGAATCGAAAAAAATTAAAAATCTCATTGAGGAAGCAATAGCCAAATTTGGAGAAAATATCGTGATAGCAGATTATTCAAGGTTCCAAATATGACCTTAGAAATTTTATCTTTTCTCGTAAGTCTTTTCTCGCTTTTTGGGGTTTTAGTGATTTTTTTTAAAAATTACCCAAAAATCTTAGCCCTCCCAGAAAAAAAAGTTGAATGGAAGCTAAAGGAAATTCTAGACAAAGGAAAAAATAGAATAAAAGAAACGAAACCTTTCCAAAAAACTTTTTGGGAAGGATATTTGGAAAAAAATCTTACTAAAGCAAGAATTTTAATTTTGAAGGCAGAAAACTTTCTTTTTCAAAAAATTCAAAAATTAAAAGAAAAAAGGAAAGAAGAAAAGGAAGTTCCAAAAATTAATTTCTGGAAAAAAATCAGAAAATTGAAATAACGAGCCAGAGTAGCTCAGTTGGCAGAGCAACTGTCTTGTAAACAGTAGGTCGTGGGTTCGAGTCCCACCTCTGGCTCAAAATTTTTTAAAAATTAAAAATAAATGGAAAAGGGGCCAAAATTCTTAAAAATTGAAAATTTAAAAGAAAAAATCAAAAAAATAGAGGGAAAAGCTGAAACTAAAAAAGAAGAAAAAGAATTAATAAAAGAGGAAATTAAAAAAGAATTGATAAAGTTTCAGCAAAAACCCTCTTTTGCTCCTCCACCTTCAAAAATTGATGAGGTACAAGAATTAGAAAAACTAGACAGAGATCAACAAATCGGGGCCCTAATTGAAATTACCCTTGAAAAGGGATTGGAAAAAGGATTAAGTTTAGCAAAATCACTTTCTGAAAAATTAAAAAATCCGGCCCTTTTGGATGAATATCACGATACCCTGGCTGATTATTATTTTGAAATTTTATTTGAAAAAGGATTTTTAAAAATGGAAGAATAAATGAATCAGTTTTTTATATATTCAATTTTAATTTTTCTGGGATTTGTGGGCGGGCTTTTGGTTTTTCTACTTTTAAAAAAAAGAGAAACATTAGAATTTCTTTATGCAATGAAATTTAGTTTATTTTCGATAACCGTTCCTATTGAAAAAGAAAAACCCGCACCTTTGCAAGAAATTCTAAAAAACGCCGAACAATTTTTTACCTCTTTAAGCGGAATTAAATCAAAAGGATTTTCTTTTTCCCAAATTTCTCCTTATTTTGTCTTTGAAATTGCCGTTCCAAGAATTGGAGAAGAAATTCATTTTTACGCTGCCTGTCCTAAAAATTTAAAAGAAACTTTTCAAAAAATCATTTTAGGGTTTTGGCCAAGGTCGGAAATAAAAGAGGTTAAAGATTACAACCCTTTTAATCCAGAAGGATTCTCTTTTGGAACCTTTGCCCTTCTAAAAAATTCCTCTGTTTTTCCTATTAAAACTTATGACCATCTTGCCACAGAACCCCTTTCTGCCATCACTTCCGTTTTGGCAAAACTCGAAAAAGAAGGAGAGGGAGCGGCAATTCAATTGATAGTAAAACCAACAAAAATTTCTTTATTAAAAAAAGCCGAAGAAATAATAAAAAACATTGAAAAAAAGACAAAAGTCAAAAAAGAAAATTTTCAAGGTCTAGCTCAGCTTTCCCCCTTAGAACAAGAAAAAATTTCCGCTATTTCAAAAAAAGTAAGTTTACCCGTTTTTGAAGTCAATTTAAGAATAATTTCTTCTGCGAAAACAGAACAAAGAGCTCTTGAAATTTTAAACCAACTCAAAAACAGTTTTTCCCAATTTAACAATCCTCTTTTAAATGAGCTGAAATTTCAAAAATTATCGACAAAACGCATGCAAAAACTTTTTTTTCACTTTTCCTTTAGAATTTTTAGGAAAAATGAGAATATAATCTTAAATTGCGCTGAGTTAGCTACTATTTTTCATTTTCCTACTCCTTATTTAATGACGCCGAAGGTAAAATGGTTAAAAGCCAAAACTGCGCCCGCTCCGCCCAATCTGCCAGAGGAAGGATTACTTTTGGGAAAAAATATTTTCCGCAACGAAGAAAGAGACGTTTATATTTTAGAAGACGACAGAAGAAAACACTTTTATATTATCGGGCAAACAGGAACCGGAAAATCCACTCTTTTGTATGAGATGGTAAAACAAGATATTGAAAAAGGAAAAGGGGTAGGTTTGTTAGACCCTCACGGAGATTTGGCAGAAAAAGTTTTAGAAATCGTACCCAAAGAAAGAATAGAGGATGTTATCTATTTTGACCCCGCGGACCCAGAAAAAGCAATTGGGTTAAATATGCTTGAATTTGACTCAAAATATCCTGAATCTAAAACTTTTGTTGTTAATGAAATTTTAGAAATTTTAGAAAAACTCTATGATTTAAAGGCTCACGGATTTGGAGGACCCATGTTCGAACAATACATGAGAAATGCTCTTTTGCTTTTAATGGAAGACCCTGAATCTGGAAACACTTTGGTGGAAGTGCCGCGAATTTTGGCTGACGAACATTTCAGGGCTTATAAACTTTCAAAATGCAAAAACATTATCGTTAAAAATTTTTGGGAAAAAGAAGCAGAAAAAGCAGGAGGAGAAGCAGCTTTGGCAAACATTGTCCCTTACATTACTAGCAAATTGAACGCTTTCATTGCCAACGATTTAGTAAGACCGATTATCGCTCAACAAAAATCTACTTTAAACTTTCGAGAAATCATGGACGAAGGAAAGATTTTAATTTGTAATTTATCTAAAGGAAAATTGGGAGAAATTAACAGTTATTTGTTGGGAATGATTATTACGGGAAAAATTTTGTTGGCAGCTTTTTCAAGAATTGAAGTACCAGAAGAAAAAAGAAGAGATTTTTATCTTTACATTGACGAGTTTCAAAATTTTACTACCAAATCAATCATCTCTGCTTTGGCTGAAGCGAGAAAATACAGATTAATTTTAATTTTAGCCCATCAATTCATCGGCCAATTAGAAGAGGAAACAAGAAAAGCCATTTTTGGAAACGTTGGGTCTATAATGGCTTTTAGGGTGGGGCCAGAAGATGCAAAATTCTTAGTAGATATTTTTGCGCCCGTTTTTGACGAAAACGACCTTACTAATTTTGACAACTTCAACGCCGTCATAAAACTTTTAATAAAAGGGCAAACATCTAATCCCTTTAATATCGTAACTTTCCCTCCTCAAAAAGGAAATCAAGAAATTGCAGCCATCGTAAAAGAATGGTCAAGAAAAAAATGGACTAAAGATAAAGAAGAAATAGAAAAAGAGGTCTACGAACGCTTATCTAAAATTTATTAAAAATATCTTTTTTAAAATTCTCTCTTTAAATTTGCCAAGAGAACCTTGATATTTTTCCTTAAATATGGTATTTTAAAAAATTAAGACACAAAAGGAGGTAGAGATGGAGGGGAAAAAAAGATTACTATCTGCTTTTTTAAAAAGAAACGATTTTAATAAAGCAAGAAAAGTGGCAATGTTATTACCAGAACCCTACAAAACGAAGATCTTGGAAAGAATTTTGATACAATGCATTGAGGAAGGAAAAATAGAGGAAATTGAAAAAACTCTTCAATGTCTAAACAGAGAATTAACAGAAAAAGAATTAAAAAAACTTTCTCAAATGAAAAGGTTTTCTAAAGAAAGAAAAATTACCGAAAAGGTAAACCGAGAATTTTCAGCCAAAAGATTCCAAGAAATTTTAATGCGAGATGTAGAAAAAAGTTGGATTGATAATATCCAAGAAGAGGCGGAGTTTCTCCAAGAAGGAATAGAAAACAATGAAAACTTAGAAAAAATTATCAAAGAATACATTAACAGAGGATGTTTAAAAGAGGCAGAAAAAACCGCCAAACTCGCGGGCAGAAAACTAACAAGTCAGGAATTGGAAAAGATTTTATCAGTCAAGGTAAAAAACGGTAATTTTAAAGAAGCGCAAAAAATAGCAAAAATTTTGGCAAGAGAATTAACGAATGAAGAATTAGAAATAATATTGGCAGCGCAAATTGAAGAAGGAAAGATTGAGGACTTAAAACACTCCATTAAATTTATCAAAAACGTATCTTGTTTGAGTTATTTTGTGAATGACTAAAGCTGTAGAAAATTATTTCTACAGCTTTTTTTATTTTTCTTTTGAAAAATACCATTCTAAAATTTCTTTTGCCACGGGAATGGTAATGGCAGAAGAAATATCTTTTACGCCTTCGATTGTTAAAACAAGTAAAATTTTGGGATCCTCAAAGGGTGCAAAAGCCACTATCCAAACAGTGTAACAATTTTTACAATCTATTTTTGAATCTTGAGCGGTTCCGGTTTTTACAGCAACAGAAAAAGGCAAAACGTTTAAAGATTGAGCAGAGGCAAAAGGGGCACCCTCAGCCGTTACCGCCTTTCTCATTCCCCTTCTTATAATCTCTAAATTTTTTAAATTAGAAAAATCGTCCCTCCAGCTTTCAGGCTGATTTTCTAAAATTAATTCTCCTTTTTCATTGAAAATTTTCCAAAGAAATTTTGGCTTTAAAAATTTTCCCTTGTTAGCAATGGGTAAAAAAGCTCTTGCAATTTCAAAAGGATTCGTGAAAATATAACCTTGGCCAATGGATAAGTTAAAAGTGTCTCCATCCCACCAATTTTCTTTTTTTGTCTCTTTTTTCCATTTTGGATCTCCAATAAATCCAAGATTTTTCAGCGGAAAATCAGATTCGATTTTTTTCGAAATGCCAAAATTTTCTAAATATTCTTTAATTTTTGTGGGACCTAAAACTTTTCCAAGGTTGTAAAAATAAACGTTACAGGATTCTGCGATCGCTTTTTCTAAATTAGTAGGGCCGTGTATCCGAAAGTCTTTAAAAACGTATTCTTTATCAGGAAAATAAGGATTTTTGACAACAATTTTTCCTTGGCAATCAATAAAACTTGAATTTGAAATTAATCCCTCTTCCAAACCTGCCAAACCTTCGATAGGTTTTATTGTCGAACCTAAAGGAAATTGGCCATTAACTGCCCGATTAAAAAGAGGCTGTGAAGGGTCGTTTAAAAGTTGACCAATTTTTTCCCGGTCAAAAGTAAAAAATATGTTTGGGTCAAAAGACGGCAAAGAAACCAAACTTAAAACGCCTCCTGTTTTTGGATCAAGAGCAATTGCTGCCGCAGATTTTGCGTTTACTTGTTTCATTCTTTTTTCCAATTCTTGATAAATTTTTCTTTGCAAATTCGCGTCCAGATATAGAATCACATTTTTTCCTGATTCAGATTGAATAACCGTTTTTGATACCTCCCCTTCTGTTCTTTTAATTAATACCGTCCCAAATTTTGGCTTCAGTATCTCTTCCAAAGAAAGTTCCAAACCATCTTTTCCTTTAAGCTCATCTTCTTTTTCTTTGCCTAAATAACCCAATAAAGGACCGAAAATTTTTCCGTCTTTATATTCTCTTTTCATTTCTTCTTTTATTTCTAAACCTTCTAATTTTTCTTTCTCGCTTAAAGCAAAAATGGCTTGTTCTATCGGTAAATTCTTTTTTATCAAAATTTTTTCTTCGTTCTCGCTCTCTATTTTTCTTCCAATTTCAGCTTTGTTCTCTTTTAAAATTTTTGCCAACATTTCTATGGTAGAGGAAGGCGCTTTTTTATCCAAATAAAGATTAAATTCCAGTTTATTAAAAACTAACTGTTCGTTATTTTTGTCAAAAATCACTCCTCTCTCTGCCTTTAATTTTTGGACCAAATATTCATTTTGTTGTGCTAAGGATAAATATTTATCTTTTTCCAAAAATTGAAGTTGAAAAGTTCTCCCAAAAAAAATTAAAAAAGAAAATAAAACAACGATAAAGAATATAAAAGAGGGACCAGAAGGAAGCGGTTTTTTTGTTTTTAATTCCAGTTTTCTTTTCTCAATCAATTTGTCAAACAAAATTTCTTCTGGGTTAATTTCAACCATAGTTTTAAATTATTTTTTTTAGAAATCTCGCCAAAAAATAAATCAGAAACGACAAAAGTAAATAATAACCAAAAAATTTTTCAGAAAAAAGATCAAGGAAAAGCCCTATTAAAAAAGGATACCACAAAGAAATTTGAAAGAATGATAAAAAGAAAACCGAAAAAAGACAAAGATGAAAATGAAAAGGGAATGAAGTTTGAAAAAGAAAAAGCAAGGGGGCAAGAATGATTATCTTTCTGTCCATGATTTAAAATTTTTTATTAAATAGACAAATTCAACATTGGAAAAATAAGGTTTAATTTTGGCTTGCTGATAAGGAAGGGTTTCTTTTTTGATAACTTCTTTTATTTCGCCAATAAAAAGAAGTGGCGGAAAGTCCGTTTGGGAAGGAGAAGTAAAAATTTTTTCTCCTACGTTTAATGTTATTTCTTTGGGAACTAAATTGAGAATTAAATCTAAATTTCCCTCTCCTTCCAACAGAAGGTCGTTTTCAGAATTTTCTCTTCTTACTAAAACTTTAAAATCTTTCGAGGTAATTAATTTTAGCTTCGAAAAATTTTGATAAACTTTTTGAATTTTTCCAATTAAAATCTTACCCTCGCCCAAAACTACTTCTTCTTCAAAAACGTTTTCTTTTTCTCCTTTATCTATTAAAAGAACATCTGGGTCGGTTGTTTTTGCTATCACTCTCGCTATGGTGTAATCAAAATGAAGGGGCTCTATTTTTAAATCTCTTTTTATAAATTCGCATTCTTTTTGTCCCTCTTTAAGATTTTCAATTTGAGTTTTTAATTCGATATTTTCTTTTTTTAAATTTTGATTTTCCGCAAATAGTTTTTTAATGTTTGAGATGTTATTTACAAAAGAGTAAAGGGTTTGGAAATTTTGCCAAAAAAATCTTTGAAAGGGAGAAAAAATTTGAAAAGCAGAATTTCTTAACTGGTCCTTATAATAAAACGCGGAAAGAAAAAAAATGAAAAAAAATGAAAAGACGATGATGAATTTTTTAAGGTTTATTGAGGTTTTAGATTTCATTAAGAGAATTATAGCAAAAGTAAGGCGGCAATCTACTCTCCCCACCCATCATGGGGTGAGTACCATCGACCCCTGAGAATTTCACTATCCTGTTCGGAATGGGAAGGAGTGGAGCCTCTCAGGGTATGGCCGCCTTACTTTTACCATATTCTTTATATCTCGCAAAATCAAATTATAATGCCAACCCTTTAAATGATATGCGAATATTTTAAATTGTTAATTATCTGTTTTTTAAAATTGGCATTAATTCTTATTTATTCACATTATATTTATTTGCAATAATGGGTGCTGGGTGGTACAGCTTCTGGCAATCCCCCATTAGTAGCGCTCGGCTCAATCCCTTACGGGACTTACACCTGCGCCCTATCAAGCTCATGGTCTCTGAGCGGGGTAATTGGGGACCCTAATCTTGGGGCGAGCTTCGGGCTTAGATGCTTTCAGCCCTTATCTCTTCCCGACATAGCTACCCAGCTGTGCTCCTGGTAGAACAACTGGTACACCAGAGGTCGGTTGCGGGGGGTCCTCTCGTACTACCCCACACCCCCCTCAAGGTCCCGGACGGCCGCGGTAGATAGGGACCGTACTGTCTCACGACGTACTGAACCCAACTCACGAGTGACTTTAATGGGCGAACAGCCCAACCCTTGGGAGCTTCTCCACCCCCAGGATGTCACGAGCCGACATCGCTTCCCCATTTTGGGTAAGGACTATGCCTTCATCCCCCCAGATGAATATGTGGAGGGAGGCCACCTCTTTTGCCTGCCAGCCTTTTGGCAGGCCCCTCGGGAAAATTCCCAAGAAGTCTCTACAGGGTCTCACCTGGAAGTTTATAGGACATTGAAGGATGTAAATATGGTTTGATAGTTTTTATAAACTTTTCTGTCGATTCTTTTAAAATTCTGATTCTGTAGTATTTTTTGTCCTTATTCATTCTTGCTCTAATCCCCATCAATCTCAGAGCATGTAACAACCTTCTTTGACTCTTCCAATCGAATTGCTGAGAATTCAGGTAAATACTTTCTTTACTTTTGCTTCCATCATCCATGAACCAAACCGTCAAAGCCAGAGGATTTAAAGTGAAATTTTTTGGAATTACTTTCTTTCCTTCCTTGTAGAAGTTTTGATAAATCTCTTCGATTTCTGGATGTTCTCTTGTTTGAAACCTTATCACCTCTCTTTTCTCATCCATTTTTCTTATCTTTGGAGGACTCTTGCAAATATCTTTCAGAATTTCGTATTTCCATTGACAGTATTCTTTAGCCTTCATAGAATGCTGAATTTCCAGAAAAGCAAATTTCCTTCCTTCTATCTTTCTTAAATGTCCATCTCCCAAAACAGAACCTAAAATTACTGATCTTTGTTGCCAGGTTAGATTTCCCACGGCGTTGTTCATTAGGGAGAGTATATCAAAATTTTCTCCCATAATGAAGTTTCACCGTTTTGGGTGGCTTTTTTACCCAGAGGTTACCCTCCAGGGCACCCCGAACTTGAGGTGCCGAACAGGGCCGTAGATATGGACTCGCGGGCCCTACCAGTCTGTTATCCCCGGCGTAACTTTTGGCCGATGATCTCCCCCCTTTCTATGAAGAGAGGTCGGTTCACTAGAGCCGGGTTTCCCCTCTGCTCTCGGTGTCCCGATCGCAGTCAGGCTGGCTTTTGCTCTTACACTTTGAGGGTGATTTCCATCCACCCCAAGCCAACCTTATGCACACCTCCGTTACTTTTTAGGAGGCAGATGCCCCATCTAAACTACCCAGGTGGCACTTTTCCCAGAAAAACTCACCCATCTTTTAAAAGATGTGCAAGCTTTTCTTGGGTAAGAATTATGACTTCCAATGGTGGGTGTTCCATTGTCGGCTCCACTGGACCCGGAGACCCAGCTTCATCGCCTCCCCACTACGCTATGCACCAGAAATCAAAATTCAATACCACCCTGTAGTAAAGCTGCCGGGGTCTTTCCGTCTAGCCGCGGCTAAAGCGCATGTTCACGCTTACTGTATTTTCACCGGGCAGCTGAAGGAGACAGTTCCCAAGTCGTAAAGCCTTTCATGCGGGCCGGAACTTACCCGACAAGGGATTACGCTACCTTAGCAGGGTCAGAGTTACCCCGGACGTTCACCCGTGGCTTAAGTCGATGAACCTTCAGGAATAAAATTCCCAAAGATCCTCAACCATAACACACGGGCACTGGTCAGGCCTCAGCCCCTATACATCAGCTTTCGCTTTGTAGCAGGGACCTGTGTTTTTGTTAAACAGTCGCCTGGGACACTTTCGCTGCGGCCTGTACCGTTATGGTACAGGCAACCCATCTCCCGAAGTTACGGGTAGCTTTTTTGCCTAGTTCCTTCTTCAGCTTTCACCCGTTGGCCTGGCTATACTCTAGCAGTCCACCTGTGTCGGTTTGCGGTACGGTTCTCCGCTGTTTAACCCTACCACCTTTTCTAGGCAACCGATTCGTCCAAGATCCCTGTAAAACAGGGTAAGGAAAACCAGTAATCCCCTTGAACTACTCGGTTGCGTCAGTGTTCAGAAACAGCGGAGAGGGTGGGAATATTAACCCACTCTCCTTCGACATCGCCTTTTTGGCTTAGTCTTAGGGCCGCCTAACCCGTGGACGATCACCGTTGCCACGGAACCCTTGGACTTTCGGCCCCTGGGGCTTTCACCCAGGTTGCGGTTACTCATTCCTACATTCTCGCTTCTCACCAGTCCAGCAAACATCACTGTTTGCCTTCAGCCCAGTGAGAACGCTCCCCTACCTCCCCGCCAGAACATATTCTGGCGGGGATCCCAGCTTCGGTACCAGGCTTGAGCCCCTATGAATCTTCGGCGCAGAATTCCTCAACTGGTAAGCTGTTACGCACTTTTTAAAGGATAGCTGCTTCTAAGCTCACCTTCCAGTTGTCTGAGGAACTCCACTTCCTTAATTTAGCACTTAGCCTGGATTTCGGGACCTTAGCTTGGGATCTGGGTTGTTCCCCTCGCGAAGATGGAGCTTATCCCCCACCTTCTGACTCCCAGATTATAACCTTGGTACATTCGGAGTTTGGTAGAAATAGCCACCAATAAGGTAAGCTATCTCTTCCAGTGCTCTACCATACCAAGGAAACATCTAAGGCTAGCCCTAAAGCTATTTCGGGGAGAACCAGCTATTCCCAGCCTAGATAGGCCTTTCACCCCTATCCCCAGGTCCTCCGAGAGTTTTGCACGGCTCACCGGTTCGGGCCTCCAGTGGTGTTTTCCACCACCTTCACCCTGCCCAGGGATAGATCGACTGGCTTCGGGTCTTTCGCCTCTTCCTCGCGCCCTCTTCAGGCTCGCTTTCACTTTGCCTCCGGGCCAGAAGCCCTTAGACTAGGAAGAGACGAAAACTCGTAGGATCCTGCTCCAATAGGTACGCCGTCACCCCCAGAATATGTTCTGGGGGCTCCGACTCCTTGTAAGTGGATGGTTTCAGGTTCTATTTCACCGGGATCACCTCCCTACTTTTCACCTTTCCCTCGCGGTACTAGTTCTCTATCGGTGAGTTAAGATATTTAGCCTTGGGAGATAGTCCTCCCTGCTTCCCTCAAGGTTTTCTTGGCCTCGAGGTACTCGGGAAATAAGACCCAGGAGTTCTTTCTCTTTCGCCTACGGGGCTTTCACCCTCTATGGCGGCTCTTTCCAGAAACCTTCGGCTAGAGAAAGAATTTGTAACTCCTTGAGGAAATTTTTCCTCTGTCTTATCCCCACAACCCCCACCTCGTGCCCCGCACGAGGAACTTAACAACTTTACAACTTACAACTTCACAACCTTTTCGTTGTTAGTCGTTAAGTCGTTAAGTTACTTGTGCGAAGCACAAGGTAGGTTTGGGCTCCTCCCTTTTCGCTCGCCGCTACTCAGGGAATACCTTTTGGTTTCTTTTCCTCCGGGTACTGAGATGTTTCACTTCCCCGGGTTTTGAGGGAATCTGGGAATCAAAGGCTGCTACACGCCTCCTCCCAGCTTTTCGCAGCTACGCCACGCCCTCTTTTTCTCAACTCCCGAGGCATCCACCATCCACCTCTAAACCCCAGAAGCTGCACCAACCAACACCCATTATTCATTTCTTTAATTGTAAGGTTCAAAAAAAGCCGCTTGGAAGCGGCAACAATTTTAAAAAACTTCCAAGCTCAGCAATCAAAATCACCCAGAAAAAATTTTTCTCATACTTTAATATTATAATCTTTCAAACTAAAAAGTCAAGAGGAAAAAATTAGGTTGAAAAAAAATAAAAAATTGAATAAAATAAAATTTATTAAAGCCCGGGTGACGGAATTGGTAGACGTGCAGAACTCAAAATTCTGTGGGCCCTGCGCCCATGTGGGTTCAAATCCCACCCCGGGCACAAAAATCCCTCGGATATTAATTTTTTATTATGGAAAAATTTTTAAAAAGAAAACTGGGAAACGGAATGAGAATAATTTTGGTGCCAGAAAAAAACACGGATGTGTTCACCGTTTTACTAATGGTTGGAACAGGATCCAAATACGAAACTGAACAAGAATCAGGGATTTCGCATTTCTTAGAACACATGTTTTTTAAGGGAACAAAGAAAAGACCCACTCCAAAAGATCTAGTTGAACCCTTAGATAACGTTGGCGGAATTTACAATGCTTTTACTTCGCAAGAATTTACAGGTTTTTATGTCAAAATCACTTCAAAAGAAAAAGAATTGGCTTTAGATTGGATTTCTGATATATTTTTTAACTCGCTTTTCCCTGAAAAAGAAATCGAAAAGGAAAAAGGGGTAGTAATTGAGGAGCTAAATATGATCAACGACGATCCTATGAAAAGAATTCAGGTATTATGGCCAAAGCTTCTCTATGGAAATCAAAACGCTGGCAGACCTATCATCGGTAAAAAAGAAACAATAAATAGTTTTACTCGTGAAATGATTTTAAAGTATAAGAACGATCAATACGTGGCTCAAAATATAATTGTAGGGGTTAGCGGAAATTTTAGTAAAAATGAAACGATGCGAAAGATTGAAAAAATTTTTGAAAAAGCAAAAATAGGGCGGCAGAGGGAGAGACCGAAATTAATCGAAAACCAAAAAAAACCTGAAATCTTGTTAGAAAGAAAAAAAGTTGATCAATGCCACTTAATTCTCGGAACAAGAGGAGTAAATCTTTTCAACGAAAAAAAATACACCCAAGAAATTTTAGCCACCATTTTAGGAGGAATGATGAGTTCGAGACTTTTCCAAAAAATAAGAGAAGAAATGGGTATGGCCTATTATGTTTTTGCTGAATCACATTCAGATTCGGACGCTGGATATTTAGCAATTTCTGCCGGCCTTAAAATCGAAGGGGCAAAAAGCGGAATTGAAGAAATTTTAAAAGAACTCAATAATGTAAAATACGATATTACTCAAAAAGAATTAAAAAAAGCTAAAGAAAACATTAAAGGAAAACTCGACATTTTTTTGGAAAATCCTGAAAATCGACTTCATTTTTATATTTTGCAAGAGCTTTTAGAAAAAGAAATTTTGACAAAAAAGGAAATTTTCCAAAAAATAGATAAAATAACCTTATCTGAGGTCAAAAAATTTTCCCGGGAATTTTTAAAAACAGAAAATTTAAATTTAGCCATCATTCATCCTTATTTTGAAAAAAAGGAACTTGAAGAGATTTTAAAAATATGAATTCAAGAATAGAAATTTCAAATGAAACTCTTTTGAAAATAGCTCTTTTCATTCTTTTGTGCTACCTTCTCTTTATCGTCCGCGAAATTTTACTGTGGGTTTTGTTTGCTTTTGTTTTAGCGGTTCTTTTTGAAAAACCAATAAACCTTCTTGCCATTAAAATTCCAAGACCAGCGGCAGCTTTAATTGTCTATTTTGCATTTTTTGTTTTGTTGGTAGGGTCTATTTATTTCGTTTCTCTTCCTCTTTTTAAGGAGGTCAATCATTTCATAAAACTTATTCCAAATTATTTCGAAAAAATCTCGCCCTCTCTCAAGGCCTTGGGTATAATTTCTTTTGAAAGCTTTCAAGACCTAACGCAAAACTTTCAATCTTTTTTAGTTTCCGCTTCTAAAAACTTTGTTTCTGCTGTTTCTGCTGTTTTTGGAAGCTTAATGTCGGCTTTTTCAATTTTTTCTTTAGCTTTTTTTCTTTCGATAGAGGAAAAAGGTGTGGAAAAAATAATCGCTCTCATTTTTGGGGAAAGAAAGGAAACGATTTTAAAAATTTGGGAAGAAATAAAAGAAAAAATTTCTTTTTGGTTTGGATTGAAAATCGCCGGATCCTTGTTTTGCGCCCTCTTATGCTTTGTTTCTCTTTTGGCTCTTAAAATTAACTATCCCATTTCTTTAAGCTTTCTTTTTGGAATTGCAAATTTTATTCCAATTTTAGGACCGCTTTTTGCAGGATCTTTAATCGTAATAATTGCCATCTTAGATTCCTTTTATAAAGGAATTTTGATTTTAATTTTACTTTTTTTAATTCAAATTATCGAAGGAAACGTTTTAGTGCCGATTTTAGCTAGAAAATATGTTGAATTGCCTCCTTTTTTAATTTTGCTTTCCCTTTTAATCGGAGGGAAATTAATGGGGATATGGGGAGCGATTTTAGCCATGCCTTTATCTGGATTTTTCTTTAGGTTTTTCCAAAGATTTTTTGAAGAAGAAAAATTTTAAAATTTTCTCATGGCTTTTCTTTATGTTGTGGCAACCCCTATTGGTAACTTAAAGGATGTTACCATAAGAGCCCTTGAAATTTTAAAAAGTTCAGAAATTATTTTGTGCGAAAACATAGAAAAAACAAAAAAACTTTTAGATTTTTACAAAATCGAAGGAAAAATTTTGTTGAGATACCATCAGCATTCAAAAATAAAAGATGCTCAAAAAATTGCAAATTTTTTGAAAGAAGGAAAAACTGTGGCTTTAGTTTGTGATGCTGGAACGCCCGGAATTTCTGACCCCGGAGGAAAGTTAATCGATTTTTTGTATCAAAATTTAAAAGAAAGTGAATTGAAAATTATACCAATTCCAGGGCCCTCTGCCATTACCACCTTCCTTTCTGTAGCTGGAATTTTTGCTGACAGATTTCTGTTTTTGGGATTTCTGCCAAAAAAGAAAAAAAGGAAAAAATTTTTAGAAAAAATTTTTGAAGGAAAAGAACCCAAAATATTCTTTGAATCTCCTTTTAGAATCTTGAAAACCTTAAAGGAAATAAACCAAACCGCAAAAGAAAGAAATCTTGAAATTTTTGCCATTGTGGGAAAAGAATTAACAAAATTTCACGAAAAAATTTATAGAGGAAATTTGGAAAAAGTAATTAAAGAATTGGAGAAAGATAAAGTAAAAGGGGAATATATAGTTTGCCTCAAAACTATTTCTTGAAAAACTTTGCTGCGGGGCCTGGATTCGAACCAGGATCTCCGCGTCCAGAGCGCGGCGTGGTTACCGATTACACTACCCCGCAATAATTTAACCTCAGAAAAAATTTATCAAATTTTTATTGTTTTAAAAATACCCCCTTTTCCGTGAAATATGGATTTTATTTTTGTCTTTTTGCGAACGAGATTGAAAAAATATTTTTTAATGTCAACTTTCGTTTTTATATCAAAAATAAAATTTTATTTTTTAAATTTTAATACATCTTTTGGTGGCAAAGTAGGTAGAAAAGGTAGACAAAAATAAGCCAATTAAAATATTCATTCCCAAAATTTTAAAAAAGTTTTCTTTAAATATACGAAAGAACTGGCCGTTTCGCAAAAAGAAAGAAGAATAAGGAGAAAGAATTTTTAAAAGAAAAATAAAAATTAAAATTGAAAGTAAAACTCCAAAAAGCGCCCATAAAATTTCTTGAAAAAGAAAAGGAAATAAAATGTTAAAGTTTGAGGCTCCTACTAATTTTTGAATCGCAATTTCTTCTTTTTGATTTAAAATCGTTAAATGAACCGTAAAAAAAACAATCAAAAAAGAAATAATTATGAAAAAGAAACTCGTGCCCAAAAGTCCTTTTTGAATATTTTTTGAAATATTGAAAATTTTATCAATAGTTGATTTTTTTTCGGAATAATCTTCTTCTTGAATTAAATCTTTTTTCGCGTTCAATAAGTCTAAAACGGAGTTAATATTTTGAGGTTCTTTAACGTAAATTGAAAGCGAATCAAAAAAGGGATTACCAATTGTTTCCAGGGCGGAAATAATAACTGGGTCGTTTTGATGTTTTTTTTCAAATTTTTTATAGTTTTCATCTTTCGATGTAAAAACGACGTTTTCTACTCCTTCAATCTTAAGAAGTTCTTCCTTAATTTTGAAAATATCTTCTTTTTTTACCTCTTCTTTAAAATAAACTGAAATGTCTGCCTTTTCTTTAAGATTATTAATCAAAACCTCTCCCAATTTTTGAGAAAAGAAAAATAAAGTACATAAAAAAAGAGTTATGGTAATAACGAAAAGGTTAATAAGCCCTAAACCAAAGTTTTTAACAAAAATTTTCCATCCGTATTTTATTCCCCTTTTTAATTCAGCAAGCATAATTTTAGTATTTTATCAAATTATTATTTTTTTGTATGGACCATCATAAACCAATTCCCCTTCTTTCAGGTTTATGATTCTGGATTTAAAAAAATTAACCACATCCTGATAATGAGTGGCAATGAGAAGGGTTGTTTTAAGTTCAGAATTGATTTTTTTAAAAATTCTTAAAATTTCAAAAGTGTTTTCTGCATCCAAATTTCCAGCGGGCTCATCTGCTAATAAAATTTTTGGCCGGTGAGCTATCGCTCTCGCAATACAAAGTTTTTGCCTTTCTCCTTGAGAAAGTTCATCGGGAAAATTATAAATCTTTTTTTCCAAACCCACCAATTCCAAAATAATCGGCACCTCTTCTTTAATTTCTTTTTCAGAAAAGCCGGTCATTTCCATAACAAAACTCACGTTCTCAAAAACGTTTCTTTGAAATAAAAGTTTGTAATCTTGAAAAACAACGCCGATTTTTCTTCTAAGCTTTGACAATATTCCGTCTTTCAATTTTGGTACCTCTTGTTGGTCGATTAAAATTTTCCCTGAAGTAGGTTTTTCTTCACCTAAAATTAATTTCAAAACGGTGCTCTTTCCAGACCCGGATTTTCCAACCAAAAGCACTAATTCTTCCTTGTCGATTTTAAATGAAATGTCTTTTAGCGCTAAAATCGTCTGTTTGTTTTTAAGGGTGTAAGCTTTTGTAACTTTATCAAAAATGATCATTGAGTATTTTCTCCGATTACTTTTTTAAAGATTTCTTCTTTTATCTTTTCTTCAACATCCGAATGTTCTTTCAAAAATTTTTTTCCTTCCTCTATTCCTTGTCCTAATTTTAAATTTTCAAATTGGATCCAGCTTCCAGACTTTTTTATTACTCCGCATTTAATGCCAGTGTTAATTAAATCGGCAAAACGGGAAATTCCCTCGTTATAATAAATATTGAATTCTGCGCTTTTGAAAGGAGCAGCCACTTTGTTTTTTACTACCTTTGCCAAAATTTTGTTGCCGATAATTTCTTCTCCTCTTTTAATTTGACCCACTCTTTTTAACTCGACTCTTACTGAAGCGTAAAATTTCAGAGCTAAACCTCCGGGCGTTGTTTCTGGTTTACCATAAGAACCTATCTTCATTCGAATTTGATTCAAAAAAATGATGACCGTTTTTGTTTTGGACACTAAAGAAGAAAGTTTTCTTAAAGCAGAAGACATTAATCTTGCTTGAAGCCCAATTTGGGTGTCTCCGATCTCGCCCATAATTTCCGCCTTCGGAGCTAAAGCAGCCACTGAATCTACCACTACCGCATCTATTTCTTCTGACCTAACCAAAGTTTCGACGATTTGAAGGGCTTCTTCTCCTGATTCAGGTTGAGAAATTAAAAGTTCTTCTATGTTAACCCCTATTTTTTTGGCATAATCTGGATCCAAAGCATGCTCCACATCAACAAAAGCTCCCACCCCTCCTTGTTTTTGAGTTTCTGATAAAGCGTGAAGGGCTAAAGTAGTTTTTCCGCTAGATTCTGGACCAAAAATTTCTATTACTCTGCCTCGTGGCCACCCACCCACTCCAAGAGCTAAATCAAGAGAAATGGATCCGGTTGGAATAACTTCTACTCTCGCTGGCCTTACTTCTTTCAATTTCATTATTGCCCCCTCTCCGAATTTTTTCTTTAACTCTTCCAAAACTAATTCCAACCCTTCTTTTTTCTTGTTTTCTTTTTTAGCCATTTTTTATTTTATAAAATTTTTTAATTTTTTTAAATCGCCTCCCATTTTTCGTCTTCTCCGTTTTCTTCATTTTTAATTAAAATCTCCCGCGGTTTTGACCCTTGGGCTGGACCTACCACTCCCTTTTTTTCTAAAAGGTCAAGCAATCTTGCCGCCCTAGCATATCCTATTCGCATTCTCCTCTGCAAAAAAGAAGCAGAAGCCTTTCTTGTCTGAATCACCAATCTTTCCGCTTCTTCTAAAAGCGGGTCTTCTTCAACAATAATTTCTTCTGAATCTTTTTCGTCAAAATCGCTTTCTAAAATTTCCAAAATTTCGTTGTTGAATTCGGGAAACATTTTTTTCTTCTCAAACCAACCCATGGCTTTTTTAAGTTCTGCCTCAGAAATGAAAGGAGTTTGGATTCTCTTTGGTTTTGTGTTCCCTGGCATTAAAAATAAAGCGTCTCCCCTTCCCAAAAGCTTTTCCGCTCCTCCCATATCCAGAATGGTTCTTGAATCGAATTGGGTCGCAACTTGAAAGGCAATCCTTGAAGTAATGTTCGCTTTAATCAAACCTGTTAAAACTTCCACGGATGGCCTTTGCGTTGCCAAAATTAAATGGATTCCTACTGCCCTCCCAAGTTGAGCCAATCTTACAATTTTGTGTTCTACCTCCTTTCCGCGAGAAAACATTAAATCTGCTAACTCATCGATAATCAAAACCAAAAACGGCATTTCCTCTTCTTCGTCTGTTTTACTCACTTGATATTCAAAAATGTTTCTTTTTTGCTTTAGAGAAAGGACTTCAAACCTTCTTTCCATTTCCGAAACTAACCAATTCAAAACTGGAACTATCTTTTTTGTTTCCAAAATCACTGGAAACAACAAATGCGGTAAGTTTCTGTAAATGGAAAATTCAACTCTCTTTGGGTCAACTAAAATAAATTTCAAAATTTCGGGCGGATTTTTATAAACCAAAGATAAAATTAAAGAATTTAGAAATAGAGTTTTGCCAGAACCGGTCGCTCCAGCTGTCAATAAATGGGGCATTCTCGATAAATCAGCCAAAACGGGTTCTCCGGCAACATCCCTACCGGCAACAAAAACTAAAGGAGAAGAATTTTGAAACTCTTTTAAGGCAAAAAGATTTCTCAGTCTTACCAAAGCTCTTTTTTGATTGGGAACTTCTATCCCTACAAAAGATTTTCCTGGAATAGGGGCTTCAATTCTTATTGGATGAACTGCCAAATTTAAAGAAAGCTCATGAACTAAAGAAGTAATTCTGGAAACTTTTACTCCTTCGGCCGGTTTTAAAGTGTATTGAGTGACCGTAGGTCCAACCTTCACTTGTCCCATTTCAACCTCAATACCAAAATCTTCCATCGTTTTTTTGATCAAATAAACATTTCTTTCAATATCTCCGGCAAAAGATTCCTCTTTTTCTGATTCAAAAATATCAAGAGGAATTTTTTGATAATCCCTTTCTGGAAAGTATTCTTTTTGAATTTTTTCTTTTGGTTTGATTTCTACTTTTTTAATTACAGGAATTTCTTTTTCTTTAAACACGGGAATTAAAAACCTTTTAAAATAAGAGGGCTGAGACGATTCTTCCTTGCTTTTCAAAAGCAAAAAGAAAACAAATAAAGAAAATAAAATTAAGAAAAAAGAAAAAACTTTAGAAATGATTGGGCCCAAAAAAGCGCTCACTCCTGTTTCTATTCTTTTTCCAAAAAACCCATCGCCAAAAAACCAAGAAACGCTAAAAATAAAAAGGAAAGAGGCAGCAAAAATCCAAATTTCTTTTCTCTCGTATTTTGAAAATAAGATGGCAAAAAGAATCAAAAAACAAAGAGGGCCAAAAAAATATTGAGCTTTTCCAAAAAGGAAAAAATTAATTTTTAAAATAAAAATCCCAAACCTTCCGGCAGAATTTAAAGAACTTAAAGTGAAAATTAAACCCAAAATTAAGAAAAAAACCGGAGAAAACCACTTTTGGGCGCAGACCTTACCCAAAACCTTTAAACCCTCTGAAAGGAGTTTAAAAACTTTCAAGGTACCCTTGAAAATAAAATTGAGAAAATTTTTCCCCGTTCTTTTTTTGGCATTTTTATTCTTTTTCTTCATCTTGAGAAAAAGCGCTTCCTACTGGAATAAGCTTACCTAAAATTACGTTTTCTTTCAATCCTCGAAGCTTGTCTTCTTTGCCTTCAATGCTTGCCAAAATCAAAACCTTTGTCGTTTCTTGGAAAGAAGCTGCCGATAAAAACGATGAAGTGGCCAAAGCTATTTTTGAAATACCAAGCAAAATTTCTTTTGCCTCTGGAAGCTCTTTTCCCTCTTTTTTGAGGCGTTCTCTTTCTTCCAAATACAAATCTTTTTCTACTATCTCTCCCTCCAAGAAATCAGAATCGCCAGTTTTGGTAATTTTTACCCGAGAAAACATCTGCCTTACGATAGTTTCAATATGTTTGTCATGAATTTGAACGCCCTGAGAAACATAAACTTTTTGAACTTCTTTTATAATCTCTCTTAAAAAATCTTCCTTTTCTAAAAATGAAAAGAGTTTTCTAAAATTCAGGTTTCCTTCGCTTAATCTCTGACCCTTTTTTACTTTTTCCCCTTTTGAAACTAAAATTTCAAGGCCTGGCAAAATTTCATATTCGATTACCTTTCCTGTTTTATCATCTTTTATTTTTATTTTTCTATCTTTAATCTCTATTACCTTTCCTTCTACCTCAGAAACTTGAGCTTCCACTTTTGGTTCGCGATTTTCAAAAATTTCTTCTACTCTCGGAATACCAGTGGTAATATCAGATTCGCCAAAGACTCCCCCGTAGTGAAAAGTTCTCATGGTCAATTGGGTTCCGGGTTCTCCGATAGATTGAGCAGCTAAAATCCCAACGGCCGTTCCTTTTTCTACTTCTTTTAGATCTGCCAAATTTAAACCATAGCATTTTTGGCAAACTCCGTATTTTGTTTTACAAGTTAAAGGCGTTCTCGCTTTTATTTTTTCTATTTTTTCTTTTTCTATTTCTAAGGCCTTGTAATAATCTATTATTTCTCCTTTTTTAACTAAAACTTTACCCCTACTCGTTTTTACATCCTCTAAAACTACTCGACCCAAAACTTTGAAAAAGAATTTTTGGCCAATTTCTTCAGCATCTTTTCGCAAAATCTCAATCCCTTTTTGGTCTTTACAATCTGCCTCTCTGACAATAACATCGTGAGCAACATCAACCAATCTCCTAGTAAGATATCCGGCGCTCGAAGTTCTTAAAGCCTTATCTGTTTGTCCCTTTCTAGCGCCGTGAGTAGAAATGAAGTACTCTAAAACCGAAAGGCCCTCGTAATAAGAATTTTTAATTAAAATTTCAATTATTTCCCCTAAAGGATTGGTTACTAAACCTTTCATTCCCAAAATCTGCATCACCTGCTTGAAAGACCCTCTGGCGCCAGCAGAAATCATTCTTAAAATAGAATTTTCTTTTGGCAAAGAAACGGCGAGCGAATTTTCGACTTCTTTGATTGCCGGAAGGTAAACTTCGATTTTTTTAAGAAGTTTTTCTTTTTTAGTCAAAAAGCCTTTCTCGTATTCTTGTTCTATTTGGCGCGCTTTTTCTTCGGCTTCTTTTAAAATTTCCTTCTTTGTTGGTGGTATTATTAACTCGTCTAAACCGAAAGTGGTTCCCGAGAAAGTAGCAAATTCAAAACCCAATTTTTTAATTTTATCTAAGGTCTCAGAAACTTCATCCAGGGAATAATTAAAATACAAATCTAAAAGTAAGTTCTCCAAATCTTTTATCCTAATTTCCTTATTTTGAAAAGGGAAATTTTTGGGAAAAACGGAATTAAAAATAATTCTTCCAGGGGAAGTTTCCAAGAATTCATTCTTTCCTTGCATAACTTTTATTTTTGCTCTTAAATCCACTTTTCCCAATTCATAAGCTAAAAGTACTTCTTCAAAAGAACTAAAAACTTTTCCTTCTCCGGGTTTTCCATCGACCATCTGGGTTAAATAATAACAACCTAAAACAATATCTTGATAAAGAGTAACGATGGGCAAACCGGAAGCAGGTTTGAGTAAATTATTTTTGGAAAGCATTAAATTTTTGGCTTCCTCTTGAGCTTCTTTAGTGATGGGCAAAAACACTCCCATTTGGTCTCCATCAAAATCGGCATTATATCCTTTACAAATTAAAGGAGAAACAGCAATCGCTTTTCCTTCGATTAAAACAGGATGGAAAGCTTGAATATTCAACCTATGAAGAGTGGGGGCCCGGTTTAGTAAGACAACCTTATCTTTTACCACTTCTTCTAAACACTCCCAAACTTCTTCTTCTTGAAGTTCTACCAATTCTTGGGCTGCTCTCAAATTGGGAGCTAAGTTTTTTTCTAAAATTTTCCGTAAAACAAAGGGTCTAAAAATTTCCAAAGCCAAAACGCGAGGAATCCCTACTTGGTCGATTTTTAAATCGGGATTCACCACAATAACCGACCTTCCAGAATAATCCACTCTTTTTCCTAAAAGATTTTGCCTAAACCTGCCCTCTTTTCCTCTTAACAAATCTGCCAATGATTTTAAAAGTCGCCTTCCGCCCGTGCTTGCTCTTGTGGTTACTGATTTTCGCATTCCATTATCTAACAAAGCATCGACCGCTTCTTGAAGTAACCTTTTTTCATTTCTGACAATAATTTCTGGCGCTCCAATTTCAAGCATGTATTTTAATCTATTGTTTCTATGAATTACTCTTCGATACAAATCGTTAAGGTCAGAAGAGGCAAACCTCCCTCCCTCAATTTGAACTACTGGCCTCAATTCCGGTGGCAAAACTGGCAAAACTGTCAGAAAAACCCATTCTGGCCTAATCTTGGCTCTTTCCATTTTTTTGAAGAGTCGCAATCTGATAAACGTCTCCTTTCTTAAATCTGTTTTCCCAGTCAACTCTTTAATTTCTTTTTCCATTTTTTTAATCTCCTCTTTCAAATCAATTTTTTCAAAAATTTTTCTCAAAGATTCGGCGCCCGTCCCTACTTTGAAAAAACTTCCGTATTTTGAAGTTAAATTTCTTAACTTTGTCTCTGAAATGATTTTTAAAGGAACAATTTCTAATACTTCCCTTTTTTGCTCTTCTTTTTCTCTTTTTAATAATTCTTCTTTCGCTTTTTTTTCTTCTTGGTTTTCAATCTTTGAAACTTTTTCTAATTTTTTTTCAAATTCGCTCTCGATTTTCTCTAATATCTTTTTTTTCTTTTCTTCGTCAACTTCCATCACAATATAATTGACAAAATAGACGATTTTCTCTATTTCTTCTCTCGGCTTTCTTAAAATCATTCCGATTATAGAAGGCACCCCTCTTAAATACCAAATATGAGCCACCGGTACGGCTAGTTTTACATAACCCATTCTTTCCCTTCTCACTGCAGAACTTGTTACTTCAACCCCGCATCTGTCGCACGTTATTCCTTTATATTTTAAGCCCTTGTATTTTCCACAATAACATTGATAATTTTTTTCTGGTCCAAAAATTCTCTCGCAAAAGAGTCCATCCCTCTCTGCTCGTTGGGTTCTATAATTTACGGTCTCTGGTTTTTTTACCTCACCGAATCCCCATTTTAAAATTTCCTCTGGTGAAGCCAGCCTTATTCTAATAGATTTAATGTCTTCAACTTTTATTTTTGATAAAGAAAATTCCTGATTTTTTGTGCTTTTCATTTTTGTTTTTTATCTGTTTTAATTTCTACTGCCAACCCAAGGGCCTTTAATTCTGAAACCAAAAGTGAAAAAGAGGCGGGAATGTTCGGTGTTTTAATTTCTTCGCCTTTTAAGATAGCTTCGTAGACTTGATTCCTTCCTAAAACATCATCAGATTTAAAAGTAAGAATTTCCTGAAGAATGTGGGGAGCTCCAAAGCCTTCTAAAGCCCAAACTTCCATTTCTCCAAATCTTTGGCCTCCAAATCTTGCCTTACCACCTAAAGGCTGTTGGGTGATCAAAGAATAAGGTCCCACTGATCGGGCATGAATTTTATCAGCCACCATATGATTTAATTTCATCACATACATTTGGCCAACCATTATTTCCTGGGAAAAAGGAAGGCCTGTTTTACCGTCGAAAAGTTTTACCCTTCCGGTAAAGTTTAAGTTTTTCTCGAATCCTTCTTTTTTAAGTTTCTCAAAAATTTCTTGAACACTCATGCCGCAAAAAGAAGGGAAAACTCCAAAAAATCCTTCTTTTTTTGCTATAAAACCAAAAACCGTTTCCAAAATCTGTCCCAAATTCATTCTCGAAACGACTCCGATTGGCGACAAAACAAGGTCTACTGGTGTGCCATCTTCCAAAAACGGCATTTCTTCCACGGGCAAAATTTTAGAAACCACGCCTTTATTTCCGTGCCTGCCGGCAATTTTGTCGCCAGGCTCTAATTTTCTTAATTCAGCAACTTCAACCTCAATTTTTTTAATCACGCCCGGACCGAGTTTGTGTCCTTTTTCTCGAGAAAACTCTCTAATTCTTTTTACTATCCCTCTTTTTTGATATTCCATGCGCAAAGAAGTATCTTTTACTTCTTTTAATTTTTCGCCAAAAACTTCCATTAAAAGTTTTTCCTCTGGTGTTAATTCTTTTTCTCCCTTTGGAGAAATTTTTCCCACTAAAATATCTCTGGGAAAAACATAAGCTCCCTCTCTTACGATTCCATCTTCTCCCAAGTTTTTTAACCATTTTTCGCTTACTCCCGGAATGTCGGCCGTAACGATTTCAGGTCCGATTTTTGTTTCCCTAACGTTGCACTCGAAATTTTCAATGTATATTGAAGTAAAAACATCTTCCCTTACTAATCTTTCTGAAGCAATGATCGCATCTTCAAAGTTCCCTTCTCGGAAAGGCAAAAAGGCAACTAAAATATTTTTTCCTAGTGACAAGAAACCATCTTTGATTGCCCCTCCGTCTGTTAAAGGTTCTCCTTTTTTTACTTTTTGTCCTTTATTGACCCGAGGTTTTTGATCAAAACAAGTAAATTGGTTTGTTCTTTCGAATCTTTTTAACTCAAAAATCCTTTTTTTACCGCTTTTTCCTAGAAAAACGATTTTTTGTCCGTCAACTTCTTTAATCTCTCCATCTTCTGGAGCCAAAATTATCCTTCCTGAATCTTCTGCTACCTTCTTTTCCATGCCTGTCATTATTAGCGGAACATCAGGATTAATTAAAGGAACGGCTTGTCTTTGCATGTTAGAACCCATTAAAGCTCTATTAGCGTCGTCATTTTGTAAGAAAGGAATTAGGCTTGTAGAAGTGGAAAGAATTTGAAAATCTGAAGCGTCAAGATACTCTATCTCTTCTTTGTCTAAAACTGTCGGTTCTCCGTTTTCTCTTCCTTCCACTCTTTTTTCTAAAATTTCTCCATTTTTTCCAATTTTTATTATCCCAGAAGCAATTTTTGCTTTTTCTTCTTCAAAAGCATTCAAATAAACAATTTCTTTGGTTACTTTTCCATCTTTGACTTTAAAGTATGGCGTTTCGATAAAACCGAAAGGATTAATTTTAGCAAATAAAGCCAAATGAGTATTGATTCCCACGTTTTGACCTTCTGGAGTTTGAATAGGACAAATCCTTCCATAATGGGAGGGCTGAACGTCTCTTACTTCAAAACCTGCTCTCTTTTTTTCAAGCCCACCAGGGCCTGCTGCTGTTGCCCTTCTTTTGTGTTCAAGTTCTGCCAAAGGATTTTCTTGATCCATAAATTGAGAAATTTGGCCAGAGGCGAAAAATTCTTCTATTACTGCCATCATCGGCCGAGGATTTATCAATTGCATAGGAGTCAAATTTTCCGATGGTAAGGTAGACATTCTGTCTTTGACAATTCTCTCTATTCTCATTAACCCCACCCTTATTCTGTCAGCCAAAATTTCCGTAAAGGGCCTCATCCTTCTGCTTCCCAAATGGTCAATTTGGTCCGAAATAGCATAAGGATCGTTGTTCCTTCTTATTAGTTCTTTTAAAACAACGATTACATCTTCTTTCTTTAAGACTCTATCTTCTGGTAAATATTCTTCTTTTTCTTGGCCTCCAAATCTTTGAACAAACCTCCACCTTCCCACTTCGCCCAGATCATATCTTTCAAAGTTAAAAAATAAATTATCAAAATAATCTTTGGCAATATCAAAAGTAACTATTCCTCCGGGCTTCATTTTTTGATAAATTTCAACTAACGCTTCTCCTTGGCTTTTTGTCAAATCTCTTTTTAAAGTTTCTTTGATAAAATCAATCTCGCCAGAATTTACTTGTTTGAAGAGCTCAAAAATTTCTTCTTCGCTCTCGATACCCAAAGCCCTCAAAAAAGTTGTCATCAAAATCTTTTTTCTTCTGTCGATTTTTGTCGAAATAGCGCCAGAATATTCAGTATCAAATTCTAACCAGGCGCCCCGATGGGGAATAATTTTGGCACCAAAAAAGTTTTTACCCGGAATTTTCTCTGAAACAAAAAATGGGCCCGGAGCCCTAATCATTTGAAAGATGCAACATCTTTCAATACCATTAATAATGAAAGAACCTCTTTCTGTCAAAAGAGGCAAACTTCCCAAAAGAACCTCTTGCTCGGTTTCTTTCTTGGTTTTTTTATCGATCAACTTTACTTTGACAAACAAAGAAGCAGAAAAGGTATCGTTGGCTTCTTTTGCCTTAAAATCAGAATCGTATTTTGGTTTTCCCAGCTTGTAATCCAGAAACCACAGCTCAAATTTTTCTTTTGTGTAATCTAAAATTGGAGAAGATTCTTTCAGTAATTTTTTTAAATCAGAATTCAAAAACCTTTCCCAAGCATTTCGTTGTAGCTCCAATAAATAAGGAGGTTCCAATTTAAGTTCTCTTTTTCCAAAATAGAGTAATTTCATATAAAATAAAAAATTCGAAAAATTCGAAAAAAATATAATTTCACCAAAAAAACCAAAAAAAATTTGGTTTTAATTGTAACTTATTTATAATTGATTTGTCAAACCTTTTTTGTGGAAAAATTGTGAAAAATTTCAAAGGGCAGAGAGAAATGCCTCCCTGCCCAAAGTCTTAAAAACAAAAACTATCTACAGGTATAAGGACTATTAGCACAAGGATTACCACTGACGACAGTAGCATTTCCTTGACTATCTACACAATAATGTGTAGTGGTTGAAACTAATTGGGCGCTCACACAAAATTCATTACCAGAACCATAACAAGTAAGAGTTAGCGTGCCCCCTTGCTGAGTTCGAATATCGGTTTGAATCGTATTCAATTGAGTTGCATAATTTGGATGAGAAGTATTCAAGCTGGTACTTGCTGAACACAAAGTATCATAGTTCCCACTATCGCTCATTATCATCCCTGCCACTTGCCTTACTTGTTGAAGGTCGCCCTGAATTCTGGAATCTTTTGCCTTCTTTAAGGCTCCTGTCAAGCTCACTAAAACAATTCCTGCTAAAATTCCAATAATGGCAATAACAATCAACAACTCTATTAAAGTAAAAGCTTTTTTCATTTTTTATTTTTAATTTTTATTCGACCTTTATATTATGGACAAGTTCCCCCAGAACAATTTAAAATCGCACTTTGAGAACTGGTAACTTTTCCTCCAGTATCTACACAAATTGAACCACCGCTTGCCAAACGGGCAACAATACAAGTGCTTGTTTGAGTGGCAACAATCGTGGGACTGGAGCCAGATTGACTATTAATATCATCACATAAAGTTGCTGCATTTGCGCTCGAACAACTAAATCCTGAATAACTAAAATTGTTTGAATTATAATACGTTTCTGCCAAATTCCTCAATTGCTGAACATCTCCTCGAATTCTTGCATCTTTGGCTTGATTTCTTGCAGGATTTATAGAAATTATTATGGCTGTAGCTAAAATTCCAATAATAGAAATTACCGTCAATAATTCTATTAGGGTAAAAGCTTTTTTCATTTTTTTATATTTTAACGACCTTTTTAAAATTTTGCAATTGTTTGATAAAATGGCAAAATCAATGAAGCTTCAAAAATTCCAACAAACAAAGATACTAATATTATAAGTAAAGGTTCGAAAAATTTCAAGAAATCTTCCAATTTTCTTTCGATCTCTGTTTGAGAAAATTCTGAAAATTTTTTTAAGGTTTCAACTAAATTTCCTGATTTTTCTCCAGCTTGAATTAATTGAACAAAAAGAGCGGAAAAAAACTTTGGCCTAGAAGCGAGAGTAAAAGAAAAAGGAAGTCCTTTTTTAACTTCGTCTCTTATCTCCAAAATTTCTTTTTTATAAATTTCATTTCCCACTAAATCAGCGCTCTCTTCCAAGGCCTCGACTAAATGCAAACCAGCTGCCAAAAGAGAAAAAAGGGTTTGAGAAAATCTTGACAAATAAATTTCTCGGAAAAAAGAGGATATAATAGGAATTTTGAAAAAGCTTTTTTGAAAATATTCTTTAACCTCTGGCCTTTTTAGAAAATAAAACAAGGCAATTAAAGAAAAAACCACAGGGATTAAAATGTACAAAAAGTGGTCGGCTATAGCAAAAATAATTCTCGTCATTAAAGGCATAGGAGTTTCTTGCTCTGCAAAAATTAACCTTAGTTTAGGAAAAACGACAATCATCATAAAAACAAAAACTAAAAGGGCAAAAACAATAATTATCACTGGATAAATCATCGCCCCCTTTAATTTTCCTTTAAAATTATAATCTCTTTCTAAAAAATTGGCTAAATTTTTCAAGGATTCGCCCAACCTTCCTGAGATTTCTCCTGATTTTATTTGATTAATATAAAAAGAAGAAAAAATTTCCGGGTACCTGGAGAGAGCTTGCGAAAAAGAAACTCCGCCCTCAAGGGAGTCTGCCATTTCTTGAATTTTGTTTCTCAAAGAATTATCCCTGGTTTGGACGGCAATGGAATCGAGTGCTTCAAGCAAGGGCACGCCGCTGTTTACTAAAGTTGAAAGCGAACGAGTAAAAAAAATGATCTCTTTTTCTGAGGTTTTTTTTCTAATAAAAATTCGCTCCCAAAAAGAAGGCTTTATTTCTTCCAAAGAAATTACATAAAGTTCCACGCTTTGGAGAAGTTTTAAAGCATTTTCTTTCGTACTCGACTCAATTATTCCCAATCTTAATTCTCCTGTTTTTGTTCTCGCTTGGTATTTGAATTTCATCTTATTAAAAATTTTAACTCCGAAGGGCTCAAACTCCAGTTTTTGGCAGACTCAATATCTATTTCTCCACTTTTTACCAAATTAGCCAAATATCTATTCAGAGAAATCATTCCAATTTCGTGAGAATTTTCGATCACAATCGGGATCTCGTGGATTTTTCCTTCTCTTATTAAATTAGCAATTGCCGGCGTATTAATCAAGATCTCACAAGCTGGAATCAAGCCTCCTTTTAATCTTTTGATTAATCTTTGGGAAACAATACCCAAAAGAGAATTGGAAAGCTGGCTTTTTATTTGAGGCTGTTGTCCCGCAGGAAAAGAATCGATAATACGATGAATAGTTTGGGCGGCAGAATTCGTGTGTAAAGTTGAAAAAACTAAGTGCCCGGTCTCTGCTGCTGTAATTGCCATTGAAATCGATTCTGGGTCCCGCATTTCTCCAACCATAATTACGTCTGGGTCCTGTCTAAGAACGTACTTTAAAGCTTCGTGAAAGCTTTCGGTGTCTGTGCCCACTTCTCTTTGTTCAACAATAGCTTTTTTCCCTTCAAAAACATATTCTATCGGGTCTTCAATGGTAACGATATGACAATTCCTATTTTGGTTTATCTCTTCTATTAAGGCGGCCAAAGTAGTAGATTTTCCGTGAGAAGAAGGACCGCAAATTAAGACCAACCCTTGATTGGCTTGAGTAAAAAAATGTAATTTGGGAGAGAGATTTAATTCTTCAATGCTTTTTATTTCTTTTGACAAAAGCCTAAAAGCACTTGAAATTTTTCCTCTTTGAAAGAATGCGTTTACTCTAAACCTAAATTTTTCAAATTCAAAAGAAAAATCAAGCTCCATTTCTTTCATTAATTTTTCTTTTTGTTTTGCCGACAAAATGGCAAAAATTAATTCTTTAGCATCTTCGGCGCTCAACCTTTTTTCTTTTTCTATCGGAATTAACTCTTTCTCAATTCTTAGAGTTGGATAATAATCCGCCACCAAGTGAATATCGCTCGCTCCCCTTTCTATTGCTGTCTTCAAAATTTTTTTTATCCAATTTGAATAATCCGTTATCATTGTTCCACAATTTCTTTTATTTTTTTTACGAAATCTTGCAAAGAAAATTTTGCTTTTACAATAAAATCTTTAGCTCCCAATTCCAAACATCTTTCTATGTCTCTTTTGCTTCCTAAATTGGAAATCACCACTACTTTTTGTTCTGGAAAATTTTTTTTCAATTGTTCCAAAATTTCAAACCCGTTCATTTTTGGCAAAACTAAATCTAAAAGAATAAGGTCGAAATGGTCCTCTTTTAATTTTTCAAAAAAATTTTCTGAGTCGCTAATTCCCTCTATTAAAAAACCCTCTTTTTTCAATTTTTCGGTGTAAATTTCCATTAAAAAAGGATCGTCCTCGACAATTAAAATTTTTTTCATTTTAGGTTTCTTTTAGAATTTCCTCTAAAGTAGTCTCCCCGCTTAAAATTTTTAAAATTCCGTCTTCTCTTAAAGTTATCATTCCTTTTTTTCTTGCAAGGGCGAAAATTTCTTGTTCTGTTGGTTTGCTTAAAATAAAATCTTTTATCTCCTCGTCAAATTCTAAAACTTCAAAAATTCCCATCCTGTCAGAAAAACCCTGAAAATTACAATCTTTACAACCTTTTGGTTCAAAAATCTCAAGGTTTTTTTCAAATTTTATTTCTTTTTTTATTTCTTCTGGCATTTGTTCTATTTCTCTCATTAAAATTTCTCTTAATTTTTCTGAAGGTTTTGTTCTCTGTTTGCATTTTGGACAGAGAACTCTCACTAATCGCTGAGAAACTACCAAAATGAGGCTTGAAGAAATTAAAAAAGGTTCAATACCAAGGTCTACCAATCTCAAAACGGCCGAAGGAGCGTTGTTTGTGTGCAAAGTAGAAAGCATCAAATGTCCGGTAAGAGCAGCTTGAACTGCCAACTCTGCTGTTTCTCGATCCCTAATTTCGCCCACCATAATAATGTTTGGGTCTTGTCTTAAAATATGGCGCAAACCGGTAGCAAAGCTGTATCCGATCTCTGGTCGGATTTGAGATTGATTAATTCCTTCGATCAAATATTCCACTGGATCCTCAAGGGTGACAATGTTTACATCTTCTTTGTTGAGTTTTTGCAAAATAGCATAAAGAGTAGTGGTTTTTCCAGAACCAGTAGGACCGGTTATTAAAATCATGCCATAAGGTTTTTCAATTGCTGTTTGAAAAACTTGATAATTTTTTCCTCTTAAACCAAGCTCTTCTATTTTTTTCAGTCCTTTTTTAGGGTCTAAAATCCTCAAAACCACTTTTTCTCCAGAAGAAGTGGGGAAAGTAGATACTCTTAAATCAATCTTCCTTCCTTCGAAAATAAATGAAAACCTTCCGTCTTGAGGAATTCTTGTTTCGTCTAATCTTAAATTAGACAAAATCTTTATTCTTGCTACTAAGGCGGGATGAACCTGAATGGGAAAAGTTAAGGTTTTTGCCAGCCTTCCTAAAATTCGAAAACGAACGATGGTTTCTTTTTCTAATGGCTCCAAATGAATGTCAGAAGCTTCCCCTTCTATGGCATATTTTAAAATCGTATCGATGGCTTTCACCACCGGAGGAGCTTCTGTTAACCTTCCTGCTTCAGCCGTTGAAATTTCAGGCGTTTTTTGCCCTATTTCTTTTTTTATTGTTTCTACCACTTCTACCAGCTCTCTTTTAACTTCCTCGTACTTTTTAATTAATTCTTTAAAATTCGAGGGAGAGATTAAAACTAATTCAAAACTTAATTTTTTTTGCTTTTCTAAAAATTTTAAAACTTCTTTTACTTGAAAATCTTCTGGCCAAACAGCGCCTACTTGAATTTTCCCCTCAATTTTTTTTAAAGGAATAATTTGGTAATGTTGAGCAGTTTCTTTTGGAAAAGTTTCCAAAACGCTCTCTTCAATTTCTTCTGGTTCTAATTTTACATAGGGTAAATTTAAAATTTTCGATTTAATCAAAAAAAGCTCCTCTTCTGAAATCAAATGTTTTTCCAATAGCAATTCTTCCACCTTCTTTCTGGAAGCTTTAGTTTCCATCTGAAGCTCTGCTGCCTTTTTTCTGTCAATTATGTTTTTATTTATCAGCTCTTTTAAAATTTCAATCATAAAAATTTTTAAAACAAGCTCTCACCCCCCAATTCTTCTTGCGAAGGTAAATTCACTGTTTCAAAAGGATTGAAATTAGTCCAAAATTTTTTCCAATTTTCATCTTCCAAAATATAGGTTTGAATTTTAATTTCAGCTGGCGGGACATAGGCGACAGGACGCCCTGTAAAAAGATTTTTAACTAAAAGGAATAAAAAAACAACAAAAAAGACAACCGCTAAAATGGCTAACAGGAAATTTTCTCTTTTCTTTTTTTCAAAAGTTTCAAATTCCATAATTTTAATAATGTAAAACTTCGACCGTCATTTGAGCCTCCAAATTTTCTTTTTTGGGAGATAAATTTAATTTTTTCACTTTAAAATGTCTCTGAGAAAGCTCAAGTTCTTTCAAGAAATTTTTAAAACTTTGATAATTTCCGGTCAATGAAAAACTAATTTGTAAGCGTTTTGCCCCAGAACCAGTGGGCCCAGAACTTTGACCAGAGAAAGAAACCCCAGAAGATAACAACCCTTGTTGCGTGGCTTTTTGATATATAAAAGAAGCAAGGTCAGAAAAATCTGGTTTTTCAGGAATGGCGGTTTTAATTAAAGAAAATGTTTCGTTCTTGGTTATTTCTTCGTAGGTTGCTTTCATTTTTTGAAGGTGCTGATCCAAAGATTCTGCTTCTTCTTTTAAGGCCTGAACCTCTATTTTAATATTTTGAACTTTTTGAGAAAGAGGTAAAATAAGAAAAAAAGCTAAAAAGGCTAAGGAAACAAATAAAATAAACAGTCTGATTTCTTTCTCCATTATTTTATTAAATTATCTTGAAAATTAAACGAGCAATCAAAATTTACTTTTCCATCTTGGCTCGGACCGACCTTTGGTATTGTAAAGTTTTTTAATTCAGGTAAATTCTCAAAAAGTTTTAATTGTTTTGCAACAGAGGAAAAATCTTGCCCTTGGCCGGAAAGACTCACGCTTTTCTTTTCAAAATCAATGCTTATTCCGTTAAATTGTACTCCTTTTACTTTATTTTTTTCTAAAAACTCTAAAAATTTTTGACTGAAATATTTTTCTTTGGCAAGCGTTTCTGCCGTTTGCAATTGGGCCTGAATCAACTTTAATTTTAATTCCAGGTCTTTAATTTCTCCTTTGCTTTTTAATTCCATCAATTTTGCCTCATATTCCTTTTTCTTTTTCTCTAAACTTTTTTCGCTGTAAAATAAAAAAACGAAGGAAAAAATAACCAAAAAAACAGTAGTCCCGGCAAGAAAATAGACAATTTTTTGAGTAATCGATTGTTCTTCAACCCTTTCTTCCATAAATTTATTTTTCAAAAATTTTTAAAGCTGACCCTACTGCCACCGAAAATAAAACTGCATCTTCTAAATCAATTTTACCCAAAAAATGACCAGGAGTCAAAATTTTTAAAAATGGATTGCCAATCACTACTTCGATTTTAAAATATTGCTGGAAAAAATGCAACAAACCCGGCAACATCGCTCCTCCGCCACAAAGAATTATTTTTTTAACATCTTTTTTTTCTCTCCTTTGAAACTCCTCAAAAATTTTTTGACAATCTTGCCCAATTTTTTGAAGATAGGGAAGGAGAATTTTTGTTAAAAGATTTTCTGAATCTCGCACTCCGTATTCTTTTTTTAATTCTTCTGCATCTTCTATGCCTATTCCAAAATTTTTGCTAATCTTTTCATTAAAAATATTCCCTCCAAAATCAAGACTAAAATTGAATTTTAAATTTTTATCGTCAACAATAGAACAACAAATACTCTTTGCTCCAAAATCTAAAACAGCCACCACTCCTTCTTCACCAAAAATTCTGCTTAAACTTATCATTTCTGGGTCGAAAGTAAATTCTTTTATTTTGAGGTTTTGGGCGATTAATTTATACTGATGAGTAACCTCTTTTGGAAATGCAATTAATACTATTTTGTAGCCTGATTGAGAAGTTTCCACTATCTTCCAAGTAAAATCAACTTCTGTCAACCCAATAGGGAGGTATTTTCGGGCTTCGGTTTTAACCACTAAAGGAATTTCGTGCCTTTTTAAACTTGGGATTTCAAAGGTTGAAAAAAAAGAAACAAAATCTGGCAAAGAAAAACAAACTTTATTTAATTTTATCCCCGTTTCCTCACTTAAAATTTTTAAACCTTTCTCTACTTGTTCAGTAGAAATCAAGAGAGTATCCCTTTCAAAAGTTCTAAAACCTCCTTTAAACACTGCCGAGGCTGGAACCATTCCAATGTTTTCCAATACCGGACCTTCGCCAGAAAGTTTAACCTGCGCTATTTTAATCGAAAAAGTTCCAATATCGATTCCCACTCCTCTTTTTTTAGCCAATAATGGAATTTCCATTTTGTTATGTTATCATTTTTAAAGAGTTCATGTCAATAGGAAATTTTCTCTTAAATCTTATTTTACCAAAATTTTGTTTCGGCTGCAAAAAAGAAGGAACTTATTTGTGCCAAGATTGTTTGGCAACGATTGAAATTTTTAAAGAGCACAAAAAATTTAACCATAAAATTTTAGATGATCTTTTTGTGGCCACAGATTACAATCATCCGATTTTAAAAAAGATGATTTTTTCTTTCAAATATGAACCTTTCGCCAAAGAACTAAAAGAGGATTTGGCAAATTTAATTAAAATTCATTTTTTACTTCTGGATAAAAAATTCGATTTTTCAGATTATTTCTTTTTGCCCGTACCTCTTTCAAAAAAAAGATTGAAGTGGCGAGGATTCAACCAAGCAGAAGAATTAGCTAAGGAACTTGCAAATTTTTTTAAAGCAAAAATGTTAAACGATGTTTTAACTAAAGAAAAAGAAACAAGGCCCCAGGTAAGTTTAATCGAAAAAGAAAGGAAGGAGAATGTAAAAAATACCTTTAAGGTACAAAGACCTGAGATTGTTTTTGGTAAAAAAATTGCTTTGGTAGACGATGTTTTTACCACCGGAACCACTATTTCTGAAGCAGGAAAAGTTTTAAAAGAAAATGGGGCAAAGAAAGTAGTGGCAATGATCCTGGCCATAGCAAAACCCGGAGAGGATATGATAAAATAGAAACGAAAAGCAAAAATTTTAAAAATAAAAAAGCCTATGATAAAACTTTTTAATACTTTAACAAGGAAAAAAGAAGAGTTTTTACCTTTAAAAAATAGATTAGCAAGAATGTATACCTGCGGACCAACTTGTTACTGGTTCGCCCACATTGGAAATCTTAGAACCTATCTTTTTGAAGACATTTTAAAAAGAGTTTTAATTTATAATGGTTATAAGGTAAAGCATGTCATGAACATTACTGATGTTGGACATTTGGTTTCAGAAGAAGATGCTGGTGAAGACAAAATTATTTTAGCTTCGCAAAGAGAGAAAAAAAGTCCTTTAGCAATCGCAAGGTTTTATGAAAAGGCTTTTAAAAAAGATTTAAAAAGATTAAACATTTTAGAACCCAATGTTTACATTCGAGCCACTGAAACGATAAAAGATCAGATTGAGTTAATAAAAATTTTAGAAAAAAAAGGGTTCACCTACATTATTGAAGATGGCGTTTATTTTAACGCTTCTAAATTAAAAACCTACGGAAGGCTATGGCCAAAAAAAATGGAAATTTTGCCAGGTAAAAGAGTGGAATTGGTTTCTGGCAAAAAAAACCCAACCGATTTTGCTCTCTGGAAATTCGCCAAAGAAAGAAAAGAATTGGTTTGGGATTCTCCTTGGGGGAAAGGTTTTCCTGGTTGGCATACAGAGTGCGTGGTAATGTCAAAAAAAGAGTTGGGCATTCCTTTTGAGATTCATTGTGGCGGAGTAGACCATATTTTGATCCACCATACAAACGAAATTGCTCAAGCTGAGGCTGCCTTTTCAGAAATTTTAGCCAAATATTGGTTGCACGGTGATTTCTTGTTGGTTCAAGGGCAAAAAATGGCAAAATCTTTAGGAAACATTTTTACTCTTGAAGATTTAATAAAAAAAGGTTTTGATCCCCTTTCTTTTCGCTTTTTGTGCCTTCAAACTCATTATAGAAAAAAAATGAATTTTACTTTTGAAAGCCTAAAATCAGCTCAAAAAACTTTAAATTCTATTTATGAAAAAATTTCAGAAAAAGCTTTAAAAGGAGAAAAAAAGAAAAAATTAAAATTTAACCCTTTCAAAGAAAAATTTTTGAAAGCAATCAATGACGACTTAAATATTCCCAAAGCCTTGCCTTTGATTTTTGAAGTTTTAAACAATCAAAAATTATCCCATTTTGAAAAATGCCAAATTTTGCTAGATTTTGATAGGGTTTTTGGGTTAAAGTTTGAAAGAGCAACAAAAACAAAAATTCCAGAAAAATTGAAAAAATTAGTTTTAAAAAGGGAAAGATTAAGAGAAGAAAAAAAATTTAAAGAGGCTGACAAAACAAGAGAAAAAATAAAAGAAATGGGATATTTTGTTGAAGATACAAAAGAAGGACCTAAAATTAAAAAAGTTTTCAATGTTTAAACTAAAAGCTCCATTTAAGGAGACTCCAGCTCAAAAAGAAGCCATTGAAAAATTGGTAAAAAATTTAAAAACCGGTCAAAAGCACCACGTTCTTTTGGGTGTAACGGGTTCTGGCAAAACGTACTTAATGGGGAAAGTGATCGAAAAGCTGCAGAAACCAGCTTTAATTATCTCGCCCAACAAAACTCTCTGCGCCCAGCTCTATCAAGAATTCAAAGAATTCTTTTCTGAGAACGCAGTGCACTTTTTCGTTTCTTACTATGACTACTATCAACCCGAAGCTTACATTCCAGAAACTGACACTTACATTGAAAAGGATGCCAAAATTAATGAAGAAATCGACAGATTAAGACACGCTGCCGTCCAAGATGTTTTGACAAGGAACGATGTCATAGTTTGTGCTTCTGTTTCTTGCATTTATAATATCGGTTCTCCTGAAAACTATCAAAAAGTTGCCCTCGAAATTAAACCTGGAAAGAAAATAAAAAGAAAAGATTTTCTATCGCATTTAACTTCTCTAGGCTATCAAAGGAACGATTATGAATTTTTACCTTCAACCTTCAGAGTAAGGGGTAATACAGTTGACATTTTTTTGGTCACTGGAAAGGAAATTTTAAGAGTTGAATTTTTTGGCGATGAAATCGAAAGAATTTTAGTCGCAAAAGATCCTCTAAGTTCCAGTTTTGAGCCTCGAATTTCGAACTTCTTAATCTATCCTGCTCACTTTTGGGTTACTCCTCAAGACAAATTGAAAATCGCCCTCGAAAACATAAGATTAGAGCTTCAAGAAAGATTAAAAGAATTAAGAAATCAAAATAAACTTTTGGAAGCTCAAAGATTAGAACAAAGGACAAATTATGATTTGGAAATGATAGAAGAAACTGGTTATTGTCACGGAATTGAAAATTATTCGAGACATTTGGAATTTAGAAAACCAAAAACCCCTCCTTGGACGTTATTGGATTATTTCCAAGAAAATCCTTTAGTTTTTATCGATGAATCCCATTTGACCATCCCCCAGTTAAGAGCAATGGCAATCCAAGATCGATCGAGAAAAGAATCCCTAATCGATCACGGGTTTAGATTGCCCTCTTGCGTTGATAACAGACCTTTAAATTTTAAAGAGTTTAACGAAAAAGTCAAAAAAATAGTTTATGTCTCCGCAACCCCAGGAGATTACGAAAGAAAAAAAGCAGGAAAAAAATTTATCGTAGAGCAATTAATAAGGCCTACCGGACTTCTAGAACCTACTATTGAAGTAAAACCGACAAAAAACCAAGTAAAAGACTTGATCGAAGAAATTAAAAAAAGAGTTAAAAAAGGGCAAAGAACTTTGGTTTTAACTTTAACAAAAAGGTTAGCAGAAGCTTTATCAGAAAAGCTAAAAGAAGAAGGAATTTCTTGTCAGTGGCTGCACTCTGAAGTGAAAACTTTAGAAAGACCGCAGATTTTAAAAGAATTGAGAGAGGGAAAATATAATGTCTTGGTGGGAATCAATCTTTTGAGAGAAGGTTTGGATTTGCCAGAGGTGGCATTAATTGGAATTTTGGACGCGGATAAAGAAGGATTTTTAAGGTCAGCGACAACGCTGATCCAAATTATGGGAAGGGCAGCAAGGCATCTTGAGGGTCATTGCATTTTGTATGCGGATAAAATTACAACATCAATGAAAGAGGCAATAAAAGAAATTGAAAGAAGGAGAAAAATTCAACAAGAATACAACAAAAAATATGGCATAGTTCCAAAACCGATCACAAAACCTATCAGAGAGTGGGTTTTTACAAATAAAGAAAAAGAAGTTGAAGTCGAATTTTGGATGATAAAAGATAAGAAAATTTTGGAAAAAGAAATGAAAGAGGCGGCAAAGAATTTAGATTTTGAAAGGGCAGCTCAAATTAGAGATATATTATTAAAAATTAAAAACCCTCAAGAAAAATAGTATTTTACTTTTTTAATCTTGTATGTTCTTTTCACCGGCGAAGAAATTGTAACCTCCTCTCCTTCTCTTTTTCCCAAAAGAGCAGAACCTACCGGAGATTTAAAAGATATTTTCCCTCTAGCAGGGTCAGCCTCTACTGAGTCCACAAT